>Ga0210044_10001389_pt1 | contig 36727 bp, 32 predicted proteins | sample CryGey13umfilter_2_FD_183959 | JGI IMG/M metagenome (GOLD analysis project Ga0210044, IMG submission 183959) | Groundwater microbial communities from aquifer in Utah, USA - Crystal Geyser 4/9/14 3 um filter (SPAdes) (version 2) | ecosystem: Environmental > Aquatic > Deep subsurface >...
CCCCGCCGTGACGGAGATCGTGCTGCACACTAATTCTGGAAATTATTTATGCACGACGGTGACGTCCCGGCTCGTAGTGAGAAGCGCGGCGACGACGTGATGAACCTGTGGTGAGGTGCGAGTAGTGCATAAAGTAAACCTTACTTTACTTCCTTTTTAATATTTGTCAACTTTTACTAAAGAAGCCGGTGGTAAGGCGGCGGCCTCACTGTAGTTGTTAGAGCCCCATACTTCTATAGGCCTTGCTCGTGTCGTGGATTATGGTGACGACGGTTATGCCGGGGAGTTCGTTCACCAGGTCGATTGCAGCTCGCAGATTGCCTCCCGTGCTGAGGCCCACATCCAGTCCACGCCGCCCCACCCACTGAGCGAGGTCGAGAGCGGCCTCCCACTGTACGGTCCGCACCTGGTCAATTCCTTGAATGTTATCTCTGATGAGAGGTGAGGCTGCACCTGCACCACCGCCCCAGTACTTGTGGGGGTGGTGGACGAAGCGATCGTGCCAGCCCTCTTTCAGGGACTTTGTTGAGGGGGAGCGTTGGGGGTCGATCCCCACATTGATGCTTGCCCGTGGGTAGCATTTTCCGAGTGCGCTGGTTGTTCCGCCTGTCCCAACAGTGGATACGCTGTAGCTAACTTCGCCGAACTTTTTCTGAACCTGCCGAACTGCCTTGCTGAATACGGATGCGAGCCCTTTTACATTATCGTTGTTTGCGGACTGATTGACTAAAAACGATCCCGCTTCAGCGGCGGATGCCTCATGGGCATAGCGCATCGACCCCAGAAGCCAGTCACTTTCGGGTGTGAGGACGAGGTTGGAGAGCTTTTTGAGTGATGCCTCGCGCTCAGGTGTGATATTTTCCGGCATCACAATCTCGCTTTCAAGGCCTAGCAGGTGAGCGATTTTTGCAGCGGCTTCGCCGCCTCTTCCCGAGGTGAACTCTCTGATGAGTGTTCGTTCGTCAATATCGCCGCGATTCAGTGCCTCAAGAATCATAGAGGTGTAGGACCACCCTTTGTGGTTTTGGGTTATAGTGCTGCGCCGTGGATCTATGGCGATGATTCTTCCCGGGGCGCCGAGTGTCTCCGTGAGATCGACGAGGTCGAATGCGCTGAGTGAGTCTCGTAGCTGTTGTAATTCCTGACTTTGCAGCGATGTTTTGTGCATAAGAACTTATTTTAGTATTCAGTCAAATTATGTCAACTTTTATAAGTCAAACTGAACGTTGAGGGCTAGATTTAACAGATTAAAAATGCTATAATTTTTGTGTTGTTTAACTAAGTCAACATGGACGTAAGCCATCTTGAAAAACTCGGGATGAGTCTGCTGGAGGGGAAGCTTTATCTGAAACTTTTAGAGTATGGAAGTGCGCCGGCAAGTACTCTGGCCAAGAGTCTTTCAGAAAATCGCACCTCTATCTACAGTCTTCTGAATGCGATGCTCAAGAAAGGGCTCGTGGGGTTTGTGAGGAAAAATGGGGTGAAATACTTCTCGGCAACAGATCCGAAGGTTCTCGTCAATCATCTTTTTGATGAGGCTCAACAGCTCAAGAGTTTTCTCCCTGAGCTTCTCGCCATGACTAATCAGTATGGTCAGAAACCGAAAATTACCTTTTATGAAGGAGTTGAGGGCATCCGGCAGATCGGCGAGATACTTCTTGAGGTTCCGGGGTCGGTGCGTGAAGGTTTTATGGGAATTGATAAGTCGATGATCCACGGAGAAATTAAAGAGTACTTTGAAAGGGATTTTATCGACCGGAGGATTGAGAAAAATATCACCTATCGCGGTATAGTTGCCGGATTTGTTCCCATGGGGCGTGCTCATCCCAAAAGTGACAGCGGTCAGCTGCGTGAGTTGAAGTATATAGATAGCGCCGCACTTCCACTTCGCATCCATATCGATATTTTCCCCCATAACAAGGTCGCGATCTACTCCTACAATAAGCAAGAGATGATGGGGGTGATTATAGAACACGAGTCTTTTTATCTGACCATGAGAACCGTATTCAAGATGGCCTGGGCGGGAGTTGATTTGCTTGGGTAAGTGGTGTCATTATTGAGCGAGCGCCCGTACTTTTTTATCTCACTCCATGAAAATCACAGAGCACTGCTTTAGTACAAAGCCAAAAGTCACGCTTCCCGTCATTCATATCAAAGGGAAGAAGAAGGGAAAGACGGCGTTTATATCCGGGGGAATCCATGGTGATGAGGTGAACGGCATGATGCTGGTGAAGAAGTTTCTGGCAGACTTCGAGGCGAACGAGCTTGAAAAAAAAATGTGCGGCGAGCTGATCGTCCTACCCCTGTTGAATCCCACCGGCTTTGAACGTGGTAAGAGACGGACCGCCCCCGATGCCGCCGATCTGAACCGAGCCTTTCCCGGTAAGCGGAGTGGGCCTTTTAGCCAGCAGTTTGCCTACGAACTTTTTGAGAAGTACGTCTCACATGCCGATGTGGCGATCGACTGTCATGATGCCGGCCTGACGAACATCCTCCTCCCTCACACGCGTGTTTCGGATGAGACGCTCAAGCTGGGCCGCCTCTTTGGTGCGCCGGTTATTGTAAAGCGAAAGGGAAAGGAGGGGATGATGGCTCTTGAAGCCTTCAATAAGTACAAGATTCCCCTTGTGACCATTGAGATCGGTGGAGCCAAGCACGTCGCAAACCAGTTTTTGGACCAGGGAGTTGAGGGGATTAAAAATATACTAAAAGCTTATGGAATTCTCCCCGGGCTGCCCGCTCTTCCCATGCATCAGTACGTCCTCAAAAGTCGCTATGGCATAAGGGCAGATAAGCCCGGCGTTGTAGAGTTCACGGCTAAACTTGGTGCGAGTGTTCATGCCGGTGAGGTTCTGGGGAGCGTCTACTATCCCCAGTCATACAAGACCGAGCCGCTCGTCTCACCGATGTGTGGCCTTCTCTTTGCCCTGCACGATCAACAGCTTTTTAAAAAAAATGAGATTCTCTTCTCCGTTCTTGAGTTCAAAAAGTGTCACGTCTCACGCACAACGCTGAACAAGTTCGAGGAGCTTCCCACACTTCCCGTTGAGGAGATTGTTATGTAGTAAGGCTGGCTCAAGCTAGTCCTGGGCGTCCGTGGTAGAGTTTTCTTGAGATGCTGGCTCAAACCCGAGTGTTCTGTAAATTGACTCTATATTCTCAGTGTGTTTTAATAGCGCGCTATGGCTCAGCCTGAAAGACCTTCAAACGCGCACCAAGAAGGGCTCCGAATTATGCGAGAGGCCTTGGTTGATAGTGATGAGCGAGCTCATCCTGATGTCAAGCTCGGCGGTGGCATACCACCCGAGCGACTGAATGAGGTCAGGGTGAGCCTCGACCTGCTTATGGGGCAGGGGGGCGCAGTAGGGGAGCTGGCCCGACGTCTAATGCTGGCGGTTGATAGCACGCTGCTGGGGCGGGATGCGAGGGCAGCGATTTACGGGGAGGCTTTAGAAGAGCAAATCTCTTTAGATGAAGACGTTGTTCGTGGAGGTCATAATGTGAGATTTGGATATGATCCGCTGCTGCGGGTTCCCGCGAGTTGTCGTCTCAGTTTAGAACCACATGGATTGGAGACCTTGTTTGCTGATCCGCGATGCGGAACGATCGGAACAGTTGGTGTACAAAGAATCTCTCGTCAAAGTTTTGGCGGAGATGCCGGTCTTAGGGCACTGGCTCCGCAGATCAGCGGCCTTAGTGCGAACGCAAGACATCCGATTGACCCCGGTACCCTTGCCGCACTCACCTCGCTCAGGAAGCTGAGTCTCAAGGGACCTTACTACGACACTCCAGCTATCTCCCCCTTATCTTATGGGAATCGCAGATTTCTGGCAGCTCGCCCCCTCGAACAACTGGATATAGACTTTAGTACTACGGGGGATCTTCTCCTCGGAGTGGATCCTGCGACGGTGCCTTGGGAAAAGCTGACTCTCTTGAGGCGCTCTGCCTCTGCTCCTGTGGGTATAGAAAAGCTTCCTCTGCGCGGGCTAATCTGCAATGAGACCTTCTTTGATACCCTTTCAGCTGCAGATATGGCAGCCGAGATGCGACAACTCGAAACATTGCAGCTCAATCAGTGTGGTCATGACTTCAGGCGTATGAGAAGCAGAGGAGGCCCAGTTGATACAATCCTGAATCCTCCACCAAGCCTTCGCGAACTCGATGTGGCAACGACTTCGGAGCTCCCCGTCTACCAATCTGGAGCTCTTCCTCTTGGTCCCTCGGAGCAGCTGAGGCGTCTTAGGTTCACTCTCCTCAAGCTCTGGTTCGACCTCCCCCGGGATGACCAGGAGTTTGAGCTTGATGCAGGGTTCTTGAGTAACTTTCCCGGACTTCAGGCTTTTGGATCGCAGAATCCGGTGAGGCCGGGCTGATTTCGGCCTTCACCGCACTTCCCTCAATGGCCCATCTGAGGCTCGCCTCATGGGAGAAGCGCGGCGCGGCACATCGTGATTATGACGATCTCATCTTCAAAATGCATCAAAATCTGCCCTGGTGCGAGTTTGTTGTGAGGGAGTGAGGTGAGTTCCCCTCACGGCACCACCAGGTAGTAGCCGAGGCGTTGTTGGCCGTTGGGACCAACGGGCAGGTCGATCCAGCGGAGCTGAAGAATTGAGGAGGGGAGGTTATCGATGAGGCTTTGGAGGCATGCCTCAATGCTATGGCGTGTGGTGTTCGCAAGCTCACTTTGTATCTGGGGCCGGCTCACTACCTCACCTCGTTGTGCATGCTCGCCCAGAATTCTGAGGATCTCACTTTTTACTCGGTGGCTGGTGGAAGCGAGCTTCTTTTTGCTAAACACATGAGGTGGGTGAGCAACACGAATGCGGCGCAAAATTTCCTCCGGGTTAGGGAAGAGGTCGGGTCGAGAGATTAGCTCGGGTATCGTCTGACGAGTGAGTTCTACCGGGCCTTGCGGATAGGCAACCGAGTAGAGTTTTGATGAGCGCAAGCCAGTTAATCCACTGAAAGGCTGCTCTGTAATTTCAAGATGATAGGGGAGGGTTTCGCCATCGCGGAGCTGCTGGAGGAGGCGTGTGACTATTCCTCGATTAAGCTCAAGTTTTTGCGAGAGGAAGTCCAGGGTCACCTGCTCGCCTTCGTCAGTATACTCGCACAGAAGCTTAATGAGCCGACGTTTATTAGACGCGAGCTTGGTCTCTCCGAGCTGAGCCCCATGTTCTTTGAACGAGGGGAGGGGACGACCCGTCGTAGTCTCTTCGCGGACGTTTCTTTGAAGGGGGAGTCGGCCACGTTTCAGTGCGGCTGCTTCTTTCAAAAGTGCCCCCGGGTCAAGTGAAGCGCCCGCCCAGCCGAGTGCCGAAAAAATCTCCTTCCTCCTTAACGATGTGCCCGGGAAGCCTGAGTTTGTGGACGCTATCCACTGATGTATCTCAAGGCCGAGTGGTGCAAGAGCCTGCTTCTCTCTGATCAGCCGGAGGTGGGTGTATACATGCGTTGCCTCGATCCCCAGCTCACTCCCAAGTCGTGCCGACCCCACCATGAAGCCGGCTTCGGTGAAGCGAGCAAGTGCTGTGGTGATCTTGCGCTCGATCTCCAACCCGAAAGCTTCCGGGCCCAGGGCGCTGCAGTAGTCGGCAAGTGAGGGGTCGTGCTGGACCATTCCAAAAGGGAGTAGGTCGGCATCAGTTCCCTCTGTTTGCGGCTCGGTACCTTTATGTAGTTTGTCATGGGCCATAGTGGCCCATTATAGAGGATTTTCCGCAGCTCGCGCTAGCCAGAATAGCCTAATCGGGTTATAGTTGTATCCCTTTTATACCTCTTTATTACTTTTATTTTTTCCCATGATGAACTTTTTTCGTAGAGGAGCCGTTGGCCTTCTCGTCTCATCACTCGTTATTGGCCTTATTGCGCCAGTTCTTACCGTTCAGGCTGTTGAGGGAGACCCCGTCTCAGTTGCATTTGAGAGTAACCGGGTCGTCGCCAACTATGGCATGAGCTTCGGTCTGTATGATAATGCCCAGAATAAGAGCACCCCGCTTGAGTTTCCGGAGGGCTGGACCATCCGCCTGCTGCGTGGTAATGCTGAGGTCTCAATCCTCACTCGTGACGATCTGGCTCAGAGCGCCGATGGCTGGTACCGAATTGCTCCCACAGGTCAGGACGGAACGTACACGCTGAACTTCCGTAATCCTCAGGGCTCGACCGTCCTTACGAAAGCCTTTACGGTTGCCAGCACAAACCCCTTTGTGACCGTTTTTCCTCCGACGGCCGTTCCCGGCCAGTATGTGACTTTGCGTGTTTTTAATGAGAACGGAGCGTCCTTGGATGTAGAGGGCGCCGATCTTTACTTTGAGATCTTTGGTTTTTTGACCACCGGTCGTACCTCGATTATCGCGAGCAACTTTGGTGAGGGAGCAGAGCAAGTTGAGCGTCTCAGCGAGGGAGTCTATCGAGTGACCGCACCGGCCTATAGTGCGGGTGTTGCAGGTAATCCTAACGTCTATACCGTAAGCCTTTTCCGCAACTTGAGCCCTCGTGTGACGATGGATGCGGGTGAGTTTAAAGTTGCCAATGTTCCCGCAACCGGTGGCGAGGTTCTTATCTCAGATCCCGCCGAGCCTGCTCAGTCCGATGAGCTTCCCCCCGTTTTGGAGCCTGAAGATACCGGCGCTTCAACGAATGGTGCCGATCTTGATCAAATTGGTAACAACCAGCAGTCCAATCAACCTGAGGCTCAGCCAACCGAGGGAGGTCAGCAGCAGTTCTCAACTCCTCCTGAGCCTTGGACTCTACCCGTACCGGCCCAGCTTCCACCTCTGCCGGCCTTTGTCCTTGATGCCGATGGAGCACGTCAGCAGAACTCAAACCTCAGCCTTGGTGAGGGAAGCCAGCCTCTGAGCTGTTCAGACCTTGAGGGGCAGTGGTCTAAGGAGCTCATCAGTAGTCTGCTCGCCGAAAATATCTACCCGGTTTCTGTTGTTGGAGATGCGGTGAACTGCCGCCCCAACGATCCTATTGTCCGCAAGATGGTAACAACCTGGATACTTGCGATGACCCGCCCCGAAGATGCTCGTGCGGCTCTGGATATCGACCTTGAGACAGTTACCAATCCCTTTATAGACCTGGATGAAAATGATCCTTTTGCTCGTTATGTAATTAAGGCCTACCAGGTTGGTTTGGTGAGTGGAAAAGGAGGATGTGCTCGCCGAGATTTGGTTATTGGCTGTAAGTTCGGTGGAGATGAGGTCGTTAATCGTGCCGAGCTCATTACCATTCTCACCGCCCCTTACTTTTTGAATGAGGATTACGAGCTCTCACCCCTCACAGCGACTCAGCCTGCAAGCAACCCGATCACACGCTTTTCTGATATCTCGGATGGAAGTGCTTGGTTCTACGGCTACCTCTACTTTGCTGTTGTGAACAACATGATCCAGGGACTGGAGGTTCGCCCCGGTGTCTTTGAGGCACAGATGGGCCGCCCCGTCACCTTTGCCGAGGCAGCAGTTATCATCAATAAGGGCCGTCGTTTGGGGGAGACCTACCCGGGCGTTTACAGGGGGTTCTAGGAAGTTAGAAACAAACTAAAACAGGCGCGGGCTCTATAGCCCGCGCCTGTTTTTTCTTAAGTTCTTAAGCTCCCTTCGACTCACAACCGGCAAAGCCGGATCTTCGTACTGGCAAGTTTGTATACACAATGATTTGGCGTGAGAGGGGTCGTTTGTAGAGCGGTAACTCCGGAGCGCAGGCTGGCTAGGTCTTCGGCTCCGCTGAAGCAGCCGAGCGAGGTGTAGGCGCCGCTTTCCGCAGGAGAAAGCGGCGCCGGTACCGCGGGCAAACGGCCCCTCTCACGCACTCAGGTTTAGACCAAGTAGCGGAAGTAGACGTAGATCGTTGCTATGACGAGTCCTACAACGGTCATGGGGACGGCGACCTTCATGTAGCCTAGGAAGCTGATCTTGTGGCCCTGTTTTTCGGCCATGCCACAGACTACTACGTTGGCTGAAGCTCCAACGATAGTGGCGTTTCCTCCGATGTCTGCTCCCAAAGCCAGAGCCCACCAGAGTGGAGCAAGAGGAAGGCCGGTGATGACGCCGATGTCCTTAATCAAAGGAATCATAGTCGCAACGAATGGAATGTTATCTATGGCCGCTGAGAAGATCGCTGCACCCCAGAGAATAACGAGGGTTGTTACTGCGGGTTCTCCACCGGTAAAGGCGATCAGCTGCTCGGCAAGGTAGCGAATGGCGCCAACCTCCTCAAGTCCGGTAACAAGTATGAACAGACCAGTAAAGAAGAAGATCGTCGTCCACTCAACGTCACGAAGGTGATGCTCCGGATCGTTCAGAGTGAGGAGGAGAAGCAGAGCCGCTCCACCGAGTGCGAGAGTTGCTCCCTCGATGTGTGTGATGCTGTGTGTGAAGAATCCAATGAGTACAAGACCGATAACAAAGAGAGACTTGTAGAGAAGTTTCATATCGCTCAGTGCCTCTTTGGGCTCAAAGCGCATGATCGCCTCCTGAGCTTCGGGAGTGCTTACCAGTTTTTTGCGGTACCAGAGAAGAAGGAGTCCCAGAGTCACAATCGTAATTACGACTATGATCGGCCCCAAATTAACGATGAAGTCATTGAAAGAGATATTTGCGGCACTACCGATCAAGATATTGGGTGGATCTCCGATGAGAGTGGCTGTTCCACCAACATTCGAGAGAAGGATCGTCCCGATCAAGAAGGGCATCGGATGGATCTTGAGGTTGTTGGCAACGACTAAGATCACGGGAACCATGAGCAGAACGGTCGTAACGTTATCGAGGAAGGCGGAGAAGACAGCCGTAATCAACCCCAGAAGAATGAAGATGGGGATCGGCTTACCCTTTCCAACCTTGGAGGCCCAGATCGCAACGTACTGAAACATCCCGGAATCTTTTGCAATACCGACGATAATCATCATTCCGATGAGCAGGCCGAGCGTATTAAAATCGATTCCTTCTATCGCGCGCTCTTGAGTCATGATCCCGAGGAGGATCATCAAGACGGCACCGGCAAGCGCCAAAACAGTGCGGTGGATTTTTTCAGAGATAATGAGGACGTAGGTCAGGACGAAGACCGCAACTGCGGCTATGAGATTCGATTCCATGTGAGTTAAGAGTTATGAGCGGTTAAGAGTTAAGCAAAGAAGCACGGCTTACTGTCGGATAGCGCCAGCTATTCCTGTAGCCCCAGAACGTCACCGATTGCACGCTTGAGGTCAGTTCGGTTGAGGTAGCCAACAAGAACTCCATTATCATCTACCACTGGGAGCTGTCGGATGTGGAACTCCGAGAGCAGAGTTGCCGCCTCCATCAGGGTATGAGAAGCCTTTGTTGTGTGGACGTGTGTGGACATGAACTTTGAGACGTGGTGGTTCTCTACTTCTTTAATGCGCTCCGCAAAAACATCTCCGGACTCGAAAGCTGCAAGGTGCTTATCTTCCTCAAGGTAGTCGGGGACCACGTAGGCGATGATATCCCAGCTGGAGAGCATTCCCACAACTTTATGCTGCTTGTCTACGACGACAAGTCCGTTAGTGTGAGCCTTAATCATCTCTTCTACAACCTCACGCACGGTGCTGTGCTCGGAGATCGTGTTGACGTCTGACTGCATGTAGTTGGCAACAATGTATTGTTTGGGCATAGGCTTGGAAGCAAAAAAATAAGTTGGAAAAATCCTAAACAAACCTATGGAAAAAGCAAGGGGTGGTGGAGCCACTGGCCTTGACGATATTATCAAACATTTCTTTGTGCGCTCCCGGCTTCTACTTCCTCAACTCGGCCCGGCAGAGGTCGTAGTGGGGGATCGTCTCGGCAACGCACTCCCAGAAGCGTTTTGAGTGATTGAGCTCTTTCAAGTGGCAGAGCTCGTGGACGACGATATATTCGGCCAGGTGGCGAGGAAGAAAGGCTATGCGGTAGTTGAAGTTCAGGTTTCCCTTTGCCGAACAGCTCCCCCAGCGAGAACTGGTATTTTTGATCCGGACCGTTCCGTAGCTGAAGGTGTAGTGTGCGTTGAACTCGGCGATCAGCCCCGTGACAATTGTGCGGGCCCGCTCCTTATTCTCCTGGTACTCCTCAAGCGAGCCTCCAGAGAGTGAGTAGCGTGGACCCTCCCGACGTCGAGCTTTCTCCTGCTGGACCGCGATCCAGGACTCATGCTGCACGACAAACTGAGTCGCACGTCGCCGACTTATCCAGCGCGGGCAGGTTACGATGACCTCGCCGGTTTCTTTGACAATAAGTCGAAGTCGCCGTGCTCGACTGCTGACTTTGAGAGTAAAGGTGGGGGTTTCTGTTTGAAGCGAAAAAAACGACATGCGTCATCGACTATACTCCATCCGACTCCCTCCCGCCAGAGGTTAGTGGGGCTTTGCCAGTTCCCAAGGAAGATTGACGTCTCCTCGTTTCACCATTTCTATCAGGCAGCGTGAGGTGGCACGGCCGTCGTTGAGTGCAGCGTGCGCGCCTTTGAAGCCCTCACCAAAAAGTTTCTGATGAAGCTGAGCGAGTGTTGGCCGCTTGAAGCCGTCTCCCGTCGGGAAGGGTATCCTGCAGACGTCGCGCCCCGCGCGCATCGTGTCAATAGTATGTCCCGGGAGAATCGTCGTGGGGTCGATGCCAAGGCGGCGAAGTTCAGCCGCGAGTACGACGTTGTCAAAATCCCGGATGTTGTGCCCACTCACGACCTCGCTGTCTCGGAAGAACGCACGAAGCCGCCCTGTCATCAAGTTAAGTGAGGGGCCGGTTCTAAGTTTCTCGTCTGTCAGGCCGTTGACTCTACTTGCCTCCGCGGGCATGGTGACGCCTCTGGGGAGCCTGACTATAAACTCGAGATCTTCCAGTACACGGTGGCGAATTGTTTCAGGGGCATCCGGAGATTTGAAAAACAAGAGGCGCTGGCCACCAAACTGCGCGATATGAGGTGCCTGCTCATCATCCTGTTCGGGCACAAAGCCTCTGGGGAGGGTATCCGTCGTTTCAAGATCGTAAACGGCGACGCCAAGTGTTTGAATTTCCATAGGCGGCGATAATAGCATGTGAGTCTTTTTTGTCTAGGGTTCGTTCATGGTTGCTGCAGTGCTTGTCTGCTCTGAGGCCAACCTGCTATTCTTCTGGCCTATGCCACGCCGACTTATTCCGATTGTTTTTCTCACCTTCGTCAACACGATTGGCTTCTCGATCTTAATTCCAGTTCTGCCCTTTGTTGTGGAACGTTATGGGAGTTCTCCGTTTATGTATGGTGTCTTGCTCTCGGCCTACTCGTTGTGCCAGTTTCTCGCCGCGCCGCTGATCGGCTCACTCAGCGATAAGTTCGGGCGCCGGCCTACTCTCTTACTCAGTCAGTTGGGAACCTTCTTAAGCTGGCTCATATTTGGCGCGGCCTACTTCATTCCTGAAAATGTCTCCGCCTCCTTCACGGCCTTCTCGCTGCCCCTTGTCGTCATCGCCTTTTCGCGTGTTATTGATGGCATAACGGGCGGGAACATCTCCGTCACCAACGCCTACGTCGCCGATATAACTCCACCCGAGCAGCGTACGCGTCGTTTTGGACTACTGGGTGCTGTGATGGGATTTGGCTTTGTCGTGGGGCCGGCTCTTGGAGGGTACACCGCCTCATTTTCAATCGGCTACCTGGGAACCGTTATTGCCGCCGCTGTCATCTCCCTCATAACGTTGGTCGTGACCTACTTTTACCTTACCGAGTCTCTGACGCACGATGAACTCAACCACAAACTCAATATCCACCTTCTTAAAGAGCTGAATATTTTCGCAAAACTTCGTCAGTTCACCGGCAACACGTTCACCAAGCAGCTCTTCATTCGCCGCATCTTTTTCGCCCTCGCCTTTGCCGCTTTTACCTCGACCTTCGCACTTTACGCAAAAGATATTTTGGAGCTCGATGCCAAGCGCCTCGGCTTCCTGCTCCTTTTTATCGGCCTCTTCTCAATCCTCAATCAGAGCATGATCGCCCATCGTGTGGCCAAGAGGCTGGGGGACTATCCCACCTTTAATCTGGGGCAGTTTGTCCTTATGCTGAGTATAGCCGGGCTGGCCCTTCGTCCGGGGCTGATTGGCTTCATCGTTCTTATGTATCTCACCAACCTTGGTATGTCGTTGAGCATGCCCACGTTTAAGTCGCTGCTCACGGGGACGGTCGACAAGTCGCGTCAGGGGCAGATTACCGGGCTCGATGAGTCTCTCCTTGCGGGGAGTAACGGTGTCGCGCCACTGATCGCGGGAGCTCTCTATGGCGTGTGGAGCGCGCATGCTTTTGGTGTCTTCTCAATCCTACTGCTGTTGCCCCTTCTCTACTTCTTCCCTTACAATAGGCCCGATGACACAGTATAAAGACTCCGGTGTGAATGTTGAGCTCGGCGATGCCTGCTCGAAAATGGCTTATGGCCACGCACAGTCAACCTTCCCAGGCCGCGTTGGTATGATCGGCGAGCCTGTTCTTCTTGAAGGCGGATTTGCGGGGCTCCTCGACATGGGGGAGTACTATCTCGTTCAAAATGACGATGGCGTCGGCACAAAAGTTGCCGTCGCTCATGCAATGAAAAAGTACGACACACTCGGTTATGACCTGCTCGCGATGGTTGTTGATGACGCGGTCTGCCTCGGCGCCGAGCCGGTCTCTATCACCAACACGATCGATATTCAGAAAGTAGAGGAGGAGGTTATTGATGGCCTTATGAAAGGGCTCGCGGCCGCCTGTCTTGAGCATAAAGTCGTTATTGCCGGTGGCGAGATCGCGGAGTTGAACAAGCTGATAAACGGCTTCACCTGGAATGCTGCGGCCGTCGGCGTGGTCGGGAAAGATAAGGTTATAACCGGCTCCGCAATAAAACCTGGAGATACGATCGTCGGTCTCCGTAGCGACGGCTTCAGAAGCAACGGCCTCTCGCTTGTCCGCGAAATTCTGACGACTGCCTTTGGTGAGTCGTGGGTAGATCAGCCCTTTGATGACGAGCGAAGTTGGGGGCAGGTCGTCCTCATCCCCTCACGTATTTACGCCTCATGTATTTTGGATATGGTCGGCCGCTATGGGCAGCCGGCAAAGGCTTCGGTAAAGGGAGTCGCCCATGTCACTGGAGGAGGCGTTCGCAACCTTAAGCGCATTCTGAAAAAGAACAAGCTCGGTGCCATTTTGGACCGTCCGTTTGAGCCCCACAGTGTTATGCTCAAGTTGCAAGAGCTCGGCGAGGTTTCTGATCAAGAGGCCTATGGGACTTGGAATATGGGAACGGGTATGATGGTCGTCTCGACTGAGCCCGCCGTCGTGGTTGAGATTGCGGCCAAGTATGGTATCGAGGCGCAGCTTATTGGCACAGTTACCGACCGAGCCGATCATGTTGAGATCGTCAGCCGCGGAAAGTTCTCGGCAGGTGAGACGCTGGTCTTCTAGTTTTTGAACTTTAATCGACGCTCAGATGTATAGAATCGCCGTCCTCGCCTCCACAAACGGAACCGACCTCCAGGCCATTATTGATGGACTGAGGTCGGGCCTCTTGCCCGGAGTAGAGCTGGCTGGTGTTTTGAGTAACAAGGCAGAGTGCTTTGCCGTTCAGCGCGCTCGTCTTGCGGGCTATTCCACCTTCGCTTTCGATGCTGCTGGTAAGAGCCGCGAAGAGTTTGATGCCGAGTTGCTGGCAGTTTTGGAGGAGCTGAAGGTCGACCTCGTCGTCCTCGTGGGCTATATGCGCATTCTCTCGCCCCTCTTCATCGCCGCCTTTCCCGAGAAAATTATTAACGTCCACCCCTCACTCCTGCCGGCCTTTTCCGGCCCCGGTGCGATCGACGGAAATGTTCACGAGGCAGTTTTGAACTTCGGCGCAAAGGTTACCGGCTGCACGATCCACCTTGTAAATGAGGAGGTCGATGCCGGGCCAATTCTTCTGCAGAAAGCGTGTGAGGTCGAGCCGGGTGAGACGCCCGACTCCCTTAAAGAAAAAGTTCAGCTGCTCGAAAAAGAGTGGTACCCAAAAGTTATTTTAGCCTTTGCAGAAGGCCGAATTGAGGAAGACGCCCAGGGGCATTTCTGGCTGAGTGAAAAAAAGTGAAAGAAAAATAATCCAGCAGGTGTATACCTTTCAGGGACGAGATTTTTTTGACCGATCTTGAGTACGCTATGTCTGATTCTACACCTCCCCAGTCCACCGATCTTGAGCTCGTCCGGCGTGCTCTGAGCGATCAAGAAGAGCTCCTTCATCTGATGGAGCGCTACGAGTCCCGACTGCTGCGCTATGTCCATCGACTGACGGGCCTGGGGCAGCAGTGTGTTGAGGATGTCGTTCAGGAGGTCTTTATAAAAATCTACCGCAACCTCAATAATTTCGATCAGGCGCTGGCCTTCTCCAGCTGGGCCTACCGCATCGCTCATAACGAGGCGATGAACTACATACGTTCCAATAACGGTCGTAAGACGCTCCCCATCGAGACCGATGATGAGGACAGCCTCAACCTTGCGGATATACTGGCCGGCGAGGTCGACCTCCCCGATGAGGCGGCTCGCGCAGAACAGGCACAGCTGGTCCGCTCGATCCTTTACACCCTCAAACCGGTCTACCGCGACGCCCTCATCCTCCGCTACCTTGAAGATCAAGACTACGCGGCGATGAGCGACATCCTCCAAAAGCCAATGGGAACGATCGCCACACTGCTCAATCGCGCAAAGACACAGTTTAAGCAGCTCGCTCAGAAAAATAATCTCACCCTTCACTTCGCCTCGTAACGTATGTCCAAACTTTCTCAATCAGTACTGGATAAGATAAAAAAGGAGCAGATCGCGCCTCGTGCACGCTGGCAGTTTGTCGTTCTGCATTGTGCGGTCTGGACACTGCTACTGCTCTCCGTTATTACGGGAAGTTTGGCGATGAGTGTCGTCTTCCGCGATCTCTTTGGAACCGAGTGGGAGTTTGCCGAGTACGTGGCGGGCTCACGTCTTCGCGGTATTATTATTATGCTTCCCTACATCTGGTTTGCGACGACGGCACTGGGTATCTTCCTCGCGTACAAGTTGTTTGAGAAGACGCGCCACGGTTACCGCTACCGCGCCTGGGTCATAGCCGGAGGGACGGTCGCTCTCTCGGGACTCACCGGCCTGATCTTTTTTGCAGCCGGAACCGCCGACAGCTTCGAGCACGGTATCCGCCAGACGATTCCTCAGTACGCGCGTCTTAGAGAGGCGGTTGAGGGACAGTGGGTCGCTCCCGAAAAGGGGATTCTCGTTGGCCGCGTTAAGGAACTCACCAACGAAGAGATGCTCTTGGTGGACGATCTTGCCGGCAAAGAGTGGGAGGTGGAGCGTGTCGGCCAGGCACTCGAACTTCCCTTTGAGCTTCGAGTTGAGATGATGCTCCTTATGAGAGGAGAGGCAGTTGAGGATGATGAGTTTCAGGCGAGCCAGCTTCGTCCGTGGCGACGAGGTGAGCCTCTGCGTAAGCCGGGGCGACCCGGTCCAGGGGCGGAAGGCCCAGGTGCTTTTGAGCGGGGGACTCCTCCTCCCCCAAATGCCCGCGTGCTCAATCGTCAAGGTCCAGGCGCTTTTGCGCCGAACACTCCTCCACCCGATGGTGAGGCTTTTAATCGTGAAGGCCCAGGCGCTCCCGAGCTTGTTCCACAGCCAGCTCCGCCGATGCGCTAAAAAACTGAAAGAAAAAAACGAGACGGTTTGTATTAGGTTCAGAAGAGCGCGCACATCTTCTATCTTCTAACTCATTAATTTTCTTAATTTTTCTACGATGAACAAAACACTTCAACGCACACTCGTAACCGGCAGCATTGCCGTTGTTGGTCTTGCCGGGCTCACCGGACTTGCCGCCGCTCAGTCTTCCGCCTCAACATCGGCAGCTGTTAAGCATGAGCAAGGAGCTCGGATGAGCTTCCAACATAAAGCCCGACCAGCTTTGGCTAGTGAGGCCGCCAAGGCAGCCGTCGAAAGTCACGACTATGCCGCTTGGGCAGCCGCCCTTACAGTGGATGGAAACACAGCGCCAATTCTTGAGAAGATTAACGCAGAGAACTTCGATCAGTTTGTACTCATGATCGAGGCTCAGAAGAGTGGTGATCGTGAGACGGCCAAGACCATCGCCGACTCACTCGACCTCAAGATGCCCCCACGCCACGGCCCAGGCCGCGGTCAGGGTGAGGAGGGCGAAGAGGGCCATGGACCTCGCCACGATCCGGAGGTTCGTGCCACTATCGATGCCGCTCTTGAGAGTGGTGACTACGCTGCCTGGCAGGCCGCAGTAAGTGCAGCCGCAGAGTCAGCTGAGAAGCAGCCAAGAATTCTTGAGGAGATCAACTCAGACAACTTCTCAACCTTTGTAGAACTTCACACCGCCATGAAGGCCGGCGACCGTGAGACGGCAAAAACTCTCGCAGAGGAGCTTGGTCTCAAAGGCCCCGGCCGGGGAGAGCGTCCCGAGCGTGGTGAGATGAGTCAGGGCCAGGAAGGCCAGGAGGAAGGTGAGATGCGTGGTCGCGGTGGCCGTGAGGGCTTCCGTCCCGGCATGATCCGGGGATTCGGTTTTGGTCGAGTTGATTCCCAGCAGGGTGCGGCCGGCCAGAACGGAGCTTCGGCAGATCAGCCTCAGACTTCTGCAGAGTAACAGTCCGAGCCTAAGCTTTTACGCAGTACAAGAGGTCCGTCCCGGCTAGGGTCGGACTTTTTGTCTGCTGTGATACAATCGTTTCATGAAAAAATATGACGTGATTATCATCGGTGGAGGCGGTGGACTCAAGCTCCGTCCCGTTACGAAACTTGGTAAGAAGCTGGCCATTATTGAACGTGAATCACTCGGCGGAACCTGTCTCAACCGCGGCTGTATTCCCTCGAAAATGCTCATCCACCCAGCCGACGTCGCCGATGAGATTCGTCACGCGGGACGTTTTAACTTGAGCGTTTCCGCTGAGCCGAAGGTCGATTTTGAAGCACTCGTCACACGCGTCACTGACTCCATCAAAGCCGAGTCGGAGGGGATCAAGACGGCTTATGCCAAAGACCCGATGATCGACTTTTATCCTCACGAGGCACGTTTTGTGGAGGACAAGGTGATCGAGGTTAATGGCGAGCAACTTACCGCCGACTACATCTTTATCGCCGTCGGCGCCCGCCCGCTCATCCCACCGATCGAGGGGCTCGAGGGAACGCCCTACATGACCAGCACAGAGGCGATCTACGGCAGGCGTCAGCCCAAAAAACTTATTGTTATTGGAGGCGGTTACATCGCCGCCGAGCTCGGTCACTTTTTCGGTGGGCTCGGCACAGAGGTCCACCTGCTCGTTCGCGGAGGCCTACTTGCTCGGGAAGATAGTGAGGTCGTCGAGGAGTTTTCGCGGGTCTTTAAAGAAAAGTACCACGTACACGAGGGAATAAATCCGATTAAGGTGGCCTACGAAAACGGCCTCTTTTCGGTGACCGTTGAGGATCACGGCAGCAGGCAGGTTGAGATGGGTGGGGATGCTCTTCTGGTGGCGACCGGAGTTCGGCCAAATACCGACACACTCGGTCTGGAAAACACCTCGATCAAGCTCAATCAGCGTGGCTTTATTGAGGTGGACGATCACCTGCGGACAGCCGCTCCGGGTGTTTATGCTCTGGGAGACTGTGTGGGCAACTTCCTCTTTAGGCACAGTGTGAACTTCGAGGGCGAGTATCTGTTGCGCACCCTCTTTACCTCACCCGGTGACGAGCCGATCAACTACAGTCCCATGCCGCACGCCGTCTTCTCGAGCCCGCAAGTTGCCGGTGTGGGGAAGACAGAAGACGAGCTCAAGGCCGAGGGGAAGGTTGCGGGAGTCGACTACATCGTCGGCCTCAGTAACTACAAAAACAGTGCGATGGGTGATGCTCTCCGCTCTGACCACGGCTTCTGCAAAGTTCTCTTCGAACGCTCAACGCGAAAGTTAATTGGCGCTCATATCGTTGGAGCCGAGGCGTCAAATATGATCCACATGCTCGTCGCCTTTATGACTATGAACGCAACACTCGACGATCTGCTCCGCATGATCTATATCCACCCGGCCCTTCCCGAGATCGTCCGCAACGCGGCTCGAAAAGCTCAGGCGGCTTTTGAAAAGACGGCAGTCTAGGACTGTTCGCCAAGTCCATGGAACGTCTTGGGGAGTGTGTTGCGTCGCGTATCTGATTCCAGAGAGCGGTAAACTCCGAAGTGTAGATCTTGCCCGCTATTTCGCGTTCAAAGATGGCGGCTTTCATAACCTCGAGGCGCTTCTGTAAGTCGGCTTTGTTTGGGCGCCCCTGCATGAGGGAGACGGCGGGGTTTCCGTCCATCAGTTTTATTACGGCATCGAGGTGGAAGTTAATCCGCTCGCCCAGGCTCTTGAAGGGTTCAAACGTAATTCCGGTAAGCTTCCCCTGGACCTCCTGCACCATCGCACGAACGCGCTCTTTCTCGTTTTCTTCTAGAGTTGGAGTCTCCTTCATCCCATGCTTTTGAACTTTTTTGTAGAGCTCGAGCAGGGGAGGGACCTGGGCCTGAATCCGATTGAGGAGGGTAATATGGTCGGCCTGAATCGCCGCGTGGATCTTCTCGATTTTTTCGGTGCGTGGGGCGAAGAACTTTTCCTTCTTTAAGGCGCTAAGCAGTTGTGCGGCAACCGCTCCCGGGTTGGGCCGGTCGAGTGAGTCGCGAAGGTTCTCTATTTTTTGAATCATTCCAAGGAGAGCCCTCTTGTCGGCATCCTAAACAAACTGAAGGGAGCCAGCGTGTTCGTGGAGCTCAGCATCGCTGAGCGGGGTGTGTGCGGGTGTGTCCTCGTCTAGTGAGAGCATAGATTTATGGAGTGGATTATCTGGCAGGTTACTGTACCACCACCTTCCTCACCAGTCCATTGCTTTATGGTCGTAATGTGTTACGATTTTCCCCAATGAAGCTCCCTGAAGGTCTTATCGATAGCACAGAGATCGCGGCGATCGCTCCCGGAACTAATCCGTTGGCCGCCGTAAGCTTCACGAGCGGTGAGCTGTTGGCTCTTGTCAGCAGCCTTGGTGATGAACGTTCAGCCGAGGAGGCTCTTCCTGCGGATGCTCACTTCACGCGGCCTTTTCGCGGGAGCTTGGGCATGTCGACACATCCACACCACGACGGTGAGCTCGAGGTTAGGCTCAAAGGTAGGGGAGTCTCTGCCGCCACAACTCTCTGGCGCTTTGTGTCGGATGAGGAGACCGGTCTTTTTCAAGTTCTGCCCCGTGAGGGACACGACCCCGCCCGCCACATGCTGCCTCCACTGGTAGATCTCCACCGTCTCTCAAGAGAGCTTGTGAGTGATGGTGAGCCCGACGGTCGCTCCATTGATCCCCAGCATCCCATTGCCGAGGCTATCTGTCAGCTGCTCCAAACGAATGGAGCCGAGCTGGAACGACCTGCCCGCCCCATGTCCATAAACTACTACTGGGCACTCCTGGCCTCGCATGTCGCAAAACCACTTCTGGAGACGGCTCACCAGATGGCTCATCAAGATGAAGATCCTGCTGCGAGAATAGTTCTGGCACTCGCTCGAACCTACCTGGCTCACCATGCTCCACTCCGTCCCAAAACGTGGCTGGACGCACGAGGAGAAGCCCTTACGTCTCATCTTAGAACACTTGTTGAGTGTGAGTCTGAAACAGCTACTGGTGGAGCACTGCCGAGCGCTTTAGCTTGTCTAAGATCAAAAGATTATCAGTCGCTTATGAGACGAGATTCTCACCTTGCGGCCGCAGATGAAATTGAGCGATCAATCCCCGTTTTGTTAGATGATAATAGCGTCAGGACTACCCTCGAGCGCCTCACTCAGACCGCTCGCCTTCAGGGCATCCTCGCCAGTGGAAATGGAGATCGCGCCGGCTTAGATATACCTCAGCAGTTTTTGACAGGATCCTCTCGTGGCGATGCGGAAAGAATTACCGAGGCCGTAGCAGGTAACCAACCCCATGTCACCGTGGGGCAGGATGCCGACTTCGGTCTCCTTGCCGTTCATGCTCTCCAAGAGCTCTATAGAGCTTCTTCGAAAGTTTTTTCCCGCGATGGAGGCGAGCCACTCGGCCCGTGGGACACCTTCGTCCTCGATCAGGTTAAGGATGCCTAGCCAGTTGCTGAAACAAAGGTGTGAGAGTAGAGTGAAAGTATGCAAACAACACACCCACACTCTCATTCAAGCGCTCGAGATTTTTTCCTGTACCTTTTCGTTATTATCACCCTCTATATTAGTGTGGGGGCGCTGATAACCCTTCTCTTTGAGTATATTAATCAGCTCTTCCCCGACGCCCTCGGCTACCTTCAGGGAGCCTCACTGAGTAGTGTACGGACGACCATGTCGATGTTGATCGTGGTCTTTCCCGCCTTCCTTGGCATCAGCTGGTTTTTGAGGAAGGATCTGGTTCGGCATCCCGAAAAAAAGGAGTTCGCGCTCCGAAAGTTCCTCTACAACATGACCCTCTTTATAGCCGCACTCGTTATAGTAATCGATCTTATTACCTTGCTCAATAACTTTCTTGAGGGGGAGCTGACTACGCGGTTTGTTCTTAAAGTACTGGCGGTATTCTTTGTCGCCGGTGGTGTCTTTGCCTACTACCTGTGGGAGCTTCGACGTCCGGTCGACTCCAAGCCCTCCAAGATCCTCCTCTGGGGAGCCGCAAGTCTTATTCTCGCAACGGTTCTCAGCGGCTTCGTAATAATAGGTTCACCTTCAGAGCAGCGCATGCGCCGTTTTGATGAGCGTCGTGTGAGCGACCTCTCAACTCTTCAGTACCAGATCATCGCCTACTGGTCGTCAAAGAACGATCTTCCCGTGGGACTCGAGGAGCTCAATAGTGCGGTCACGGGCTACACGCCACCGGTAGACCCCGAGACGGGCTCCTCCTATGAGTACTCGGTAAAAGGCGAAAACAGTTTTGAACTCTGCGCTACTTTTGCTCTGGCCAGCGATCCCAACGACCCCTCTGCGCCGGACTACTATTATGGATACTACGGCTCAAAAGTTGAAAATTGGGATCACGAAGCGGGTCGTCACTGTTTCAGCCGCACACTGGATCCCCAGCTTGATAAGCTTCCGGGAGATGCTCCGAGCGTACTGCCGGTTCGCTACTAGGAACGCCTTACTAAGACCCCTTGAGGTAGTCGACGATCTGTTCCATGAGCTCGGGGTGTGGTGCGAAGAGGCTTGTGCCGTGCTCACTTCCCTCGAAGATCGTGATCGTTACTCGTCCATGGTCGGCTTTTTGTAACTCCTCGGTGGTCTGTGCAGAGTAGCTGTCTCCGCGTGCGGCAATACTCCAGATCTTCTGATCGTTGCGGAGTCCCTTAAGTGCATGCAGAACGGTGACACCACGGTAGTCGAGGCCCGGTGAGAGAAGGACCCCGCGGGGAAGGCAGCAGTAGCGCTGCATCGCATCGAGGGCGAGATTTGCGCCGATCGAGGCGCCGGCAAGTGAGATGTGCTCCTCATCAAAGCCGTGAGACTTCAGGAAGTTCAGGGCGGCATCAATATCCAAACGACTCTTTTGGTGTCGCTCATCGGGGAAGTCCCTGTAGTCGAGGAGCTCCTTCTCGCCGCTTGCGAGTATCTTTGTGGTGCTCGCCCCGTGGCCGCGGAGGTCTAGTGCCAGAGTTGCCATGCCGGCCTCGTTGAGTGCGGCTGCGAGACCGTCCCAACTTTCACGTGTCGCCGGCATCATGTGGAGGAGGAGGACGGCACGCTTCGCGCCTTCGGGCAGGCTCCAGCTGCCTACTATGCTTACGTTATCAACCGTTGTAAGTGAGATGGTCGATGCGTTACTCATTGATGGAGGGTTACAAGCAGTAAGTGTCAGAAGGCTCAGCAGGATAAGCACGAGCTTCACTGTTCTTGTCATCACGGTTTCGTCCTTTAGATAGGACATACGAGTTTGCCGAGTTTATTGGTGAGCTCGAAGTTCTCGGAGTAGTCTACGGGTACGTCAACGATGACGACGTCGTCGATCTCAAGAGCTTTTTTCAGAGTCGGAAGGAGGTCTTCGGTGCGCTCGACGCGGAGTCCGGTGCAGCCGAAACTCTCTGCATACTTCACAAAGTCGGGGTTGGTAAACTCCATCGCAAAGGGCGGGCCGCCAAAGTGATTGATCTGCTTCCACTCGATCATGCCGTACTTGTTGTCGTGGAAGATGAGGATGACGAAGGCGAGTCCGAGGCGTTTTGCCGTCTCGATCTCCTGACTGTTCATAAGGAAGCCTCCATCGCCCATAACGGCAACAACCTTTCGCTCCGGATGAACGAGCTTTGCGGCAAGTGCTCCGGGGAGGGCGATTCCCATAGTCGCAAAACCATTTGAGATAAGAACAGTATTGGGAGCGTAGGCGGGGTAGGTTCGAGCGATCCAGAGTTTGTGCATACCCACATCACTCAGAACGATATCCGTATCGGCGAGAGCGTGACGAAGGTCGTAAAGGATTTTTTGAGGTTTGATGGGGAAGTCGGTCGAGTCTTTGTGGATACGGTATTCGTCACGATGGAGATCCTTGAGCTTGTCGACGTACTCAAAACGCTTGTCGAAGCCGGTGAGCTCGGTGAGTTCCAGGAGGCTGGTCTTGATGTTTCCGATCAGCTCAACCTCGGGCACGTAGAACTGGTCGATCTCGGCGGGCTGGGAGTCGATGTGGATAATCTTCTTCTTATTTTCCGCATTCCAGTAGGTTGGAGCATACTCCGCGAGGTCGTAGCCGATCGTGATAATCAGGTCGGCGCGGTCAAATCCACACATAACAAAATCTTTGGCCTGCATTCCGATTGTGGCAATAAAGAGCTCGTGACGAGCCGAGAGAGCTCCCTTGGCCATGAAGGTATTTGCAACAGAGATCTTGTTGGCCTCGGCGAAGGCTGTTAACTGCTCGCTCGCCTTTGCCCGGATGATTCCGTTACCTGCAAGGATGAGGACGTTTTTCGCCTCCTTAATGAGTTCGACCGCCTTGTGGTAGCTGGCATGGTCGGCATGTGAGACGGGAGGTGGGCCGGCTTTAATGGGCTCGCCGTACTCTGCGCTCTTGATCTCTTTCTCCGCGACCGCCTCGGGCAGCTCGATGTGCGTTGCTCCGGGCTTCTCAAGTTCTGCGACGCGGAAGGCCTTGCGAACGACCTCGGGGATGACGTCCTGATGAATGATCGAGGTGTTCCACTTTGTGATGGGGGCAAAGGCGTTGACCACGTCGATAAACTGGTGGCTCTCCTTGTGCTCTTTTTTGCGGTCGGCCTGTCCGGTTATTGCGACGACCGGAGCACGGTCCATATTGGCATCGGCAACACCGGTGATCAGGTTCGTGGCGCCCGGACCGAGTGTCGCCATGCAGACACCGGCTCGTCCTGTAAGACGGCCGTAGATGTCCGCCATAAAAGCGGCACCCTGCTCGTGTCGAGTGACGACAAACTTAATTTTAGAGGTGCGGAGGGCCTCGACCATATCGAGGTTCTCCTCACCCGGGAGGCCAAAGAGGAAGCGTACGCCCTCATTTTCCAGACATTTCACTAGAAGTTCTGCTGCTTTCATTACGGTTGGATTAAGGTTACTGAGTTATTCATTTACGACGACGGTCTTAACATTGACGAACTCGCGGATTCCAAACTGGCTGAGTTCTCGTCCAAAGCCCGAGCGCTTTACTCCACCAAACGGTAGGCGAGGGTCGCTCTTCACCATGCTGTTGATGCCGACAAAGCCCGCCTCGATTCGAGGAGCTACGCTCTCTGCCAGTGCGAGATCTTTTGTCCAGAGGCTCGAGCCCAGACCATACTCACTCGAGTTCGCAATCTCGATCGCCTCCTCAACATTCTCAACTGCAATATAGGACATAACCGGCCCGAAAACCTCCTCATCCCAGGTGGCCATTCCCGGCATCACACCTTTTAGGAGAGTGGGCTCAAAGAAGGCACCGGGGCCTTGGGGCTTCTTACCTCCAAAGACGGCCTGGGCGCCTTTACTCAGCGAGTCGTTTACCTGTCGCTCAATCTCATCTGCAAACAACTGTGCGGCGAGCGGGCCAATGTTCACGCCTTCATCAACTGGATTGCCCATCTTCAGCTTTTTGAACTCCTCTGCAACAGCACGCTCAAAGGCCTCAATGGCACCTTTCTGAATAATGAACCGTTTTGCCGCGATGCAGCTCTGACCGTTGTTGATCATGCGAGCCGCTACGGCAACCTGAGCCGCCCTTTCCACATCGGCATCGTCAAGAATAATAAAAGGATCGCTGCCACCGAGCTCAAGGACGCAGGGCTTCAGGGCCTTTCCGGCAGCCTCTGCTACATGGGAGCCGGCAGCTGTGGAACCCGTAAGGCTCACGGCATCAACGGCAGGTGTTCCTATCAGGGCACTGGCGTCCGGGCCCGAGATAAGAAGTGCTTGAAATAGGTGTCGGGGAAAGCCGGCCTTTGCAAAGGACTCTTCGAGTGCGAGGGCACACTGAGGAACGTTACTCGAGTGTTTGAGGAGCCCCCCATTTCCCGCGAGGATGGCCGGAACGGCAAAGCGAATAACCTGCCAGAAAGGGAAGTTCCAGGGCATAACTCCCAAGACGACGCCTAGAGGGTCAAAGCGGACATAACTTTTTTTCGCTTCCGTGGGGACGTCTTCAGGGGCCAGGAAGGTGGGGCCGTTTTCGGCATAGTAGTCGCAAAGCAGGGCGCACTTTTCAACCTCTGCTACCGCTTCTTTTAGGGGCTTCCCCATCTCGAGGGTCATGAGCCGGCCATACTCATCTTTATTCATTCTGAGTACCTCCCCGAGCTGTTTAACAAGGGTGGCACGTTGACTCATGGGGAGGAGGCGCCACTCTCGCTGCGCAACTCGCGTTTCCTGCGCTTTGTGCTGAGCTCCGGCTAGGTCGAGCGTCTCAAATTCGGCGAGAAGTTCACCTGTTGCGGGGTTGAGGGATTGTATTTTTTTCATACCATTCATACTACGCTGGTACCTGCGTTTTTGCCAGAGGCTAAGCCGGAGAGCTGTGGCGAGATAGTAAAAAATATGCCGTCATCTCACGATGAGACGGCGGCATATTTTGAGGCGTGTAGTGGAGTGTTGACTCAGCTAGGCATCGTAACTGCTGAGCTCGAAGGTTGTAAGCGGGACGCCATTGACGTGGACCTTATACCGGATGCCCGGCTCGAGTCCTTCTTGAGAGAGGCGGAGCGTCACATCCTGAACGTCAGTGCGGGCCGCGGCTGCGAGCTGATCTTGATCAACGAACTCTGCAGGGCCCACAGGAAGCTCGATGTTGATAACGTCATCGACAAGACGTATCTGGGCCGTCCCAACCACATCATGAGGTGTGACGGGCATCGCGAGTTTGATGACGACGCGCTCATCCTCCACAACGGCCTCGGCTGAGTTGAAGCGCATAAGCGTATCCAGGGCCAGCGAGGTTAGGAGGGCATCCGTCTCTCCATCTTTAACGGTGAAGCCCATTATCTTGCGGATCATGGGTGGTGCCTTGCGCTGCTGGCCGGCAAAGTAGGGGCGTTTCTGATTGAGGGCGGCGATAATATCGACGATCGTAATGAGAGCGTGCAGGACTGAGTCGCGCTCCGGTGGGGCGATGCGGTTCAGGGCCGGAGTCTCGGCGGTCATCGTCCGGGTGATGGGGTTGTTGTGGTGTCGAGCGATCGTCTGAACGACGCGGAGCGCCTGTGCAACCTCCGGGGGAAGCTCGTCAAGGCTCTCAGCCTCTCCGACACGTTCTACAAGGTTGTTTGCTGCGGCAACAATGGCGACACCGCCGGCCTCGTGAAGGTCGAGCCAGTCTTTGAATGAGAGGTTCGGGTCGATATGATTGAGGCGTGCAATCTGCTCAAACTGTCTGAGTGCGGGGAGCTGGTCCTCAAGAATTTGCGCGGTCATGCCGGTCGCGGTACCACTCTCGGCGAGTGCGTGAGTTGCCTTAAGGAGGGCGTGCATCGGGATCTCCTGGCGCATGTCGACGCGGTTCTTGTCGCAAAGCTCGGCGAGCTCTGCTGCGAGTCGAGTGCGGTCTTCATCCCTGAACTCACCGGTTCCGTCAAAGAGAGCCTGCTGCTCCTCAGTAAGCTTTCCTACGAGTTTTGCGGGAACGGTCACGACACCTTCTCGCTCGTTTGAGGCGACAAAGTCGGCGTAGATCTGGGGCATCATCTCGCGGGGAACCGGATTCAGCAGGGCGATATTGGGGAGCTGACACTTTCCGCAGTCGTGCATAAGAGAGGCGCGGAGAAAGATGGCGGCCTGCTCCTGATCAATCTCGGCGGCGAGTGTTGGGTGCTTAAGAAGGCGGTGTGCACCGACCAGAACGTCGACACAGTGCTCGGCGGTAAAGGGATCCTTGCTGTGCAGCAGAGCCATGTAGAGCTGCTCTTCGGCATTGAGGATGCTCGATGGAGTGGGGCAGTCTGAAGGAGCGACCGTCCGGGCATACTCATTAAGAGCCTGCATCGCATAGGGGACGAGCGTCTCGCGGACCTCGGCAAAAAGAGCGGGGTCACGCTTGAGGACCGAGACGACAAGTGTCGCCGGGGTGTTGGCGAGAAGCTCTTGGAGTGTCGCATGGAGCTCCTCGGCCCGATCTTCCTCCTCAACACCACGCATTACATCAGAAACACCAGTTGCGACCTTAGTAATGAGCATCGCTCGCTCCGCATGGGCTGCTTCCGGGAGTGGAGTCTCCACCGAGGGGAGTGCCTCAAAGCCACGAGAAGAGGTGAAAGTACCCTCAGCGGGCTCTTGCTCATAGCAGAGACGTTGTGGCTTTACACTAAAGCTATTGTGACGATTATGCGTTAGAATCATGGTGGCTAGAGTTAGATTGCGACATAAAAGTGTGAATATGACAATAGCTGTGGATTGACGATATGTCAAGAGGATCGTAAAGTGACCTTCCTATGGCACAGTTTGAAGAAAGAAGCGCTCGACCACGAAGAAGCCCCTTGCAACAGTTGCGAGGAGATCTAACTGAGTTTGAAGGTGCGGAGGTGCTCAACAATGCTCAACTGTCGGGTTATTTCGATACTTTTATTGAGTGGGCAGCTGAAGTTGTCAGGACGCGTGGCCGGAACGCTAAGACGGCGAAGGAGCTTATGGGGAGTCGTCAGAAGCTCGTAGCACGCATTGATGCGCTGCGAAGAAGTGAGGATCGCTACCGGTCCACCATAGGAGAGCTGATGCGTACGCGTTTAAATCTTCATGAAGTCGAGAGGAGCCAGCTGGATGCCGTTTTGAGCTCTGCGCGCGAGCTCCTGGATGCAGTCTATAATGAAGATCCGGAGAACTTTGGTAAAGGGCGATCGCTCGTTGAGCGGCTTGCGAAAAACGTGAGGGCCGATATCCAGGAGGTCTTGGCGGTGATTCATGAGAGCCAGCGATAATAGGGCCACTGTTAGCTCCTTGAGCTTAACTCGAGGGAACTTCCGATAACTTTCGGTCGTTTTTGTGCACTTCCCGATCTGTCTTTTAGCTAAAGGCGTTCCTAGTGCTTGCTTTTTATTTATATTATGTTATAGTGAGCTACTTTATTCACTACACAACATTCTAAATAGTTCGTCACTAACCCCGAAACCTATGTCTACAAAACGTACTACAGAACACCTTTGGTCACAGCCGCTAGCTTATGAGCACGAGCAGGGAACCCTCTCGTTCGCGGCCCTCGTTGACGGCTTTACGGGTCGTAACGAGCCCAATGCAACGCCCTTGAAGAAGGATCTGGCCGTAGCCTGGACCCTCCTCGAGTCACTCGTCGTTCAGAGTACCGGAGGGGATGCCGATAAGATGCGTCTTAATCCTCACGTCCTTGAGATGATCGAGCGTGGAATGGAATCGGCCACCTCCAAAATGGCGGAGGGACCTGAAGGAATGAGGGATGCCCAGTCTGATATTGAGACACTCGCCGCTGAGCTTGCTCATATCTTTAGCACCTCTTCTAACGGCCTCGCCCTCCAAACGAGTGATGAGGTTCGTCGTGCCGCAATTGCCGAGCTTCCCGACCTCACTCCTCATGCCACGCCGGTTGAGCAGGTTCTCACGGTTACCGTTAACGACTTCCTCACCTATCAGATTCACGAGTCACATAAGGAGGGAACTCCGGTCCCGGCCGTGGGGAATATCTGGGCCCGTCTTGCCGGCTCACTGCGCGGTAAGGGCATGGATCTTTCCACTTTCTCTATGACACTCCGCGAGCGAGATATTCTTACCGGGCTCGTTAATGATGCAGCTCGCCAGGCACCGGGTTCAGAGTGGCACAACGCGATCACTCAGCGTGCCGAGACCTACCTTCAAGACCTCTATGACCTCTATATTGAAAACCTGCCAAACATGACCGACGAGGCTGAACTTGAGCCCGAAGACCTCACCGAGGAGGCCTACCTCGAGGTTGATGATGAGGACATCGTTGAATCCTACTCGGCACATAAGCCCGAGCCCCGTGCCCCCGAAGTAGTTTTTGACGAGGCCGCGCATGCAGGCAGCGAAAACTTTTACTCTCATCCAGCTCGCAGCATTCAGCCCCTTGCCCCGGATCTACCGTTTGACGAGGCCTCAGCTCCACGGGGAATCAAGAGCCCCACCCTTAATTTTGGGGCCTACCTCGAAGTAGAGAAGGCCAAGCTCGAGAGTCCCATGAAGCTTGCTTGGGAGTACGCGGCCTTGGTACTGGCGGCGGTAGAGCTGGACCCGGCGAGTGTCGAACTCTCGGATGCTCAGTGGGCTGACCTTTACCCTCAGGTTGAGATTTTGGCACAGAAGGGCGTTGATCCGGTTGCTGCTTCTCAGCAGATCATCCAGATCGCAAGCTCCACCTAGCCAAACCGGGCTTTTCGCCCCAGGGCTTCCTCTATTCGTAACAGCTCATTGTACTTAGCAATGCGGTCTGTACGGGAGAGGGAGCCCGTTTTAATTTGTCCGGTCTCAAGGCCGACTGCCAGGTGAGCGATCGTCGTATCTTCGGTCTCGCCACTTCGGTGAGAGACGACAGCCGTATAGCCGGCCGTGTGAGCCTGGTGAACCACATCGATCGTCTCGGTTAGGGAGCCGATCTGATTTAGTTTGATCAGAATCGAGTTGGCGACCTTCTCGTCAATTCCACGCTGGAGGCGAGCTGAGTTGGTGACGAACAGGTCGTCCCCGACGATCTGAACCTTCTTCCCGAGCCGCTTGTTCATAAGCTGCCAGCCTACCCAGTCGTCTTCGGCGCAGCCATCCTCAATCGAACTAATCGGATACTTCTTAACTAGAACCTCGAAGTAGTCGATCAGCTCGGCGGCGGTCAGCTTCTTTTTCTTCCCACGAACGGTCAGCGAGTAGAGGTTCTTTTTCTTGTCGAAAAACTCGGATGAGGCGGTATCGAGAGCCAAGCTCACCTCTTTTTTAGGCTTATAGCCGGCCTGCTCGATCGCCTTCACAATAAGGTCGAGTGCGGCCTCGTGAGAGGGGAGTGCCGGGGCAAAACCACCCTCATCACCAACAGTCGTGGGGAGCTTTTTCGCAGCAAGAAGTTTTTTGAGTGTGTGGAAGATCTCCGCGCCCATCCTGAGGGCCTCCCGGAAGTTTTTCGCACCGTGGGGAACAATCATCATTTCTTGAAACTCGAGGCCCGAGTCGGCATGAGCACCTCCATTGATAATATTCATCATGGGGACCGGGAGGCGATTGGGCTTTGTGCTTTTGTTTGCTCCCGGCTGGCAGAGGGCGATGTAGTCATAAAAGGGGAGTCCGGCCTCGGCGGCGGCGAGTTTGGCGCAGGCGAGTGAGACGCCCAAGATGGCATTTGCACCGAGTTTGGACTTGTTGGGTGTTCCGTCCATTTTTATGAGCAGCTCATCGAGGGCGCGCTGATCGGCGATCGGCTTTCCTATGACGGCCTTGGCAATCATTGAGTTCACATTCCTTACCGCCTTCAAAACACCCTTCCCGCCGTAGCGTTTTTGGTCTCCATCCCGGAGCTCCAGGGCCTCGTGGATACCGGTTGAGGCACCACTTGGAACGATAGCCGAGGCGCTCATCCGTGCGGAGGAGGCGACAACTTCTATGGTGGGATTACCACGGGAGTCGAGTAGCTCACGTGCGTGGAGCTCCATAATTCGGGGCATGCTCGTTAGGGGTGAGGTCTTGGTGGCGCCCATTTTTTTCGTGGCCATGTGAAGTTTGATTAAGGTGTTTTGACCTCAGCCTACTCGACTCGGGGCCAGACGACAAGTCTGCCCGGATTGCGGTATTTTTTCGCCTTAGAATAAGGCTGTTCGGCCTTTGCTCTTTACTTTTCCCCCCTCTCTGTAATAATTCACCCGTATGGAAATTATCTGGCACGGCCTCTCATCTTTTACGATTAAGGGAAAGAACGCGACTGTTCTGATCGATCCGTATGATGAAAAGAAGACGGGTCTCAACCTCCCCGACAACTCACCCAACGTCTGCCTGACGAATCTTGATAACGATCTCCTCATCAGCCCGGAAGCTGTTGAGGGAAAGCTCCACGTCTTCGACTGGCCCGGCGAGTTCGAGGCATCCGGCGTTCACATCGACGCTATCGGTGCCTTCGACCGCCCTCAAGAAAAAGATGAAGAAGGTAATCCTATCCCAGCCGAAGGCGCTCAGCCCGTTCTGATCTTCCGCTTTAATGTCGATCGCTTCAAAATCTGTCATCTGAGTAACCTCGGCCACAAGCTCACTCCCGAGATGCTCGAGCGTGTCGGCGAGGTCGACATCTTGATGGTCCCCGTCGGAGGGGAGAGGGGGCTGAATGCCTTAAAAGCTCAAGAAGTCATCGAGCAGATCGAGCCCCGCGTTATCATCCCCATGCTCTACGACACTCCCGGTCTTTCCGTGCAGTGTGGCTCTCCGGCCGCCTTCCTTAAAGCCGTCGGCGCAGCAGCCTTCGAGACCGAGTCTTCTTTCAAGATTGCAGAGACGGGCGCACTCCCTCAAGACCAGACCGACTACCACATTCTCGAACCAATCACGGGCTAAACGACCTCATAGTTCAATGGATAGAACAAGGGACTCCTAAGCCCTAGATGCAGGTTCGATTCCTGCTGGGGTCACCACTAAAAACGTGGGCGACTTGTTTGGTGCAGGCGCTTCCGCATTACGCGGGGCGATCTACGCCATCTCTTCGGCAATGTCGGTCTGGGTTCGAAGTTCAAGGAAGGTGAAGGTCCAGACGGCATTGGCGAAGACGCTTAGAATGCCTGAAAAGTAGGAGGCGATAATGAGCGCGATCAGCATCATGACGCCCCCGATGACCATTCCCAAGCTCGAAAAAGTGATCGTCGCAACATAGCCCGCCGAAAGAAAGAGCAGGGCGGGAATCAGGAGGATCGCAATGATATTAATGGCTATGCGGAGGCCGATAATCGCCATTAATATAAGGATCAAGAAGGTGTGCTGCCAGCTGAGTAGGACCAGTTTCGCGCTCTGGCCCATGGCGTTCAAGACGCTCTGGCGTTCGAGTACGATAAAAAATTCGGAGTAGGTAAAGAGAAGCGTCAGCAAGAGTCCCACAATGAAGATGAGTACGATGACGGGGAGCAAGGTTGTGAGTGCGTTGAGCCCCAGGTTTCTTACTACAAAAGACGACTCGGTTAAAATCGAAAAGAGCGAGAAGGTCTTCACCAGAAGGTGGTACTCCAAAAGAGGCAGGAAGACCAGAAGGCCCAGTGAGAGCCCCGAGCTGACGCGTACCTCTTCACCGCGGCGACTTTTTGCGATGATCCTTATGAGGGCCCCTTGGCAGACGGTGGGGAGGAGCGTGTATGAGATGAGAAGGATAAAGAGGACCATGATCGTCGGTATCCAGAGCTGGGTATGGTCGTTGAGAAATGCGAGCGCCGGCCTGCCGAGCTCCACAATCATATTGCGGTGCGGCTCCGAAAAAAGTCCCGAGTATTTAAAGGCCAAGAACTGATAGCTCACATAAAGGACGCCCACGAGAGTTGTAACGAGGGAGGGGAAGAAGGCGTACCACCACATGAGTCGTTTATTTCGTTTGGTAAACTCCCAGGCCTCTGCAATTATCCGACGAGAATTCATAAAGCGGGCACAGTATACCCCCTCTTACTAACCCTTGCACGATTTTCGTTCTTTTGCTAAACTCTGGTCGCATATGAAAAAAGACAGCAAGAAAACAGCAATGCAGGACTTCAAAAAGCATGCGAAAGACACTGGGTCACACCAGGTACAGGTAGCCATCCTAACTGAGCGAATCAATCAGCTCCAGGAGCACCTCCAACAACATCCTAAGGATAATCACTCACGTCGTGGGTTGCTTATGATGGTTGGAAAACGTCGCAAACTTTTAAGCTACCTCGGCAGCGCTCACAAAGACAACTATGCTGAGCTCCTTGAAAAACTGAAGCTCCGCAAGTAGTGCGGGTGGTTTGTCTCGGTAGTGGCAGGCCAGTTTCAACTCCTAGATCCTGGGCCCCTAACAGGAAAGTGAATGGAGAAAGGTTAGTTCCTTTCGTTTCCCTATTCATCTTCTTGTTACGTGCCCCCCAACTTGGATTCTAGGAGATGCGTTCTTTAGACTATGCATCTTTATTTCTTCATTTAGAATCTAATGGGACCTACAAACTCAGTAGAACTCAATCTCGCCGGTCGCGATTTTTCGCTTTCAACCGGTCTTTTGGCGTTACAAGCTGATGGCGCCGTGCTCGCCTCACTGGGCGACACACAAATTTTGGCAACGGCCCTCATGTCCTCGTCACCTCGACAGGATGTTGATTTTTTCCCCCTCATGGTCGACTTCGAAGAGAAGTACTACGCAGCGGGTAAGATCAAGGGAAGCCGTTTTATTAAGCGAGAGGGGCGTCCTTCGGATAACGCTGTACTCACAGCTCGTCTGATCGATCGCCCCATCCGCCCTCTCTTTCCCAAGGGAGTAACCAACGACGTTCAGATCATGGTCACGGTTCTTTCCGTCGATCTTGAGGTAGATCCCGGGACTACCGGTATCAACGCCGCATCTGCTGCCCTTATGATCTCCGGCATGCCCTTCCACGGTCCTGTTGGAGCCGTTCGCATCGGATACATCACAGACAGCGAAGGCAAGGAGCAGCTCGTCGTTAATCCAACCTACGAACAGGTCGACGGTGGACGACTGAATTTGGTCGTTGCCGGTACGATGGATGCGATCACTATGGTTGAGGCCGCCTGTAACGAGGTTCCCGAAGAGGTCCTCCTTGAGGCCCTTGATCTGGCTCACCGTCAGATTAAGAAGCTCTGTCAGCTCCAGATCGAGCTGAGAGACAAGGTAGCTCCTAAGCCCCGCCAGATGATCTTCCGAGCAGAGAACGAGGCTGCGGTTGAGGCGGTAAAACGCTTCTTTACTCCCGAGATGGGCGACAGCGTTCAGGGGACGACCAAGCACGATGTTAAGGAGAAGGTTCACCTTATCGAGGATAAGATGCTTGAGGCCTATGCCACAGAGATCGAAAATGGCGCCTTCCGAGCAGGTGAGCTCAAGGGCGTTTTAAACGACCTTCTTGAGAAGCACATGCGCCACAACATCCTAGAGAAAGAAGTCCGCATCGACGGTCGTGGAGTCAAACAGATTCGTCCACTTTCCTCAATGGTTGGTTTGATAAAGAGAACTCATGGCTCGGCCCTCTTCCAACGTGGAGAGACTCAGGCACTGAGCCTTACGACACTCGGCTCACCGGGTGCCGCTCAGACCATCGACACAATGGACGAGGACTCGATCAAGCGTTATATCCACCACTATAACTTCCCCCCCTTCTCAGTCGGTGAGGTAAAGCCCCTTCGCGGTACCTCTCGTCGTGAGATCGGACATGGAGATCTTGCAGAGCGTGCGCTTATTCCCGTCCTCCCCTCAAAGGAAGACTTCCCCTACACAATGCGCGTCGTCTCCGAGATCTTGACCTGTAACGGCTCGAGCTCAATGGCTTCTGTCTGCGGCTCAACCCTCTCACTCATGGATGCCGGTGTTCCCCTGATCCGTCCGGTTGCGGGAATCGCCATGGGTCTTATCACTAAGGCCGACTTTGATGGGACTCCCGGCAGTTACAAGATCCTCTCTGACATTCAGGGAATGGAGGACTTTGCAGGAGATATGGACTTTAAAGTAACAGGAACAGAGCAGGGTATCACCGCTCTTCAGATGGATATCAAGGTTAAGGGACTCTCGCTCGATATCATGCGTGAGGCTCTCGAACAGGCCAAGGCCGGACGTGCTGAGATTCTTGCTTCGATGCTGGCAACCTTGCCCGCGACTCGAGATCACCTCTCACCCTACGCTCCGCTCATCACCACTCTTCGGATTCAACCGGATCAGATTCGTGAGGTTATCGGACGTGGAGGAGAGATGATTCAGAAGATCACGGCCGAGACCGGTTGTGAGATCGATATCGAGCAGGATGGTCTGGTTACCGTTACCGCTCCAAATCAGGAGAATGGTAAGCAGGCGATCGACTGGATCGGACGTATCACGTATATTCCGGAAGCCGGTGATGAGTTCGAGGGAACCGTAACCCGTCTTATGGACTTTGGTGCATTCGTCGAGTTCTCTCCGGGCAAGGAAGGACTGGTCCACATCTCCGAGTGGGACTGGGGCCGCACCGAACGGATGGAAGATGTTACTCACGTTGACGACACGATTAAGGTTAAGCTTATGGAGGTTGACGATCAAGGTCGCTACAACCTCTCACGTAAGGCACTCCTCCAGAAACCGGAAGGCTACGAAGAGCGACCTCGCAGTGAGGGCTTCGGTGGCCGTCCAGGCGGTGGTGGAGGCGGACGACCTCGTCCAGGTGGACATGGTGGAGGACAGCGCCGACGCTTCTAAGCCGAGACTATCTCATACGCATAAAAAGAGCCCCGCGAACGGGGCTCTTTTTTGTACTCGCTTGTAGTGTGTCAACCTCAGCTCGGGTCGTGAGGGCTAGATGTCGAGCATTATAAGTTTTACTGTATTTTCCACGTCCTTCACATCGTTAAAGTGAGGATAAACTTTAATATTATTCAGGCGTAGGTTGTAGTAGAGGATTGGTGAGATAAGGCTCGAGATAAGAACATTCACCTTCTTTTCCTTGAGGTACAAGGCGAGCTCGGTAGCCTTTTGGAAGGTAAAACTCTTCTCGTCGGGAGTCACACTTCTAACTTTGCCGCCTCCCAGTTTAACGAAGATAAGGTGAAAGGGGGCGTGGGGCTCCTCGGCAATGCGTGAGTTGAGGCCGTCGAGCTGGCATACCGGAAGAGCCACCATTACCTGTGTAGGCTTGGGAGGGTCGATATAAAGAACAAGGTCCCCCAGATGTTCCACACTGCTCTCCACCTTCTTATTAAGGCGGTGTATCTCGTCGCGGAGATCTTTGCTCTCGGTGAAGGGATTTACTTCAAGAAAAGCCTCACCAAAAATGTACGTTCCGGCATGGCGAAGGCGGATATTTTTTACCTTCGTTATGATCGTCGACTTGCTGAGAATTGCCCGGATCTTCTTGGTGATCTCCGGGTTGTCCCAGTAGTCGAGCAGGTAGAAGAGTGACTCTTGGGTATTTTTGAGCCCACTCCAGAGGATCATGACTGCGATAGCCAGACCCACGACTCCATCAACATAGGAGATGTTGAGTTTCTCAGCAAAGACACTGAAGAGTACACCGAGTGAGACGAGGGCGTCGTTGCGCTTGTCGTAAGCACTGGCGAGCAGCGCCTGAGAGTTGATCCCCTCGGCGGTTTTGCGCTGATAGTAATAGGCAAAGAGTGAGACGCCGATGGAAATAACGGCGGTAAGCACACCGATGCCATGGGATGCCGTCGGCGCCGTACTGAAGAGGCGGACGATACTGTCGGAAAAAATGTGGTATCCCAGGTAGAGGATCAGGAGGGAGATACAGAATGAGATCAGGGTCTCAATACGATGCAGGCCATACTTAAAATGGCCGCTTGCCTTCTGTTGGGAGACGTAAAGGCCGATGAAGATGGCACTGTTGGCGATAATATCACTAAAACTGCCCACAGCATCACCCGTCAGCGCGATAATGTTGGTGATGTATCCACCAAAACCTTTCAGGATTGTAAGCGCGATAAGGAGCAGGACGCTGTTGCGGACAACTTTCGTCGCCTGGTGCAACTTGCGGATATGCTTTCCTTTAAGCTTCGGTTTGGTTTTTTTGTCTTTCATTGGGGTATCCCTCGTTGTTTTGCTTGAGGCAATCTTCGTATTGTAGCATATTCTGCCCTTTTTGGCTACAAGGAGGGCTCACTGCTCTCAAAGGTCTGTCTTGCCTGTCGGCAGCTGGAACTATCTGCTCTACCTTTTTGAGATCCCCTTAGGCTTTGTTTTTTTTGTCGCCTCGACATTCTTTGCTCCCGTGGGGCAGAGCTCAAGCAGGGGGCAGCTCTCACAAAGTGGGCGCGGCCGGCACCACTGTCTCCCCAAGAAGACGAGCTGAAGGTGGAGGGGAATCCACTGCTTTTTTGGTAGTACTTTTCTAAGCTGTCGGTCGGTCTCATCAGGGGTTTTCGCTCGGGCAAGATCGAGTCTCTGGGCGACGCGGAAGACGTGGCGATCCACCGGAAAGGCGGGCACGCCAAAGGCCTGGCAGATAACTACGCTCGCCGTCTTCCGACCGACGCCGCCCAGCCGTTGGAGCTCATCAAGAGTCCGTGGCAGCTCTCCGTTAAACTCCTCCATCAAAGTTCGGCAGGCCTTGATAATGTTGTGTGCCTTGGCATTGAAAAAACCGGTGGGACGAATGTAGCTTTTAAGTTTTTCTTCGCCCAGCTCAAGAATC
>Ga0210044_10001393_pt1 | contig 36654 bp, 40 predicted proteins | sample CryGey13umfilter_2_FD_183959 | JGI IMG/M metagenome (GOLD analysis project Ga0210044, IMG submission 183959) | Groundwater microbial communities from aquifer in Utah, USA - Crystal Geyser 4/9/14 3 um filter (SPAdes) (version 2) | ecosystem: Environmental > Aquatic > Deep subsurface >...
TCAAAAACTCATGGAACACTTAATATGGTACAATACAAAGAGAATACACCAATCTTTGGGTAATATTTCACCCATTGATTATTTAATAAAAACTGTTCCGGAGTCTCAAATGTGCGTGACGCGTACAAGTTTAATTTATTACTATTTATCCTTGCTCTTTAACTTAAGAAAGGGGCGGTTAGATTGAAAAAGGTATCTATGCCTGATTTAAGCCAGAACGGTGTAATTCTTCTTCCTTCTATTACGGAAGAAATGGCAAAAAGAATAGCAAATAATATTGTTGAAATAGCCAAAAAAGACGGTAAAGGTCCAATTTCTGTTTGTATATTAGACATTAAAAGAGAAAAGAAGTGTAAAATTTCCATGGATGGCGTTCTTCCTATCTCTGTTAGACTGTCTTTCGATAAAGCTTTCACTGCCGTTATGATAGAATGCTCAACTAGAAAATTTAAGAATATACTTAAGGATGGAAATGCAACAACGACAGATTTTTCACCTAACTTCACTGCTTTAGCTGGAGGTATCCCGATTGTAGCACCACTAGATAATAACGAGTATGTGGCTATTGGTAGTATTGGCGTTAGCGACCGTACATCAGATGAAGACGAAGAATTGGCCATTGAAGGACTGGAATCGGAAAAAAGATTTCAACATGAAAAGGAGCGATCGTAAATGGTAGATTTTACGCAATATCAATTATCACAAACCGCAAGAAAAATTGTTAACGACGGTGCCGGCGGATATAATAGTGCTACTTCGATCATAGGAGCAACAATAGCAGGTCAGCTATTAAAAATATTTATTGATAATCAAAATCATATATTGACAATGGGAAGCTGTCCTAATCCGCGAGGCGAACAAGAATTGATCCGCATATTCTCCAGGCTTTATGCAACACCAGAAGAACAACATATAGCTCAACAAGCGATATCTTCAATTCAAAGAAACATAGAAGTTGCCCTAAAATAGGAGGCTGAACAAAATGGTAGAGTTCACAAAAGATCAACTTAAAAAAGCCACTGAACAATTCATTAATTACGGAGTAGAAGGATTCCATAGCGCAAAACCAATCATTGGCGATAAAATTGCCGGCCAGTTACTAAAAATATTTATTCAAAATACAAAACAAGACATGATTACTCGCCTAGGCGAAATTTATACATCAGACGAAGAAAAAAACATTATCAATGAAATTATTCAAGAATCACAAGCAGCTGCCGATTTTGACCCACTTTCCCATTTCCTCAACCTCAACCGCAAAAATAAATAATACAATGACCAATATCGCTCAATCAAAAAACCAGAGCGGTTTTTTTATTATTTATTCCGAAAAATCTGATTATTTGATTGTAAAAATTGACCGTGATTTAAAATCTCTGTATGCTTAGTATTAGGTTATCTAAAAATTTGTAGAAAATGAAAGTAGCTATATTCGCTCCTGTGATCGAAAGAGTTCCACCGCCACGCTATGGCGGAACTGAAATGGTAATATATCTTTTAGTAGAAGGACTAATAAAAAAAGGCTTTGATGTTACTCTTTTTGCATCCGCGGATTCGCTAACCTCCGCCAAATTAATCCCTGTATCCTCAGAGGCTATAAGAACAAACCCCGAAAATATCTGGCCATATGATTATTTTATGTCACAAGATTTAGCGGCAGATATCGTTAAAAACTATTTGTTAAAAAATCATTTTGATATATTCCATAATCATAATGAATACTTTGGGTTAATGGCGTCCAAGGATATAAATATCCCGAAACTAACAACTCTTCATGGCATACTTAATTTTAAGACTATAAAAAAATTCTTCTCAAGATTTGATAATTCTCATTTCATCTCCATTTCAAATGACCAACGCAAATATCAGCCTAAATTAAATTGGCTGTCTACCGTCTATAATGGAATAAATCTAAATGAGTTTACTTACAACCCTAATCCCAAAGGAAATTATTTATTATATTTTAGCCGAATAGCACAACAAAAAGGCTGCCTAGAAGCTATTCAGGTTGCCAAAAAAGTAGGTATGAAGTTAATAATGGCATCCAAAATAGACTACGAAGATAAAGATTTTTTTGAACTTAAAATAGAGCCGGAAATAGACAATAAACAAATAATATATCTAGGAGAAGTAGATCACGATAAAAAATTAGAGCTTTTCCAAAACGCATATGCATATCTATTCCCTATTAAATGGGATGAACCGTTTGGTTTAACTATGGTTGAAGCAATGGCATGCGGAGCACCCGTATTAGCTTTTAGAGCCGGCTCCGTACCTGAAATTATCGCTGACGGAACATCCGGATATATTTCTGAAAATATAGATCAAATGGTGGCAGATGTAAAAAAAGTTGATGAGTTAAAAAGAGAAAATTGCCGTAAGCAAGCAGAAAAATTTTCTTCCGAACACATGGTAGAAAATTATATCAAGGTTTATAAAAAGATATTAGCGAAGACTTAATAATAAAATAAAATTATTAATATTTATTTTTTATCATCCTTATCCCAAAAATCACAAAGACACGTGTTTCTTTTTTTAAACATGATCGATATGCCTATTGCTATTAGTAAAATTGGCCAAAATATATGCAAATCAGCAGGTATAAAACCAAATTCTTGCGCAAGCCAAACACTTCCCCAAAATATTAATATTAAACCTATAAACATATTTACCCCTTAATCAAACTAGACCCTAAATTTGTTGTATAATTTTAATTTTCTTGATATTAGTTTATCAATCTCAATCAATATAATCAAACCGAAAGATGCTAAAATAGTAATAACCCATTCTAATATACCAACTTTAACAAAACCGAAAATATTAGAAAAAGGATGAATATACATCACAACAATTTGAGCTAAAAAACTTAGTGATATTCCTAAAAGCAGCGGTATATTTGAAAATTGATCCATATTGAAAACTGAGCGGGTCTCACTTCTACAATTAAATGCATTAAACCATTGGGAGATAGACAGAAATAAAAAAGTTATTGTTCTAGCATAATCATCTCCTTTACCAAGATTTACAACAAAAAGCATCAAAGCAACAATAACCATATAAGAACCGACTATTATACTTCTTCTTTTTATAAGATTTGATATTATGCCTTCGTTTAACTTACGAGGTGGTTTTTTAAGATGTTCTTCCTCTTTTGGTTCCATACCTAAGGGTATAATTGCAGAGGTATCAGTAATTAAATTTATCCATAATATCTGGAGCGGTGTTATTGGTATAGGCAATTTCAAAATTAGTGAACCCAGTACTGTTAAAACCTCCCCCAAAGAAGTAGAAATTAAGTATAAAACCGTCTTTCTGATATTCTCAAAAATTGTTCTTCCTTCCTCAACTACATTGATAATAGTTGCAAAATTATCATCCACAAGAACAAGATCAGCTGATTCTTTAGCTGCATCAGTACCCGACTCTCCCATCGCAACTCCTATATCTGCTTTCCTCAAAGCTGGGACATCATTAACACCGTCGCCTGTCATTGCTACAACCTCACCCTTGTTTTTAAGAAAATCAATAATCTTATATTTATGTTCAGGCAGTACTCGAGCAAAAACCGTTATATTAGAAAAATTATCCTTCTCATCTTCTTGTGATAAATTATCAATAACCTTATCCGCCACAACGGCCCTATCCCCCGGTTTATATATCCCCAAGCTTCTAGCAATAGATATAGCAGTTTCTAAATGATCCCCAGTAAGCATAATAATTTTTACGCCTGCGGCTTGACACTTTTTAATTGCATCTTCAACCCCGGGACGATATGTATCTCTCATGCCGATTAGACCTAAAAATATTAAATCCCCACTTGAAAATTCTTTATTAAAATTTTCTCCCTCCGTAAACCTTTTCTTAGCAACGGCAATTGTCCTTAATCCTCTCTGCGCCATATCTAATATTTGATTCTCTATTTCTTGTCTTACTTTGTTATTAAGCAGCAATTCTTTTTCTCCCCAATAAACCTTTTTGGATATTTTCAATATCTCTTCAGGCGCTCCTTTTGTATATATAAATAATTCAGGAGACTTAGCTAAAACAGCCGTTATTCTTCTTGTAGATGAAAAAGGGATTTCTTTTAATCTCTTAAACTCATTTTTAGAAAAACCAATACATGCTGCCGCCGCTAAAATAGCGCTGTCAGTAGGTTCTCCAATAACCCTACGATTTCCGTCTTCTATAATTAATTCTGCATTATTACAAACACTACCGGATACCAATAGCTCTCTTAGGTCATTTCCAATATACTTACTACCCTGAGAAGAAAAAGATCCTTCCAAGTTCAATATATCAATGTTGGATTCAATTTTTTTATCAGTAAATAATTCCACAACACTAAGCCTGTTGTGAGTTAATGTACCTGTTTTGTCAGAAGCAATAATTGTAGTTGTTCCAAGTGTTTCAACAGCCATCATATTTCTTACAATAGCTTTTTTCTTTGCCATTCTTTTTGCGCCTAAAACCAGAATAATAGTGATTGCGATTGGTAGACCTTCTGGTATTGCTGAAACAGCTAAGCTTATTGTTAACTGAACCATATACAATATTTCTTTATGAACAATAATGCCTATAGCCAAAATAATAATACTAGCGACTAAAACAGCTATACCAATATCTCTACTTAATTTTTTCATTTTTATCTGAATAGGAGTTTCAGTTTCAACTTCTTGCGAAAAGAGTGCAATTTTACCAAAATGAGTCTCAGTACCTGTACTAACAACAATAAACTCGCCCCTACCTTCTGCTACTGTAGTACCTTGAAAAACCATGTTTTTTGGAATAGTATTTTCACTTGTATTTATCTTTTCATCTACCTTTTCCGCCAAAAATGATTCACCCGTGAGAGCAGATTCATTAATTAATAAATTATTTGCCTTAATTAATCTCCCATCTGCTGGTACTCTATCGCCCTCTTCTAGAATTACAATATCACCTGGAACAATACGACTAGTTACTATTGTTGTAATTTTTTTCTCTCGTAAAACTTTTCCAAAAAACTGGGATAATTCTTTTAGCGAAGCAATCTCTTTTTCAGCTTTAATTTCTTGAATATACCCAATCAAAGTATTAATAAAAACCACAATTATAATAATAGCTACGTCAATTATTTCACCTATTAGTCCAGCAAATGCAGCAGCAAAAAAAAGCGCATAGACTAGCGGACTCTTAAGATTATTAAAAAAAATAGAGATTTTCGTCCTACTTTTCTTTTCTGGAAGAGTGTTAAACCCGTAAATATTTAATCTCTTGTCTGCTTCACCACTACCAAGGCCTACTATATCTGATGATAAAATATCTAAAGTCTCCTTAATTGTTAAATGACAAAAATCTATTTTAAGTTTTTTTATGTTTATTTCTTCTAATTCCTTCATAGCAATATTCATATTTAAGTATTATTTTAAATTTTCTATAAAACTATGACCACAATTAAAACAAGAAGAAGTATGGATACAAATAGCTCCCTTACATTTTGAACAAGTAAATCTTTTCCTCTGTTCTAGAATAAATTTCTCTAAACCTATACTTTTAATTCTTTCGTTATTTTCAATAAAGCTTGTATCCCAATTTTTCTTTTTATATCTCGCTTCTAGTTTCTTTAAATTATCACAGGGAAAATTTTCGCATTGATAACAAAAATCAATTTTATTCTCCCTTAACAGCTCACACCTTCCTTTAAGAAAAGCGCATTGTTTATTTCTTGACCTACAACCAATACATCCCTTATATTTACCCTTAATCATCTTACCTGTTTTTTTAATAAGGTATCCTATACAGTAAGCGCAATTTATGCCGCAAGGCGCAACTAATTGTTTATCTAAATCTGTTGCTTTCATATTCTAATATTATCATAAAGCCTCTCTTGAAGAGAGGCTTTAAAGGCTTAACAGTTTGAATATTTATTCAGAAGTAACATAATCAAGGGTCACTAACATATTATTAATTGCAGAACCAAAACCATTATCAATCTTATAAAATGTATAAAAATCTCCCGATACAAAGTCTAACCAGTCAGAATTAATAATACCAATTTCAGGACGATAAACAGTATTATGGGTAATTGTAGATGAATCATTGGAAAGAGCAGCAATTTGTCCTGTTGTATCGGCTGTTAAGTTTTTATGAATAACAAGATGAGTATGATTAGTTCCATCTACTGGAATATCGGATGTATTTACAAAAGATATTGCCGTTACCGTTCCGCTAGTTGGAGCAATAAAAATTGGTTGAGCCTTTCCTGTCCCTGCATCTACAGATCCCATAGGGATAGAAACGGTATGGGTTTTAGCCATTACAGCAAGCTTTGCAGCAGTAACCGTATTATCTAAAATTTTATCAGTAGTTATAGCATTATTTTCTATTTTCCCCCCAGAAATAGCATTGTTTTTAATACCGTTTGTGCCTAAAGGCAATCCTCTGCTTACAAAATCTCCGGGGTTAGTACCTTCATGATCATGGTATCTAACTAACATCCCTACATTGTAATTAGATACTATAGCTTCATCTAGTTTAGCCCAGAGCATTTCTAGAAGACCTTTAGCATCACTATTATAAACAGATGGTGCGCTGCCAGCTGCTTTAATAGAGGTTACGATAAAGATAGAGACAAAAATGCCTAACATCAGATAATTTTTTTTCTTCATAAGAGGCCTCATTAATTATCAATATTATATAGAAAAAATTGCTTAAAAGAAATAATTCTTAATTAAACTTCTGCCATTTACCTTCTGATGTAAGCACAAGTTTCATTTATTTTACCAACTGTGCCCAAGCTCACTTAATATTAACCAAACTTTTATGTTTTTAAACGTTGGCTCTTGTGTCCTAATAAAATTCACGATATTCTTACAGATTTTATCTTGTCTTTTTACTCTATCTTTGAATTGATGCACCTTAACTTCCAACTCAATTAGCCCTAGCATACCGTCACCATTAACCTTCAATAATCTAACGCTAATCTCGTCAGGCTTTAATCTAATATCTTTACAACTTAACTCACCCGCCAAGTAACGCTTTAAATTTTCTACTAGAAATTCAATCTTTAATTCTTCTTCGCTATTTTTATAATAGATATTAACTGTTGGCATATATTTATTTTATCATAAAAATAAAAGATTAGAATTTGTATAGATCAGAATTTATATCTCATAAAATTATGCTGGAATAACTCATCCTTATTTCTCAAAAGTCTGGACAAATTTATTGTTCTATGATATACTTTATTGGTTGTTTATATGGATGCGAGCCTTTAACACCAAAAGGATTAATACATACATTAAATACTCGAAATTTCATACAGGCGACAAATCTAAAGTATCCCGCATTTAGCGGGTGGAAAAGAAGAGTATTATGTATCAAAAATCTTTTAATCCCACAAAAAGTGGGTATAAAGGCAGTTTCAACTCATCGAATAAATCAAGAAGCGGAAATAAATTCGCCACGAAGAGTCATAGTGAAAATAATCAATTTAAAAGCACCAGCAACGGTAGTTACTTTTATAAACCCGGCAAAAAGAATAATAGGCCCTCCAGATTCCAAAGAAGAGCTCATACATCAATCGATAATTATTCAAAATATATCAAGAAAGCTTCTCCAGCCTCTGACGTAGAAAAATATACTCCAAAATATAAATTCGCTGATTTTAATTTAGTTGAACAATTAAAAAATAATATTGAAACTAAGGGCTATATTATCCCTACTCCAATTCAAGACCAGGCAATCCCTATCGTACTTGATAAAAAGGATATCATTGGAGTTGCAGATACAGGAACCGGCAAAACTGCGGCCTTTATTGTTCCTTTAATTAATAAAATTTTTATGGACCGCGAACAAAAAGTATTGATTGTCGCCCCAACAAGAGAGCTAGCCAGTCAAATCGATACGGAGCTTAAAGATTTTGCAAGACATATGAAAATATTTTCAGCCCAATGCATAGGTGGAGTTAATATACGACAACAGATCTTCGACCTTAATAGAAATCCTCAATTTATTATTGGCACTCCAGGGAGACTTAATGATTTAATTCAAAGAGGCAGGCTTAAATTAAATAATGTACAAAATATAGTTTTAGACGAAGTGGATAGAATGGTAGATATGGGCTTTATCGACGATATTAAAAAAATATTGTCTCTGTTACCAAAAAACAGACAATCTTTGTTTTTCTCTGCAACAGTTCCCCCTAAAATTAGCAATCTTATCAAGGGTTTTTCAAATAACCCAATTACTATTTCTATAAAATCATCAATAACATCAGAAAATATTGAGCAAGATATCGTTAAAGTAAAAGGTGGCCAGGAAAAAATTGAAGTTTTGCATGAACTTTTGATAAAAGAGGAATTTAAGAAAGTACTTATTTTCGGTAGAACCAAAAGAGGTGTTGAGGATTTATCAAATAAGCTTTTTGAACGAGGTTTCAAAAGTACCTCTATTCATGGAGATAAACCGCAAACTAAAAGAGAAAAAGCCTTAAGGCTTTTTAAACAAGATTACCTCAATATACTAGTTGCCACGGACGTAGCTGCCAGAGGACTAGATATTAGCGACATCACACATGTAATAAACTATGATCCGCCCGAAAACCATGAAGATTATATCCACCGAATAGGTAGAACTGGTAGAGCCAATAAACGTGGCAAGGCCTTAACATTTGTCAGTTAAAAATATTTGAACTACCCCTTAACTACTGCCAAAGGTGCAAATATTTCAATAATCTGCGCTAAATCTTTTTGTTTATCCATTACTTCTTCAATATTCTTATAAGCTGAGGCTGCCTCATCCAAATCTCGCTTGCCGCGAATTGCATGAAGAATCCCTTTTTTATCTAATTTACTTTTTTCTTCTTCTAAACTTAGAGATCGGCGGGCTTCTTTCCTGCTCATTCTACGCCCTGCCCCATGCGCACAACTATTAAAACTTAAAGTATTCCCTAAGCCTTTTATTAAATAACTATGTGTCCCTTGTGAGCCAGGTACTAATCCGATCTGATCTTTTACGGCAGATATCGCTCCCTTTCTATGAACAATTACTTCTTTCCCAAAGTGTTTTTCAAGGCTTGCATAATTATGATGAATATTAATTTCCTTCTCAAATTCTACTGTCGGAAAATGATCCTCAAAAATTTTAGAAATCTTTGATAGCATTAAAGAACGACTATTATATGCAAACTGAAGACAGAAGTTCATATCCTGCCAATAGCTCTTACCTTCTTTTGATTGAAGAACAAGGTAGCACAGATCCCATTTTTCAGAAATCTTTATTTTGTTTTTCTTATTCAATTCTTTTGCTAAATGATTATAAAAATGTGCCACTTTAAAACCTAAATTTCTAGAACCTGAGTGTACCATAATCCAAATATATTCTTTGCTATCTTTTTGTATTTCAATAAAATGGTTTCCACCGCCTAATGTCCCAACTTGATGCAAAGCAGATTCATATTCCTTTTCTATTTCTTTACTAAAATTGAACTTAGGCATATTTATCTTATCTTGCGAAACTTTATAATGAGCAAAACCAACAGGTATTTCTTCCCTAATTTTTCCCAAAATATTTTTTAAATCTTCTTTGCTTACTCCTTTTAGTGAAGTTTTTCTGGCAGTTACTCCACACCCAATGTCTACACCAACCGCGTTAGGAATAATTACTTTTTCAGTTGCTAAAACTCCGCCAATTGGCATACCATAGCCTTCGTGAACATCAGGCATTATTGCAATATGATGAAAAGCAAAAGGGTGATTTGCCAGATTATTAGCCTGCATTAGCGCCCCTTCTTCAATATCTTTTGCCCATAAATATATTGGCAGTTTTTCAGATTTTATTTCAATCATAAATATATATTACCTTTTTTAGAGTGCCATAAAAGGTCCTTTTTAACTAAAATATATCCAATAAAGATTGTTTAAAGCTAAAAATAGAGACTTTTCTAAATAATAATTAGATTGAAAAGATAACCTGTAATTATGATCCCAATTCCGACAACCCCAGCAAAAATAAGAATAAGCTTGGTTTTCATAACTCTTTTTAAAATCATAAATTCTGGTAAGGATAAACCCGTAACTGCCATCATAAAAGCTAAAACAGTTCCGATACTAACCCCCTTCTCGACTAAAACACTAACCAAAGAAATAATTCCTGCCGCATTTGAATAAAGAGGTATGCCAACCAACACGGCCAGTGGCACGGCATACCAATTTCCACTCCCTGCATATTTAGCGAGAAAATCAGTAGGAACATAACCGTGTATAAAAGCACCTATACCAATACCAATCAATATAAATAACCAAACTTGCTTAACAATATTCATTGTATAGTTTTTTGCATAAAAAATTCTTTGTCGAAAATCTAACTTGGGTAGATCTAATTGTTTGCCCTTATTTTTATATACAAAATCCTCAACTAGATTTTCAACTTTTAAATTACCTATAATTAATCCCGAAATAATAGCTATTATAAGTCCGCTTACTACATAGATAGCCGCTATTTTAAAACCAAACATTCCTAATAACAAAACAAGCGCAACTTCATTGATCATTGGTGAAGCAACTAAAAAGGAAAACGTAATTCCGAGTGGAACTCCTACTTCTACAAAGCCAAGAAACATTGGTATGGCGCTGCATGTACAAAAAGGGGTAATAATTCCCAATAAAGCCGCCAAAATATGACCGACATATTTTTTCCTTTTTGAAAGGATGTCTCTGATCTTTTCTGGTGGAAAATAAGAACGGATCACTGAAACAATAAAAATAACCGTGATGAGCAACAAAAAGATTTTAATTGTATCGTAAATAAAAAAGTTTACTGTTTCAGCAACAAGAGTTTTGGGAGTTATATTAAAAATAGTATAAGTTAGCCAATCAGCAAAAATCTTAATCATTTATTTAAACTCCTAATTATCTCCTCTATATCTTCAACGTCAGGAATCATCCCCACGGCTTTTATTTCTCCATCTATAACCAGAGCGGGCGTACTCATAATTCCATAAGAGAGAATTTCCGTTAAATCGGTAACTTTTATGATGTTTGCCTTTACCTGAAGATTCTTAATTGCTTGTTTTGTATTAGCTTCCAGTTTATTACAATTTAGGCAACCAGTGCCTAGAATTTTAATCTCCATTCTTATCTCATATTAAATTAATAAATATGCTTCTATACTTTCTAAAAACAACTTTATCAAGACTATATATTATAAAATTACCATCCCGCCTTTCCTTAAGTAATCCAGCACTCTTTAATTTGGATAGATGATGAGAAACAAGGTTTTGCGAAAGTCTTAATGATTTATAGATTTTACAAACACACAAATCTTGCTTACTTAAAAGACTAATTACTTTTAACCGATTAGGATCAGATAAAAGCTTAAAAAAATCGCTTAAATCTATTGCACTTATTAAGTTTTTTAACTCTTGGTTACAACAAACTGTTTTTTTCATAACAACCCTATATCAATGACTATTGATATAGTAGCACTTATTATATAATCGGTCAAACTAAAATTTAGATCGACTAATTCAGAAACAATAGCATTATCTAATCTCTTGGCTAAAAGTTTTACCACAGTGGATTCTCCGGAATTTATGGAACCGCTAATAAAAATAATCATGCTGCGATATCTCTTTTATTAAACAATACGATTGCTAAAGAGCTGGAAATAAGAAATGTTCCCAAAAAAATTAACCAAGCCCAATTATCTATTTTGTTATGAACCAAGATTTCTGAATAATTAAAATAATAGAAAAATGAAAAATATTTTAACCCGCTTAAGTTATCCTTTAAAAGAGCGACGAGATTAGCAAAATACATTGCCATTAGGGTACCTGAGGTTAAAAAGATTACTTTTCCTTTTTCGGAAAACATAGCCGAAAACAACATAGATAAACTAAAAACAGACAACCCAAAAACAAAACCAATGATAGTTATTTTTAAAAAACCTTCACCTGTATAAGCAACGCCATAAATTTTAGCCAAAGGGACAATTAACAAGATAGAAACTGTGGTAAAAATAAAGATATTAAAAACACCTGCGAGGAATTTTCCTAAAAATATTTTAGTCCTTGAAATAGGCTCTGATAATAAAATACTGATTGTCTTTTTCTCTATTTCTTCGGATATAAAGGCGCTGCCAGAAGAAATAGCTAATCCAATAAGCATAATTGGCCAAAGGAGGCTAAAGTGTTTACCGGAAATAAAACCCTCAAACCTTGTAAAAGATTTTGGATCCAGGCTGAAAGCTTTAACGACGCCTTCTGGCAAATTTTTTACAAGTTGGGCAACGTTAACCGATGATCCTTGAACGATTGGAAAAAGAGAAACATATATCCAAACAAAGAAAAGTCCTGCCAAACAGTAAGTTAGAAGTGTCCATCTTTTTTCTTTTATCGCTTGCTTAAAAATACTAAACAATTTTTCCTATGTTTTACTCTTTTTCCATATTACCACAAAACCCCTCCTGAGAGAGACCTAAGAGTGAGGCCACGACAGGCCGGGGTAGAAAAAGTTTTGGACTTATTTTAGCCAAATACCCCATATAAATTATGTAAATCTTATGTTATGATGTAGTTATGCAAAAAACAAAAGAAGAAATGATGGAAATATTCATTAAAGATTATAATATACTGTTTAATGTCCCTAACTATGGGATAGATAGAAATATTTGTGAACAATACAAAAGAGAACATCCGAATGAATTTAAATCATCAGGGTGGTCTATTGGCAAACATCGAAAAAAATTAATGGACTGGTTCTCAAAACAAAGCCCCGAAACAAAAAAATTGTTGGGTAAATAAGAAAAAAGGCTCAGATAAGAGCCTTTTTCTAAATCGAAATTTTGATAGAGCCTCGGCAAATCAGGATAGAAAAAGCTTAGATAATATTATTCAGAAACAGTGTATTCAATAGTTGTAATAAACTGACTGAGAGATCTTCCGGCACCAAAATTAAAACATTGGAAATAAACAACATCCCCAGCAATCACTGACGCAGAGAAAGTCCCTGTATAAGTATTGTTCCAGTTAACACCTCCCAAAGCAACGCCTCCCGTAGCCTTAGTATAAGCAAAAACAAGATTACCCCCACTCCCAGATCTAGCTCTTCCAATAGAAAGAGCGAGATAATCGGTATCATTTTGGTTAATTGCGCCCAAATTGGCAAAACTTACTTTAGTAAGTGTAATATTCCCCTGCGCAATCATTATAGGCAGATCTACGCTCGTTCCGGCTGCGAGATCTCCGACATAGAGAGAAGCGCTTCGAGTTCTTGCGGCAGTTGAAAGTTTTGTTGCAGTTACTGCTCCATCTGTAATATCTGCAGTGTCAATTGAGGAACCAAACTTAGTAATATTTGAAGATAAAGCAGAATCAGAAACTTTACCAGCAGTGGCAATAGTTGCTAGCTTGGAATCAGAAATAGCAGCTATATCGGATATGTCTGCATCGGCAATTGTTCCATCTGCTATTTTTGCAGAAGTAATGGCATTGTTTTTTATACCGTTGGTGTTAATAGGCAATCCTCTAGTTATAAATGAACCATCACCTGTAGAACCTTCATGATCATGGTATCTCATTAACATACTGACATTGTAGTTTGCATTAATCGCCTGATCCAGCTTAGCCCAAAGCATTTCTAAGAGACCTTTGGCATCACTATTATAAACAGATGGTGCGCTACCAGATGCGTTGATAGAGGTGATGACAAATAACGATAAAAGAATACCTAAAAATAATATTCCTCTTTTTTTCATAAGAGATCCTCATTAATAACTTTAATAATTATACCACAAAACCCTCCAAAGAGGGGTTTAAAAATAGGGAGCGCTTTAAAACAAAGTGTAGTAAAACAAGTTTGAGCTTATCTATAAACAACCCAATCAAGCTTTATTTCTTATATTCGCCTAATAAACAATAATGTCTTCTATCAGTATCAACCCAGATATCAAGTTTAAAATTTTTGAACTCCTTTTTTATTAATTCTTTATTAAAAAGATAGTGAAGCAATCCCTTTTCCCCTCCCTCTATCGGAACATAAGTTCTAGCACCAACCACTTGATATCTTGATTTTTGTTTTCCGTATTTTTCGATTATCGTAAAATTTGGATAAAATTTTCTAAACTTTCTTTTGCGAACCGTTATAAAAATTAATCCTTTTGGTTTTAAAATCCTCTCAACCTCTTGAATTGTTCCCCGAACTTTTTCGATTCCTTGATGATGAATAGTATTTGTGGAAATCACGGCATCAAAAAAATTATCTTTATATGGCAGCTTCTTATATATGGAACCGATTTTAAAATTAGCTTTAAGCCCTTCTTTCTTTAGCCATTCTCTGGCAATCCTAACTCCTTCTTCAGAAATATCCATTCCATAAATATCAAAACCACATTTAGCTAAATAAACAGTATGCCTTCCTGTGCCACAACCTAAATCAAGAATTTTCTTTACCTTACGTTCTTTGAAAATCCTTCCAATTTTTTTCATATCCTCATGGGGATTAGTAAAAACTTTCCCGTGCTTTTTAAATACTTCATTCCATTGTTTCATAATTATAATTCTACTATTTTTCCTATCATCAAAATATACCCTTAAACCCCTCAAGAGAGGGGTTTAAGGGTGGAGCATAGCTGAAGAAGTTTGGACTTATTCCAAAAACAATGCTACAAATCCTCATTCCTTAACCAGGATATAGTTGATTCGATATTTTCTTTTGAAAATTCCCTAGCATCAATTTTATTACAAATCCAAGTGACGATACTTCTTAAATTACTATTCAACATATCAACCCAGCAAAAAGTCCTTCCTTTTTCTCTAAGAAAAGCCGGTTTGGTAGCACTTTTAATCGCTTCCAATGCATCTGAAAAATTCAAATCCTGAAACTCATAAGTTACTGCTACATTATCTTTCGCAATACTAGATATATGGCTAACTTTGTTTCTAATATCATTCCAAACCTTTCTTATGCTTTCGTCATCATCTTTTGGGATACCCAAATCCAAAGGGTAATCTTTTACTAATTTTATAAAAGAATGAATTTCAATTATTTCTGCCTTGTTGGGTCGTTTTATGACCTTAAGTTCTGGATTTTTCTTCTGACACTCTTTCAAAACTTCAAGAGTTTCCTCAGATATTTTATTCATACCATCTAGTCCAGAAGATAATATTTTATAAACTTTTGCCAGAAAATTTAGAACTGAAAATTGACCCATTAAAGCCAGTATATTACCACCACCTAATTTATATTGGTGTAGTAATAGATTGCCATCAGTTCTAAGCAAAAGAAATGAATCAATATCTTTTAGTATTAATTCTGGTACTTCTTTAATAATTTTTTTTATATTATCTTCTTCTGCCATAACTAAAAATCAATTTCCCTCTTCGACGCCCATCAATTAATCTCTTTTTATTTAATCCAAATATAACTTTAATAATTAACTAAGGAATAGTATTATTTTTATCTAATATATCGTGAAGCTCTGTTATTCGTAAGTAAAATCCAAATGGGTCTTCAATCCTATAATCTTTTAGTCCCCAAGGCTTAACTTTTAGTTCTTGTATAACCTTTGCAAATTTACTCGCTTCTTCGAATGACTTTTCTACATCGTTTACCAATAGAACAATCTCAACTCCATATCCTCTTTTAGTATCTTTAGAAAAACGACCAAAATAAGAGTGCTGATAAACCATTTCATTACCACAATAAAAGCATAAAATATTACCTTCTAATTTTAGAATAAGATAGCCCTTTTTGTCTTCTGGTTCTCTTTCCCAAATAACGTTAAATCCTAATTTTCCATAAAAATTTTTGGCAAGTTCAAAGTCTGGAATATGTAACTCTATTAAAGAATTATTTTGTTGAGGATTTACACTCATATTATCTCCGTTTTATTAATAAAGAAAATTTATAATTAATATACCATAAAGACCCTTCGAAGAAAGGCTTAAGGGTGGAGCTGGCGGGCTACAGCATTAAAATAAATTTATTACTGGGTAAAAATCTTACTACTCACCTAAGAATCAATGTCTAATTCCCATTCTTTGGTAATTAGCCTATTCTTCTTCTCTTGAGACCAATCCTTAACTTTTATCTCCAATTCTCTAGCCTTGTGCTTATTCTCGATAGGTAAAGAAACATAAACTAATTCAAAAGGGCCTTGATTAACAGCAAATTTAGCTCCATTCCCAGAATTATGAGCTTTTATTCTTTCTTTAGGACTTTGACTAATACCCGTGTAATATCTTCCTGTTCTCGTTCTAGCAATATATAGAAACCATGGTTTGTTCATAATTTATGCAGGAAGTGGCTTCTCGATTTCTATAGAAACTCGAAGTCATTTCTCGATTCTTATTTACTCAAATATATTTTACTAAACAGCTCCATTTTCCGGCAAGCTTTTTTTGGTCTATTTCGAGCTTGTCGAGAAATGGAGCTGGCGGGAATCGCACCCGCGTCCGTAAGCATAGCTTTAAACATTCTACAAATTTAGATTGTTTTTTGTTTTCGGGTTAGCTGTAAAAAACAAACAAAATCAACTAACCTTATCCTGTGAATCTTAATTTCGGCTTACAGATACAACCGAAAAGCACCTCGAAAAATGACGCCTGTTCACTTCAGTCGAGGAGCTGGAATGACAGACGGCCATAGAAATTAAACTACAGCTGGCGCAAAGCTCAAGCCGCTAAAAGCAGCTTTTACTTTGCTAACAAGTGAATTTGCACTTGAAGTTTTTGAATCAGTTTAGCGAGTTAACTCGGCTCGATTTGCAATTTAAAACTATTAAAGAACTTACGTCGAAGCTGATCAGCCCCAGACAACTAATATTAGTACATTTTGGAATTAAAAACTATACTATTTTATCTTTTTTCCAATTCTTCACGTAAAATATCAATGACTTCTTTTGGTGTAACGTCGGATTTAATTAAGTATGAAGCCGCTCCAAGTTTTAGCGCCTCCTCCTTCATTGCCTCGTGAGGCAAACCTGTCAATATAATAATAGGCACTTCCCATGAATTAGGATTGCTTTTTAACTCTTTTAATACTTCCATGCCAGATTTTTTGGGCATCATAATATCTAACAAAATGGCATCAGGCTTTTCTTGCAGAGTTAAATTTACCGCCTCTTCCCCATCTTTAGCAAAAACAATATTAAAAGAAGTCTCATTTTCAAATTTTAACTGATATAATTCCCGGATATCTGGTTCATCGTCCGCTATCAAAAGTTTATATTTTTGGTCTTCCATATATTTATAATTTATCTTTTATATATTATACCAAATAAATAAAATAGGTAAAAGTATCGTTTCTAGAAAGAATCAATTATTAAATCCCTTATTTTGATAGCCTGTTTCACTGCATTATTTAAACCTCGATCCTTAGGATAAATATGCGACATGCTGGTTATAAATAAATTTTTTACAGATAATTTATTAGGAATTTCTCGGTAATCTTTTTTGATAATAGGCTGGGCTTCTTCATTTTTAAATACATAAAGATCAGATACGTGATTATTAATGTCGGGGAATAACTTATTTAAATGAATAAGATACTCAGACTTTATTTCACTGTCGCTCTTTCTAAAAAACGCCGAATCAGTTGGCAAATAATGACTAAGATATAAAAAATGAGAATTTCCGTATATTTTTGGATTTAATAAATTAGTGTGCTCAATAATTCCTTTAAAAAGTGTTTCTTGATCGAAAATATTATTCCAATAATGATCGGTGATTTTTTTATTTAACCGGATCAAACAAGAAATTACTCCTATATATTCTACTGATCGAAGTTGATGATTTTCTTCAAGGTTGAAATCAATAGTATCTAAAAAAATTTTAGGAGAAATAGTACTTATCATAAAATCAAAAGGCTTACCATCCACCAAAAATTGATTATTGTTATTTTTTATATTATTTATATCCTTATTGGTTAATATCTCCCCGCCCCTTATTATAATTTCCCTTGCCAATCGATCTACAAGCAACTTAAAACTACCATCCATATAACCTAATATTTCTTTTCCTTTGGTTCTAGATTGAATCCGGCTTTTTAATCTTGATAAAAACCAATTTGCATTTATAGAAGGAGCATATTTGCTAAATTTGCCTTCAAAAAGCGGGCGCCAGAATTCTTGCCAGACCTGTTTCCCCAAATATTTTTCAATGACTTCTTTGGCTGATAAATTATCGAAGCCACGACTCTTTAATAATAAAAATAGACTTCCTATAACATAACGAAATCTTGATCCTATCGACATAAAATCCAATTTAAAAATATCTACAGGAGAAGAAAAATCATATATACTTTTATCTCTATAAATACTAACACTGCTTGGATGCCATTTAATTGTATAGGATATCCCTAATTCTTCTATTAAATTAAGAAGTTCTATGTCATTAGTAAATATATGATGATAGAACTTTTCTATATACTGTCCATTAGGTGTTTCAATTGTCTGTAATAAACCACCGACCTCTTCTTCTTTCTCAAAAACAGAAACATTAAATCCTTCTTTGGAAAGAAAATAAGCTATAGCTAACCCGGACAAACCGGCTCCTATAATACATACTCTTTTATTATTCATCTTCGAGGTCATAGATATTTTTTGTTATATAAAGAGGTTTTTTTCTAATCTCATCAATGGTGTAATTTAGATAAATAAATAATATCGTTAGCAAAAACAGTTGAAAAATATCTAAAATAAAAATTAAGATAGTAACTGCTATTAAATTTTGAAAAAATAAAAATAAGAAGATACTACTCATAGCTAATATAAAAATTGCCAGAAGAAGAATTAATCTACTTAAACCCCTGGGCAAAGATATAAAAGCATCAAACCCAAGCCTTACCATTTTTAGAAATGAATAGCTACTTTTCCCTTTATGTCTTTTATCCCTATCTATTAAAACCTTGCCTTGTTTAAAACCTAACCCTTGAATAAAACCTCTTAAAAAAATAGTTTTTTTCTTGAAAGCATTAATCTTTTCTATAGCTTTTTTATCTAGCAAATAAAAATCACCTACATTAGAATCGATTTTAGAAGCCACCAAATTTAATATCTTATAAAAAATAAGTACACTGGCTTTTTTAAAAAAAGAGTCCAGCCTTAAACGCCTCTTTGCAAAAACAACTTGATAGCCTGATTTCCATTTCTCAATAAGTTCTGGTATATATTTAGGGTGATCCTGCAAATCGGCATCCATTACAATTGCAACATCTCCATTTATATAAGATAAACCAGCCCTTATGGCGGCCTGCTGACCAAAATTTTTAGAAAATTGAATTATTTTTATACGCTTATCTTTTTTTTGAAGATTTTTCATTATGTCTAAAGAATTATCATCAGAACCGTCATCAATAAAAACAATTTCGGATTCTTTTATTTTTATATACTTAATAAGCTCGCAGTAAAAATCATTAATAGATTCTTCTTCGTTGTGCACAGGCATAATAATCGATAATTTATACATCTTACCTACGTATTTTTTAGTTTTGTATAGTCATGTATAATAATATAGAAGTAGTTATATGTGAGCAAGCCATGACACATCATTTTAGAAAAAGGTACTTTGTATTAGATTTACTGAGAGGATCGGTGGTTCTTTTGATGATCTTGGCTCATTCGGTTTACTTCTTTCATAATTCAACAAACAGCTTGTTATTAGGGATGGAAAAAATTGGAAATACAGTTTGTTTTACTGTATTTCTTTTGGTTTCAGGAGCAGTTTCCTATATCGCATATATAAAACATGAAGAATATATTATAGGATCAAGAAAAAAGCTGCTAAAAAGACTATTAGTAATCCTTGGGTCTTATTATTTACTAGCTTTTTTTGTCTCATCAGGCCAAATACTTGCAAGCCAGACCTTGGATAAATGGAAATTAATTATAGATATATTAACTTTTAGAGCACTTCCTTCATATACAGAATTCATTCCTCCGTTTATTTTTTACTCATTTTTAGTTTTTATATTCCCCAAGTTCTTAAAACAACTTTCCAACTCTTTACCGATATCTATAATTATCTCAATTTATTTATATTTTACCGGATTTTTTCTTTATGGGATTAAAGCGCCTGAATTTTTCGAACCATGGAAAGCATTTTTGGCTGGCAGTGAAGGATATTTTAGATTCCCCATTTTACAATATGCCCCGATATTTATTTTGGGAATGTCTTGGGGCCATTGGCTTAGAACCACAGAAAAACTTCACCATAAAAAAGAAATATCAAGGTTTCTTGCGATAGTATCGGCCATAGAAATACTGATTGCAGTAATTGCGGCTAATATTAATTTCAAGCCATTTGATATCCTCTTTTTAAGGTGACCGCCATCAATACCTTTTCTTCTAATAGGGACTGCTTTTGCTTTTTTGCTAAACTATATATTCTATCTGCTAAAACAGTTAAAAAACTTACCGGCAATACGAGATACTTTGCTTGTTTTTGGACAAAATGCTTTTGCGGTATTCTGGATTCACATATTTCTTCTAAAGTTATATGAAATTTCGGGTGGCGTAAAAACAGATTCAATAATGATTTTTTCTTTTTTGTTTTTAGTTCTGCTTATATTTTCTATAGCGCTTGCAATCATTCTCCCATTCAATTTAAGATTCAGCCTTAATGTCCACAAAGGATTACATGACGAACAAGAGATTAAAGAAACGAAAACTGTGTATCGCTTAGAAGAAGAAATATATGAAGATGCAGAAAAAGAAATGAGCTTTTTAAAAAGATTATTCTCTGGGAGCAAAAATAGATTTAGACAAGATAGAATAATCAAAAAAAGACATATTATGGTTGCTTCTATATTAATAACTATATTATCTTTTTCGGCCTTAACGAGCGTTGCTCAGGAAATAAAAAAAGTCGTAAGCAACCAAGCTATAAAATCAGAATCGTCTTGGTGGAACGACGAGTATGAATATAATACAAAAATTAGTATTAAAAATTTAGAGTCATTCAGCAGTATACCTAAAAACCAGGTGATTAAAGTAACTTTTGATCACCAATCAATGGTTAAACAAGATAAGGCTCTTCCAAACGGAAACGATATAAAAATAGTTTACTGGAACGGAAAAAAATACCAGGACATTGATTACTGGCTTGAGAACAAATGGAATTTAAATAATACGACTTTAAGATTCAAAAATCCTGAACCAATAAATGCTGGCCGAGAATTAAATAAAGTATTTATTTACTATGGAAATCTTGCCGCCAACAAACAAGTAGCGGAAAATAAAAGTCCGGAACCCTGGAAATATAAATATCAATCATCAATAAATGAAGAAAGAAGTTACCCGCTACTGGCAAAGGTCGAAAGAAAATGGTCACTCATATCAGATAATCCAATTGCAGATAATAAACTTAAACTATCAATCAGCAGTAACGATAATCTAAAGAGTCCAAAAGCAAAATATAAAATTATAGACAGCAACATTGAAACAGAAATGGAAAATATGGATAAAAACTACTGGAAAGGAAATATATCTATAAATAATCTTTTACCTGGCACTCACCAAGTACAGGTAACTATAAATGATGGAGATAAAGAATATAAAAGTCAAAAATGCGGTTTCTATGTATCTTATCCATTATATGTAACATGGAATTTTGACTGGGAAGGTTATGACGTATCAAACTCTTACCTTGATTCTATTAATAATATTTCAAAAAAATATAATATACCGCTTACCCATATGTTTAACCCAAGAATATACACAACATCAACGATTCCGGTAAACAGACAACAATATATCACTGATTGGGTAAAAAACAGAAGTAAAAACAACAGAGATGAAATAGGGCTTCATCTGCATATGTTTTATGACTTTATACAAGATGCTGGGCTAAATCCAAAATATGCTTCTGACTGGCCTAATTGGGGTGATATATATAAAGATGGCTACTCTGTGCTAACAACTAACTACACGGAAGAAGAAATAGTTCAATTGATTAATCGAGCAGAATGGTGGTTTGATCAGAAAGGACTAGGAAAGCCTATGTCATTTAGGGCAGGCGGATGGTTTGCAAATCTTGATACCTTGAAAGCTTTAAAAAAAACAGGCATAAAAATCGATTCATCCGGAAGAACCGCTTATGATTTCGGCTATAGTGGGTATACAAAACAAGTTGGACCATGGAAGCTATCTCCAACAACACAACCCTACAAACCATCAATAGGCAACCAAAATATATCATCCGCAAATAATTTACAGCTGTGGGAAATTCCGAATAACGGAGCTGACTCGTATTGGTTTCAATCTAAAGACATGATAGATAGATTTAATAACAACTACCAAAGCGGGACATTGAATGAAAGAAAACAAGTAACGTTCCTTTCCCATCCCCACTGGTTTAATAAAAAAGAACAAGATAAAATAAATAACCTCTTTAATTATATTGATGGATTCAAATACGAAAAAGACTCTGGTCCAGTAATATACGTAACACTAAAAGACGTTTACAAAGATTGGCTTAATAAGGATTAATCCATGAAACAGGTAGTAGAATTCGTAATTAATGTCAGACATCAAAGTATAGCGCTTATCATTATGCTATCCCTATTTTTTCTCTATAATGGGGTAATTTTATTTACGCATATTAAAAAAAATAAAAATGTCCTAGATCCACAAACTTTACATTCTTTTAAAAAATTTTTATATAAAATAAATCATTTTCTGTTTGGCAGCCATAAAAAGAAAGTTATATTTAACATTATTTTTTTTATCGGATTAATATTATGCTCTCTAGGAATTACCTTGCCGGAACCAAAAATATTATTTCCTACCGAACCCTCACTCGGGATAACTGAAATATCAGATAAAAAACCGCTTACAATAAAATTTGACAAACCTATTGATAAAAAAATCCTACAATATGAAATAAATCCAAAGATAGACGGCGATTGGCAATTTTCAAATAACTTATTGGATTTTTCCCAAACGCTAAAATTTGTTCCTAAAGAGTCGCCAAAAATGGAAACCCGCTACACGGTTTCAGTAAATAATATCAAGAGTATTTTCGGAACAAAAAAGAAAAATTACATGTTCAGTATGCAAATAGCTCCAGCTCCAAAAGTAACCTTAGTTAATCCAAAAGATGGAAGCAAGGAGATTCTTCCACAACAAGATATCATAGTTGAAACTGACTACCCCCATGAACATTTAGCTGAGTTCTCTTTTGAATCAAACCCTCCGCTAGAATTTAATACAGAGAAAAAAAGTGATGTAAGATACCTTTTAAAACCAAAAGAAGAATACAAAAAAAGCACTGATTATAACTTTAAAATATACAGAAATTTAATAAGCTACAACTATAAAAACCAGGAAAAAACTTCAGCAAGCGAAAAACAGGAAATATGGAATAGTTATTTTAGAACAATAGACGCTTCCGGGATAGAATCTTATTCACCCACGGGTGCGGGTGTGCTAGCTAATACACCTATAAAAATTAAATTTAAGCAAGATATAGATAAGACATCAGCTGAATCTGCTTTTTCCATCAATCCGAAAATAGATCGTAACCTTTCTTGGGATAATAACCGTACCCTTAAGTTTACTCAAAAATCCGATTTTGCTAAAAATACAAAATATGAAATTACTATAAATAAATCAGCTAAATCTTTGAATAGCGTTTCGCTTGCGGAAGATTTTAAGTTTAACTTCACAACAATAGGATATGTTACGGTTTCTAAACTATCACCCTGAAATGGCGCTAATGGTGTTAATCCCAATACAAAAATCACCATTACATTTAACCAAGCAGTTGATCATGGATCTGCTCAAAATAGGTTCAGCGTTTGGCCTTCTGTTAATGGAAGCTTTTCTTGAAACGGAAACGCTATGGTTTTTTCTCATGATACTTTAGGATTTAGTCAAACATATACAGCAAGAGTTGATACTGGAATTAAAACAATAAACGGCTTAGATTCTATACAGCCATTTAGTACTTCCTTTACTACAAAAGCACAAACTGTGATTTTAAATGTACCTTCTTATAGACAAGGACATAATTATTCATGTTATGCAACTGCTGCCAGAATGGCCTTAGCCTATAAAGGAGCGTATGTTTCAGAAAATACAATTTTAAATACTATTGGCTATGATAAGACTTCATTTTCTGGCACATGGGGAGATCCAAATTCTATCTGGGGAGATCCTTATTCCGGTATAGTCGGAAATGTTGATGGCAAATCCGGAGGTATAAATTGGAGGTATGGCGCATACTGGGGTCCTACTGCCGCAGCCATGTCCAGTTGGCGCAGTACAAGTGTTAAAAGCGGATGGAGTGTACAGGGCATTGCCCAAGAAATAACAAACGGAAATCCTGTAATTGTATGGTGGGTCAATGGCGTATGACCAGCCTATGAAGTATATTGGAAAACCCCTGGAGGAAAAACCGTAAGAGGAGTAAATTCTCTTCATGTACAAGTTGTTAAAGGCTTTACGAGCACTATCGATAACCCAACTTCTTTTATGGTAAATGATTCAGGCTATGGTTATCCTGGCAGAACTTTTGACGTTGGAACCTTTAAGGCAAAATGGGGCTGGTTTGGAAACTCAGCGGTAGTAGTCTATTAAGGTTTTTCATAAACTACAAGCCCTAGATTATCAAACTTACGAATCGGCTTATAATTTTTAATAATATAATCCTGTAATTTCCTAGCATACGCGAAATTCAAATCTTCTGTCCATAAAATATAAGTATCCGGGTTACTTTTTAAAGATTCTAATGTTTTTGGCTCTGCTTTCTCTCCATCATTAACCTCGGTTATATAAAGATATTTAGTAATTTTTTCTTTATCGATTAAAAAATAAAAACAGGTAAATTGATTTTCTGTTAAAATTTTTTTATTAGGCAAATTATCTATAAATTCTTTGGCGCTATTCTGCTCTTTTAATTTAGGTATATTTATATTATCAGTAATCCAGACAAATAGTTTATAGTTACCGAAAACGCTTAAACTTATAATTAAAAAAACTATTAATTTAAAAATAATATTCTTTCTTTGATTAAAGAAATTATATAAAGCAGCAGCGGATAGAATTGCTACAAAAGGGAGAATCTGAATCCAATAATGCGGATAATGCCTTACAAGGAAAAAAGGTATTGGCAAAATTATCGAAAACAGAATCATTTTCTTTAACACAGTATTCTTACTTTTCTTTTGAAAAAAATAAATTATAAAAAATAACCAAGCAGGAAAAGTTCTATTCACGGTTTCAATAAAGGAATTTAAAACTATTTGCAATGGTTCTCTCGGATAGCTTGTAAAATTAAGCACAATGATCTGGTTTATTGATTCTTTTAAGGCTCCTTTATCGATTAAGTAAAGAAAGGCAAACAGCCAAGGAATAATAACACCCAGCAAATAATAAAATACATCCTTTGATTTTCTTTTTTCGCTTAATAAAAAGAAAAGAAAAATTATTAAATTTACTATAGCTGTTTGTTTAAATAAAAGAGCTAATCCTGAAGTAAAACCAGCTAATAAAAGATAATAGTTTTTATCACTATCGAAATATTTCAGCAGAAAATAAAAAGAGAATAGTATAAAAGTAACCATAAAAGGTTCGGCAATAATATAATTCCCCTCGAAAAATATAAGGGAAAATAAAAAAAGAAAGGAACCTAACAGTCCGATTCCCTTTTTAATTTTTTCGGCAAACAAAAAAACAAAAAATGCAGAAAGAATATTAAATAATAAAAGAATAATTTTTATAAAAAATATATTTTTCCCGAAAAATAACAAAACAGTCGCCAAAAGAAAATATATACCGGGTGGCTTATGATCGAAAAAGTCCAAATATGGAATTCTGTCGTTTGAAATACCATCGGCTATACTTAAAAAAACGCCTTCATCTTGAGCTAATGGTTTATTAAAAGATGGTATGATTAAAAATAATGTAACCAAACCTATAAAAACAGTAAAGATAGATAATCAAATATTAATCTTTCTCATGTAATTATTATAACGTAATACATTGACTTCAGATAAAGAGAGATCTGTTCCGATAATTCTTGCTCCAATAAATTTTGTTCTCCCTAACTTAATTTATCGGAACAGGTACTCTCTCAACTTAGTTAAATATCTGTATAATCAGCCATATTTTTTTATTAATGCTGTTGATCCTGATATTTTCCCAAGCTATCAACCCTAGCAAAAGGGCGGCCTATATAAGTCTCGCGAAAGGTCGGCTTAAACAAGCCAGCTAGGATATAGAAAGATTCAGAAGGAGGCTCAAGAAACGACTAGCTGCCGAAGGAATGGGCACTTAAATATATTATTATTTGCCTCCTTGTAGCCGGCTAACTCCCGTCCTGAGCTTTCTTCTAAACCCTTCTATTTACTTTTCAATGTAAAGGCTTTCAATAGAAAGCTTTGTATTGTATCATGGTACAACTATTTTGTCAACACCTTTTTACATTCTATCGGATATGACATAGGAGTAATTTTAATTTTCTTTTATTATATAAATATACCTATAGATATATTTATTGACAACTATACCCTACTCTGCTAGACTATAGGCAAATGATTCATATAATTGAAGCAAAAAATAAGTTTACAAAACACTTAGAGAAAACAGGAAAAAGCTCTCACACTATTCGTAGTTATGAAAGAAATTTAGATGAACTAATTAATTTTTTGTTGGAAATAAAAAGACATAAAGTCCATCTCGTTAGAAGAGAGGATCTGGAAAAATTTTTATCACGCTATATTAAAAAAAATAAAAGCCCGAAAAGTATCAATGCTAGAACAGTTGCGGTTAAATCTTTTTTTAAATTTCTTGAGCTAAACGAATTTATATCAAAAAATCCAGCATCTGCGTTGAAATATTTAAAAGAAAAAAAATCTGAGCCAAGGATTTTAAGCGTTGTAGAGTATAAAGCATTAAGAGATTCAGCCAAAAATGATAAACGCTATTTTGCCATAATTGAATTAATGCTTCAAACAGGAATTAAAGTTGGCGAGGCTGTAAGAATTAGAACAAAAGATATAAGGCGTAAGGAATCCAAATTAGATGTATTAGATGAAAAGCTAAAAATATCCCGTACAATCCCTTTAAATTCCCCGGCTAAAAAAGCAATGGAAGAATACCTTAAAGTAAGACCCAGAGTTAAATCAGAAATATTTTTTATAACTAGGAATGGTAAGTCCCTGGATCAAAGAAATGTTAGAATGTCTATTTCTAATTATTATAAAAAAGCTGGTATATACGATGCCTGTGTTCACGATCTAAGGCACACCTTTTGTGCCCATCATATTAAAAAAGGTACAAGCCTAGTCGCTATTGCTTACATGGCAGGTCATAAAAATCTTAATACTACAAAAAAATACTTAGAATACATAGAAAAACCCCAATCCGAGGATCTGGAAAAAAATGCTTTATAAGTATAAAATGTCCTACTTAAAAAAGGTTTGACAAAAAACCTCTTTTTTTTAATAATTAAAGAAAGATTGAAAGGAAAAATTATGATTGAAGTACCAATAGATAAAATCATTACCCTGGAAAATTTTATGGGTAACATGAATCAATTCGTTGATACTGCAAAAAATGAAAACACTATTTTTGTAATTACTAAATCGGGTAAGCCTTATGCGGCTATTGTTGGAATAGATTATCTGGAACATTTACCCGAAATCCACAATGGAAGTGAAACTCAAAAAATTCATGAAATCGGCATAGATAATTCTACTAATTTAAATAAGGTCGAGGAAATAGAAAAAACAATAGAAAAACAGGTTAACAATAAATATGCTCCGGAAGTGAGCAATGAGCAGATAGATACTAACCAGGCGCCGTCTCAACCCAACAATACAAACGATGTACAAGAATCTCAAAATCCTCAACAGCCACAAAGTAATAATATCCCAAATCCCGCTAATCCTACCGAAGAAATTTACGATGAAAGCGTAGGACCTTGGAAAAATGACAAGAAACAGGGAGATAATCAACCTAATGATGAACCGCCAGATCTTCCTATCTAGTGAATATTTATTTATAATTAAGCCACGTCATATAGATAGTGGCTTTTTTAGTTTTTCAATTTATAATTAAATTATGGATTATTATTACTTGTTTTTAATGGCGCTTATGATACCAATATCAATATTCACACTAATTGCGGGCATAGGCGGAGCACCAAGCGTCCCCTGCCCAAAAAAAATCGCCCGGAAAATGGTTGAAGCTGCGGATATAGAAAAAGGAAGAATATATTTTGACCTAGGTTCAGGTGATGGAAGAATATTAAGAGAAATTTCACAAAAGGGCGGCCAAGCAATCGGATTTGAATATGCACCATTAACTTATTTAATATCTAAATTATTTCTTCTTTTTGGAAAAGATAATAATGCTAAAATACACTGGAAAAATTTTTATAAAGAAGATCTCTCAAGAGCTAAGGGAATATTTTGCTTTTTATCCCCTAATGCAATGAATCGTTTAAGTTTCAAATTCGAGAAAGAGCTTGAAAAAGGAACAAAAGTAATAAGCTATGTTTTTAAAATACCTAATAAAAAAATAACCGAAACAATTAAAATAGAAAATGTGGGGCCAATCTATGTCTATAATTACTAAAGAGAGAAAATCAACAAATATGAAAAAATGGATTCAGAATTTAAAAGTAAATCTTGTATCCGAAACTACTTTTACTGTACAGGGACATGGCGTTCATACGGCTTTCGTTGAAATGAGAGAGGCTCTTCAAAGAGCAGGGGCAAGGGTTTTTGTAAATTCAAAAGAAAAATGCGAAATAATGCACATACATACTATTGGACCTTATTCTCTTTTTAAGTGCCTATTCTTTAAAGGCAAGAAAATTATAACCGCCCATGTCGTCCCTAATTCTTTTTTAGGCAGTTTAATTTTCGCTAAACTTTGGCATCCCCTTGCAAAGCTATATTTAAGATATTTCTACAACAAAGCAGACGCAATCCAAGCCGTATCGCCCCAGGTGGCTAAAGAACTTAAAGAAATAGGAGTAAAAAAAGAAATTTTCTTCATTCCAAATGGGGTAAATTTGCAAAAGTTTAAGAAAAATGAAAATGATCGAAAAAAAATAAGAAACAAGCTGGGCATAAAAGAAAATGATTTTGTGGTATTAGATGCAGGACAAATCCAACCAAGAAAAGGAATAGAAACTTTTATAAATACAGCAAAAGAATTACCTGATGTAAAATTTATTTGGATCGGTGGTATACCCTTTAAAAGGTTTGCCGCTGATTATAGTAAGATGCAAAAAGTTCAACAAAATGCACCCAGTAATATCCTATTTACAGGCACCATACCCTTCGAAGATGTAATCCCATATTATTCTGCTGCCGATATATTATTCTTCCCATCTTATCAGGAAAATTTTCCTTTTACAGTAATCGAAGCAGCTGCTTCTAATCTACCGCTTTTATTAAGAGATTTAGATATTTATCCCCCAATATATGAAGAAAATTATATCAAAGGCACAGATGAAAACTTTAAATCTCTCATCCTAAAATTAAGAGATGATAAAGAATTATATGATGAATACGCGGAAAAGGCATACAATGTTGCTAAAAAATACGAAATTTCTATACTAACACAAGAATTAATTGATATTTATAAGCGTATATTGGAAAAAAAATGATTATTTCGGTCGTCATACCAGCCTACAATGAAGAAAAATATATAAAAAGAACCTTGGATTCACTTCAAAATCAACAACTTAAAGCAAACGAAATAATAGTTGTAGATAACGGCTCAACAGATAAAACAGTTGGAATATGCGAATCCATGGGGGTTAAAATAGTAAAAGAACCTAAAAAAGGTATTGGTCTTGCAAGAAAAGCGGGATTTAGCAAAGCAATTGGAGATATTATCGCTACGACAGATGCCGACACTATACTTCCGCCAGACTGGCTGTATAAGATTAAAAATGCTTTTGAAAAAAATTCAGATGTCGTAGCCGTAGGAGGGCCTTATATATTTGATATTCAAAAACATAAAATTGCCTTAAAGATCGTCTCTTTAATTTGGATATGGGGAGACAGGGTTATAAATAGAGGAAACAATGTTCCGGGCGTGAATATGGCTGTTAGAAAAAAGGCGTACCTAGAAGTAGGCGGTTATAAAAAAGATAAATACTTCGAAGACCTTGATCTTTCACTAAGATTAAGAAAAAAAGGTAAGGTTCTTTTTCTAAGAAATATACTAGTCGTTACTTCTTATAGAAGATACGCCAGTCAAGGATTTTTAAAAACCGTATTAAATTACATGAAAGATTATCATAGATTTATTTTTAAAGGAAAGGATGTCCATATGGAGGATATCAGGGAGGAAAAATGAAGATTGGATTTTTCACTGACACCTATACTCCTCAAATTAATGGTGTTGTAACATCAATTAATACCTTTAAAGAACAACTTGAAAAGAATGGACACAAAGTATACATATTTGCACCAACGCCAAAACAAAAAGAAGATAATGAAAAAATTATTCGCTTCCCTTCGGTTAAATTTTTATTTCAACCGGAAATGAGAGTGGCGCTACCTTACTCACAACAAGCGGTAAATATATTAAAAAAAATAAACCTTGATATTATTCATTCCCATGACCCTTTTAGCATTGGTATATTTGGCTTATTTATGGCAAGAAAATTTAATATACCCTATTTACATACTTACCACACACTTTATCCTGAATATGTGCATTATATATGGGATACAAAATTTACCCAAGAATTAGCAAAAAAAATATCAAAGGATTTTTGTAATAATTGTGATCTGATAATAGCGCCTTCAACAAAAATAAAAAAATTTCTTTTAGAGTGGGGGGTCTCCAAACCTGTTAAGATTATCCCTACAGGAGTAAATCTAGATATTTTTAAACTAAAAAATAATCATTATAAACAATTTAGAAGTAAATATAATATTTCCGATAGTGAAAAAATATTAACTTTCGTGGGACGTGTTGCAAAAGAAAAAAACATCGAGCTAATCATCGAATCTCTGAATTATATAAAATCAAAAAACGTTAAACTTCTTATAATAGGAAACGGACCGCATAAGAATGGATTAGAAAAGTTAGCAAAACAAAAAGGACTTAAAGAAAAAGTTTTATTTTTAGGATACTTACCAAAAACAGATGTAATAAGCGCGTATAAAAACTCAGAGATTTTTGTCTTTTCTTCAAAAACTGAAACTCAAGGATTAGTAGTCGTAGAAGCAATGGCCTCTGGTCTTCCTATCGTGGCAGTTTCAGATCTCGCAATAAAAGATATGGTAAAAAATAATATCAATGGGTATCTTGTTAGAACTAACGCAAAAGATATGGCTAGCAAAATTGATAAGTTGTTAGCGAACGATAAACTGCATAAAAAAATGTCTAATGAATCATTGCTAATCGCCAAAGAATTATCAGCAGAAAAGCAAACTGCAAGATTAGAAAAAATATATTTAAGTCTGATTCGAGCCAAAAAGAAAAAAGTTAAAGAATAGCTTTTCTATCAAAAACTACAATTTATTTACCGATCTAGTCTTTTGCAATAAGAAACTCAAGTGTAAACTGAGAACCTATACCAGGTAAACTATCAACGCTAATCTTTCCTTTCATTTTTATCACTAACTGCTTAGTGATCCAGAGCCCTAAACCTGTACCAGAAATATTTTCAGTTTCTTTGTTCCTAATTCTATAAAATTTACTGAATAAGTTTTTTCTTTCATCTTCATTCATTCCTATGCCAGTATCTTTAATTGTTATCCTTGCTTGTTTTCGATCATTCCCCAACAGAATACTTACACTACCCTTTTTAGTATACTTAATCGAATTACCAATTAAATTAATCATGACTTGTTTAAATTTATCAGGATCAATAAGAATTTCAGGGAATTCTGGTTTTTTATCGAATTCCAACTTTAAGCCTTTTTCCTTTGCCAATAATTCATATTCTTTTATTAAACTCGAGATGATGGACATTGCATCAGTAGACTTAATATCAAAGACCACTCTTTCCTGTTCTATCCTTGAAACATCAAGCAAATCCTTTACAAGCTCACTCAGTCTCTCTGCTGAATCTTCAACTCTTTTTATAATATCGTCTTTATCTATCTTGGGATTATCCTCTTTAAGAAATGACAAAAAGCCTCTTATCGCTGTTATTGGAGTTCTTAACTCATGAGCTGCCATAGAAACAAAATCATCTTTCATCTGATCAACTTCTTTAAGCTTTCTAAATAAAATAGAGTATTGGAATAGTTTCGCATTATTAATAATTAATAAAAAAACAATAATTATAGATAATAATAATATAACTAATGATCTCGTTAATGTCTGATCAACTTTATCTTTAATAAAAGTAGAAGACACCTTAATATCAACCAAGCCCAGCTTACTATCTTTATCATCAAAGATAGGAGCCACAATGCTCCAATACTCTTCGTTTTCATCCTTTCTTGAGGTAGCTAGGGTCTCATTTTGTGACCATATAAAACGGTAGTCTGTAAGAGATTTATCTAATTTACTATTAGATATATCTTTATCTTTTTTATCCAAAACAATTTCCCCACCAGTATCAGATGTACTAGCTATAACTTTAAAACTGTCACCGCTAGGCACTAATATTTCTATCGATTTGATAGTATCGTATAAACTTTTATCAACTATTTTTTTAATCTTCCCTTGGATTAAATCAGGATTGTTTAAGTCATTAGCGGTAGTTATACTTATAACCGATGACGCAAGCTCAGCTTTTAGCCTAAGTTCATAATTAAATAAATCAACCAAGGATCTTGTTATATATAATGTATTAAAAATTAAAATAATCGGAATAGTAATTAACAAAAAAACCGCATACAGGACTTGACGGTTTTCTTTAAAAAAATCTAAACGATCCTTAAAAAATTTCATTTTATTAAACTACCTTACCTAACGACAATCTTTTTTTTTAAATTTTTCTTTTCATATCTTAATAACATAAAAAAAGCTAATAAAACAATACTGACGACTATAACTGACATTAAAGAATATTTGAATAAAGGAGTGCTATAAAAACTATTTTCATTTGATTTACTGCCTGATTCACCACCATTAACGCTAGCCGCTTGAGCAGTAGATATGAAGAAGCTTAAAGGTTCACTTCTTTTCATGCTTTTCCCATCGTTTTCCGTCACTGTAACAAAAACTTCGTACTTTCCTTCGCTTATACTATCCAAGCTATATTCCCAATCGCCATCTTTATTTGTTCTTGTACTTACAATTATGGGGTCTGAAAGAATATATAACGAAACTGCTTTATCAGGAGCTGCCTTCCCCTTAAGGATTACTTTTGTTTTTTGATTTTCGATTATATTTTCGGCTTTATCAACCCTAATATTATTATTTATACCTGACGCAACCATATTAAGCACTTGATCATTATCTAAATAATCACTAACAACAGAATTAGGATATTTTTGCTTTACATAATCTAAAACAGCTTTTTTCTTCTCTTCTTTACTTAACTGCGAAAAATTTTCATTAGCAACGGCTGGAGGCTTTATAGTCTCTGCTGAAGTAGATGTGTTTGTGTTAGTAGTAATATTTGTAGAAGAACTAGTAGTAGTGTTATTGGTGCTACTTGTGCTGTCGGTGCTATTCTGATTGGTAGAGTTAGAAATTGGTGTTGGAGTAGGATTAGAAACAGGATTACTTGCAGTATCTTTTTTCACAAAAATTCTTATTGAAGATTGACCTGAAGTTCCATTAGGATAATAGCCCATCGCATATATTTTTACTTCTCCATTTATGTATTTGTCAGTCTTCCAATCAATAACAATAAGTTCATTTGTTGAATATAAATAAGGATCTCTCCCCGATTCAATTTTATACCAGCCATTACTTCTTCTCTCAAATTGGTAACTATCAGATGACACAGTGGTATTAATATATTGCTTCACTCCAATTGCTAAACTAATAGCTCCGGGCGCTTCTACTGATATCGAAGTACCTGCGCTTACTAAAGAATCTGAGATGGGCGATTTAATGACCGGCGAAGCATAACTTATAACATTACCAATAGTTGATAAAGATTCTGTATTGGATGAACTATAAACAATATTGGCAACTGTTAATAGAACGCCCAAACTAAAAGCAACTATGAAAGTTAAAATAAGCGAAAATTTAACATGTTTCATTTTTTACCTAGACTATAACTCTTTATATAGCGTAACATCCAAAATATACCTATATCAAACAAAATACCTTCAAAAACAATATTTTTCGTGATAAAATTCTAATTGTCATTAGGGGTGGTTAGCTCAGCCCGGTTAGAGCGCTACGTTGACATCGTAGAGGTCACTGGTTCAAATCCAGTATCACCCACCAGTTTAATAAACAAAAAACAGATAGCAGAAAAAGCTATCTGTTTTTAAATACCATAAATAGTCTATTACTAACTGCTTGTTGTTATATAATTATATCCGATAGAAACCATTGACAGACAATCGTTTTTATGATAAGATATTTCTCTTAACAATTAAATATTAAGTAGCGAGCTATGACCCGCTTCCCGATCATTTATATAAAATGATCTATTGGTCACCTAATGGGGTGCGGCGAGCTAGGGTGAAACCGGCGCGCAACTACTTTTTCTTAGTAGCCGCTGGTTTTATACAGCGGTTATTTAAATTGTTAAGTTTATATAGAGAAGCGAGGAAGTGTAATCCGTATCTGGGCACCTGGATTACATGGAGCTATTGATGCAACCGGCTCTATTCGTAGAGTCTCCCATCTGTTGCGAAAGTAAAGGGAGATGAGTTCATTGAAAACCTTCAAAAACGATTTTTTTCTTGTTTTAACGATTATTATCATTGCTTGGTCTATAACGACTATACTCAGTCGGCCAACAATAGATAACAAAAGTATCAATTTTTCTCTAGATATTGTAGGAATCGGAAATAATAATTCTAACTCCAATAATATCGAAAAACCAAACCCCTTTGAAGGGACTAGGCGAGAAATTGAGACAAAACAAGAAGAAATCCGACAAGAAATAGCAATAATGAAAGCACAAGCAGGTGATCTATAAATGAGATTAATTGCTAGCATAATAATTGTTGCTATTATCTTAGCCTGGTCTCAGGTTTATGAGGATGCTATTAAACCTTCGGTTGAGAAGGTAAAAAAGAGCATCCCGACAACAACCATAATGCAAAAAGTTGTTGAGAAACCAGAATCAGGCATCAACCAAAGGCGTCTCAATATGTTCCTTAGAGAAACAGGAGGAAAGGTTACCTCCAGCTACAGGACGCCGGAATTTCAAGCCGTTTTATTACGAGAGGCTATAAAGAAATATGGCCTAAAAGGTGCTACTAAGTGGGTAGCTCTTCCGGGTGAAAGTCATCACCAAGTGATACTTGAACCAGGGGTAAGTTGGGCTAATGATATCATCTGGCCCAGCAAAAAAGCTAGACTTAGAGCATATGCCATTGCTCCAAAATATGGAATGTATTTTCCGTATGAATGGGAACCCTGGCATGTTGAGTTTAGAAGACACTCAACAAAAGCCTGCGAAGTTGCTGACAAATGGAAGATTCCTAGAGAAATTTTCTTATGTAAAATACACAAGGAGAGTATTTGGGATCCAGATGCAGTATCTACAACAGGTAAACATTTTGGCCTAACTCAAGTAAGCGAGGGAAATATAATTGCTAGCGGTTATACTGTCAAGCAATTTATGGATAATCCTCAACTACAATTAGAGTTAGGGGCCGAAAAACTGCATGAATACTATGTACGTTTTGGGAAATGGGACTTGGCATTAGCAGCTTATAACGCTGGCCCCAACGCAGTTAAAAGATATTGCGGAATTCCGCCTTATCAAGAAACCCAAAAGTATGTAGCATGGATCATGCAAACATCGGGTTTTAGAAGATAAGGATAAGTACTAGAAGGAGTGCAGATAAGCATGAAATGGTTGTATAAGATTTGGGGCATGATAAGTGCCTTAGTAATAGTGCTTCACAATCTTTTGGCCTCTGATCTTTTGGGGGCTGCAAAAGGTTCGTTCTTGGATCTTTTATCCTGGACAGGAGCAATAATCATTGTCGTATTAATGATTATTATACCGCTCCTTATAGCCAGGCGGCGTTGGAGGAAACACAGACAAGATAGACTATATCGTCTTGCAAAAAAACATCCGCGCCTTGCCAGAATCATCGCATTTTTAAGAAATGCTCGATTCACTGCCCGATACGCTATCCCCGAAGGCCTAGCAATAGCTAGACAATATTGGGAAATGAGTGCTCAAACATGCAATAAGGAAATAAATAATGCGCTCATTGCTATTAGGACAGAGGCTAAGAAACGAAAAATCCAAGATATGGAAAAGGCCAAAGAAAGAGAAAAAGAACTACAAAAAGAAGAATCAAAAACAAACTCCGAATTGGCTAAACTGGATAAGTAATCCAAACCTTTACTCGTTCGCGCGCCAGTAAAATTTGGATTCAATTCTTACAAAATTAACATAAGAGGCTTTCCTCTCTCAAATATGATTTATCAAAATTGAGAGGAAAGCCTTATTTTTTTACTTAGGAACAAAATGAATAAGTTACGAAACATTTGAGACTCCTGCAAATAACTAAGGAGTTTCCAATATGCATATCAAAGCCTTGTGGTATAAGACTAATTTGCATAGCCTTAAAGCTATGCAAAGACTAGACAGATTAT
>Ga0210044_10001396_pt1 | contig 36647 bp, 31 predicted proteins | sample CryGey13umfilter_2_FD_183959 | JGI IMG/M metagenome (GOLD analysis project Ga0210044, IMG submission 183959) | Groundwater microbial communities from aquifer in Utah, USA - Crystal Geyser 4/9/14 3 um filter (SPAdes) (version 2) | ecosystem: Environmental > Aquatic > Deep subsurface >...
GTTCAAGGCGAGCTCTTGGAGAAGGCCATCGCCTACAACGTGTGCCATCTGGTACGCACGCAGCTCGCCGCCGGTCTCGCCAGGTCCCTGCTCAAAATCGCCGTCTGACCTCGTCTACTCGAAAAATCCCCTGAGAGCCGCTCGAGTGGGCGTGAGTCGCGGCGTGCTCGCGCACGCGTCGGCTCGCCCCCATGGACCGTTTAGGAGCCAGTCGAGGCCCCGACTGAACCGAACGTGTCTTCTCGCGCCGCTCGCGCCGCGTTCCTTGGATGACCGAAGACGCCATTTTATTGGAGCACACTTACAGCCTGGGAGCAGCAGACCCTTTTCGGCGAGGGTCTAGCTCACGTGCTCCAACAGCCTGCGCACGCGGGCGGTGAACACGGTGGGGTTGAGCGGCGCCGCCATATAGTCGCTCGCGCCTAAGTCAAAGGCCAGATCGATGGGGTGGTGCTCTTGGGCGCCGGAGATGACCACGACAGGGAGCTCGCGGTAGCGATCGCTCGCGCGCACGGCCTCCAGCAGGTCGAGGCCGGTGGGCTCGGGGGAGTCGACCTCGCCCTCGAGGTCGATCACGAGCAGCGAGGGGTTGACGCGGTCGAGCGTGCGCTCGAGGTCGCCCGGTTGCGGATGGCGCAGGGTCTGCACGCCGAGCTGCGCGAGGAGCCGCGTCACGTCCGCCGCGAGGGCGGGGTCGTCCCCCACGAGCACTACCCGCTTGGGCGCGCGCGTCGCCTGGGAGGCACCGACGATGGTGCCAGCGCCGATGGTGCGCGCGCGGTCGGCGCAGCGGCGGGCGGCGGCGAGGTCGGCCTGGGCAGCTCCTTGTGCGCACTCGGTGAAGCCCGCCGACGCCGAGTGCTCGGTGCCGCCCAACACGATCGGCAGGCGGCGGCTGAGCTGCGCGCGCAGGCGCGCCTTGACCTGTGCGCGCGTGGTGCTCGTCGTCAAGAAGTAGGTCGCGCCGGAGCGGCACTCGCAGAGCGTCACGTTCGCGCCGAGCGCCGCCTTGAGCAGGGCGTGTACGTGCTCGCGCGCCGCGGTGACCTGGGTCCTCGCGGGGTGAGGTTCCAACGAGAGGCAGCCGAGCATCGCCACCTGACCGTCGTTGAGCGCGCGACGTCGGGCTTGCAGGAGCGGGCGCATGGGGTGCGGTGGCGCGGTCGCCGTGTGTTGCGGGGCGATGGCGGCGTGCAGCACTTGCGCGCTCACGGGGGCGTGCAGCACGCAGTGCGCGCCGATGAGCTGGCACTCGACGTCCGCTTCGGTGTCGTCCGAGCCGCAGAGCACGATGATGCGCGTGTCGCGGAGCTCGCGCTCGAGCTCCTCTAGCAGTGAGGTCGCGTCACCGTCGTGGAGGTGACGCGCGAGGAGGAGCACCTCGGGCGGGGCGGCTAGACGCCAGGCGCGGAGCGTGGCCGCCGAGGCTGCGTGCGCGACGCGCAGGCCGAGCTCAGCGCAGGCTGCCACGAGGAAGGGCACCATGTCGGGATCGTCGTCGACGAGCCACACGGAGGCGTCGGGCGCGGGCCGCTCGGCGCAGGAGAGCAGCTTGGCGAGCTGCACCAGGTGCTCGCCAGCGTTGGCGAGCAAGTCCGGCGCGGCGTGCTCGACGCGCTCGCTCGCGCTCGCGAGGGTGGCGAAGCCGTAGGTCGCGGCGGCCTCGCGCAGCTGGGTGGCCGCGGCGCGGAGCTCTTGCGCGGCGGTGGGGGTGGCGGCGACGTGCGCGACCAGCTCCTCAAGGCGGGGCACGCGGTCGGCCAAGCGCTGCAGGTACAGCTCCTGAAGGCCGGGGAAGAGGTTGGGCTCGTGCTCCACTGGGGCGCGCGCGTGGGGCAGCGGCGCCGCGTCGGGCAGGACGGCTTGAAGCGCGTCGCGCAGCGCTTCTGCGCTTTGGAAGCGAAGCTTCGGGTCGGCGTGGGTAGCGCGCACGAGGAGCGCTCGCCAGGGGCGGCTCACGGCGAGGCGCTTCTCGGGGGCGTCGCCCGCGGGGTGGTCCCACCGGTGCAACATGCAGGCGATGATCGAGCGCCCGACCGCGTAGGTGTCTGCGCTCGGGGCCAAGCGCATGCCCTCGCGCTGCTCTGGCGGCATGTAGGACCGCGTGCCCGCGACGACGTGGTTCGCTGGGACCTCGACGTCGGTGCGCAGCGCGATGCCGAAGTCGGCGAGCAGCGGGGTGTCCTCCGCTGAGAACAGGATGTTGAGCGGCTTGACGTCGCGGTGAATGACGCCGGCGGCGTGGGCGTGCGCCAAGGCGTCGAGGATGGGCAAGAAGACGCGGCCGACGGCTTCGGGAGAGAGCGGGCCGTCGCGCTGCAGCCGATGCAGCAGCGTGCCGCCTGGCGCGAGCTCCATGACGATGTACGGAGTGCTCTCGAACAGCGCGATGTCGTACACCTTGAGGATGTTCGGGTGGGTGAGGCGCGCCATCGAGCGCGCCTCTACGAGCAGGCGCTCCAGCACCCGTGCGGCGCCGCCGCTGTTGGGGGCGAGGTGGCAGAGCTTGAGCGCGCGGTCCGTCTGCAGCGCTTGGTCAAAGACGTGCAGGACCGTCGCGGAGCCGCCGCGCCCAAGGACGCCGAGCACACGGTAGCGGCTCGGCACACGCCGATCTTGGGTGTAGTCCTGGCTCACCCCCGATGGGGTGAAGGTGCGCGTGCTCGGCACCAAGGTGGGATGGGTTTCGCTAGGCCTCGGCACGCGACACCTCTCTACATGAGCGTGCGCGCTTGCTCGCGGGATCGCCTTCCGCCTGCAAAGCCTTGACACAGTTGGACGCGGCGTCGCTTACCCGACGATCTCGCCCCGTCGCACGACCACCAGCTCGCCCTCGCGCAGCGGTCGCCAGGCCTCGCCCGAGAGCGGCACGCTCGCGAAGAGCACCACGTCCTGGGCGCCCCCCGAGGTGAGGATGCGGTAGCCGAGGCCGCCGTGCTCCATGGGCGCGTCGTCACAGTGGCGCTTGAGCACATGCAGCCCAGGGGGCTCCACCCGCCCGCTGAGCTGCGTGCGCTGGTGCCCGTGGGCGAAGAGCAGCTCGCCGTCCGAGTACAAGAAGTTGGCGATGCCAAGGGGCCGAAGATCGGCCGCGAACTGGGCGACGACCGCCGCGCGCGCCTCCAAGCTGGGCGGCTCGTCTGCGAGCCAGAGCGGCTCCAAGCGCCCGAGCAGGATCGTGAACGCGCGCTCGGAGTCCGTGTCGCCGATGGGGCGGTGAAAGCCGAGCCCGAAGCGCTCGAGCCCGCGCAGGTCGCCGTTGTGTGCGAACAGGTGGTCGCGGTCGCCGAGCGCGCGGCGGAAGGGCTGCGTGTTCTCAAGGCAGATCTTGCCCTGCGTCGCCTTGCGGATGTGCGACACGAAGGTGCGGCTCGCGCGGTCCTGGCTGAGGACGAAGCGCACCAGCGCGCTGTTGGAGGCGGGGGTCGGCTCGCACAAGAGCAGCACGCGACGCCCAGAGTACCAGCCGAGGCCCCAGCCGTCAGCGTGGTGCGCGGTGCCGCCGCCGTGGCGCGAGAACTCCTCGAAGGAGAGGTGGACAGTGGCTGGGTGTCGCGCGGAGAGCGAGAAGAGCTCGCACATGAAGACCTCGTTCTACAGAAGATGGATGGACCCACTTGTCGATGGAGTGTGCGGGGAGTATATCATTGCCACTAGCAACTGTTGCGGCGGGCACCAAAATGACCTCTCCCTCCATCCTGACGCATATTCAGCACCTGGCGGCTCTGTGTCGGCAGAGAGAGGAGGCGATCTGTGCAAGCACGGGCCTTACACCCTCGGCGCTCACCTGTCTTCGGGCGCTCCCCGACGCGGGCACGATCGGCAGCCGGGCGCTCGCCGAGCGCATGGGGCTGTCTCCCTCGCGCGGGAGCCGGGTGGTCGACTCCCTCGTTCGCGATGGGTACGCCTCTCGGGCCCCGGATCCCGATGACCGCCGCGCTTCTCTGCTCGCGCTGACCCCCGCTGGGGCCGATCTTCAGCGCGACGTTCACAACCACTTTCGCGACTGCGAGCACCGCATTCGCGAGAACCTCACCGAAGATCAGCTTCGCTCGGCTCAAGACAGCCTCGCGGTGCTGATGGAGGCCTTCGTAGCGCCATGAACCTCTCCACCGACATCCTGAACGCCGTCGACGCTCGCTACACGGGCCTCGCCACCTCCGACTGCTGCCTCTCTTGCGGCGGCGCGCTCGAGCACGCGGCACCACAGCCCGGCGAGATCGCCCTCGACCTAGGGTCAGGGCGCGGCAACGACGTGCTGCGCCTCGCCGAGGCCGTTGGCGCCACGGGCTACGCTTACGGCATCGACGCGTCGGTCGGCATGCTGGCCAAGGCGCGGCGCACCGCCGAGAAGCTCGGCATCGCAAACGCGAGCTTTGTCGCCTCGGACTTTGAAGCGCTCGACCTGCCTGACACACTCGCAGACCTTGTGATCTCCAACTGCGCGATCAACCACGCGCTGGACAAGGAGGCCACATGGGCCGAGATCTTCCGGGTGCTCAAGCCCGGCGGTCGCTTCGTCGTCAGTGACATCTACGCGCTCGATGAGGTCCCCGAGGCCTTCCGCACCGACCCCGCGGCGGTCGCCGAGTGCTGGGCGGGCTCTGTCACCCGCGACGTCTACATGAACACGCTTCACCGCGCCGGCTTCACGGATGTACGCGTCCTGGAGGAGAGCGCACCGTACCCCAAGGGCGCCATCCAGGTCGCGAGCGTCACCCTCGCCGGGCGTCGCCCGAGCGTCAGCCCTTCTTAATTGACCATGCGAATCGGGGATTTTTCACCCCCGTGTAGGAGGAAGAGGATGAAGAACCTCACCCCTCAGCGGAGCTCCAAGTCCTGCTGTGAGACGCCGAAGGCGTCGCAGCAGACGTCATCGCACCTCGCGGTGGCGGAGACGGAGGCCCAGTGTTGCGCGAAGCGTTCGCGCAGCATTGCTGGCTGCCACGACTAGGAACTTCGGGGTTCCGTCCGGCCATGTGGCCGGACGGGACCCACTCGCCCCCCCCTCTTCGAGGACGTCATGAACCTGCAGCCTTCCCGCTACAACCTCATCGGTCAGATCCGCGACGGCGACACCTGGTACGTCATCAACCCGCTCTCGGGCCACGCGGATCTCATCGACGCCGACGAGGCCCAAGCGCTGCGCGACAACACGCTCGCCGAGCCCGACGCCTACGCCGAGCGCGGCTACTTGGTCGACCCAGAGCAAGAGCAACGCGATTATCGTAAGGCCTACCTGAACTTTGTGGAGCGTCGCGAGACCGACGAGGTCCAGCTCCTGTTCGCCGTGACCTACGCCTGCAACTTCGCCTGCACCTACTGCTTTCAAGAGAGCTACGCCGAGCAGGTCAACCGCTTTGACGGCGACGTCGTCGGCGCGTTCTTTCAGCACATCGACGCGCAGTTCGCGGGGCGCTCCAAGTACCTCACGCTCTTTGGCGGCGAGCCGCTGCTGCCGGCGGCCTCGGTGCGCGTCGGCGTCGAAGCGCTGCTTCGCGGCGCCGCTGAGCGCGGCATCGAGGTGGCGATGGTCACCAACGGCTACAACCTCGTGAAGAGCCTCGACCTGCTCGAGCTCGCCACTATTCGCGAGGTGCAGGTCACCTTGGACGGCCCGCGGGAGATTCACGACGCGCGCCGCCCGCTTCGCGGCGGGCAGGGCACCTTCGACGACGTGGTCGCGGGCATCGACGCGGTGCTCGCCAAGGGCATCCCGGTCAACCTGCGCGCGGTCATCGACCGAGACAACCTGCCGCACCTGGCCGAGCTCTCGCGCTTCGCGATCGCCAAGGGGTGGACGTCGAACCCGCTCTTCAAGACGCAGCTCGGCCGCAACTACGAGCTTCACACCTGCCAGGCCTCGCGCAGCCGCTTGTACTCGCGCTTGGAGATGTACTCCGACCTCGCCGACGAGATCGACGTGCACCCCGAGATCCTCGAGTTTCACAAGCCGAGCTACCACCTCGCGCGCTTCTTGGCCGAGAGCAACGCAGTTCCAGAGCCGCTCTTCGACGCGTGCCCCGGCTGCAAGACCGAGTGGGCCTTTGACGCGCACGGGCGCATCTTCCCGTGCACGGCCAACGTCGGCAAGCCGGGCGAGGCCATCGGCACCTACTGGCCCGAGAGCAAGCTCGACCTCGACCAGGTCGGGCACTGGGAGGACCGCGACGTCCTCTCCATGAGCAGCTGCAAGGAGTGCGCGCTCGCGATGGTCTGCGGCGGAGGCTGCGCCGAGGTCGCGCGCAACGCCACTGGCGATCTGCACGCGCCGGACTGCCGTCCGGTGAACGAGCTCGTCAACCTAGGGATGAACGTCTACTTTAAGGAGCAATACCATGTCTGAGCACACCACTACGATCGATCAAGACGCCTGGGACGACGTCGTGCTAGGCGCAAAGGGCCCCGTCGTCGTTGACTTCTTCTCCACCGAGTGCCCGCCCTGCGAGGCGCTGGCGCCCAAGTTCGACGCCATGGCCGAGGTCTACGGCGACGACGTGCGCTTCGTGAAGATCTTCCGCCAGGGCAACCGCGAGATCTCCACCAAGCTCGGCGTCGGCGGCTCGCCCACCGTCTTGTACTTCAACAACGGCGCCGAGGTCGGCGAGCGCTTGACCGGCGGCATCCGCCGCGACGCGCTCGAGCAGGGCATCGCCGCGCTCCTCCCCGACGAGCGCGTGGCAGAGCTGCAGCGCCGCAAGACCACCGCCAAGACCGACGTGGACGTGCTCATCATCGGCGGCGGCCCCGCTGGGCTCACGGCCGGCATCTACACCGCCCAAGCCAAGCTGCACACGCTGATCGTTGACCGCGCGTTGTCCGGCGGTAACCTGAACATCACGCACACCGTGTCCAACTTCCCGGGCTTCGCCGATCCGCAGCCGGGCTACCTCCTCGCGCACAATATGCGCCAGCAGGCGGTGAACGCGGGCTGTGAGTTCCGTGAGGCGACGGACATCACCTCCATCGACCTCGACGCGCACCAGGTCGTGCTCGACGGCGTTGAGACCGTCACGGCGCGCAAGATCATCGTCGCGACCGGCAGCTCGCCGCGCGTGATCGGCGTCGAGGGCGAGCGCGAGAACCAGGGCCGCGGCATCTCCTACTGCGCCACCTGCGACGCGAAGTACTACGAGGGCAAGCACGTCGTCGTCATCGGCGGCGGCAACTCCGCCATCGAAGAGTCGCTGTTCATCTCGCGCTTCGCGAGCCGCATCACCATCGTGCACCAGTTCGACACGCTGCAGGCGAACCGCGTCGCGCAAGAGAAGGCCTTCGCCGACCCCAAGATCAGCTTCTTGTTCAAGCACGAGCCGCGCGCCTTCGTGCGCGAGGGCAACTCCATCGGCCGCGTGCGCGTGCAGGATCTCACCAGCGGTGAGGAGCGCGAGATCGCGTGCGACGGCGTGTTCATCTTCGCGGGCATGAAGCCAAACCTCGAGCTGCTCGATGGCCAGCTCGACACGGACGACTGGGGCTATGTGCGCGTCGACGCCGACATGCACACCAACCACAAGGACGTGTTCGCCATCGGCGACATCGCGTCCAAGCGCTACCGCCAGATGACCACCGCAGTGTCGGACGGCACCATCGCCGCCATGCGCCTCGCTCAAGAGCTCGACGGCCACTAGGTCGCGGGAGAAGCTATGTCCTACGTTGCCTTCATCGTCGCGGCGCCGCTCGTCCTGCTGATCGGGCTGCAGATCGCCATGAACTTCCAGCTCAAGCGCTCCAAGGGCAAGCCTGTCCCCGCGCTGTCGCCCGAGCTCGACGCCGAGGTCGCGAAGGGGGGCAAGCTGCTGCTCTACTTCTTCAGCCCCTCGTGCGGGCCGTGCCGCGCCATGAAGCCCGACGTCGACAAGGTCTCAGCGGAGGACAAGCGCTTGCGTCCGGTCGACGTGAGCCGCACCCCCGAGGTCGCCATGCGCCTTGGGGTGATGGGCACGCCGTCGCTTGTGCTGCTCGATCGCGGCCTCATCGCGGACGTGCGCATGGGTGTTCAGCGCGAGGCCGCGCTGCGCGAGCTGCTAGCCTAGCAGCACCAGCGTAGTTCGCGGACCTCTGACCCTCCGACGTGGCAGAGCGCAAGCGCACCAATCAGCCGAAGACCGGCGTCATCGTCGACTAATAAGCTCCTGTCGCGGACACCCGTGGGGAGCCGCGCAGGACGCCAATCAGCGTACACCATTTTGAGGAGGTGTCGCACAAAGCTTGAACATCGCGGATATCGTCATCGCCTGACCACGCCCGCGCGTGATACGCTGTGGGCCACCACGGAGGTCCTATGTTCGACGCAACCGCAATCGGCGCCATCGCCGTCATTATTGGTACGATCTTCCTGCCCTTTGTGGCGGTCGGCATTCAGCTTATGCGCAGCCCCGAGCCCAAGGACTGATCGCGTTTGAGCCGCTTCGGCGGCTCCTCGCCCCCCCAAACACTGTCACACGCGCTACCCTGACCCACGCAAGGAGGTCCGGTGATGGCGAAGATGACGGTGTTGGGAGCAGGACGGGTCGGTGAGGCCATCGCGTGGGACTTGGCGCGACGCGGGCACAGCGTGCGCGTGGTCGACGCCGCGTCGGGGCCGCTGGAGCGGATCGCGGCGCGCGCCTCCGTAGAGACGGTGCGCGCGGACCTCACGTCGCCGGCGGCGATCGCCGAGGCGGTCGCTGGCGCGGACGTCGCGATCGGCGCGCTGCCGAGCGTGCTCGGGCTCGCGGCGCTCAAGGCCGTCGCCCAGGCGGGCGTTCACTGTGTGGACATCAGCTTTATGGGCGAAGACCCACGCGTTCACGACGCCATCGCGCGCGAGCACGGTGTCTGCGCGGTGGTGGACTGCGGCGTCGCGCCGGGCATGAGCCACATCCTCTCGGGGCACGCCGCGGCGCATATGGATCGCTGTGACACGCTCGCCATCTACGTCGGCGGCCTGCCCGTCGCTCGTCACGCGCCCTACGCCTACAAGGCGCCCTTCGCGCCCTATGACGTGCTCGAGGAGTACACGCGCCCGGCGCGCGTCGTCGTTGGCGGCGGCGTGCGCGTCGTCGAGGCGCTCTCTGGGGTGGAGCCGCTGGAGGTGCCCGGCCTCGGCACGCTCGAGGCCTTCACCACCGACGGCCTGCGCACGCTCGTCGACACCGTCGCCGTCCCGGACATGGTGGAGAAGACGCTGCGCTACCCGGGGCACTGCGCGCTCATGCTCGCGCTGCGCCAGACGGGCCTGCTCGGCGAGGCCGCGATCGACGTGCGCGGCCAGTCGGTGGTGCCCCGCGAGCTGCTCTCCGCCTTGCTCTTCCCCAAGTGGTCCTTCGACGAGCGCGAGCCGGACCTCACCTTCATGCGCGTGGAGGCCAAGGGCGAGCACCAGGGCCGCGCGGTCACCTGGACCTGGGACCTCTTCGATCGCTACGACCCGGAGGCCAACCTGCGCAGCATGTCGCGGACGACGGGCTTCCCCGCGGCGATCATCGCGGAGCTCATCGCGAGCGGTGGTTGGCGCGAGCCCGGCGTTCACCCCCCCGAGGTGCTCGGCCAGCGGGGCCTGCTCGGGCAGATCCTGCGCGCCCATGAGGAGCGGGGCGTGTACTACGCGTTCAGCGAGCGGGTGTCGTGAGCGGAGCCCCGCGCGCGGCTTAGCGCCAGGCGGCGGGGAAGGCCGTCGGGGCGTCGCTCATCCAGACCTGGCGGAAGCGGCTTAGGCCCGCGGCGTCGGTGCTGATCAGCGCCGGCTCCGACCACAGCAGGGCGTCGCGGGCGGCGACCAGGTCCTTGGACTTGAGCGCCTTGCTCACGCCGCCGCCGTACATGGCGCGCACGTCATCGACGCTCGGCGACCAAGCACCGAGCGCCGCTTTGGTGGAGGCGATGAGGCGCTCGTCGCGGTTGTCCTGCTCGCCCGCGTCGCCCTCTTGGTACACGGGCTCTAGGGGCGAGCCGTCCGGCATGCGTGGGTTCGCGCGGGACTGCACGATCCACGTGCGCCGCTCCGCCGCGTAGCTCAAGCGCTGCGCCTGCGCGTTGGCGCCGAGCGCGACCGCCAAGGAGCCGTCGCAGCTCTCCTCGGTGACCTGGGTGACCTTCACGCGGGACATGGGCGTGGACAGCTGCTGATCCATGGTCTCGGGCTCGGCGTTGTACGCGGCGACGAGCTGCTCGTAGTAGGGGTTTGGCGACGTGGTGGTGGTGTCGACGCAGTTGCAGGAGCCGACCCCCGACGAGCCCGAGCTGCACGAGAAGGTCCAGTCGCGCGAGCCCTCGCCCGTGACGTAGCAGTGGCAGGTGCGCTCGCAGGAGGTGTCCACGCGCTTGTCGTAGGGGACGCTCTGCACCTGCCGCGCGAGCTCGTCCTTGCGGGGGTTCGCGACGGTGACCGTGTAGTAGTAGGCGGTGTCCATGAGGGGCTGCTGCTCGGTGCGGTTGGCCGCCTGACACCGAACATCACCGCCTAGCGTCATCGTAGGCAGGGCTGCCGCTGGCGGCGCGGCGCGGCGCACTTGAATCCCCATGCGGTCACCGAGGGTGGTCGCGCTGATGTCCGCGATGCGCTCGCCGTGCCACGTGGACGCGGGCAGGCTGCTCGTCATCCACAAGCCGAAGCTGCTCCTGGCGGCGCTGGCGGCCGAGGCCAGAGCCTCGCGATCGCTCGTTGAGCGGCCCCCCGCGAGGAAAGCGCGCGCAGCGCCGACATAAGCGAGGGTGGGGTCCGCGTTCGAGCGCAAGGCGCGACCGCTGGCGACGGCCTCCAGCAGCGTCTGGGTGACCACGCCTGACGTGGCGCCGTCGGCCGGCGCGTAAGTGACGCTGCCGCTTGGGAACAGCCCCCACGGCGCGTTGGGCAGGGTGGCGAGGAGCTCGGCGCGCTCGCCCTCGGGCGCGAGCTTGGCGACGAGGGCTTGGTCTTCGGGGCCGCCGAAGCGGGCGAGCAGGCGCGCGGCCTCGGCGCGCCCAGCGGGGGCGGTGATGGCGTCGGCGTACTGGCGCAGCGCGGGGACGGCTTCGAGGATCCAGCCGTCGAGCACGGCGGCGCTCGGCGCGCGCTGCTCATCGTCGCTGAGCAGCAGCACCAACGCGGGGCCGCCTCGGTCATCGCCGCGGCCGACCAAGGCGCGGGCGGCCTCGTAGCGGGCCGCGAGGTCCCCGGGGTCCGAGGGCGCGGCCGTGGGCGAGGCCATCGCCACGAGGCGCTCCGTGACCGAGGCGGGGAGCACCTCAGCGCGGTTGAGGAAGCGCACCGCGGCGGCCGCGGCCGTGGCGTGGGTGGTAGCGGTGAGCGCCGCGTCCACCTCGGTCGCGCCTTGGGGCAGGTCGAAGCGGTCCCACGCGAAGGCGGCGACGGCGCTGTCCTCGTCGCGCGCGAGGCCGAGGACCTGCGCGCGAACCTGCGGCTTGTCGTAGGGCGCGAGCACGTCGAGGGCGGCGTTGCGAACGGCTTGGGGCTCGGAAACTGGGAGCGCGAGGCTCAGCAGGCCGTCGCTCGCCAGCGCGGTGGCGGGCGGCTCCAACGCGGCGATGGCCAGCACGCGGATCGGCTCCGGGCCCGAGCGCGCGAGGCTCAACAAGCCGCTCACCGCCTGCTCATCCTGCTTGCCAGCGAGGGCGGCGATGCCCTCTTCCACGAGGCCGCCCGCGGCGGACAGGCGCATCACGAGCGCGCTGACCTCGGGGCCCGTGAGCGTGGCGGTGTGGGCGAGGATGGTCCGCTGCTGCTCGACGGCGAGCTTGTGAAAGCGCTCCTCCAGCGGCCCCGTGTGGGTCGGGATCGCCGCGAACACAGCGAGCCGCGCGGCGTCCCAGTCCGGGTGCCGCGACCACATGTTGACCGCCTCGGTGGTGCCATGATCGGTGGGGTCGAGGCTGATGGCGTGCAGGCGCGCGAGCTCGCGGCCGTCGCCCAAGTAGGTGGGGCCTGCCGGCGTGACTGAGTACACGCAGGCGGTGAGGCTGGCGAAGCCGAGGCTGCCGAGCAGCGCGTGCAATCCCTTCATCGCGCACCTGCCTTGGACTTCCACGCGTTGGTGCGGAGGTCGATGAACACGGTGCCCATCACCAGCCAGCCAGCGGCTTCGTTCGGGGCGTAGGCGACGGCGTCGCGCGTCTCCATCCAGGTGCGGCTCACCTCCAGCATGACCCCGGCTCCGCCGGTCTGCTCGCCGGGCGTGACGTGCTCTCCGCCTGGCAGATAGCGCGGGACGACGCCGACACCAGCGTGTCGGTACGAGGCGCCGACCCACGGGGTGTGCGTGCGCTCGGTGAAGAAGGGGAACACCACGCCCGGCTCGTCGTAGGCGTACACGGGCCCGCGGACCCTGCCCGTCCCGGCGAGGCTGTGAAAGGCGTAGACGCGGAGCCACGGCAGCGCGAGCTCCGCGCTCGCGTCGAGCCACAGGGCTTGCTGGCGGAAGCCTTGGCGCTCGGTGCCCTCGCCGTCGGAGCGCGAGGCGCCGAGGGTGGTATAGCCCGCGCGAACCCCCCCTTTGAGCAGCGGCAGCACCAGGACCTGGCCGCCGACGTGCCCGCTCCACGCCGCGCCGCTCATGGACGTCTCCGCGAGCTCGGAGCTGCCCCAGCGGCCCACGAGCGCGCCGCCCTCCAGATAGGGCGTGAGGAAGTGCGGAGACGGTGGCTCGTAGCGGTCTTGGTAAAAGAAGCCCGCTCTCGCTACGCTCGGCAGCATCAGGGCCGCGATCAGGACGGCGAAGGTGCGCATGCATTGTCTCCTTCGGGCGCGTTATCGTGAGGTTGGCTGGCGTACAAGCACGCGCCTCGCCCGGAGATGCGATGCGCGCGCTGCGGCGGCTCCCCCTCATACTGCTGGTTTCAACGTTCGCGGGCTGCGGCGGCCTCTCTAGCGCCTGCAGCGGGTTGGGCTTTGGCGACGCCTGCGCCGAGCCCGTGCAGCCGATGGCGGGGCCGTGGGTCGCGGACGCCGTACTGGGCGCGGACACCTGTGGCCTCGACGCCGCCACCTTCGAGGCGGGCGTCGCTCGCCTGCACGGTCGACGGCGAAGGATTTGCCTGCGCCTCAGCGGCGATCTCGGACGGACAGGCCACGACCATCACTGGCACCGCGTTGTCGCGCAGCACCGCCAGCGCGCAGGTCGTGGTGACCGGGCCGGCCTGCCAGGGTGAGCTCGCGCTGGACCTGCGGGCGGCCTGGCGCGACGGCGCCGCGGGCTACGGCGGCGACGCGCGCGGCGGCGCCTGTCCCCGCAGCTACGACCGCTACACCACCGACGGCCTGACGGAGCAGGTCAGCTTCACCGTCGACAATCAGACGGACGTCGACCTGGGCTTGTACGGCTTGAACTACGGCAGCGCCGTCTACTACACCACCGTACCGGCGCTCAGCTCGATCGACACCCAGTACCTGCTCGGCGGGTGGCTGGCGCTCGCCACCGACTACGACGCCGAGGCCTGCGTGCACCTGTTCCAGGTCACCGACGCGGGGCAGGTCGAGGTCTGGCGAGGCGAGTAGCGACCGCCGCTCGGGGTGCCCGCGTCGTCTCCCCGATAGGACCCTCACCCCCTCTGTCCGAGGCGTCGCGATGCACCGCTACCTGCCGCTCCTGCTGCTGTTCGTCGGCTGTCACCGCCTCCCGCCGCCGGACGACACCGACCCGGTGGTGCCCTACGTCCCGGTCGACACCGGGGACACGGTTCCTCCCGTCGTCCCCGCGCTACAGCTCGCGAACGACCGCGACTACCTGTGGACCGCTGGCACCCTGATACACCACGCGCAGGAGCGCATCCGCGTCATCGCCTACGTCATCTACGACGAGGGCAGCGCGGCGGAGCTGGTCGACGAGCTCGCGGCCGCGGCCCAGCGTGGCGTCGACGTGCAGGTCCTCGCCGACGAGGAGGGCAGCGGCACCCAGGGCGCCCTCGACCGCCTGACCGCCGCGGGCGCCATCACCCGGCTCGACGCGCCCACCGTCACCACCCACAACAAGCTGCTCCTGGTGGACGACGTCACCCTGGTGGGCTCCCACAACCTGACCTCCAGCGCGCTGGACCGGAACACCGAGGGCTCGGTGCAGGTCGCGATCCCTGAAGTGACCGCCTTCTACCAGACCTACTTCGACGCGCTGTGGGCCAACCCCACCGACGCTGGCACGCTCCCCGCCGCGGACACCGGCGCCGTCGTCCCGCTCTACGACCGCCAGATCACCCCGGCGCTCCTGGCCTGCATGCAGGGCGCGAACGAGCGGGTCGATCTGGTGCTCTACGCGCTGTCCTACCGCCCCGACTACCCCGACTCGGGCGTCACCACCTTGCTCTCAGCGCTGGTGGCCGCGCATCAGCGGGGCGTCGCCGTGCGCGTCGTGCTCGATGACAGCGCCTGGATTCGCGACAACGCCATCAACGACGCCGCGCTGGAGGTGCTCGTGGCCGCGGGGGTGCCGACCCGCAACGCGCCGTCCGACACCGTCACCCACGCCAAGGTCCTCGCGTGCGACGACACGGTCATCGTGAGCGACGCGAACTGGTCCTACAGCGGCCTCGATCTGTACAACGGCACGAGCTTACAGGCGACGGACGCCGAGCTCTCGGCGGACCACCGCGCGTGGTTCGACGGGGTGTGGAGCACGGGCACGCCGGCGAGGTGAGGGGGGGGCTTTCCTGTCGAGGCTCGTCGCTCGTCCCGATCGACGCCGCAGCCCGTTAGCGTCGTCGCTCCAACACCAACCCTCGGGGGGACCTCCCCGTCGGAGCAGCCGTGGCCGAATCCAAGCCCACCGTCTCGATCTTGCATCGAGGCAGCTTTCGCCTCCTCCCTGGCGTGTCCGCCGAGCGCATCTGCGCCAACGCGTGGGAGGTCACCATCCCCAAGGACGAGGCCACCAAGAAGCTGCTGCGTGGGAAGCTCAAGCTCGAGGACTTCGACGAGGCGGTGCTCCTCATCGACGGCGTCGAGAGCCAATACGCTACGGGCACGGACGAGCGCGCGGACGCCGTCGTGCTGAGCGTGCTGCTTCCGTAGCGCGCCCGCCTATCCGACCACCACCCGGCTGTGCCCCCCCCCGCGCGGCTCGACGCGGACGCCGAAGCCGATCTGCTCGGCGAGGCCGTCGACGTGGCTGATGAGGCCGACCTGGCGGCCGGACGCCTGGAGGGCTTCTAGCGCCTCTAGGGCGCGGCGCAGGGACTCGCGGTCCAAGCTGCCAAAGCCCTCGTCGATGAACAGGGACTCGACGGGGGTGTCGGAGGCGGCGAGGGAGGAGAGCCCGAGGGCGAGGGCGAGGGAGACCAAGAAGGTCTCGCCGCCGGAGAGGCTGGTGACCGGGCGGATCTCGTCGCTCATGTCCTGGTCGATGACCTGCAGGTCGAGGTCGGTGCCGGGCACGCGCTCCAGGCGGTAGCGCCCGGCGAAGTCGCGCAGGTGGTGGTTGGCGTGGAAGAGCAGCTGCTCCAGGGTGAGGCTCTGGGCGAAGGTGCGCAGGCGCTTGCCGTCGGCGGAGCCGATGAGCGCGTTGAGGTCCTTCCAGCGCTTGGCGACGGCCTCTTGGGCGGCGAGCGCCTGGTTGAGGTCGGCGGTGGTCTGGGCGGCGAGGTCGTCGGCCTTGAGCTGCGCGCGCTTGTCGGCGAGGGCGTCGACGGCGGTCTGGGCGGTGGTGGTGGCGTCGGTCAGGGCGAGCGCAGCCGTCGCCGCGTCCAGGGCGGGCGGCTCGGCGACGTGGGCGCTAAGCTCGGTGGTGGCGTCGTGGACGCGCTGGGTGGCGCTGTGCACCTCGCGACGCAGCGACTCGAGCGCCTCGCGCTCGGCTTGGACCCAGCTTGGCTCGTGCTGGAGGAGGGCCGCTGCTTGCTCGGCGTTGAAGGCAGTGTTCGCGAGGGCGGCTCGCAACGCCGTCTCGGCGCGCTCCTGGGCGGCGACGGACTGATGGAGGCCGGCTTGTAGCCCGTCGAGGGCGGTCTTTGCGCGCTCGTGGGCGAGGCGGGCGGCGTCGCGCCGGGCGCGCGCTTGGGTCTCGGCCTGCTCGGCGGTGGTGACGGCCCCGTCGAGGACGCGGCGGGCGTCGGCGACGGTGGCGCCTTGGAGCAGCTCGGCGCGCTGGATCCGCAGGGCGTCGAGGGCCGCGCGCTGGGTGTCGCGCTCCTCCGTGGCTTGGCGCAGGGCCTCCTGGCGCTGCTGCGTGCCGAGGAGCGCCGCATCTTGCGCGCTGAGCGCCGCTTGGGCCTCGCGGGTGGCCTGCTCGATGGCCTTGTCGCCGCGGGGGAGGGCGTCGACCTCGCGCTGGTAGCTGTCGAGGGCGCTGGCGGGGGCGTCGAGGAGCTTGTGCAGGACCGTGGGGTGCGCGGCGAGGACCTCGCTGATCCGCTGCCGAGCGCCCTCTTGCGCGAGCTGATGCTCCCGTAGCGCGGCCTGCGCTGCGTCGGCGGCCTTGGCGGCGGCGGTTTGCTGGGCCTTGGCGCGCTCGTGCTCGTCGCCGGCGGCTTTGGCGCGGGCTTGCAGGGCGGTCTGCTGCGCCTGGGCGTCGCGCAGCGCTTGCTCTTGGCGGGCGTGGGCGTCGCGGGCGGCCCTGGCCTGGGCGAGCTCGGCCTCGCAACGGGAGACGGCGGCGGTGGCGGCGTCCACGGCGGGGTCCTGCGGGAGCTCGGGCAGCGCGGCGCGCGCGGCGGCCCACGGGGCGAGGAGGGCGGCGAGCTTGGCCTGCAGCTCGGTCGCCAGCGCCGCTGCCTGCTCCCCCTGCTCGGCGGCGCGGGCGGCCTGCTGCTGGTGCTGGTCGCGCTGCTTGGAGGCGGCGAGCTGCTCGGCCTGCAGCGCCTTGACGCGCTCGCGCTGCGCGGCGAGGTGAGGGGGCTCCTGCTCCCCTGTGGCGTAGGGGTGCGCGCCCGAGCCGCACAGGGGGCAGGGCTCGCCGTCGACCAGGGCGTGGCGGCGCTCCTCCAAGCTGGCGGCGGCGTTGGCGAGCTCCAGGGCGCGGGAGGCCTCGTCCACGCGGGGCGCCAGGGCTTGGAGCGACGCGTCCAGGGTCTGCTGCTGCGCGAGGTGCTCGGCGGCGACGCTCGCTTGGGTGAGCGCGCGCTCGCGCTGCGCGGTGAGGCTCTGGTGGAGGGTCGCCGCGTCCTTCGCGAGGCGCTCTGCCGCTTCGGCTGCCTTTAGGCTGGACTCTCGGGCGTCGACCTGCTGCGCGAGGGCCTCGGAGCGGCCGGCGGGGAGCGCGGCGGCGAGGTCGCTCACCGCGGCACCCTGCTGCTGGAGGAGCTGCTCGGCCTCTTGGAGCGCGGTGTGCGCCTTGGCGACCTGGGCGTCTGTGTTGGCGCGCTGCTGCTCGGCGGTGGCGGCGGCGCTGCTGAGCGCGGGGAGGCGGCTGCTCGCGAGCTGGCGAAGCGCGGGCTCCACCACCGGCCAGGCGGCGTGCAGGCCCGGCAGGTAGGGGCGCTCGTCGAGCCAGGCCTGCGCCTTGTCGCGCCGCTGCGTCGCCTCCTTGTGCGCGGCCTGCGCCTGGCCGTGGGCGAGGCGGGCGGCGTCGAGCTGCTCCTGGGCCTGCTGGAGGCGGGTCTGGAGCGCTTGCTCGCGCTCGATGGCGCCCTTGAGCTGGACGTCGAGGGCGGCGGCGGCGTCCAGGGCGGGCTGGGCCTGCTCGCGGCGGGCCTTGGCGTCCGCGAGGGCCTGGAGCGCCTGGGCGGCGATGGCTTGGAGCGCCTGCTCGCCGTCCTCGGCTTGCCGGAGGGTGTCCTTGGCGGCGAAGACCTTGGCGCGGGCCTCGTCCACCTGGCGCGCGGCGGTGGCGCGCTCGTGGAGGGGGAGGCGCAGCGGCTCGGCGGCGAGGACCTGGGCGAGGAGCTCGGCGCGGGGGGCGGCCTGTTCGAGGGCGAGCGCGCGGGTGGCCTGCGCTGAGACCCGCTCAGTGACGGCCTCCTGGAGCTTTGAGGCGCGAGCGTGCCAGTCCACGACAGCTTGGGCCGCTTGGACTTGCTCACGGGCGACGCGGAGCTGCGCCTCGGTGGTGAGGAGTTCGGCTTGGAGCTGGGCGCGCTGGTCGGGGAGCAAGCCGCCAGCGAGGTCGCGGCGGGCGACGAGCTCGTCCAGCGCTGCTCTCTCGGCGTTGTAGCGCTCGTAGGCCTGGCGGGAGATCTCGGTGAAGCGCTCGGTCCCCGTCATGCGCTCCAGCAAGCTGGCGCGGTCGTCGGGGGTGGCGTGCAAGAAGCTGGCGAAGTCGCCCTGGGCCAAGAGGGCGGAGCGGCGGAACTGCTCGAAGGTCAGGCCGAGGCGCTGCTGAACGGCGGCGAGGACCTCGGTCTTGTTGCCTCCGGCCACCAAGCTGCGGTCTGGCAGCAGGTGCAGGGAGTGGATGGTGCTCTGCAGCCTCCCGCTGGCGCTCTTGCGGGCGCGGCGGACCTCCCACCTGGCGCGGTAGTCCCGGCCGTCGTTGCCCCGAAAGTCGACCTCGGCGAAGCCGGCCGCTGCACCTCGGGAGAGGATGCCACGCGCGTCGCTGGCGCGAAGGCGGTCGTCCTTGTCTTGGTCGGCGCGCCCGACACTGGGGCCGCCCCGCCCCTCGGTGCGCGGCGTGCAGTCGAACAGCGGCAGGCAGAGGGCGTCGAGCAGGGTGGACTTGCCGGAGCCCGTCGGGCCGCTGATGGCGAAGAGCCCCGCCCCGCCGAGCAGGCCGCTGTCGAGCTCGATGGCGAAGGGCTCGCCCGAGAGGCTGGCGAGGTTCTGGCCGCGAATCGCGAGGATCTTCATGCCTGCTCCTTGTTCTCAGCGGCGATGACCAGCTCGTGGAAGTCGGCCCACACCTGCTCGGAGGGGGGCTCGTCGTAGTGGCGCGCCCAGAGCCGCTCAAAGAGCATCTCCGGGGTGATGGCGTTGACGGGGGGCAGCTCGGTGAGGTCGCCGAGGGCCTGCCCGGTGCCGGTGGAGGGGGCGCTCACGCGCAGCAGCCGGGCTCGACGGCCCTGGAGGGCCCCCTCGACGACGGAGCGCAGCTCGGGCATGGGCTCGGACAAGCGCGCGACCACGTCCACGAGGGGCCAGGTGCTGTGCGGGGTGTCGTCGGCTGGGGGGAGGGCGCCCAGGGCGAGCACGAGCTCATCGGGGCTGAGGGCGTCGCGCTCGGGGACGCGCAGCAGGTCGACCAGCCGAGGCACAGGCAGGGAGCGCACCTGCGCGAGGGCGCCGCCGTCGAAGTCGACGCAGAGGACCTGGTGGGTGTAGCGCCGCTCGCTGATGGAGAGGGGGATGGGCGAGCCGGAGTAGCGCACGCGCTCCTGGCCTACGCGCTGAGCGAGGTGCAGGTGGCCGAGGGCGACGTAGCTCACGTCGTCCGGGAAGATGGCGACGGGGATGGCGTGCTGGTTGCCGCCGAGGATGCGCCGCTCCGAGAGCTCGGAGAGCTGCGTGCCCTGCAGGTAAGCGTGGCCCAAGGCGATGAGCGCCTGGTGGGGCTGACGCTTGGCGCGGGCGAGGTCGAGGACGCTGTCGTAGAGCGCCTGAACGCCGAGGATCAGCGGGTCGCCGTCGGCGTCGTCCACCTTGGGGAGGTCCACGGGGCGCAAGAAGGGCACCGCCGCGACCCAGGCCTGGACCGCGCCGTCGGCGTCGGTGAGCGGGATCACGAGGTCGTCCAGGGGGGCGCGCGGGTCCACGGCGCCGCGGATCTGCGCGCGCTGCCCCTGCAGCAGCGGGGCGGGGGCGTCCAAGCGCGCGCCGCTGTCGTGGTTGCCGCCGATGATCACCAGCTCGACGATGGGATAGCGGCGGTGCAGCTCGGCGACGAAGCGGTACCACAGCGCCTGAGCGGCGGCGGAGGGGTTGGCGGTGTCGAAGATGTCGCCGCAGAGGAGCACCGCGTCGACCCGCTCAGCGCCTACCTGATCGAGGAACCACGCGATGAAGGCCTGGTGCTCGTGCAGGCGATCGTGGTGGTGAAGCGTGTGGCCGAGGTGCCAGTCGGAGGTGTGCAGGACGCGCATGGTGAGGCTCGCTGGTGAGGGCGGGCTCAGACGCTATCCCAGTCAGCGCGGAGGGGGGCTATCGTGGGGTGAGAGCGGGGGGCGGGAGCCGCGCACCTTGTCGAACGTCGCGCCATTGAGGTTCGCGCCGTCCCATTCGCAGTCCTTGAGCGTCGCCTCAACGAAGAGCGCGTTCACGAGCCGGGCGCCTCTGAACGAGCACTCCGTGATGGTCGCGCCCACGAACGAGGCGCACCTAGAGTCGAGCCCTGCGAAGTCGCACCGCAGGAGCTCGGCGTCTGAGAGGTGCAAGTCCATGATGACGCAGCCGCGAAAGGAGCAGGCCTCGAAGCGGCCTCCGTCGAACATGCAGTGCGCGTTGCTTAGGTCGAACAAGGAGAAGTCTACGCCTCGTACGTCGCAGTCCTGAAGCACGACGATGCAAGGCGAGGCGGTCGCCATCGCCTCGATCGCGTCATGCGTCGCGGTTCGGAGGCTCCGGGGGGAGGGGTCAGGTGATGCCATATTTCACATTCAGCAGATTGTGGTGGTGGTAACTCGATAGCAGGCTGGGCCTGATGGCGAGCGTTGAGCCGACCTGACCCCTAACCCCCAGTGGGCAGCGAAAGGTCGTGGCGCGCTGGATGCTGGGGGGGGCGTGTCTGCTCCGTCGAGGTGCGATTGTCCCACGCGCTCCGGTCCCGGCCAGCGCGCCAAGCCTGGCAAGACCGAGCGGCTTGAGTTTATCCGGCACGCGGCCCTATGGCGGGCACTCCCCGCTTTCGCCGCAGGGCGTGCCACCCGCACCTTGGCCGCCCATGCCGGGCCCGCCGCCCATACCGCCCCCGCCGGGTCCACCGCCCATACCGGGGCCATGACGCATGTTGTGGACGAGCAGGTAGACGGCCTCGAGCTCCTCGGGCGTGAGGATGTCCTTGAAGGCCACCATGCCGGAGCCCTCGCTGCCGTTCTCGATGATGGCTCGGCGCCCGCCTGGGCGGCCCCGCAAGCGCTCCGGGCGCGGGCCATACAGGTCTACGGGCTTGGGATCGAGCGTTGAAGCCACGGGGCCATCGCCTCGGCCCTCGGGACCGTGACAAGAAGCGCAGCGCGTGGCGAAGACCTGCTCACCGAGGGCATTTCCGGGCGCGGTGGAGGCCTCCACCGCTCGAGTCTCCTGTGTCGGCGTGGGCACCGTCGCCTGCTCCGCGGCGTTGCCACTACAAGCTGCCATCGCCATCATCAACGCACTTGAGACCAATCGCATCGCTCACCTCGCCAAAGGACAAGGCTATCCCGTCGGGGCCTGACTGTCGGCGTCGGTGACGCGCTCACCTCAACGCGGCGGTCGCGATCATGTCCTCTGCGGCCGAGGGCGGCATCGGACCACCCGCTCACTCGCCGGGCGACCGTCGTACGCGCCAGGCGGGCCCCTGGGCAGAACGAGCGGCCGCAGGCCAGAAGTTGCGTATACATGCATCAAGTTCGAGGTGTATGTGTCGATGGAGAAGACCAGCGCTCCTTCATGGAGATTGCTTGGCCTATTATGTACCGTGGAGCCTGTATGCCTCTCCCCGCGCCGTCCCACCCTTGCTGGACTCGAGCCGCTGGCGGTGGTCTTTCCCGCATCGAGACGACCAACTTGGCGATGCAGATGCTGATCGACCGCATGGAGCGCAGCACCGACCCAGTTCCCCAAAAAGCTCTTGAAGTGCAGGCCTTCTTCGCGAAATGGGAGCGCATGTTGAGCTCCGAAATCGCCCAACTCCAGTCGCTGTGATTCATGCCATGAATAGACTAATGAGTATCGCGGCGGCTGCCGAGTTGATTCGTTCTGGCGCTCTGTTGACCGTGGCCGGCCCTGAAAGTGCGTTGGACGCCCTGCCCGCTGGGCAATGGATCGGCGGAACGATTCCCTACTTCATGGCCGACACGGGTGGCGTGGTGTCTACCGAAGGTCAGGTGTTCGTGACGATCTTGCCCGTTGGAGCCTCGGTCACGTTCGCACACTACGCCGCCGATGCGCTCCACGGGGTGGTGCACAATGGACCAGACAACGGGTACAGCTTGGTCATCGTGCCAGCATTCAGCACGGCGCATCGAAAGTTTGCCGAAGAGGCTCTTTACGATCCTGACGCGTTTCTTAAGCCTACCGTTGGCTGGGTGGCGGGTGTGCACTTGTTCGACCTGGGGAGAGTGACGCCCAAGGTCTACGACGGACGCACCTGCACAAAGTACGATGACGGTATGGTGGTCGCCCATGTAGCCTTGCCTGACGGACGGTTGGCCTCAGTTGAGATCGTGAACATCTTCGAGCCGGGCGATGGCGATGTTCTGCGCTTCAGCGAAACCTCGTTTGAGGTCAGCGAGTGTCTGGTGAATGGTGTGCCCACCTCGTTGGCCGTCTACGTTACCGAAAAGGGGCTCACCGATGGTAAGTTGCCCTTGGTCGGTAATTTTGGCGGAGCACACCTTAACGCCTCCATTCAGGCTGCGGATGTCGCCAACGACAAGGTGGTGCTGTATGCACCCGTTTTCCCTGGCGTGGACTATCGGGTCGCGAAACCGATCGCGAACTACGGAGAGAGCTTCCGCGCTCGACTGCAGAGCTACAACACGCAAGGCGTTTGCTTCTCTTGTAACTGCCTCTTGAACTTCTTGTTTGGCGAGCTTGAGGGCCAGAGCATCGGTGAGTTGTATGGTCCTGTGACATTTGGCGAGATTGCGTATGTACTGCTCAACCAAACCCTGGTGGTCTTGTATATCGAGTAAATCGGTTCACGTGCTGCGGTGGTGTGTTCGCGTGTCAGCCCGTGGCCCAGATCTGGACCAGCTCCAAGGCCGTGTCGACGGCGAGCACCATCTCTGCGGCGCTGGCCCACTCGTAGCGGCTGTGGAAGTTGTGCATTCCGGCGAAGATATTCGGTGTTGGCACGCCTATCTCCGTGAGGCGAGCGCCGTCTGTGCCGCCGCGAATCGGCTTGGAGTACGGCTCGGCCCCAGCCTTGCGGGCGGCTTCGTAGAGCAGCTCGAGGACGTGTGGGCTCGCGTCGAGCTTCGCCTTCATGTTGCGGTACTGCTTGCGGAGGTCGACGCTGACCTGTCCGCCGGGGAACTGGGCCTCGACGGCGGTGGCGAGGCTTCGTATCGTGGCCTGCCTGCGGGCCATGCCCTCGTCGGTGAAGTCGCGGAGCAGCACGGTGACGTGGGCCGCCTCCACGCCACCGTGAACCTCGTGCGCGTAGTAGTAGCCGAGCCAGCCATCCGTGGACTCGGGGCTCTCACTGCGCGGCAGCATGCCCACCAGGCTCGCGGCCATCGAGACGGCGTTGACCATCACGCCGCGGGCGTAGCCGGGATGCGCTGACTTGCCGGTGAAGGACAGCTTGGCCTCGTACGCGGTGAAGCACTCCGCTTCGAGCTCCCCGCCGGGGCCGCCGTCGAAGGTGTAGCACGCGTCCATGCTCACCTTGTCGACTGGGAAGCGCGCCATGCCCTTCCCGGTCTCCTCGTCGGGGGAGAAGATGACGACGAGGGGGCCGTGGGACAGGGCCGGGTCCTTGAGCATGGCGCCGATCGCGGTCATGATGATGGCGATGCCGCACTTGTCGTCCGCGCCGAGCAGGGTCGTGCCGTCGGTGACGACGAGGGTGTCGCCGACGTGCGCCTTGAGCTCGGGGAACTCGGCGGGGTCGAGGGTCCAGCCTGCGGACAAGGGGAGCGCCTCGCCGTCGTAGCTCCGCACCACGCGGGGCTTGACGTTGGCGCCCGAGACCTCGTTCGAGGTGTCGAGGTGGGCCATGAGCCCAATCGTAGGCGTGTGTTCGCAGCCCGTGGTGGCGGGCACGCGGGCGATGACGAAGCAGTGCTCGTCGACCGAGACGTCCGACAGGCCCAGCTCCTTGAGCTCGCGTTCGAGGAGCCTCGCTAGGTTCCATTGCGAGGGAGTCGACGGGATGACGTCGGCGTGGCGGTCGCTCGTGGTCTCAATCTCGGCGTAGCGCACGAGCCTGTCGATCGTCTCGTTCGTATGCTGCCGTTCCAGAATCGCGGTGTAGTCTTTCATGGCGGATCCGGTTGCCAAGCCTGCGCGTGCGGTCAGGAGGTTGTGTGGCTCCTTCCCATCGGTGGGCAATCAAGAGCCGGTCGGCGAGCATAGCCTCCGGACGTTCAGCCCGATCTGCGCGAGCGCATTGTGGTGCGCCTCTGGACGCAAATCCGCGTGCGATTTGAGCGCGGCGCCGCTGCTAGCCGGCGCCGGTGGGGCGGCGTTCGGGAGCTACTGCCCCAAGGACCCTGTCGCGGGCGCCGGCCGGAGTCGAACGGTCACCCTGCGGTCGTACGGCCAGCCTCCTGGGTAGTCTGCTTCGGCGGCGTCTTCGCCCTTCGATTCGGTCGCCATCAACGTCTGGTCGACGCCGAGCTCTGCTAGGTACTTGACCACGGAGTCGGCGCGACTCATCCCCAGCAGGTCGTTGTACGCGTCGGTACCAACCGGGTCCGTACGACCGATCACGAGCAGCGCCTGACCTCGGATGGGGCCGGTCTTCGAGCACGTGGCGATCTTCTCTAGCCGTTCCTTGGCGGACGGACGCAGCGCTGCGGAGTCGAACTTGAAGAACACCTTGCTCTGCTCAAGCCCGCACGTGGTCGCGAGCACCGTGTCGATGTCGATGGCGATGATGCGGACCGCGACCGGGTCGTAGGTCAGATCATCGTCTCCGCCGGCCCTTGCGGCTGGCTGCGACAGGCTGGCTGTGGAGGCAGGGGTGGGCTCGACGGCCACGCTCACTCCCTTGCCGTTGCAGGCAGCGCCGCTCGCCACCGCGAGGCTCGTAGCGAATATGGCGCCCACGAGCGTGGCGTGACGCGCCTTGTGCTTCGGCGGAATGGCCCCGCTTGGTTGCACGTCCCGCTCCGTGGATGCTTGTTGGTCTTGGCGTCTCGACATGGGTAGCTCCTGACCGCTCGGTGGTTGGGTCGTCAAGCCGTTATGCAAGATTGACGCCAAAGCGGGAGTGGCGGGCGCTCGACGCCGTCGGGGCGTCGCGGTGGGGCGCTGGAGCACGCGGCGGCTCGTGCTCGCTCCGTCGCCCTGACGGGGCTCCCATCACTTTGATGCGACGTCGTCAACCTAAGTGGCCAATCCTCCGCCCCCTTGATGACGACGGGTCGGGAGCCCAACGCGGCGGAGCGCCAGCTGCGGCGCAGGGCACCGCCACGCGCCTGTCGAGCGTGCCCGGTGTGGACAAGAAGCTGCCCGCGGCGACCGAGGACCGCGCCCGCCAGCAGGACAAGGGCGCTCCCGAAATCGCCGTGAGCGCAGGACAGTACGAGAGCGACGGGCTCCGGCGGTCCGTGCTCTCGGTGGCGCTCGACGTCTTCGTCAACGGCTGGAAGGCGGGCAAGACCACCAAGATGGTCTACACCATCATCGACTTCTCGATGCCCTCACCGAGAAGCGGATGTTCATCCTCGACCTCGAAGCGGGGCGTATGCTCCGCAAGGAGCTGGTGGCGTACGGCGGGAAGTCCGCGGCTGCCCCGCCATAGACCGCCAGGTAGCGTCACCTCGCGCGGCGACGCACCGCGAGCAGCGCAACCAGCGCGGCGAGGAGCGCGCCTGCGGGCTGGCCGGACTGGGAGCAGCCGCAGAGCGCCTGTCCGTTGGCGTCCACCGCGCCGCTGAGGCCTTGGCCTGGGTCGGTGGAGCAGGCGGGCAGCTCCGGGGCGAGGGCGTCGCCGCTGACCTCGGTGAAGTCGAGGCCGACGGCGTTCAGGCGCAGACAGCGGGGGCTCCCATCGGCGCAGGGGGTGCAGCTCCCTCCGAACGCGCTGTACACCGCGTCGCACACGTTCTGGCCGGACATGCCTGCGGCGACGAACGGCGCGAAGCCGTCGACGTCGACCAGCGCGTCAAAGCGGCCCTGCGGCTCGCCTTCCGACGGCCAGCCGACGCCCAGCGCGAGCCCCTCGACCCGCGCCGCAGGGTGGTCTACGACGTTGATGGAGAGCGCGTCCGCGGCGACCCCGAACAGGCCCGCTTCGTCGACGGTCGCGCTGCCGCGCCCGAGCGAGCAGTCCACGCCGTCGCGACGCATCGCTACTTGGAGCTGGGGCTCGGACGTGTCGGCCAAGATCAGCTGAAAGAAGAGCTCTGTGCCTGGGCTTTTCAGGAAGAAGGCGTTGAGGCTGACGAGGGGACCGTCGTGCACCCCGCTGAGCTTCCACACCCGGCCCGCGAGCGCGCTCGGGTCGGAGGCCGAGCTGGTGCCGATGTCCGCCACGTCGAAGCCGAGGTCCAGCACAAGCTCAGGCACCGCGACGAGCCCGACGACGGTGTAGTGACCCGGCGCGAAGCCGTCTGCGGGACGCCAGCCCCACGCGCGCTCGTCGGCCTCACCTGCGGCGAAGCGCACGTGATCGAGCGCCACGGGCGCGCCGGCGGCGTCGAGCACGATGGGCTCTGCGTCGGGCATGGAGAGGTCCTCGCAGGAGCCGTCCGTGGCGTCACATGGCACCAAGTTATCGCCCTCGTACTCGTTGTAGCTGGCGCTCACATGCACGCCCTGCCACGGCGCGGTGGGGAGCACATGGCCCTCGTCCCATCGCCAGGTGGTGCCGCTGACGCACCCCGCCGCGAAGACCATCGGGGTCACGAGCCAGGTCGCTGCGCGCCACGAGCTGTAGAACCGATCCATGCTCACCTCCTGTTGTGTTGGGATCGGTCTATGCGACAGGAGCGGATCGGGGTCGGCCCGCGACATCGGCCGTAAGTGTTCGCCGGGGGGGGCAGTAGGGCGTGACGAGGTCGCGCGCTACCCGAAGGACGGCGGCTCGACGGCCCACAAGCGCGTCACCTGTCGCTCGCTCACCCAGGCTGGCGCAGCTGCCACGAGCGCGTCACGGAGGGCGCGCGCTGGGCGCGACTCCCACTGACCCACGGCTCCGACGCGCTGCGACAGGTTGACCACGTAGTGCGAGCGCTCGACCCTCGCTGAGGCCCAGCTCTGGAGCGCCTCAGCGTCGGGGAGCCCCTGGGTGAGCGCGTGCGCGAGCGTGACGCCGTCCTCGATGGCGAGGCAGGCCCCTTGGCCGAGGTTGGGCGTCGTGGCGTGCGCGGCGTCCCCGAGCAGCGCCACGAGGCCGCGCGTCCACTCGGTTCGAGGCGTGAGGTCCGCGATGTCGTGCCGCAGCACAGCTTCAGCGGGCGTCGCCGCGAGCGTCTCGGCGATCGCGCCCCCGAAGTGCGCGAAGCGCTCGGTCACCGCAGCGTGTCGGTCAGCGTCGTCGCCGCCAGCCGCCACGTTGGCGGTCGCGAACCAGTAGGTGGCGTCGCGGGCGATCGGGACCAGCCCGAAGCGTCGCCCCGGACCCCAGCGCTCCTCGGTGACGCCGGCCCCGAGCGGGCACGGGATGGGCGCGACGCCGCGCCAGCAGGTGTAGCCCGAGTAGCGCGTGGGCCAAGGACCGAAGACCCGCTCGCGCACGCGGCTGTGTAGGCCATCGGCGCCGATGAGCGCCGCGACGCGCACGACCTCGCCGCTCGCGAGCGTGACGTCGACGTGCTCGTCGTCTGCGCGAACCTCTGCGAGCGCGGCGTCGAGCTGGAGCGCGCCCGACGGGAGCGCGGCGGCGAGGACCTCGGAGAGGCGCGCGCGGTGAATGCCAAGGATCGGCTGGCCGAAGGGGGCCGCCGCTCGCTCGAAGGCGAAGCTCGACAGCCGTCGGCCTGCGCTGGTGCTGACGCGCCCCTCGACGAGCGGCACGCCTGCCGCTGCGACCGCGTCGGCCAAGCCGAGCGCGTCGAGCATGCGCATCGCGTTGACGTGGACAGTGAGCCCCGCCCCTGCGACCTGAATCGCGGGCGCTCGCTCGAACACGCGGACCTCGCGACCCGCGCGCGCTAAGGCCGCGGCTGTGGTCAGTCCACCCGGACCCGCTCCGACGACACCGATAGGCAAGCTCGACACACACACCTCCTGCCCACAAACTATGCGGGTGAGGGCGATCGCGGTGCTCGCGTTTGCAGGGCGGTACCATGGCGCAAAAGCTCGCGACACATCCAAGGAAGAACCCTGAATAAGCGCGCTCGCGTGGCGCTGTCGACGCGATCGTCGAAGCCGCCGCTCAGCTATTGGCCCAGGAGGGCGGTGAGGGGCTGACCATGAATCGCATCGCCGCCAGCGCGTGCGGCGTGGCTCGTCGACCGCCTCTGCGATCGGCAGGCGATGGAGGCCGAGGGCGCGTCCTTGCGCCCGGTTGAGTCGAGCGGCCATGTCTGGGAGCAGTACGTTCGACGTGAACGCTGCCGATGGGCAACTTCGATGCCCGAACGGACGCGTACCGCAGGCGCGCGCTGTGGTTCTCGACGTCGTCGACGGCCTTGTCGTCGACGACAGCGCGTCTCGCCAATCACCGAAGTGGCTGTGCCCCTCGCACGAGTGAACGCCGCGGGCGTCGCTCACGAGGCGGCGGCGCGTCTGCACCGTTCGAGTGCGCGGGAGCGGCGCTCATAAGCGCGGGTTGATCAGTCCTTGATCTCGGGCGGGAGCTTCTTGAGCCCTCCGGTCGCACGGCGCCGGTAGGACAGCCGTTTCGTACCGACGGAGAGCGAATGACAGTAGAGCCTGCCGAGGTTGGCGACGAGGGGCGCCCCGAGATGACCGAGGAGTGCGCCCCCCCAGCGGCGACACCCGATCAACGGTATTTCCTGCTGATGTGCCTCACGGCGCTCGGGGTCGTGTTCGGGGACATTGGCACGAGCCCGCTCTACGCGCTTCGCGAGTGCTTCCATGGGCCGTACGCCGTGGCGCTCACGGAGCCCAACGTCATGGGCGTGCTATCGCTGGTCGTTTGGTCGCTCCTGTTCGTGATCACGGGGAAATACCTGCTCTATGTGATGCGGGCGGACAACGATGGCGAGGGCGGCATCCTCGCCCTGATGGCGGTCGCGCTTCGGCCTGAGCGGGACGGGCCACGCCAGCAGTGGCTCATCATCGCGGTCGGGCTGTTCGGTGCAGCGCTGCTCTGGGGGGACGGGATGATCACGCCCGCGATCTCGGTGCTCAGCGCGGTGGAGGGCCTAGAGGTGGCGGCCCCTGCGATGCGACCGCTGGTGCTGCCCTTGACGATCCTCATCCTCGCCGGGTTGTTCCTCATCCAACGGCGCGGGACCGCCTCCATCGGGGTGCTCTTCGGGCCCATTACGCTCGTGTGGTTCCTCGTCCTCGCCGCCTTGGGGGTGGTGCAGATCGGTCGACACCCTGAGGTGCTGTGGGCGCTCCTGCCGTCTCACGCCGTGGTGTTCTTTCTTCAAAACGGCGCTCACGGGCTCGTCGTGCTCGGGGCCGTGTTCTTGGTCGTCACGGGCGGTGAGGCGTTGTACGCCGACATGGGGCACCTCGGCAGGCGTCCTATTCAGGCCACCTGGCTCGCCGTCGTGCTGCCATCGCTCATCCTCAACTATTTTGGCCAGGGTGCGCTGATCCTCGACGATCCGAGCACGGTTTCGAGCCCGTTCTTCCACATGGCGCCCCGTTGGGCGCTCTGGCCGCTCATCGGTCTCTCCGGCGCCGCGACGATCATCGCCTCCCAGGCGGTGATCTCGGGGACGTTCTCCCTCGCGCGCCAGGCCATCATGTTGGGCTACTCGCCCAGGCTGCCGATCGTGCACACGTCCCAGCGCGAGATCGGGCAGATCTACGTTCCCTCGGTCAACTACACGCTGATGGTGGCGGCCATCGTCCTCGTCCTCGGCTTCGGGAGCTCAAGCAACCTCGCGGGCGCGTATGGGATCGCGGTCAGCCTCACGATGCTCATCACCACCATGCTCGCCTTCGTCGTCGCGCGCGGGCGATGGGGTTGGAGCTTCGCTGCGGCGGGGGCGCTCACCGGCGCGCTGCTGGTGGTCGATCTGTCGTTCCTTGGTGCCAACCTGATAAAAATACTGGAGGGTGGATGGGTCCCCTTGGCGGTAGCGGCGGTGGTCTACACGGCGTTCAGCACGTGGAAGCGCGGCCGCGAGATCCTCAGGGAGCGCCTGGAGGAGAAGTCCCCACTGTGGCCCGACTTTCTGCATAGGATCGCGCAGGAAAACCCAGCGATCGTCCCAGGAAACGCCGTCTTCATGACAAGCAACGGGGCGGGGGCCCCCCCCGCGCTGGTGCACAACTTGGCACACAACCACGTCCTGCACGAACACATCTACCTGCTCACCGTCACGATTGAACCGGTCGCGCGGGTTCGGCGCGAGCGCCGCGTGAAGGCGCGGCGCCTAGACGATCGATTCACGCGTATCCATGCGCGCTATGGCTTCATGGAGCACCCCGACATCGCCGCCCTCCTCAGCGCGAGCGACTCGGCCGTGGGGCTCGACTTGAACCACACCACCTTTGTCCTCGGACGGGAGACGCTCGTCGCCACAACGCGGCCAGGAATGGCGCTCTGGCGCGAGCGCCTCTTTGCCGTGATGTCGCGCAACGCGCAGTGGGCCACCACGTTCTTCGGCATCCCGCCAGACCGCGTCCTTGAGATCGGCCACCAGGTCGAGCTGTAGCCGCGGCGCGACTCGTCGTGCGCTCGTAGCGCGAGACGCGCCCACGAGGACGGTCGCCGCCGAGCGTCAGTCCTCCTCTTTGAGGCGATACCCGACGCCGGACTCAGTCATGAGGAGCACCGGCTGGTTCGCGTCACGCTCGATCTTCGCGCGAAGCTGGTGCACATGCACGCGAACGTAGTGGGTCTTCGTGAGCAGGTGGGGGCCCCACACTGCGCGCAGGATCTGGGTGTGGGTCAGCACCCGCCCCGCGTGTTGCACCAGCAGCTCTAGGATCTTGTATTCAGTCGGCGTCAGCGAGATATTCGCTCCATCCCTGGTGACGTTCCGACGCGCTAGGTCGACGCGCAGTCCCTCCGCCTCGTAGACAGGCCCTTCGTCGGGGCCGCGTAGCGAGCGATGGCGGAGCGCGACCCGCACCCTCGCCAGCAGCTCCTCAGCCGAGAAGGGTTTGGTCAGGTAGTCGTCGGCGCCAGCGTCCAGCGCCTCCACCTTGTCGCGGTCCCGCCCTCGCGCGGAGATGACGATGATGGGGGTGTTCGACCAAGCGCGAAGGCGCTCCACCACGCCCAGGCCATCGGCGTCCGGGAGTCCGAGATCGAGCAGCACGACGTCGGGGGTGCGCATTGCGGCCTGCGCGACGCCCTCCTCGGCGGTCCTGGCGAGGGCCGTCTTCATGCCGTGTCCTTCGATTAGGCTGCGCAGGAAGTACTGCATTGGAGGCTCATCTTCGATGATGAGCACGGTGGGTTCGCGTGTCATGACTCCTCCGTGTGGTCCAGGACGTCCTCGAACGCTGGGGCCTGTTCCCGCAGCGGGCCCCCGCGAGGGAACGCGGCGCCGAACACCGCGCCTCCTCCCTCACGAGGGTGCGCCCACACCCGCCCTCCGTGCACTTGGGCGATGGCCTTGCAGATGGCGAGCCCCAGGCCTGCGCCGCTGCTCGTTGAGCCGCGCACGAACTTCTCAAAGAGGCGTTCGGGGGAAGGCCCGAGCTCGCTTGGGCCACGGTCCGCGACCTCGATCACCACGTCGCCCGCGGACTCGTAAGTGGTCACCTCGACCGGGCTGTCGCCCGGAGCGTGGATGAGGGCGTTCTCGATGAAGTTCGCGACGAGCTGTTCGACGAGCACGGCGTCGAGCCGGGCAAGCACAGGAGGGTGCACCCACCGAGGCCGAATCACCCGCCCGTGGGCCAGGGGCGTCGTACGCGCGATGGCGGACGCCACGATCTCGTCGGGGATCTCCCAATCCAGCGAGGGCTGGAGGGTTCCACCGTCCAATCGGGTCATGTTCAGGACGTTTTCGAGCAGGCGTTGCAGACGGAGCGCCTCGCTGGCGATTCGGGTCAGCAGCGCCTCACGCGTCTCGTCCCGAAGGAGCGCCTGCTTGTCGAGGAGCGTCGTCGCCGCGCCGGTGATCGTCGCCAGCGGCGTGCGCAGATCGTGGGAGACGCTCGAGAGCAGCGTGCTTCGGATCCGCTCCGTCTCCACTTGGAGTCGTGAGGCCTCGGCGCGCGACTCCAGGTCCAGGCGCTCGAGGAACTCGCGGATCAGCGTGACGACCGTGTCGAGGAGGTGGCCGCGATCGGGGTCCGCGAGGCGGCTGGCAGGGGTGGGACGGATGGCAACGACCCCGCGATTCCGCCCCTCCAGCCCGAGCGGAAGGTAGCGGCCTGTCGCGCCGGAGAGCGTCCCGGTGCCTGCGCCGGCCGGAACGCCGTGCTCCGCAGCCCAACGCGCGGTCACCCGCTCTACGTCGTCGTTGGACATGACGCCGCGTTGGGCGGCCAGCGCAAGGCCGCCCTCGGAGGGCAACAGGACGCTCACGGGCAGGCCAAACAAGCGATGCACCTGCTCGACCGAGACCTCTGCTACTTCCGTGATCGACCGACATCCGGCGAGCTGGCGCGTGAGCAAGAACAGCTCTTGGCTTTGGGCCTCGCGCTCTCGTACCGCTGCCGCGTGCTCGCGGAGGCGTGCGGCGAGCGTGGAGACGAGGCCGCCCACGCCGCCAATCATCAGAAACGTGAGCCAATACCGGCTGTCGTGGACATAGAGCGTAAAACGTGGTTCGGTGAAGAAGAAGTTGAACGCCAGCGCGCTGAGGAGGGCGGACGTGAGCCCCGCCACGAGCCGCACGCGGAACGCGGCTACGGTGACGGCGGCCACGTACAACATGATGATGTCGGACTCCGAGACGAACGGGCGAACAAGCGCAGCCGCTCCGGTTGCCACCGCAGCTGTGAGCGCGGCGACGCCGACGTCCTTCGCGCGCGGCAGCTCCCAGGACGTGGGCTCGGCGGCGCTCGGGGCGTCCCGCTTCGGAGGTGAGCCGACGGCCGCTTCGGCCGCCACCACGTGAACCTCGATGTCCGTCGCTCGCTGGATTACGTGATCCAACAGCGTTCCGCTGGCCCACTCGCGCCAGGTGCGCCGCGTCGGAGCGCCAAGCACGAGCATCGTGGCGTTGATCCGTCGGGCGTACTCGACCAGCGCTCCAGGTACGTCGTCGGACGTCAGCGACGCGGTCTCGGCGCCGAGCTGCTCCGCGAGCCGGAGGTGTTCGAGCGCGAGCTGCGTCGACCGCGGGCTGGATGGACGGACGAGCCGAATCGTGACGGCATGCCACGGGACATCGAGGCTGCGCGCCATCCGCGACGCGACGCGGACCAGCCTGCCCGACAGCGGGCTCGGTCCGACCGCGACAAGGAGGCGCTCCGCGGCGGCCCATACCTTCGGGTTGGCGTCTCGGTCGCGAAGCGTATCGAGCTGCTCGCCCACGCGCATCGCTGCCCGCCGCAGGGCGAGCTGGCGCAGCGCGATGAGGTTCCCAAGCTTGAAGAAGCCGCCGAGGGCGCGGCGCGCCTGGTCGGGCGCATAGACCTTCCCCGCCTCCAAGCGAGCGACGAGGTCCTCGGGGGTCAGGTCGACGATCTCGATCTCCGCGGCGCGGTCGAGGACGTGGTCGGGGACGGTCTCATGCACGTCCACGCCCGTGAGGCGGGCGACCACGTCGTTGAGGCTCTCCAGATGCTGGATGTTCATCGCCGTCCAGACCTCGATGCCGTGACCGACGAGCTCGATCACGTCCTGCCAGCGCTTGGTGTGTCGGCTGCCGGGAGCGTTGGTATGGGCGAGCTCGTCGATGATGACGACCTCGGGCTGACAGGCGAGCACGGCGTCTAGATCGAGCTCTGCTGGGACCCCAGGGCGCTCAGACGCGCGTAGCGGGACGGCCAAGACGCCCTCCAGGCGCGCCTGGGTCTCGGCGCGGCCGTGGGTCTCCACCACGCCGATCAGCACCTCTCGCCCGGCGTCGAGCGCTTCCCGGGCAGCCTCCAGCATCGCGACCGTCTTGCCCACGCCTGCGGCTGCGCCGAGGAAGACCTTCAGCTTGCCGGGCGGTTGCTCCGCCTCGCGTCGCAGCGCGGCGAGGAGGCGGTCGGGGTCGGGACGTTCATCGGCCATGGGTTGGGCTTAGCCGGTCCAGGGCGACGTTCACCTCCAGCGCGATCGAGCAGGGCGGGCCGAGCGCGAGCGGGCCGACGCCCTGGGAGCAGACGTCTCTGACGAGGTTGCGTATGAGCTGGACCATCCGGAGGCTCCCGTCACAATGAGCACGATATCGATGAGCTTGTTCTGTACGAATGGCGTCGCTGAGACCTAGGCCTTCCGCTTCCGCTCCCGGCCATCAAGACCGCGAGCGCATCATCCGCCTCGTGGTGCTCGGGCGCGTCCTTAGCGACGGATTCGGCTGAGGATGGCGTCGGCTGCGAGCTCGGTCGGGTTCAATGCCTCGATCTTGAACTCATCCCACAGCCCGCCTCGGCTGGCGTCGCTCGTCGACACCAATGTGCTCGTGACCCCGAGCACTTGCTGCGCGATCGTCGCCACGAGGAAGTTGACGTGGTCGTTGTCTGTCAACACCACGAGCTGCGTGTCCGGACCAACGCCCACAGCTCGCAAGGTGTCTGGGTGGTACACGGTCCGATTCGGGGTCGCGTCCTCGGATGGAGACCGCTCGGCTCCCCAGTCGTGGTCGACGCACTCGAGGACGGTCACCGCTGCGGAGTGGGGATGGCCGAGCCTCGACGCCACGGCGCGGGCGAGGCGCCCACTTCCCACGACGACAACCGGTGTTTCTTGCGCCATCGCGCCTCCGCGTGCCGAAGTTGGCTGTAGACCAATAGGCCGCGGGTGGGGTCAAGGGCGTTCAGGTTCGCGCCTGGGGGATCAAGGAATCGTAAGGATGGCCAAGCCACCGCCAGCGTGAACGCGTTGGTGGCGCCCGCCCTACGCGGGGTCCGGAGCGTACACGACCTCTTTGCCGTCGATCAGGAGCGACGCTTTGCCCTGGGTGAACCACTGCACGGTGGCGGCCGTGCCGTCGGTCATGGGCACGCGCACGCGGTAGCCGAGGTCGCGGTAGGCGGGCTCCATGTCGTAGTATTGATCCGTTCCAAGCGCCGTGACCGCCTGCTTGGTGATGCGCGGCTCGCCCTTGAGCGGCAGGTTGCGCCAGGCCCACTCCATGACCGCAGCGGCACGGCGCGCCGTGTTGAGCGAGAGCTCGCGGTGGGGCTGCGGGATCTCGTTCGCGTCGAAGAAGTCGCGGATCCAGTCCCAGAGCACGACGGGCTCGCCGTTGCTGATGAAGTAGGCCTTGCCCGCGCAGGCGGAGGTGTGGTCCTGGAGCGCGGCTTCGGCGTCCAGGTGGGCCCAGGCTGCGTTGTCGATGTAGGTCATGTCGACCTTGTTCGTGCCGTCGCCGACCTTGGGCAGCTTGCGGTCGAGCGCGCGCTTCATGATGAGCGGGAGCAGGTTCTCTTCGCGCGGGCCGAAGATGAGCCGGGGGCGCAGGGCGACGGTGGCGAGGTGGCGCGAGTTGGCGTCGCAGACCATGCGCTCGGCCTCGGCCTTGGTGGCGCCGTAGGGGCTGTCGTTCTGCTCGGCGTGGGGCAGGTCCATGCCGCCGCCCCGCACGGGCTCGCCGGAGGCCGTGACGCTCGGCGTGCTGGTGAAGACGAGGCGCGGGGTGCCGGTGTCCTCCATCACGTCGATGAGGTTGCGCGTGCCGAGCACGTTGACGGCGTAGAAGTCCTCGGGCTTGGCCCACGAGGTAGCGAGCGCCGCGACGTGAAAGACGACGTCCTGCCCGCGAACGGCGGCCCGCAGGGCGTCCTTGTTGCGCAGGTCCGCTTGCACACCGCGCGCGCCGAGCGCTTCGATGGCGGGGTAGCGACCGCGCGCGAGGATGGTGACCTCGTCGCCGCGCTCCAGGAGCAGCTCTGTGATGCGGCGGCCCAAGAAGCCCCCTCCGCCAGTGACGAGCGCCTTCATGACGAACCTCCTGCCCGCGACGAGGCCCAGACCTTGAGCTCCTCGCGGCGAATCTTCGAGTTGTGTCGGGGATCGACGGGGAAGGACGGGTGTAGCATCACCTGCGTCACGAGGCCCTCCCACCGGGTGCCGGTCGCCAGCGCCAGGAGCGCGGCTTCATCGCCGGGCTCCCACGTCTGTCCGGGTTCAAGCTGCACGATGAGCACGGGGCGCTCGGCGCCGGACGCCCCCACGCCGACCAGCGCGGTGCGGCGGACCTTGGGGTGCTCGTTGAAGACGCCCTCGACCGGCACCGCGGGCACCATGCCGCTCGCGGTCTCCAGCCGGTGGGCCTTGCGCCCGCAGAACCACAGGCGCCCCTGCTCGTCGAAGTAGCCGAGGTCGCCCATGCGGTGCAGCACGAGCTCGCCGTCGCGCAGCTTGCTGACGGCGTTGGCGTCGGGTCGCTCCACATACTCGCGGCTCACGACGTCGCCGCAGAGCACCACCTCGCCGATGTCGCCCGCGGGGAGCCGCAGGTCGTCCGTCCACTCGGGGAGGGCGTCGTCGGTGATGCGCATGACGCGCACCTCCATCTGCGGCGCCAAGTAGCCGACGCAGGTCCCGGCCCCTGAGGCCGTCAGCGCCTGCGTCTCAGCGAGGACGGCGTCGGAGGCGATGGTGGCGACGGGCATGCCCTCGGTGCAGCCGTAGGGGGTGTGCACCTGGGCGCCCGGGGCGAGCACCTGTCGGAAGCGGCGGTGCAGATCGGCGGGGATGGGCGCGCCAGCGGAGAGCACCTGGCGCAGGGTCGGGAGCTGCACGCCCTGCGCTTGGCACCAGCGCACCGTGTTCACCCAGACGATGGGC
>Ga0210044_10001397_pt1 | contig 36647 bp, 34 predicted proteins | sample CryGey13umfilter_2_FD_183959 | JGI IMG/M metagenome (GOLD analysis project Ga0210044, IMG submission 183959) | Groundwater microbial communities from aquifer in Utah, USA - Crystal Geyser 4/9/14 3 um filter (SPAdes) (version 2) | ecosystem: Environmental > Aquatic > Deep subsurface >...
GATGCGGTCCCACGCCCGCACCCGGTCGGCATGGGGGCGCATCACGCTGTCTATGCCCAGCAGGTTCACCCCGCGCAGCAGGAACGGGATCACCGTGAACGGCGCCGAAGCGCCGCCCGCCAGCCCCACGGCGGCGACCGAGGCGCGGTATTTCATCTGCGTCAGCACCCGCGCCAGCATTGCGCCGCCCACCGCATCGACGCACCCCGCCCAGGTCTCGCGGTCGAGCGGCCTGGTCGGCGGCTCGGCGAGGTCGGCGCGCGGCACGATCCGCGATGCGCCGAGGTCGCGCAGGTAGCCCTCGGTCTCGGGCCGCCCGGTCACGGCGACCACCTCATGCCCCAGCCGCGCCAGAATCGCGGTCGCCACCGAGCCGACGCCGCCCGCCGCCCCGGTCACCAGCACCGGGCCGTCGCCGGGCTTCAGGCCATGCGCCTCAAGGTCCATGATCGCCAGCATCGCGGTGAAGCCTGCGGTGCCGACCGCCATGCTCTGGCGCAGGGTCAGCCCCTTGGGCAGCGGAACCAGCCAGTCGGCCTTCACCCGCGCGCGCTGGGCGTAGCCGCCCCAGTGCGCCTCGCCCACGCGCCAGCCGGTCAGCACCACCGGGTCGCCTGCGGCGAAGCGCGCGTCGCTGCTTTCGGCGACGACGCCGGCGAAATCCACCCCCGGCACATGGGGATAGGTCCGCACCAGACCGCCGCCGCCGGTCAGGCACAGCCCGTCCTTGTAGTTCAGCGTCGAGAACGCGACGTCCACCAGCACGTCGCCCTCGGGCAGACGGTTTTCCGCAATCTGCTCGATGCTCTGCGTGATCGAGCCGTCTTGCGCCTTGTCGATGATCAGCGCCTTGAACATGGCTTGCCCTTTTTCCTTGCCGCGCGGGCCTTGCCGCATGGGCCGCGCGGCCAGCAAAGGCCGGGCGGGCGCTTGCGTCAACCCGCGCCGGTCATGCTGCTTTGCAACATGGGTTTGGGCTGTTATGACGCCCGCGTGACTTCATGCGGCGGGGGCGCGCGGTGAAAAGCAGTTCGAACATCAAGATTCTGTCGGGCAACAGCAACCGTCCGCTGGCGGAGGCGATCACGCGGCGGATCTCGGTCTATCGCGGCGCCGACGTGAAGATCGCCGATGCGCGGGTCGAGCGATTCTCGGACATGGAGATCTTTGTCGAGATCTTCGAGAACGTGCGCGGCGAGGACGTGTTCATCGTCCAGCCCACCTCGCACCCCGCCAACGACAACCTGATGGAGTTGCTGATCATGACCGACGCGCTGCGGCGCGCGTCGGCGCGGCGGGTGACGGCGGTGGTGCCGTATTTCGGCTATGCGCGGCAGGATCGCAAAACCTCCGCCCGCACCCCGATCACCGCAAAACTGGTTGCCAACCTGTTCGAGAAGGCGGGCGTTGACCGGGTGCTGACGATGGACCTGCACGCGGGCCAGATTCAGGGCTTTTTCGACATGCCGGTGGACAACCTCTACGCCGCGCCGGTGTTCGCGCTCGACATCCGCCACCATTTCCCCGATCTGGAATCGCTGCTGGTGGTGTCGCCCGACGTGGGCGGCGTGCTGCGCGCGCGCGATCTGGCCAAGCGCATCGGCGCCGGGCTGGCGGTGGTGGACAAGCGCCGCTCCGGCCCCAACGAGATCGAATCGATGTCGGTGATCGGCGAGGTGGCGGGCAAGACCTGCCTGATCGTGGACGACATCTGCGACACCGCCGGCACGCTCTGCGCCGCCGCCAAGCTGCTGCGCGAAGAGGGCGCGACGGCGGTGCACGCCTACATCAGCCACGGCGTGCTCTCCGGCCCTGCGGTGGACCGGCTTGAGAAGTCGGTGCTGGAGAGCCTGGTGATCACCGACTCGATCCAGCCGCCGGAAGCGGTGCGCAAGGCGGCCAAGATCCGCGTGGTCTCGATCGCGCCGCTGTTCGCGCAGGCGATACTGAACGTCGGCAACGGCACCTCGGTCTCCTCGCTGTTCAGCGAAAAGACGCTGGGGCCGATCTATGAGGCGTTCTATCGCTTCACCTGACCGCCAATCGCGGCCCCGCCGCTTGCCTGACGCGCGCCCATGCTGTATCGCCACGGCGTCGGGCCGCAAAGGGCTCTCCGCAAGGGGGCGCGCGCGGCCTTTTCGCTTGAGATGACGCGGCGGGCGATGGCCGGACCGCAGGAGATGCACGATGAAACAAGGCATTCACCCCGATTATCACACCATCAACGTCAAGTTGATCGGCGGCGAGATCGTGCAGATGCGCTCGACCTGGAAGACCGAGGGCGAGACCATGACGCTCGACATCGACCCCTCGGTGCACCCCGCATGGACCGGCGGCGGCCAGCGCCTGATGGACACCGGCGGGCGCGTGAGCAAGTTCAAGAAAAAGTTCGAAGGCTTCGGCTTCTGACATGCAGGGCGCCTGCGACGGCGCCCGCGACGCCGCCCTTTCCGACCCGGCCCCGGCGCCCGCAGGCGGCGCGCGCGGCCATGTGATCGTTCTCGGCAACGAGAAGGGCGGATCGGGCAAGTCCACCACGGCGATGCACGTCTTTGTCGCGCTGGCGCGGTCGGGGATGCGCGTCGGCGCGATGGACCTCGACCTGCGTCAGCAGTCATTCTTTCGTTATCTGGAGAACCGCCGCGCCTATGCCGAGCGGTCAGGCGCGGCGCTGCTGATGCCCGAACAGGCGTCGCCCGCGCCCTCCGACCTGCCCGGCCGCGCCGAGGCGGAGGACGCCGACCGCGCCCACATGCGCGCGCTGATCGCCGATCTGCGCGCGCGCTGCGACTATATCGTGATCGACTGCCCTGGCTCGCACACGCCGTTCAGCCAGGAGGCGCACGCCCACGCCGACACGCTGATCACGCCGCTCAACGACAGCCTGATCGACTTTGACCTGCTGGCGCGGGTCGATCCCTCGACCGGCAAGATCAAGGGGCCGTCGATCTATGCGGAGATGGTGTGGCGCGGGCGCCAGATCCGCGCGCAGGCGGGCCTGAAGCCGATCGACTGGATCGTGATGCGCAACCGCATGGCGACGCTGGACGCGCGAAACAAGCGCATGGTCGGCAAGATGCTGGCGGAGTTGTCAAAGCGCATCGGCTTTCGCGTGGCGCCGGGGTTCTCGGAGCGCGTGATCTTTCGCGAGCTGTTTCTCTCCGGCCTGACGCTGCTCGACCTCAAGAGCGGCGCCGACGCGACGCCGCTGACCATGAGCCACATCGCGGCGCGGCAGGAGGTGCGCGAGCTGATCCGCAACCTTGCGCTGCCCGGCGTGGATGCGGCGGTCTGAGCGACCGCCGAAACGCCGCTTATTGGCGCGGCGCGACCGCCAGACAATCCTTGCCTTCGTTGCGCAGCCGCCGACAGGCCTCGCGCGCCACGCCGCCGTCGAGGCCGGTCAGCCGCGCGCGATAGAGCGAGCCGCCCCGCGCCACGTCCACCTCCCGCCCGGCGAAGGCGAGCGCGGGCATTTCGCCGAACGCCGCCGAAGCCAGATGCGCCACCGCCGCGTCGCGCTCGGCGAAGGCGCCAAGCTGCACCGCCCAGTCGCCGCTCGCCGCCAGCGCCGCGCCGCCGCGCGGCGTCGGCATGATCGCGGTGATCGGCGCATGGGGCGACAGCAGGGCGAGATCAGCGAACGCCCCCCCGGCCTCGGCGGCGTTCGCGGCGGCGGGGGTCAGCGCCGCGCCCAGCGCGCGCGCGCCGTCGGCGAACAGGCTCGCGGCCGCTTCGTCGCCGGGCCGCGGCGCGGGCGCCGGCGCCTTGGCCACCAGCGCGCCCGCCGACGCAGGCGCGCGGCGCGGCTTGAGCGGGGCCTTGTCGAAACCGATGTCGAGCAGCTTCTCCATCCGCGCAAAGCGCGCGGCGGAGCTTTGCCCGCCCAGCAGCGCGGCGACGACGCGCACTTCGCCGCGCTCGGCGGAGGACACCAGGTTGAACCCCGCCGCCCGCGTATAGCCGGTCTTGATGCCGTCGATGCCGCGATACTTGCCGAGCAGGCGGTTGGTGTTGCGCACCGTGCCGCCGAAAGCGGGCGTCGAGGTGCGGCTGAACAGGTTGTAATACGCAGGCCAGTCGCGCATCAGCCGCACCCCCAGCGTCGCCATGTCGCGCGCGGTGGTGAGCTGGCCGCTGGCGGTGAGGCCGGAGGCGTTCCTGAACGTGGTGTCGGCCATGCCCAGCGCGCGCGCCTTGCGCGTCATCAGCGTGGCGAAGCGCGCCTCGCTGCCCGCCACCGCCTCCGCCAGCACCACCGCGCTGTCATTGGTGGAGCGGATCGCCGCCGCGCGGATCAGGTCGCGCACCCGCACTTTCTGCCCCGCCCTGAAGCCCACCTTCGAGGCCGGCTGCGCGGCGGCGGCGCGGGAGACCGTCACCGTCTGATCCAGCTTGAGCTTGCCGCTCTCGACCGCTTCGAACACCAGATACAGCGTCATCATCTTGGTGAGCGAGGCGGGATGGCGGCGTTTGTCGGCGTTGACGGCGTGCAGCACTTCGCCGCTGCGCGCGTCGATCACGATTTCCGCCTGTCGCGGCGCGGCGCGCGCGCCGCCCACAGTCCCCGAAACCACCGCCAGCGCCACCGCGCAAGCGCCGATAAAACGCTTCATGCCGACCATCTGACCCGCCCGCTCGTTTGCAACCTCAATCGTCGGTGAATGTTTCCCCACTCGACGTTAAGAATTTACTTTAACAGCAAACCGCGCGCGGCGAAACAGCGGAGTGCGCCGCCGCGACGGCGCGGCGATCATGACGTTTGTGCAATGCAGCATGACTCTTGACGCACTGCAGCAAAACGCCTATCTCTCCAACCAGAAGGCGAGCCTGCGCACGCGCGCATCCGCCTCAACGGACATGAAACCAGGAGAGACGGCCATGACCACCGCCAAAGAGACCACCAAGACCATCGAAGCCGCAGTTGAAGCCACCGCGACCAAGGCGACCGCAGCCACCGCCGACGTGCAGAAGAAGGTCGCCGCCAACGTCGAGGCGATGACCGCCGAGACGCAGAAAGTGGTCGCCGAGAACGTCGAGAAGGCCGCGAAGTCGCTCGAGACCGTGACCGCCTTCGGCCAGGAGACGCTCGACGCGCTGCTGAAGTCGCAGAACGTCGCCGCCAAGGCCGCCGAGGAGATCCAGGCCGAGGTGATCGCCTTCTCGAAGAAGACCGTCGAGGAGGGCGTCGCCCACGCCAAGGATCTGGCCACCGCGCAGACCGTGACCGCGTTCATCGAGAAGCAGGCCGGTTTCGCCAAGGTCACGCTCGACGCGCTGGTGCAGCAGTCCACCAGGATGAGCGAGCTGATGGTCGCCGCGTCGAAGGAGGTGTTCGCGCCGCTGAACGCCCGCGCCGCCGCCGCCGCCGAGCTGATGAAGGTCAAGAACGCCTGAAATCGGCGCTTCGCGACACTGTGAGGAAAAAGGGGGCCGCAAGCCCCCTTTTTTAACGACGCGTCCCGAATATATGATCGCAGCGCCTCAGGGAGCCGCAGCGACGACATGACATTCTCCATTCCGATTCCCGCCATGGCGCTCGCCGCCTCCGCCGCGTCCGCGCGCAAGGCCCCGCGATGCGGCGAGGACGGCGACGACCGGCGCGGCGGCCCCTCCGGCGCCGTCGCCACCCGCACCCGGCCAAAGACCCAGCGCCCCTCGCGCTACAAGGTTCTGCTGCTCAACGACGACTACACGCCGATGGAGTTCGTGGTCCATGTGCTGGAGCGCTTTTTCGGGTTAACCAATCCGCAAGCGGTCGAGATCATGCTCACAGTCCACCGCAAGGGCGTGGCCGTCGTGGGCGTGTTCTCCTACGAGGTCGCCGAAACCAAGGTGACTCAGGTGATGGAATACGCGCGCCGCAACGAGCATCCGCTGCAGTGCACCATGGAAAAGGAGTGATCGCGCCCTCGCCACGGCGATTTGCGCGCTCTACCCTTGAAGAGGTGCTGACAGCGCCGACATCCTGTGGTGTGATCTAGTCAGGCGGGGCGGATATCGTCCGCTCCTCCCCAGGCCCGGCCCAAGGGAGACGCAAATGCCGTCGTTCTCGAATACCCTAGAGGAAGCGATCCACCGGGCGCTTGGCCTCGCCAACGCGCGGCGCCACGAGCTTGCGACGCTCGAACACCTGCTGCTGGCGCTGGTCGATGAGGCCGAGGCGGCGCGGGTGATGCGGGCCTGCGGCGTGGACCTTGACGAACTGCGCCAGGCGCTGACCAAGTTCATCGACGAGGAGCTTGAGGCGCTGGTGTCCGACGTCGATGGCTCCGAGGCCGCGCCAACCACGGGCTTTCAGCGCGTCATCCAGCGCGCCGCGATCCATGTGCAAAGTTCGGGACGCACCGAAGTCACCGGCGCCAACGTGCTGGTGGCGATCTTCGCCGAGCGCGAGAGCCACGCGGCGTTCTTCCTGCAGGAGCAGGACATGACGCGCTATGACGCGGTCAACTACATCTCCCACGGCGTCGCCAAGAACCCCGCCTTTGGCGAGGGCCGCCCGGTGCGCGGCGCCGACGAGGAGGAAAAGCCAAGGCAAAAGGCGGCGGGCCCGGCGGAGAAGGCCAAGAACGAGGATAGCGCGCTGGCGAAATACTGCGTCGATCTCAACGCCAAGGCGCTGGCGGGCGGCGTCGATCCGCTGATCGGCCGCGCGGCGGAGGTCGAGCGCTGCATTCAGGTGCTGTGCCGCCGCCGCAAGAACAATCCGCTGCTGGTCGGCGATCCCGGCGTCGGCAAGACCGCCATCGCGGAAGGGCTGGCGAAAAAGATCGTCGAGGGCGACACGCCCGAGGTTCTGGCGGGCGCGACCATCTTCAGCCTCGATATGGGCGCGCTGCTGGCGGGCACCCGCTATCGCGGCGATTTCGAGGAGCGGCTGAAGGCCGTGGTCAAGGAGTTGGAGGACCACCCCGACGCCATCCTGTTCATCGACGAGATCCACACCGTGATCGGCGCGGGCGCCACCTCCGGCGGCGCGATGGACGCGAGCAACCTGCTCAAGCCCGCGCTGCAGAGCGGCACGCTGCGCTGCATGGGCTCGACCACCTATAAGGAATACCGCCAGCACTTCGAGAAGGACCGCGCGCTCAGCCGCCGGTTCCAGAAGATCGACGTGAACGAGCCGTCGCTCGACGACACCGTGAAGATCCTCCAGGGCCTGAAGCCGTATTTCGAGGAGCACCACGACATCCGCTACACCGCCGAGGCGATCAAGGTGGCGGTCGATCTGTCCGCGAAATACATCCACGACCGCAAGCTGCCCGACAAGGCGATCGACGTGATCGACGAGGCGGGCGCCGCGCAGCACCTGATCGCGCCCGCCAAGCGGCGCAAGACCATCACCGCCAGGGAGATCGAGGCCGTGGTGGCCAAGATCGCCCGCATCCCGCCGAAGTCGGTCAGCAAGGACGACAACCTGATGCTGCGCGACCTTGAGATGAACCTCAAGCGGGTGGTGTTCGGCCAGGACCGCGCCATCGTGGCGTTGTCGGCGGCGATCAAGCTGAGCCGCGCCGGCCTGCGCGAGCCGGAAAAGCCGATCGGCAGCTACCTGTTCGCCGGCCCCACCGGCGTCGGCAAGACCGAGGTCGCCAAACAGCTTGCCGACGTGATGGGCGTGGAGCTGAAGCGCTTCGACATGTCGGAATACATGGAGAAGCACAGCGTCAGCCGCCTGATTGGCGCGCCGCCGGGCTATGTCGGCTTCGATCAGGGCGGGCTGCTGACCGACGCGGTGGATCAGCACCCGCACGTCGTGCTGCTGCTCGACGAGATCGAGAAGGCGCATCCGGATGTCTATAACATCCTGTTGCAGGTGATGGACCACGGCAAGCTGACCGACCACACCGGGCGCACCGTCGATTTCCGCAACGTGGTCCTGATCATGACCTCGAACGCGGGCGCGGCGGAGCAGGCGCAGTCGGCGATCGGCTTTGGCCGCGAGCGCCGCGAGGGTGAGGATCTGGCGGCGATCGAGAAGATGTTCACGCCGGAGTTCCGCAACCGTCTCGACGCCGTCATCAGCTTTGCGCCGCTGCCGCGCACGGTCATCATGCAGGTGGTGGAGAAGTTCGTGCTCCAGCTTGAGGCGCAGCTGCTCGACCGGGGCGTGGCGATCGAGCTGACGCCCGAGGCCGCCGCGTGGCTGGGCGAGAAGGGCTACGACGACAAGATGGGCGCGCGACCGCTGGGCCGCGTGATCCAGGAGTATGTGAAAAAGCCGCTGGCCGAGGAACTGCTGTTCGGCAAGCTGGTCAAGGGCGGGCTGGTGCGGGTCACGGTCACCGACGGCGCGCTGACGCTGGAGTATCCCTCCCCCGACGCGCGTCGCCTGTCCAAGGACAAGACGCCGCTGCTGACGGCGGAGTGACGAAAAAGCCCCCTCTCCCGCGTTTGGGAGAGGGGGCTTCGCTTGCGCGGCGCAGGGTGGCGACGGCGCCTCAGGCGCGATCATCCTCGAGGAAAAAGCGGATATTGTCCTCGAAACTGGCGTCGCGGACAAAGCCCAGCGCCAGCGCCTTTTGCGGGTTCACATGCGCCCGCCAGCCCATCACGATCTTCTCGAGCACCGCGTCGCGGTTCCAGGTGATGCGCGAGACCGGCTCATCCCCCGCCACCTTGCGCATCGCCGCGATCATCTCGGCCACCGTGTCGGTGCGGCCCGGCAGCGCGAAACAGCGGTTTTGCCCCAGCGCCGCCGCGTCCACCTCTGCGGCGTGCAGCAGGTTCTTCACGATCACCCGCGGCGAGCAATGCCAGATCGGATAGTCCTCGCCCACCGGGCAGTTCGCCGCCTCGCCCTGCAACGGCTCACGGAAGATCGAGGACATGAACGACGAGGCGGCGGCGTTGGGCTTGCCGGGCCTGACCGTGATCGTCGGCAGGCGCAGGCCGCGCCCGTCGATGAAGCCCTTGCGCGACATGTCGGTGACGAAGAACTCCGCCGCCGCCTTTTGCGCGCCATAGGAAGTCTGCGGGTTGAGCGCGGTCCAGTCCTCGATCATCGGCGGAATGTCGCCGCCATAGACCGCGACCGAGGAGGTGAAGATCACCTGCGGGCAGGTTCCCAAGGCCCGCGCGCCCTGCAGCACGTTCAGCGAGCCGTGCAGGTTCACCCGCATCCCGAGGTCGAACTCCGCCTCCGCCTGCCCCGAGACGATGGCGGCGAGGTGGTAGATCACGTCCCACCCCTGCCCGATCAGCGCCGCGGTCGCATCGGCGTCGGTGATGTCGAGCGCCAGCCCCTCGGCCCCTGCCACCGGATCGGGCGCGCGCAGGTCGGCCTGCGCCAGCCGCGCCAGCGGCTTGCCACGCAACGCCCCCTGCGCCGCTAGGGCGCGCGCCAGCTTAACGCCGATGAAGCCGCCGCCGCCGATGATCAGGACGCGGGTCATGCGAAGGCGACCGCCGTCTGGCCCTGCTCCCCCAGCCCTTCGACGCTGAGGCGCATCGTGTCGCCGGGCCTGAGAAACCGCTGCGGCTTCATGCCCATGCCGACGCCCGAGGGCGTGCCGGTCGAGATCACGTCGCCGGGGCGCAGCGCCATGAAGCGGCTCATGTAGCTGACCAGATTCGCGACGCCGAAGATCATGTCGGAGGTCGAGTCGTTCTGCACCCGCTCACCGTTGAGGTCGAGCCACAGGGGCAGGTCCTGCGGGTCGGGGATCTCGTCCGCCGTCACCAGCCACGGCCCCATCGGCGCGAAGGTGGGCGCCGACTTGCCCTTGACCCACTGGCCGCCCTTCTCGATCTGCCATTCGCGCTCGGACATGTCGTTGATCACGCAATAGCCCGCGACATGGGCCAGCGCGTCGGCCTCGCTCACATGCTCGCAGCGCGCGCCGATCACCACGCCCAGCTCCACCTCCCAGTCGGATTTCACGCTGTCCTTGGGGATGATCACGTCGTCGAACGGGCCGGAAAGGGCGGAGGTCGCCTTGTTGAAGATGATCGGCTCCTTCGGCGGCGTCGCGCCGGTCTCCGCCGCGTGGCGGGCGTAGTTCAGGCCGATGCACCAGAAGTTCGGCGCGTCGGCCAGACATGAGCCGATGCGCGGCTTGCCGCTGACGATGGGCAGCGTTTCGATGTTGACCCGCCGCAGCGCGTCGAGCGCGGCCAGCGACACCGCCTCGCCCTTGAAGTCGGCGCTATGCGCGGAGAGGTCGCGGATGCAGCCCTCCGCATCGAGCACGCCGGGCTTTTCCTGGCCCAATGGGCCGTAACGCAGCAGTTTCATCGTGGTCTCTCCCTGTTGTCGGCTTGCGCCGCCCCCTCACCCCGACCCTCTCCCCCAAGGGGGAGAGGGAGCGCCATCTGCGCCGCCTGCGCAACGTTTGCCGCCTTGGCGCCGTCGGTGCAACCCGCGCCCCCTCTCCCCCTTGGGGGAGAAGGTCGGGGTCGGGCTTTTCCCTCAGTGGTTGTCGCGCGGCAGCACGTCCGCCGCCTTGTGATAGGCGGTGGCGAACTCCAGACAGCCGCCGCCCTCAAGCTGGCCGACGTTCTCGCGGTAAAGCTGCTGCCATGGCGTCTGGTTGCTCAGCACCGGCGGCGACCACGCCGCGCGCCGCGCCGCAAGGTCGGCGTCGGAGATCAGCAGGTCAAGCCGCCCGGCGTTGAGGTCCAGCCGCACCCGGTCGCCGGTCTCGATCAGCGCCAGCCCGCCGCCGATCGCGGCCTCGGGCGAGGCGTTCAGGATCGACGGCGACTCGGAGGTGCCCGATTGCCGCCCGTCGCCCACCGTCGGCAGGTGCTCGATCCCCATCTTGAGCAGCGCATCGGGCGGCTGCATGTTCACCACCTCCGCCGAGCCGGGATAGCCGACCGGGCCGACGCCGCGAATGAACAGCATCGAGTCCTCGGCAATCGACAGCGCAGGATCATTGATGCGGTGGTGATAGTCCTCCGGCCCCTCGAACACCACGGCGCGCGCCTCATGCACGCCCTCGGCGCCCGGCTTGCTGAGAAAGCGGCGGCGGAAGTCGGCGGAGATCACCGAGGTCTTCATCAGCGCGCTGTCGAACAGGTTGCCGGTCAGCACCAGAAACCCCGCGTTCTCGCGCAAGGGGTTGGAGACCGGGCGGATCACGTCGTGGTCTGACGAACGGCGCGCGCCGACATTCTCATCGACCGTCTTGCCGGTCACGGTCAGCGCGTCGCCGTGCAGCAGGCCGGCCGCGCGCATCTCGCCCATCACCGCCGCCACGCCGCCCGCGCGATGGAAGCCCTCGCCCAGATGCACGCCGGCGGGCTGCATGTTGACCAGCAGCGGCAGGGCGTAGCCGAGCCGCTGCCAGTCGCGGATGTCCAGCTCGAGCCCGGCATGGCGCGCGATGGCGGCGATATGCGGCGGCGCATTGGTCGAGCCGCCGATGGCGGTGTTGACCATGATCGCGTTTTCGATGGCGCGCCGGTCGATGATCTTCGAGGGGCGCAGGTCTTCGTGCGCCATCTCCACGATGCGCTTGCCGGTGGCGTAGGCCATCTCCATGCGCTCGCGGTAAGGCGCGGGGATCTGCGCCGAGCCGGGCAGCGCCATGCCCAGCGCCTCGGCCAGCGCGTTCATGGTGCTGGCGGTGCCCATGGTGTTGCAGTGCCCCAGCGACGGCGCCGAGGCGCAGACCCGGTTCATGAACTCGCCGTAGTCTATCTCGCCCTCGGCCAGCTTGCGCCGTCCCTCCCAGATGATGGTGCCCGACCCCGCCAGCTTGCCCTTCCAGTGGCCGTCCAGCATCGGCCCGCCGTTCAGGCAGATCGCGGGAATGTCCACGGTGGCGGCGCCCATCAGCAGCGCAGGCGTGGTCTTGTCGCAGCCCGTGGTCAGCACCACGGCGTCGATGGGATAGCCGTGCAGCACCTCGACGAGGCTGAGGTAGGCGAGGTTGCGGTCGAGCGCCGCCGTGGGGCGCTTGCCGGTCTCCTGGATCGGATGCACCGGAAACTCGATCGGCACGCCGCCCGCGTCGCGGATGCCGGCCTTGACGCGATCCACCAGGAACAGGTGGATCTTGTTGCACGGCGCCAGGTCGCTGCCGGTCTGGGCGATGCCGATCATCGGGCGGCCGGACTGAAGCTCCTCGCGGGTGTAGCCCTGATTCTGATAGCGCTCGACATAGAGCGCGGTCATGCCGGGGTTGTTGGGATTGTCGAACCATTCCTGACTGCGGAATCGATTCTTGCGGCTCATGGCGGCGTCCTCCCGAGGCGTTTAAATCGATTAATCCGTCCCTCGCCCGCCGGGGTCAAGCCCCGCTCAGGCCAGCCGGTCGCGTAAGCCGTCCGCCGCGCGCGCGATGGCGGCGACTTCTTCCTCGGGTTTGCGCGCCAGATTGGCCAGTTGCATCTTCATGCGCATGTTGGGCTGAAAGCGCGCGCGGTGGCGGCTGAGGAAATCCCAGTAGAGCGTGGTGAACGGGCAGGCCTTCGGCCCGGTCGCCTGTTTGGGATCGTAGCGGCACGACCGGCAGCAATCCGACATGCGGTCGATGTAGGCGCCGCTGGCGCAATAGGGCTTGGTGCCCATCACGCCGCCGTCGGCGTGCTGGCTCATGCCCAGCATGTTGGGCAGGGACACCCAGTCGATGGCGTCGAGATACATCTCCATGTGCCACTCATGCGTGCGGCGCGGGTTGGCGCCCCACAGCATCAGGAACAGCCCCAGCACCATCAGCCGCTGGATGTGGTGGGCGTAGCCCTCGCGCAACAGCTGCCCCAGCGCGTCGCGCAGACAGGCCATGTCGGTCTCAGCCGTCCAGAAGAACGCCGGGATCGGCGCGTCGGCGCCCAGCGCGTTGCGCGTCGCATATTCAGGCATCAGCGCCCAATAGACGCCGCGCGTGAACTCGCGCCAGCCCAGTATCTGGCGCACGAAGCCCTCCACTGCGTTCAGCGGCGCGCGGCCCTGCGCATGGGCCGCCAGCGCCGCCTCGCAGACCTCGCGCGGATTCAGCAGCTTGAGGTTCAGCGACGACGACAGCCGCGCGTGCCACAGCGTCGCGTGGCCCATGGCGATGGCGTCCTGATGGTCGCCGAAGCGGGCGAGGCGGTCGTCGATGAAGGCGCGCAGATGCGCCAGCGCCGCCTTGCGCGTCACCGGCTCGGCGAAGCCCTGGGTCGAGCCGGGCGCGTCGGGAAAGCGCGTCTCGACCATGCGCATCACGTCGAGCGTGACGGCGTCGGGCGCGTCGTGCGGGCGGCGCGGCGTCAGGCCGGGGCCGTCGCGGCCAAAGCTCTTGCGGTTGTCCTTGTCGAAGTTCCACGCCCCGCCCAGCGGCGCGCCCGCGTCGTCCATCAGCCAGCCGGTGCGCCGCCGCATCGCGCGGTAGAAATCCTCCATGATGAAGCGCTTGCGGTCGCCCTTCAGCGCCGCCCAGTCGTCGGGGCCGGTCAGGAAATGGCGCTCCTCCACCAGCCGCAAGTCCGGCGCGGCTTCGGTCAGCGCCTGCAACACGCGCCAGTCGCCGGGGCGGGCGAGCACGACCTCCTGCGGCTTATGCTCAGCGATGGCGACGCGCAGGCTGTCGGCCAGCGTCTGCGGCGCGCCCTCGTCATCGAGGCGGCGATAGAGCACGCTGCGCCCCCCGGCGCGCTGGGCGTCGGCGAAGTGGCGCATGGCGGAGAAGAACAGCACCAGCTTTTTCTTGTGCTGGCGCAGATAGGTCGCCTCCTCCTGCGCCTCGGTCATCAGGATCGCGTCGCGCGCGGGGTCGAAGCCGTCGAGCGCGGCGCTGTCGGCGTCGAGCTGGTCGCCGCAGATCACCACAAGGCGGCGCAGGCTCATGGCTTCTTCGCCTCCCGGCGGCAGCGGTCGGAGCAATAGCGCACTTCCGCCCAGACCTTTTCCCACTTCTTGCGCCAGACGAACGGTCGCCCGCAGGCGGCGCAGGGCTTGGACGGCAGGTCGGCCTTCTTCACCATCTTCGCCATGGTCAGAACGCGAACGCGGTCTGGCGCGGGTCGGGCCGCGCGCGTTTGGCAAAGCCGTCGCGACCCGGTTTGCGCGAGGCGTGTTTCTCCAGCACCCGCGCCTTTTCCGCCGCGAACGCCGCGCCATGGCGCACGGCGTGGACCCGCGCCTTCGCTTCGCGCGCCGCCGCCTCGTGATCGACGATGCGCAAGGGATAGGCCGCGCCCAGCACGCAGCCCGCCGCGCGCTGCTCCAGCGCCGGCATCCGCCATGGCTCATGCAGAAACGCGATCGGCGCGCCCGCCAGCTCGGGAACCCATCGCCGGATGAACGCGCCTTGCGGGTCCTGCTCCGCCGACTGCTTGACCGGGTTATAGACCCGCGTCGTGTTGATCCCGGTCACGCCGGACTGCATCTGAAGCTGGCTGTAGTGGATGCCCGGCTCATAGTCGGTGAACCAGCGCGCCATCGGGGCGGCGATGCGGCGCCAGTCGAGCCACAGGTGATAGGCGGCGAAGGCGGTGAGCATCGCGCGCATCCGGAAATTCATCCAGCCGGTGCCGCGCAGCGCGCGGATGCAGGCGTCCACGAAGGGAAACCCGGTCTCGCCCCGCTCCCACGCCGCCAGATGCGCCGGGTCGTGGTCGCCCTCGCGCAGGCCTTCATAGGCGCGGTGCATGCAGCGGGTCTCGATGTCGGGCGCGTCCTCCAGCTTCTGCATGAAGTGACAGCGCCAGTGCAGCCGCGCCGAAAAGCTGTCGAGCGCCCCGGCCCAAGGCTGCGCCGCCCCCGCGCGCCGCGCCTGCGCCGCCTGCGCGGCTTCGCGCGTCGAGAGCGTCCCCCACGCCAGATGCGGCGACAGGCGCGAGCAGGCGTCGAAGCCGGTCACGGGCGAGGCCATCGCCCGGCGATAGTCGCGCCCGCGCGCACTCAGAAAGCTGTCGAGCGTCGCCAGCGCGGCGCGGCGTCCTCCCGGCTGGCGATCAGCGCAGGTATCGGGCGCCAGCCCCATCGCGGCGGCGTCGGGGATCGCGCCGGGGTCGGGCGCCGGGCTGGCGGCGGTCAGCGCGGGCGGCGCGATCACCGGCGCCGCCATCGTCCGCTCCCACCGCTGCGCCCAGCCGTCGCGCCCCGGCAGCCGCCGCACCACGCCGCCCGCCTGGAATTCACGCAACGCCACGCCCGCGCCGCGCGCCCAGGCCGCCACCCGGCGGTCGCGCGCGAAAGTCCAGCCGTCGCCGGTCTCCTGATGGGCGTAGAGCGCATCCGCGCCATACGCGGCGGCCAGCGCCGCCAGCTCCCCGACCGCGTCGCCGCAGCGCATCACCAGCGGCGCGCCCAGCCGGGCGAGATCGGCGCGCAACTCCGCCAGCGCGTCGGCGACGAAACCCCACTGCCGCGCGCTCATGGTCGGCTGCGCCCAGAGCGCAGGTTCGGCGACATAGACCGGCAGCACCGCCCCACGCGCCGCCGCCGCCGCAAGCGGCGCATGATCGGCGGCGCGCAGGTCGCGCTTGAACCAGACGAGGGTGAGCGGGCGTGTCATCGCCCCGCGCAAGATCGCGCGCCGGGCGGCGCCGTCAAGCCCCGCTCAGTCGCCGCTTTCCTCCAGCACCTGCGCCTTGGTCTGGGCCAGAAAGGCGTTCATCCTGTCGCGCAGGGTCTTTTCATCCATCTCGACCGACGCCGCCTTGAGATCGGCGAGGACCTTGCGCAGAACGTCGGCGTCGCCGGCCTCCTTGAGGTCGGCCATCATCACTTCCAGCGCATAGGCCTCCGCCGCATCGCCGGTTTTTCCCAGCAGGCCCGCAGCCCAAATGCCCAGCGCCTTGTTGCGCCGCGCCTCCACCTTGAATTGCATCTCGGCGTCATGGGCGAACTTCTTCTCGAAGGCCGCCTCACGGTCGTTGAATGTGGTCATGGCTGCGCAGCTCCCTCAGAAAGGCGTCACCAGAGACGGCGACCATGCCCTGTCGGATACAAGAAACGCCCCGCGCGCGCCATAGGGCGCGACGCTTGCGGGCGCCCGCGCGAGCGCCTATAGGCATCGCAGGAGGGGGCGCCGCGTTGAACAGCGCGCGCGCCCCGTAGTCGTTTTTGGAGGCGCCCATGGCCCGCCGCAGGCTCGTCTACGAAGGCAAGGCCAAGATTCTGTATGAAGGGCCGGAGCCCGGCACGCTGATCCAGTATTTCAAGGACGACGCCACCGCCGGCAACGGCGCCAAGCACAGCGTGATCGAGGGCAAGGGGGTGCTGAACAACCGCATCTCCGAGCATATCATGACCGCGCTGAACGGCATCGGCGTCGGCACGCATTTCATCCGCCGCCTCAACATGCGCGAGCAGCTGATCCGCGCGGTCGAGATGATTCCCATCGAGATCGTGGTGCGCAACATCGCCGCAGGCTCGCTCAGCAAGCGGCTGGGGCTGGAGGAGGGCGAGGCGCTGCCGCGCCCGATCATCGAATTCTACTACAAGGACGACAAGCTCGGCGATCCGATGGTCACCGAGGAGCACATCATGGCGTTCAACTGGGCCAGCCAGCAGGACGTGGACGACATGATCTCGATCGCGCTGCGGGTGAACGACTTCCTGTCGGGGCTGTTCCTGGGCGTCGGCATCAAGCTGGTCGATTTCAAGATCGAGTGCGGGCGGGTCTGGGACGGCGATTTCCAGCGCGTGCTGGTGGCCGACGAGATCAGCCCCGACTCATGCCGCCTGTGGGACGCGCGCACCGGCGCCAAGCTCGACAAGGACGTGTTCCGCCGCGATCTGGGCAACCTGACCGAGGCCTACACCGAAGTCGCCAAGCGGCTGGGCATCATGCCCGAAGCGGGAATGAAGGTCGCGCAGGGGCCGAAGCTGGTCCACTGAGGCGCGCAGCCAGCGCCCTCTCCGCCCCGGCCTCGCGCCGGGGCCTTATCTCCAAACCCTCCTGGAGCGTGGCGCCGTCAGCCGCGCCGCCTGCCCCGCCGCTCATGCCGCGACACCGGCGCGTCGCCGCCGGTCACCCCGTCGGTGCCCGACGAGAAGCCGCCCAGCCGCGCGGCGATGTCGTCCAGCGTCGGGCGCGAACCCTTGGCGTGGGATTCCAGTGCGGCGCGCATCGCCACCAGATGCGCAGGCTGCGTGCCGCAGCAGCCGCCGATGATCCGCGCGCCCGCGTCGCGCGCCAGCAGCGCGTATTCGGCCATCAGGTCGGGCGTGCCGTCGTAGTGGATGTGGCCATCGACGTATTTGGGGATGCCGGCGTTGGCCTTGGCGATCACCACCGCGTCCGGCGCCGCTTCGGTCAGCCCCAGCACGGTGCGCACCAGATCGGCGGCGCCGACGCCGCAGTTGGCGCCGAAGGCCAGCGGCGGCCCCGCCAGCGTGGGGGCGAGCGCGGCGTAGGCGCTGGAGGTGACGCCCATCATGGTGCGCCCGGCGGTGTCGAAGCTCAGCGTGGCGCAGAGCGGCGCGCCGATGTTGGCGGCGGCCTCGGCGACGGCGCGGATTTCCTCCTCCGAACTGATGGTCTCGGCCCAGAGCACGTCGGCGCCGCCCGCCATCAGGCCCCTGCCCTGCTCCTCGAACATCGCCACCGCCTCGGCGTGGCCGAGCGGGCCGACCGGCTGCATGATCTCGCCGGTCGGCCCCATCGAGCCGGCCACCACCACCGGGCGGCCCGCCCGGTCGGCGCGGTCGCGCGCGATCTCGGCGGCGCGCTGGTTGATCGCGAAGGCGCGGTCCTCGGCCTTGTGCAGCTTGAGCCGGGCGCGGGTGCCGCCGAACGAGTTGGTCAGGATGATGTCGGACCCGGCGGCGATGAACCCGTCGTGCAGCGCCTGAATCGCGGGGATGTTGTCGAAATTCCACATCTCCGGCGCGTCGCCCGACATCAGCCCGGCGTTGAACAGCGTGGTGCCGGTGGCGCCGTCGGCCATCAGCCATTCCCGCTCCGAAAGCAGCCTGCTCAGCAAATTCATGTCCGGTCTCCCCGCGAAAGCTGCGCCCGCTTAGCGCGCGCGCCGCGCAGGGTAAAGCGCCGTATCCCGAAGAATCTGCGGCGTCAGGCCTCGGCGCGCGCCGCCGTCTCGCGCAGCCGCGTCACCATGGCGCGCAGGCCGTTGGAGCGTTGCGAGGACAGCGCCTGATCCAGCCCCAGCCGCGCGAAGGCGCCTTGCGCGTCGATGGACAGGATCTCCTCCGCGCGCTTGCCGCCATAGAGCGCGCGCAGCACCGCGATCAGCCCGCGCACGATGATCGCGTCGCTGTCGCCGTCGAAGTCGATGCGGTCGCCCTCGCGGCGCGGGACGATCCACACCTGGCTGGCGCAGCCGTCCACCTTGCTCGCCGCCGTTCTGAGCGCGGGGTCGAGCGGCGGCATCGCGCGGCCGAGGTCGATCACATAGCGATAGCGATCCTCCCAGTCGTCGAGGAAGGCCATGTCCTCGGCGATGGCGTCGAATGTCGGGCGGTCATCCATGGTCGCGCTCCCCTGTCGGTCTTGCAGATAGGCGCGCGCCGCCGCATGGTCCAGCCGTCATTTCCGGCGCCGCGCCGAAGCGTCACGCCCAGACACCCGTCACGAGGAGCCCGCCCATGATCCGCCGCCTGCTTTCGCGCCGTCTGACGCTGCGCCTGTGCGCGCTGGCCGCCGCGGCCGCGCTGTCGGCCTGCGCGGATGATCCCGCGCCGCCCACGGCGCAGGAGATGGACGAGGTCGGCGTCAAGCAGGTGGTCGCGCGCGTCGAGCGGGTGGAGCTGGGGCGCACGCACAAGGGCTTCATCCTCACCGCCTACGCCGAGGCCGACGGGATCGGCTGGAGCCGCCCGCAGCTGCGCCCGCGCACCGGCGCGGTGGGGGAGGACGGGTTCTTCGCGTTCGATTTCGTCGCCTCGCCCGCCGGGCCGCCCAAGCCGCAGAAGGGCAAGGCGCCGCCGCCCCCGCCGCCGCCGGGCCTGACGCAGAAGCTGCGCGCCGACACGCCGGTGTCGGACGCGCTGATGGAGAACGCGGTCGGCGTGCGCGTGTTCGGCGCGCAGGCGGGCGCGGAGATCGGCTTTGTCGTGCAGCCCTGACGCTCCCGCCCTGACGCCCCTGCCCTGACGCCCTTGCGCGCCGCTGGACACCCCCTTGGCGCGGTGCTATTGCCGCGCCGGTGTGGCGACGTGGCGGAGTGGTTACGCAGCGGACTGCAAATCCGTGCACGCCGGTTCGATTCCGGCCGTCGCCTCCACACCTTACTTGACGCAACCGCCCCCTGAACGCCTCCGACGTCGGCGGGCGCGCCGTGCGCCGACTGTTCAGGAGCTTAGCCCATGTCTCTCGCCCAAGGCCGTGAGTTTCTCGCCATCCCCGGCCCCTCGGTCACGCCCGACGCGGTGTTGCAGGCGATGAACCGGCCCTCGATCAACATCTACGAAGGCGAGATCGTCGAGACCACGCAGAGCATCCTGCGCGATCTGCGCAGCGTCGCGCGCACCACGGCGCGCCCGTTCATCTACATCGCCAACGGCCATGGCGCGTGGGAGGCGGCGCTGACCAACACGCTGTCGCGCGGCGATACCGCGCTGGTGCTGGAATCGGGCCGCTTCGCGCTGGGCTGGGGCGAGATGGCGGCGCAGATGGGCGTGAAGGTCGAGGTGCTGCACGCCGCGCCGCGCCGCGCGGTGGACCCCGACGCCGTGGAGGCGCGGCTGCGCGCCGACGCAGGCCATGCGATCAAGGCGGTGCTGGTGGTGCAGGTGGACACCGCGTCGAGCATCCACAACGACATCGCCGCGATCCGCGCCGCCATCGACGCGGCGGGCCACCCCGCGCTCTACATGGTCGATGTGATCGCGTCGCAGGGCTGCACCGCGTTCGAGATGGACGCCTGGGGCGTCGATGTCACCGTGGGCGGCGCGCAGAAGGGGCTGATGACGCCGCCGGGCCTGGGCTTTTGCTGGGCGAACGACCGTGCGCTGGCGGCCTGCCGCACGGCGGACCTGCGCACGCAATACTGGGACTGGCAGTTCCGCAGCGGCGGCGAGCAATACCAGAACTTTTGCGGCACGGCGCCGATCCACCTGCTGTTCGCGCTGCGCAAGGCGCTCGACATGCTGCTGGCCGAAGGGCTGGAGGCCGCCTGGGCGCGGCATGCCGCGCTGGCCGGCGCGGTGCGCGCCGCCGTCGGGGCGTGGAGCGCGGACGGCCCGCTCGACTTCAACGTGCTGGACCCGCGCGAGCGCGCCAATTCGGTGACCACCGTGCTGTCGGGCGACGCCGACGCCGAGGCGCTGCGCCAGTTTTGCCAGCGCGAGCTGGGGCTGGTGCTGGGTCTGGGACTGGGGCAGTTCGCCGGGCGCAGTTTTCGCATCGGCCACATGGGCTGGCTGAACGCGCCGATGGTGCTGGGGGCGCTGGGGGCGACGCAGGTCGGGCTGTCGGCCTGCGGCATCCGCCACGGCGCCGGCGCGCTGGAGGCGGCGGCGGCGCAGCTTGCCGCGCATCTGGGCGCCGCGCGAAAGCGGCAGGCCGCGTAAGGCGCGCTGGAGGCGGCGGCGGCGCGACGGGGTTGACCCCTTGGTTCTTGCGCGTAGGTTGAAAGGCAAGCAACACAAGTTCGCCAGCGCCGCTGAGCGAACCGGCCAAGGAGGAGACATCCATGCGCCTCAGCGCACGATTCCCGACCGCCCTCGCCGCCGCCCTGATCGCCGCGCCGTTCTCCGTCACCACCGCCAGCGCCGCCAACGTGTCGCTTTCCTGCGGCGCCGTCGGCGCCGAGCTTGAGCTGTGCAGGCAGGGCGCCGAAGCGTGGGCCGCCAAGACCGGCAACACCGTCACCATCGTCTCGACGCCGAACTCCACCACCGAGCGGCTGGCGCTGTATCAGCAGCTTCTGGCGGCCGGGGCCAAGGATATCGACGTGTTTCAGATCGACGTGATCTGGCCTGGGATCCTCGGCGCCCATTTCATCGACCTCGCGCCCTACAGCGGCGGCGCCGAGGCGGCGCACTTTCCCGCCATCGTCGAGAACAACACCATCGGTGGCGAACTGAAGGCGATGCCGTGGTACACCGACGCGGGCGTGCTGTATTACCGCGCCGACCTGCTGGAGAAGCATGGGCGCACCCCGCCCGCCACCTGGGCGGACCTCACCGAGACCGCGCAGGCGATCCAGGACGCCGAGCGCGCCGAGGGAAACGCGGGCATGTGGGGCTATGTGTTCCAGGGCCGCGCTTATGAGGGGCTGACCTGCAACGCGCTGGAATGGATCGACAGCTTTGGCGGCGGCGAGATCGTGGACGCCAGCGGCGCCGTGACGATCAACAACCCCGCCGCCGTGCAGGCGCTCGACGCCGCCGCAGGCTGGGTCAAGACCATCACCCCCGAGGGCGTGCTGAACTACGCGGAAGAAGAGGCGCGCGGCGTGTTCCAGTCCGGCAACGCGGTGTTCATGCGCAACTGGCCCTATGCGTGGTCGCTGGCCAATTCCGACGACAGCCCGATCAAGGGCAAGGTGGGCGTGGCGCCGCTGCCCAAGGGCGGCGCCGAGGGCAAGCACACCGGCACGCTGGGCGGCTGGCAGCTTGCGGTCTCGAAATATTCCGAGCACGCAGAGGTCGCCGCCGATCTGGTGATGTACCTGACATCGCCGGAAGAACAGAAGCGCCGCGCGATCGAAGGCTCCTACAACCCCACCATCGCGGAGCTTTACAGCGACGCCGAGGTGCTGGCGGCGGCGCCGTTCTTTGGCGATCTCTACAGCACCTTCACCAGCGCGGTCGCGCGCCCCTCGCGCGTGACGGGGGAGAAATACAACCGCGTCTCGACCAGCTTCTGGAACGCGGTGCACAGCGTGATGTCGGGGCAGAGCACGGCGGAGGCGTCGCTGGCCTCGCTGGAGAGTGAGCTGAACGGCGTCAAGCGTCGCGGCTGGTGAGCCGCTGAAACCTTGGCGACGGCGCCGCGCCTGCGGCGCCGGACAATCGGGGGGCGCGCGGCCATGACCGACCGATCCGACCACGCGACCGCCTCCGGCGGCAGCGAACTGACCCGGGCCAAAGTGCGTTCGGCGCTGCTCTTTCTGGCGCCGATGCTGGTGGTGCTGTTTCTGGTGGCCGGCTGGCCGCTGATCCGCACCATCTGGTTCAGCTTCACCGACGCCTCGCTGACCAACATCGGCGAGTATAATTTCATCGGTTTCGACAACTTCTACAACAGCGAGTGGGGCGGCCTGCTGAGCGATCCCGACTGGTGGCGCGCGGTGTGGAACACGCTGCGCTTCGCGGTGATCTCGGTCTCCATCGAGACCGTGCTGGGGCTGATCGTGGCGCTGGCGCTGAACGTGCAGTTTCCCGGCCGGGGGTGGGTGCGCGCCGCGATCCTGATCCCCTGGGCGATCCCCACCATCGTCTCGGCGAAGATGTGGAGCTGGATGCTGCACGACCAGTTCGGGATGCTCAACGATCTGGGGATGCGGCTGGGGATGCTGGCCGAGCCGGTCGCCTGGACCGCCAGCCCCGACACCGCGATGATGGCGGTGATCATGGTCGATGTGTGGAAGACCACGCCGTTCATGGCGCTGCTGATCCTCGCCGGGCTCCAGATGCTGCCCAGCGACTGCTATGAGGCGGCGCGGGTGGACGGCATCCATCCGGTGCGGGTGTTCTTCAGGGTCACGCTGCCGCTGGTCTATCCCGCGCTGATGGTGGCGGTGATCTTCCGCGCGCTCGACGCGCTGCGCATCTTCGACCTGATCTATGTGCTGACGTCCAACAGCAAGGACACCATGACCATGTCGGTCTATGCGCGCCAGCAACTGGTGGATTTTCAAGACGTTGGCTACGGCTCCGCCGCCTCGACCATGCTGTTTCTCATTATCGCCGGGCTGACCATCGCCTATATCACCCTCGGCAAGGTCAAGCTGGGGGGGGACGTGCGATGAAAAGCTGGAGCCTGCCCGCCCGCATCGGCTTTCCCTTCCTGCTGCTGGCGATCGCGCTGTTCGCGGTGTTTCCGTTCTACTACGCCATCGTCTCCAGCCTGAAGGCGCCGACCGAGCTGTTCACCGTCAGCTATGCGCCCAGCCTGAACTTTTCCAACTACGCCTCGGTGTTCGCCGAACAGCCGTTCGGGCGCAACATCCTGAATTCGGTGGTCGTGGCGGTGGTGGTGGTGGCGCTGTCGCTGGGCCTGGGCGTGACCGCCGCCTTCGCGCTGGGCCGGGTGCAGTTTCGCGGCCGCGCCGCGTTGCTGCTGACCATCCTCGGCGTGTCGATGTTTCCGCAGGTGGCGGTGCTGTCGGGGATGTTCGAGCTGATCCGGGCCTTGGGCATCTACAACTCGCTGCCCGGCCTGGTGCTGGCCAACCTGATCCTGACGCTGCCGTTCACGGTGTGGGTGCTGACCACCTTCATGCGCGAGCTGCCCAAGGAGTTGGAGGAGGCGGCCTATGTGGACGGCGCCACGCCGCTGATCGTGGTGCGCCGCGTGTTCCTGCCGATCATGGGGCCCGCGCTGGTGACGACCGGCCTGCTGGCGTTCATCGCGGCGTGGAACGAATTCCTGTTCGCGCTGACCTTCACGCTGTCGAACGAGATGCGCACCGTGCCGGTGGCCATCGCGCTGATCACCGGCGGCTCGCAATACGAATTGCCGTGGGGCAACATCATGGCGGCGTCGGTGATCGTCACCGTGCCGCTGATCGTTCTGGTGCTGATCTTCCAGCGCAAGATCGTCTCCGGCCTCACCGCCGGCGCAGTCAAGGGATAACCGCATGTTCTTCGTTCCGGCGCCTGGCGAGACAGAGCAGCCGCGCCAGCTTGGCGGCGACGCCGACTGGTGGCGCGGCGGCGTGATCTATCAGATCTACCCGCGCAGCTTTCTCGACATGAACGGCGACGGGATCGGCGATCTGCCCGGCATCTCGGCGCGGCTGGACTATATCGCGGGCCTCGGCGTCGATGCGATCTGGATCTCGCCGTTCTTCACCTCGCCGATGCTGGATTTCGGCTATGACGTGTCGAACTATCGCGATGTCGATCCGATGTTCGGCAAGCTGGAGGATTTCGACACCCTGCTGGAGGGCGCGCACAAGCGCGGTCTGCGGGTGATGCTTGACCTGGTGCTGTCGCACACCTCCGACAAGCACCCATGGTTCCAGGAAAGCCGCTTCGACCGCTCCAACCCGCGCCATGACTGGTATGTGTGGGCCGACCCAAAGCCCGACGGCACGCCGCCGACCAACTGGCTGTCGATCTTTGGCGGCTCGGCGTGGGAGTGGGACAGCCGCCGCCGCCAGTATTACCTGCACAACTTCCTCACCAGCCAGCCCGACCTCAATTTCCACAACCCCGCCGTGCAGGAAGCGCTGCTCGACGTGGTGCGGTTCTGGCTCGACCGGGGCGTGGACGGCTTTCGCCTCGACACCGTGAACATGTATTTCCACGACGCCGCGCTGCGCGACAACCCGCCCATCGGCCCGGGCGACGTGGTCAACGGGATGCCGGAGCAGAACCCGTATTCGATGCAGAACCCGATCTACAACATCACCCGCCCCGAGAACCTGCAGTTCATGGAGCGGCTGCGCGCGGTGATGGACGCCTATCCCGCCACCACCACGGTGGGCGAGATCGGCTGCGTGACCGACATGTATGGCACGCTGGCGGAATACACCTCCGGCTCGACGCGGCTGCACATGGCCTACAGCTTCGACTACATGTCGGCGAAGTTCTCCGCCGCGCATATCCGCCGCGTGTCGGAGCGGATGGCGGCGCAGGAATACAGCTGGCCAAGCTGGGCGTTCTCCAACCACGATGTCGAGCGGGTCGTCTCGCGCTGGGGCCTGTCGCAGCACGCCGATCGCGCCGGGCCGCTATTGGCGGCGCTGCTGACCAGCCTGCGCGGCTCACCCTGCCTCTATCAGGGCGAGGAGCTGGGGCTGACCGAGGCGGTGGTGCCCTATGAGCTGTTGCGCGACCCTTACGGCATCCGCTTCTGGCCCGACTTCAAGGGCCGCGACGGCTGCCGCACGCCGATGCCGTGGAACGCCGCCGCCGCGCACGGCGGCTTTTCCGACGGCCAGCCCTGGCTGCCGCTGCCGCCCGACCATGTGGAGCGCGCGGTCTCGGTGCAGGACGCCGCGCCGCTGTCGCCGCTGAACCGGGTGCGCGCGTTCCTGGCCTGGCGGCGGGAGCGCCCGGCGCTGCTGAAGGGCGCCATCGCGTTCCACGACGCGCCCGAGCCGGTGGTCGCCTTCACCCGCACGCACGGGGATGCGCGGCTGCTGTGCGTGTTCAACCTTGGCGCGGCGCCCGCCGGCTTCGACACCGGCGGCTTCGGCCCGATCAGCCCTGCGGGCGGCCATGGCTTCAACGGCGCTCTGTCGGGCGCGGGCGTGGCGCTGGAGCCGTTCGACGCCTTTTTCGCGACCTACTGAGGGGAAAACCATGGCCGACGTGCAGCTTCGCGACATCCGCAAGTCCTTCGGCAAGGTCGAGACCATCCATGGCGTCAGCCTCGACATCCGCGACCGCGAGTTCGTGGTGTTCGTCGGCCCATCGGGCTGCGGCAAGTCCACGCTGCTGCGGCTGATCGCGGGGCTGGAGGACATCACCAGCGGCGATCTGACCATCGACGGCCAGCGCGTCAACGCCCTGCCGCCGGCCAAGCGCGGCATCGCCATGGTGTTTCAGAGCTACGCGCTTTATCCGCACATGACCGCCTATGAAAACATGGCCTTCGGCCTGCAACTGGCCAAACAGGGCAAGGACGCCATTGACCAGGCGGTGCGCAAGGCGGCGGACATTCTTGAGCTCACCCCGCTGCTCGACCGGCTGCCCAAGGAGATGTCGGGCGGCCAGCGCCAGCGTGTCGCCATCGGCCGCGCCATCGTGCGCGACCCCAAGGTGTTCCTGTTCGACGAGCCGCTCAGCAACCTCGACGCCGCGCTGCGGGTGCAGACAAGGCTTGAGATCGCCAAGCTGCATCAGGAGATGGCGGCGACGATGATCTACGTCACCCACGATCAGGTGGAGGCGATGACGCTGGCCGACAAGATCGTGGTGCTGCGCGACGGCCATGTGGAGCAGGTCGGCGCGCCGCTGGATCTGTATCACCGTCCGCGCAACCTGTTTGTGGCCGGGTTCATCGGCTCGCCGCAAATGAACTTCATCGAAACAAAGGTGACGGCCGTCGAGGAGGGCGGCGTGCGCTGCGCCCTGCCCGGCGGCGGCGACATTCTGGCGCTTGTGTCGGGCGCGGACCTGCGCGCGGGCGAGACCGTCACGCTGGGGATGCGCCCGGAGCACTTCGTCGCCGATGGCGGCCAGCCGCTCAACGGCCGCATCGACGTGGTGGAGCAACTGGGCGAGAGCCATTTCATCCACCTCGACCTGCCCGACGGCCAGCGCCTTGTCGCGCGCGCCCCGGGCGACGCCAGCGTGCGGGCGGGCGAGCAGATCGCCGTCACGCTCGACGGCGCGCAATGCCATGTGTTCCACAAAAACGGGCTGGCCGCGGCGCGGCTCTAGCGTTCGTTCACATTTGACAGCAGTGCGCAGGGGTCTAAACTCTTTGTAAACAGGTCCGGTGTGAGCTTGAAATCCGTGAGCCGACACCGACTTGTCATACAGACGGGAAAACGGCGCCGCAGGGGCGCAGACGTTTTCCCAAGGCAGGGAGAGCAGCGTTGAAAAAAATCCTTCAGGCCCTCGCCGATCTTCTCGACGATCTGGCGCCCGCGCCGCAGCCGCGGCCGATCCCGGTGCGCGTCCGGCCCGAGCCGCGCCGCTGACGGCGTTTTCGCTAGTTCTTGCAGCATGATCGGCAGGACGCGCCCGCGCTTCAGCGGCTTGTCGCGCAGATGAGACTGCGTCTCGTCGGCCACCCCCGCTCCCGCGCCATGCGCGTGATGTGGATGCTTGAGGAGCTGGGCGAGACTTACGCCTACGACCCCGCGCCGCCGCAGTCCGAAGCCGCCCGCGCCGCCAACCCGGCGGGAAAAATCCCTGTCCTGTTCGTGGACGACACTGTGCTGACCGATTCGGTCGCCATCGTGCAGTATCTCGCCGACAGCCACAGCCGCTTCACCCATCCGGCCGGCACGCTGGCGCGGGCGCGGCAGGACGGCTTTACCCAGTTCTGCGTCGATGAGGTCGAGGGCGCGCTGTGGACCGCCGGCAAGCACAGCTTCGCCCTGCCCGAAAATCTGCGCGTGCCGCAGGTGAAGGAGACCTGCCGCGCCGAATTCGCCCGCGCCATGGAGACGCTGGCCGCGCGGCTGGGCGACAACCCGTTCGTGACGGGCGACGCCTTCACCGTGCCCGACCTGTTGCTCGGCCATTGCGCCGCATGGGCGGAAGCCGCGAAGTTCGCCCTGCCCGGCGGCCAGGTCGGCGCCTATTTCGCCAGAGTGCGCGCCCGGCCCGCGCTGGCGGCGGCGATGGCGCGCGGCGCGCGCGCGCTCACCGCCGCCTGAGCGGGCGTTACGCCGCCGCCGCCAGCAGCGCCGCGTCGCCGCCCGCCGCCGTGGTGTCGATGCTGACCACGCGCTCCACCGCAAAGGCGCTGGCCGGATCGGCGGCGGTGATCAGCGGCGTCAGCGCCGTCTCCCGCGCCGCCAGCATCGCGCGCACCAGGGCGCGTTCCGGCGCCGGGCCGTCGTAGGCCGCGCAGTCGATCGCCAGATCGCGCAGATCGGCCGGCAAGCCGCCCTCGACGCAGACCACCGGGGCGACCGCCGCCAGCGCCGCCAGCGCCGCGCCCGCCCCCGGCGCCGCCGCCAGCACGCCGCAGCCCATCGCCAGCGCGCGCACCGCCTGATCCATGAGCGACGCCGCGTCCGGCCCCAGACACAGCGCCACGCCGCGCGGCTCAAGGCGCAACTGGTTGGCCTCGCCGGTCGGCCCCGGCAGATCGACCGGGCCGATGTCGGTCGCCGCCGCCGCCGCCATCGCCGCCGCCGCGCGGCCCCGCAGCGCAGCCCGCAGCGCCGCCACGCGGTCGCGCCGCGCCGCCCAGGCGCCGGTCTCCAGCTTCAGCCGCGCCATTTTCAGCGCCAGCGCCGTCACCGGCGCGGCGTCGATCGCCGCCGCCTCGGGAACGTCGCGGGTGCGGAAGCGGCGCAGATAGTGCGGGCCGCCCGCCTTCGGCCCGGTGCCGGAAAAGCCCTCGCCGCCGAACGGCTGGGCGCCGACGATGGCGCCGATCTGGTTGCGGTTGACATAGACGTTGCCCGCGCGCACCCGCTCCACCACCTTCTGCACCCGCCCGTCGATGCGGGTGTGCAGCCCGAAGGTCAGCCCGAAGCCGCGCGCGTTGATCGCGTCCACCACCGTCGCCACGCCGCCCGCCGGAAAGGTGGCGACATGCAGCACCGGGCCGAACACCTCGCGCGCGATGTCGGCGACGCCGCCGACGCGGATCACCGCAGGCGTGACGAACCGCCCGCCCGCAGGCGCCGCCAGCCGCTTGAGCACGCGGCCCTCGGCCTCGGCGGCGTCGATATGGGCGGCGATGGCGGCTTGCGCCTCGGCGTCGATCACCGGGCCGATGTCGGTTTCGCGCCGCCACGGGTCGCCCGGCCGCATCGCGTCGAGCGCGCCCGACAGCATCTCCAGCATCCCCGGCGCGACCTCCTCCTGCACATAGAGCATCCTCAGCGCCGAACAGCGCTGGCCCGCGCTCTGGAACGCGCTGGCGAGGATGTCGCGCACCGCCTGTTCGGGCAGCGCGGTGCTGTCCACGATCATCGCGTTGATCCCGCCGGTCTCGGCGATCAGCATCGCGTCGGGCGCGGTCTCGGCCAGTTGGCGCTCGATCAGCCGCGCCACCTCGGTCGAGCCGGTGAAGCACACGCCCGCGATGCGCGGATCGGCGGTCAGCGCCGCGCCCACCCCCCGCCCGTCGCCCGGCAGCAGGTGCAGCGCGTCGGCGGGGACCCCCGCCTCCAGCAGCAGCGCCACGGCGCGCGCCGCGATCAGCGGGGTCTGTTCGGCGGGCTTGGCGAGCACCGCGTTGCCGGTGACCAGCGCCGCCGCGATCTGGCCGGTGAAGATCGCCAGCGGAAAGTTCCACGGCGAGATGCACACGATCACGCCGCGCGCGCGGCATCCCGCCTCCTGCGCGGCCGCTTCCGCCGCGTAATAGCGCAAGAAGTCCACCGCCTCGCGCACCTCGGCCACCGCGTCGGCCAGCGTCTTGCCGGCCTCGCGCGCGCACAGGGCGAAGAACTCCGCCGCGTGGGCCTCATAGAGATCGGCGGCGCGCAGCAGTGCTGCGGCGCGCTCGGCGGCGGGCGTCGCCGCCCACGCAGGCTGCGCCGACACCGCCAGCGCCACCGCCGCGCGCGCCTGATCGGGGTCGGCGTCGCGCGCCTGGCCCGCCACGTCCGACAGATCGGCGGGGGTGAGCACGTCATGCGCCGCGCCGCCGCCTTGCGCCGCCGTAACCGGCCCCGCCGTCCAGCGGTGCGGCGCGGCGAAGGCGGCGCGGGCCGCTTCGATGGCCTCGTATGTGGCGGGGTCGGCGATGTCCCAGCCTTTCGCGTTGCGCCGACCGGCGCCGTAGAGCGCGGGCGGGGCGGGGATGGTGGGGTGCGGCGCCGGGCCCTCGGAGGGGATTGCGGCGAAGGGGTCGGCGGCGATGGTCTCCGGCGCCACCGCCTCATCGACGATCTGGTGCACGAAGCTTGAGTTGGCGCCGTTCTCCAGCAGGCGGCGCACCAGATAGGCCAGCAGGTCGCGGTGCGCGCCTACGGGTGCGTAGATGCGGCAGCGCGCGCCGTCGCGCTTGCGCACGGCGGCGTGCAGCGCCTCGCCCATGCCGTGCAGACGCTGGAACTCGAAGCGGTCCGCGCCCAGGCCCATCGCGCGGCTCATGTGCATCACGGCGGCGGCGGAATGGGCGTTGTGGGTGGCGAACTGCGGATAGATCCGGTCCGCGCGCGCCAGCAACCGCCGCGCGCAGCCGAGATAGCTGATGTCGGTGTGGGTCTTGCGGGTGAACACCGGATAGCCCTCGACCCCCAGCACCTGCGCGCGCTTGATCTCGGCGTCCCAGTAGGCGCCCTTGACCAGCCGCACCATGATGCGCCGTCCAAGGCTCTCGGCGCGGTCGTGCAGCCAGTCGATGGCGGCGGGGGCGCGCAGGCCGTAGGCCTGCACCACCACGCCGAAACCCTCCCAGTCCTTCAGGCTGGCGTCGCCCAGCGTCGCGGCGATGATGTCGAGCGACGGCTCCAGCCGGTCGGCCTCCTCGGCGTCGATGTTCAGCCCGATCCCGGCGTCGCGCGCCGCGCGGGCCAGATCCAGCAGCCGCCCGGCCAGAGCCGGCGTCGTCAGCGCGCCCTGCGCGGCCTCATAGCGCGGGTGCAGCGCCGACAGCTTTACCGAGATGCCGGGGTTGGCGCGCACGTTCGCGCCTTTGGCGGCGCGGCCGATGGTGGCGATGGCGGCGGCGTAGGCGTCGAAATAGCGCCGCGCGTCGGCCTCGGTGCGCGCCGCCTCGCCCAGCATGTCATAGGAGTAGGTGTAGCCCTCCGCCACCAGCGGCGCGCCGCGCTTCAGCGCCTCGGCCATGGTCTGGCCGAGCACGAACTGCGCGCCCATCTCGCGCATCGCCCGGCCCACCGCCGTGCGGATCACCGGCTCTCCCAGACGGCGCACCAGCCCGCGCAGCGCGCCGACCACGCCCTCGCTCTCCTGCTCCAGCACCCGCCCGGTCAGCATCAGCGCCCAGGTCGAGGCGTTGACCAGGATCGAGCCTGAGTCGCCCAGATGCGCGCCCCAGTCGTGCGGCGCGATCTTGTCCTCGATCAGCGCGTCCATGGTCTCGCCGTCGGGCACGCGCAGAAGGGCTTCGGCCAGACACATCAGCGCCACGCCCTCGCGCGTCGAAAGCCCGTATTCGCCGAGGAACTGCTCCATCACCCCCGGCGCGCCCGAGCCGCGCACCGCGCGCACCAGCGCCGCCGCGTCGGCGGAGATCGCGGCGCGGTCTTCGGGCGACAGCGCGGCGGCGTCGATGGCGGCGCGCACGGCGGCGGCCTCTCCGGCGGTCAGGGCGTGGCGCAGCGGGGCGCGGTCATCGAGCGGCATGGGCGTCTCTCCTTTGGTTGACGCCGCAGGATAGCGTGGATGGCAGGCGGCGTCCGTCCCGAGTTGCGCGGCGATGCGCAGCGTTCGTCCCGTTTACATCGGCGCTGTAGCCGCTATCGTCCTGCGCATGGCGGGTGAAACAGACGACATCGACGCGATCGACCTGCGCATCCTGCGCGCGCTGGGCGCCGACGCGCGGCTGTCGATGGCCGCGCTCGCCGCGCAGGCCGGGCTTTCCAAGTCGCCGACGCAGGCGCGGGTCAAGCGGCTGGAGCGGCTGGGCGTGATCCGGGGCTATGGCGCGCGGCTCGATCACGCGCGGCTGGGCTTGGGGCATATCGCCTATGTGCAGGTCAGCCTCAGCGACACCCGCTCCGCCGCGCTGGAGGCGTTCAACGCCGCCGTGCGCGACGCGCCGGGCATCGTGGAGTGCTGCATGATCGCGGCGTCGTTCGATTACCTGCTCAAGGTGCGCACCCGCGACATCGCCGCCTATCGCCGCCTGCTGGGCGAGGTGATCTCCGCCCTGCCCCATGTGGCGCAGACCTCGACCTTCGTGGTGATGGAGGCGGTCAAGGAGGCGTGAGGCGGCTTTGACAACGCCGCGCGCAGGGCGTTCTATGCGCGCGCAGCAGCGGAGCGCGCGATGATCCTCTATGGCCGGAACCTCTCGCCCTTCACCCGCCGGGTGGCGATATGGCTGACGCTGCAAGGGCGCGCGTTCGAGCGGCGGGAGCTGTCGGTGGTCGATCACTTCGACCAGATCGCCGCCGTCAGCCCGGTGGCGCGCGTGCCGGTGCTGGCGCTGGACGACGGAACCCGGCTGATCGAGGCCTGGGCGATCTGCGACTGGCTGGACATGACCGCGCCGCAAGCCGCGCTGATCCCGGCTTCCGGCCCGGCGCGCACGGCGGCGCTTCAGGCGGTGGCGCTGGCCTCCGCCGTCGCCGACAAGGTGGTGGCGCTGGTCTATGAAAAGAACCGCCGCGACCCCGCGCTGCACTATCCGGCGGTGATCGAAAAGATCGAGCGCCAGATCGCGGGCGGGTTGGCGGCGCTGGAGGCGCTGGCGCCCGATCATGGCTGGCCCGATCATGGCTGGCCCGATGGCTGGATCGGCGGCGACGCGCCGAACGGCGCCGACGTGGCGCTGGTCTGCGCCCATGACATCGCGGCGGCGACCAACGCCTATCTGCTCAAGCCCGGCTATCCGCGCCTTGCCGGGCTGGCGGCGCGCGCGAACGCCCTGCCCGCCTTCGCCGCGACCAAGCCCCGATGATCGACCTTTCCGCCCTCGCGCCGGGCCGCTCATGGGACCAGATGCGCGCCGACTTCCGCTGGCGGCTGCCCGCGCGATTCAACATGGCCGAGGCGCTGTGCGGCAAGTGGGCGCGCACCGAACCTGACCGCGTGGCGCTGCGCCACCTCAGCGCCGACGGCGCGCTCGACGCCTGGAGCTTTGGGCGGCTGGAGCGCGCCGCCTGCCGGCTGGCCAACGCGCTGGCGGCGGCGGGGGTGGCGCGCGGCGACCGGGTGGCGGTGCTGCTGCCGCAATCGCCCGAGACGCTGCTGACGCATCTTGCGGCCTATCGCCTGGGCGCGGTCGCGGTGCCGCTGTTCACGCTGTTCGGCGAGGACGGGCTGGCGTTCCGCCTGCGCGACAGCGGCGCCAAGGCGCTGGTCACCGACGCCGCCAACCGCGCCAAGATCGACGCGATCCGCGCGGGGCTGCCCGATCTCGGCTGCATCCTGACCGTGGGCGGCGGCGGGGCGGAAGATTTCGCCGCGACGCTGGATCGCGCCCGCGACGCGCACGCGATGGTTGAGACCGGCCCTGACGACGCCGCGCTGATCTCCTACACCTCCGGCACCACCGGCCCGCCCAAGGGCGCGCTGCATGGCCACCGGGTGCTGGCGGGCCATCTGCCCGGCGCTTTGCTGGTGCATGATTTCCCGCCGCAACCGGGCGACGCGATGTGGACGCCCGCCGACTGGGCGTGGATGGGGGGCCTGTGCAACATCATGATGCCCGCGCTCTACTGGGGCGTGCCGCTATTGTCGCACCGCTTCGAGAAGTTCGACCCCGAGCGCGCTTTTTCCCTGATCGCCGCGCAGCGCATCACCTGCGTCTTCGCGCCGCCGACCGCGCTCAAGATGATGCGCCAGGTTCCCGACCCTTCACGCTTCGGCCTTGGCCTGCGCACGCTGGGCTGCGGCGGCGAGGCGCTGGGGGCGGAACTGCTCGACTGGGGTCGCGACGCGCTGGGGCTGACCATCAATGAGTTCTACGGCCAGACCGAGTGCAACAAGGCGGTCGCCAACAACGTGAAGATCATGGCCGTCAAGCCCGGCTCGATGGGCCGCGCCGTGCCCGGCTTCGACGTGGGCGTGATCGACGGCGCCGGGCGCCCGCTGCCGCCGGGCGAGACCGGCGAGATCGCCATCAGGCGCGGCGCGGCGTCGATGTTTCTGGAATATTGGGGCCGCCCGGACAAGACGGCGGAGAAATTCGCGGGCGACTGGATGCGCACCGGCGACGAAGGCGTTATCGACGACGAGGGCTATCTGTTCTTCGCATCGCGCGCCGACGACGTGATCACCTCAAGCGGTTATCGCATCGGGCCGACCGAGATCGAGGATTGCCTCACCGGCCACCCCGCCGTGGCGCTGGCGGCGGTGGTGGGAGAGGCTGACCCGCTGCGCACCGAGATCGTGGTGGCGCATGTGGTGCTGCGGGCGGGCGCCGCGCCGGACGACGCCACCGCCCAGGCGCTGATCGCCCATGTGCGCGCGCGGCTCAGCCCGCATGTGGCGCCGCGCAAGGTGGTGTTCGCCGCCAGCCTGCCGACCACGGCCACCGGCAAGATCATGCGGCGCGCGCTGAAGCGCCCCTAGGCGTCGCGCCGCACCATGGCGATCGGCTGCGCGCCCAGGCCCTCGTCGCGGGCGCCATACATCACGCCGTTCTCGACCCAATAGACCAGCTTGACGCGGCCATAGTTCAGCCGCAGCCGCCCGTCCTCGCCGATCTGGGCGACGCGGCGGAAGGCGGTGGCGCGCTTGCCCCACGGCTCATAGGGCGCGTAGGTCTCGACAAGGTGGACCTGGCCGTCGGCGGCGATGTCGAGCACATAGAGGTCGTGGCACCACTCGCCCGCCCACTTGCCGCCGCCCCAGCGCCCGGAGAACGCCTGCCAGTTCTTTGGCACCGACGCCTCCGGCCGGGCGATCTCGACCTTGGTGAACAGATCGACGGTGTAGCAGCTGTCGTCGCGGGTCACGGCGTAGGGATCGACCTTGGCGACCTTCTGTTTCGGCGCGCCGCATGCGGCGACAAGCCCCGCGACTGCGAGAAGGATGAGTTTTTTCACTGCGCCTCGCTTTTCGTTTCTTGTGCGGATCGGCGTCGCGGCGACATTGCGCCCGACACTATGCCGCCGCACAATACGCCCGATTGCGCCAATTTGCGAGCGCCAAGACGTGACCCGCTGCGGGAGCCTGCATGAAATCCGTGATCTTCGATCTCGACGGCACGCTGGCCGACACCGCGCCCGACCTGATCGGCGCGCTGAACGTGATCGCGGCGCGCGAAGGCTGGCCCGCGCTCGACCCCGCCGCCGACCGGATCACGGCGGGCGCGGGCGGGCGCGCGCTGCTGCGGCGGGGGATGGCGGGTGCGGGACTGGGGGCGGACGAGGCGCGGGTGGACGCGCTGTTCCAGCCGTTTCTCGACGCCTACGCCGCCCGCATCGCGCAGGAGAGCCGCCTCTACCCCGGCGCCGAGGCGTGCCTTGAGGCGCTGGCGGCTGAGGGTTGGGCGCTGGGCGTCTGCACCAACAAGCCCGAGGGCCTTGCGCGCATCCTGCTCGACGCGCTGGGGGTGGCGGCGCGCTTTGGCGCGATCCTGGGCGCCGACAGCCTGCCGGTGCGCAAGCCTGACCCCCGCCCGCTGCTGGAGACCATCGCGCGCATCGGCGGCGCGCGGGCGCGGTCGGTTCTGGTCGGCGACACGATCACCGACGTCGAGACCGCCCGCAACGCCGCCCTGCCCTGCATCCTGTGCCGCTTCGGCTACGCCGCCCAGCCGCATCGCGACCTTGCGGCGGCGGCGGAGATCGACGCGCTTGGCGAGGTCGCCGCCCACGCCGCGCGCCTGATCGCCTCCCCTCTTGACGCGCCCGCGCAGCACCCGTAATCACGCTCCCGGCGGGCGGTTAGCTCAGTTGGTAGAGCACAGTGTTCACATCGCTGGGGTCACTGGTTCGAATCCAGTACCGCCCACCATGTCTTTCAATTACCCAGGCGTAGCCTCGCGAGCGTTTTCCACCGCCCGGTGAACCGTGAGGCACAAGGTATGGCGCAAAACGCCGCAGGTGCGTGGGGCATATGGGGCGACCCACTCTGAGCGCTCAAAGCGCTTGAGGAACAGCGCGAAAAGCTCCCCGCTCACGACAAGATCGAATAGCAGCGCCTTCGCCTCGCCTTCGCTGGCGAACAGCGTGCGCCCGGGGATTTCGCCAAGCCTTTCGCAGGTCAGCTTGAGCCGGCGCCCGGCTTCGTCCGGGTGAGTCTCGCAGTGTAAATTCGCGTATCGGCGAAATAGTGATCTGCCGACACGCCGCCAAAGAGGCGACTTCAGAAATGTCTCCTTGCGTCTCAGCGCGCTCTTGTAGAACCGCAAGTGCCCCGATAGGTTTATCTCAGCCGTAAGATTGGCGCAACACTGTTTGCCCACGTCGAGCATCCCCCACGACGGATGCGATATTGTGTAGACGTAGCGAATTTCGGCGCCGCAAAGCTCACATTTCTCGCAAGGCCCGCCAGTGTCGTTGCAGGCCTCGAGTTCCCACCCGGTGCGCGGTATGATCCGACCGTATGCCTTTGCGTGACAGCCGCAGCACAGAGGTCGTGTCGCGTATGTGGTGGAAATTCCCGATTGGCGGTCTCCAAGCTGGTAAAGGGTTGCCGCTTCAGGCGGCGAGGTCAAGGGTTACGGGGTCGAGGGACAGGGAAAGGGTCTCCCACCCATCCACCTTGCGCATCACGATCTGGCCGGAGGCGAGCAGCGCCCAGAACAGCATGGGCGCGGTCGCGGCGTCAGGCGGCACGGTCTGGGTCTTGATCCGGCGTCGGAACACCTCGTTCAGCCGCTCGATGGCGTTGGTCGTTCGGGCGGATTTCCATTGTGACGGGTCGAGCCGGGTGAACGTGAACAATCGATCCCCGGCCTCATCGAAGCTGTCGGCGACCGCTTTGCACTTGAGCCGCCACTTCGTCAGGAACGCCCTGCGCCGCTTCTCGATCTCCGCATTCGTCGCCGCGTAGATCATGTCGCGGCAGTCCTCTGTCAGCGCGTCCTCGAGCGCCTTCGGCGCGTGGGCGAGCAGGTTGCGGTGCTTGTGAACCGTGCAGCGCTAGACCGGCGCCTCCGGCCACAGCTCGGCAAGCGCCGCTTCGAGGCCCGGGGCCCCGTCGACGATGACGAACGCCGGCGCCCTCAGGCCCCTGGCGTCGAGGTCATCGAGAAACATCCGCCAGGCGGCCTTGCTCTCGCCGCCGTTCGACGGGAAAACGCGCCACTGGCGCCTTTTCTGATCCGCCTCACTCCTGATCGACAACAGGATCTTCTGCCCGTCCCGGCGCACGCCGATGGCCGCCAGCACCGAGATCGAGG
>Ga0210044_10001398_pt1 | contig 36624 bp, 33 predicted proteins | sample CryGey13umfilter_2_FD_183959 | JGI IMG/M metagenome (GOLD analysis project Ga0210044, IMG submission 183959) | Groundwater microbial communities from aquifer in Utah, USA - Crystal Geyser 4/9/14 3 um filter (SPAdes) (version 2) | ecosystem: Environmental > Aquatic > Deep subsurface >...
TCATGTCGATCACCATCCTTGCGATGATCAACCCGTTCGTCCAATCACACCTAATCTTGCCGCTTCAGGCTCATTCCTGGTTGGAAATACAGGCCTCGTTCAGGCTCATTCCTCATTGGACAAGGCTCCGCCTTTACAAAAAAACTTGCCAAGTGCATTATTGGGCTGTTTTTAATCCCTGAACGGACAACCACTTGATGGCAGCTTCAACAACTTTGACCAAGCTCAGCGGACTGGCCAACGCACTGGTACAAAGCGGGCGCCTGCTGGAGGCTGATGCCGAAGCCATTCAGTCCCAGGCCGGCGCCGATGAAACCGGCTTTGTCGCCCAGTTGGTGCAGAGCAAAAAAATGAGCTCCCTGGAAGTTGCAGAATTTGCTGCGCGGACATTCGGTTTTCCCCTGCTGGATCTGACGGCCATTGATGTGGATCACCTGCCCAATGACGTGCTCGATGCCAAGCTGATCAGAAGCCGGCGAGTCCTGGCCCTGCAAAAGCGCGGCAACCGCTTGTTCATCGCTACCTCCGATCCAGCCAACATGCGCGCCCTGGATGATGTGCGTTTTAAAACCAGCCTCACGGTTGAACCGGTAGTGGTGGAGGACGACAAGCTCGGCGCCCTGATAGAAAAAATTGCCGAAGCCACCGATACTTCACTACAGAATCTGGCTGGAGAAGACCTCGACCTCGAATTCACCGATGACGAAGTGCTGGCGCAGAAAGATGAGGGCGCCAGCGCGGAAATCGATGACGCTCCAGTCGTCCGTTTCCTCCAGAAAATTCTGCTGGACGCGATCAATGCTGGCGTCTCAGACATTCACTTCGAGCCCTACGAAAAATACTACCGTATCCGCTACCGCCTCGATGGCATACTCTATGAAGCGGCGCAACCGCCCCTGGCGATCAAGGATAAACTCTCCTCCCGCATCAAGGTGATTTCCAAGCTCGATATATCGGAAAAGCGCATACCTCAGGACGGCCGCATGAAGCTGGTGCTGTCCAAGAACCGCGCCATCGACTTTCGCGTCAGCACCCTGCCTACTCTGTACGGCGAGAAAATCGTGATGCGGATTCTCGACCCGGCCATCGCGACGCTGGGGGTTGACGCATTGGGCTACGAGTCGGACCAGAAAGAGCTTCTGCTCAATGCCGTCCGCCGTCCCTATGGCATGGTGCTGGTAACTGGGCCGACCGGTAGCGGCAAAACCGTATCGCTCTATACCTGCCTGAATATCCTGAACGAACCGGGCGTTAACATCTCCACCGCGGAAGACCCTGTCGAGATTAACCTTCCCGGCGTCAACCAGGTCAATGTCAACGACAAGGCCGGACTGAATTTCGCTGCAGCACTCAAGTCCTTCCTGCGCCAAGACCCGGATGTCATCATGGTGGGTGAGATCCGCGACCTGGAAACGGCGGACATCGCCATCAAGGCAGCGCAAACCGGCCACATGGTTCTGTCCACCCTGCACACCAATGATGCGCCCGGCACCTTGACCCGCCTGATGAACATGGGAGTCGCCCCTTTCAACATCGCCTCCGCAGTAATCCTGATTACCGCACAGCGCCTGGCACGGCGCCTGTGCAAGTGCAAACAGCCCATCGACATTCCCAAGGAGGCGCTATTGCTTGCAGGCTATGCCGAAGAAGACCTCGACGGCACTTGGCAGCCTTATGGTCATATCGGTTGCGAAATCTGCAAGAACACCGGCTACAAAGGGCGAGTCGGCATCTACCAAGTCATGCCGATCAGCGACGAAATGAGCCGCATCATCATGAAAAATGGCACTGCGCATGACATCTCCGACCAGGCAAAGCGCGAAGGTGTACGTGATCTGCGTCAATCCGGCCTGCTCAAGGTGAAGGCCGGACTGACAACGCTGGAAGAAATCGAAGCCATCACCAACGAGTAAAGGAATGAGCATGGCCATCGCAAAAAAAAAGGAAGCAATCAAAGACCTCCTCTTCGCCTGGGAGGGAACAGATAGAAAAGGTAAAGCCGTAAAAGGCGAGATGAGCGCACCGGGTGCGGCGGTAGTGCATGCCATGCTGCGGCGCCAAGGCATCACCGTTCTCAAGGTTAAAAAACAAGGCGGCTTCGGTCGTGGCAAAAAAGTTACCGAAAAAGACATCTCACTGTTCACACGGCAACTGGCCGTCATGATGAAGGCGGGCGTACCGCTGCTACAGGCCTTCGACATTGTCGGCAAAGGACATAGCAATCCCGCCGTTTCGAAGCTGCTTGGCAACATCAAGGCCGATATCGAAACCGGTAGCAGCATGAGCCAGGCATTCCGTAAATACCCTTTGTATTTCGACGCGCTGTACTGCAACCTGGTCAACGCTGGCGAACAGGCGGGCATTATCGACACAGTGCTGGATCGCCTCGCGACCTACAAGGAAAAGATTCTTGCCATCAAAAGCAAGATCAAATCGGCGCTGTTCTACCCCATCTCCATTCTCGTCGTCGCTTTTGTCATCACGGCAATCATCATGATCTTCGTGGTGCCGGCATTCAAGGAGCTGTTTACCAGTTTTGGCGCTGACCTGCCCACTCCGACTCTGGTGGTAATGGCCATCTCCGACTTTTTCGTTGCCTGGTGGTGGGCGATTTTCGGGGCAATCTGGGGCAGTCTCCAGTTCTTTTTCTACACCTGGAAACGCTCGAAAAAAATGCAGTATTTCATGGATCGCTTGTCTCTCCATCTGCCAATTTTCGGCCCGGTGATCGAAAAAGCCACTATCGCACGCTGGACCCGCACCCTGTCCACCATGTTTGCCGCCGGTGTACCCTTGGTTGAAGCGCTGGACTCGGTCGGCGGCGCAGCCGGCAATGCCTTGTATTTTGATGCAACGAAAAAAATCCAGAGCGAAGTCAGTACTGGCACCAGCCTGACGGTGGCGATGCAGAACAGCAATTTGTTTCCCAATATGGTCTTGCAAATGGTCGCCATCGGCGAGGAGTCAGGTGCTTTGGACTCCATGCTCTCCAAGGTGGCCGATTTTTACGAAGCCGAAGTGGACGATGCCGTGGCAGCACTTTCCAGCCTGATGGAGCCGATAATTATGGTGGTTCTGGGTGTCCTGATCGGCGGCCTGGTTATCGCCATGTACCTGCCGATCTTCAAGATGGGTTCGGTGGTTTAAATGTAGGAGCGGCATTGGCCGCGATAGGAATCGCAACGCGGCCAATGCCGCTCCTACACAAGCTCGGAACCAAAATAATGATCTTCGAACCCCCGCAATTCTCCCCGGCGCTGTACGTTAGCGTAGCCGCACTCCTCGGCCTGATGGTCGGCAGCTTCTTGAATGTCGTCATCTATCGGTTGCCCAGGATGATGGAACGCGAGTGGCGCGAGCAATGCAGCACTATAGACGGGGAGGGAGCCACTCCCCCCGCGGCCTACAATCTGGCTGTTCCTCGCTCGGCGTGCCCGTCCTGCGGCCATACGATTTCGGCATGGGAAAACATTCCGGTGATTTCCTGGCTGATTTTGCGCGGTCGTTGCGCACACTGCAAAGCCCCGATCAGTCCACGTTACCCCATCGTCGAAGCCCTTACTGGCATTATCAGCGGTTACGTCGCCTGGCATTTCGGTTTCGGGCCGATCACCCTGGCCGCCCTGCTATTCACATGGGCGCTGATCGCACTGACATTCATCGATCTCGACACCCAACTGCTACCGGACAGTATCACCCAACCCCTGATCTGGCTCGGTCTGTTGCTCAATCTCAACGGCTTCTTCACCAGCGTGAGCGAAGCCCTGGTCGGGGCGGTGGCGGGCTATTTGTCGCTCTGGAGCGTCTACTGGCTGTTCAAGCTGATTGCAAAAAAGGAGGGCATGGGCTATGGTGATTTCAAACTGCTTGCTGCGATCGGCGCATGGCTGGGCTGGCAGATGCTACCGCTGGTTATCCTGCTTTCTTCGCTGGTCGGAGCGGTGGTCGGCATTTCACTGATCCTGTTTGCCGGCCATGGCCGCCAGATTCCGATTCCTTTCGGCCCCTACCTCGCGGGTGGCGGACTGATCGCCCTGCTGTGGGGAAAGCAAATCACCCAGGCTTATCTCGGGTTCTAGGCGATGCTGGTAATCGGCCTCACCGGCGGCATCGGCAGCGGCAAAAGTAGCGTCGCCCGGATTCTTTCCACCTTGGGCGCCGCCGTCATCGATACCGATGAGATCGCGCATCGCCTGACGGAAAAAGGTACCCCGGCCCTTTCCGCCATCATCGAGCAGTTCGGATCCAGCTACCAATTACCGGATGGAAACCTCGATCGTGCCAGGTTGCGCAAACGAGTGTTTTCCGATCATGCCGCACTGGCAAAACTGGAAACGCTTCTCCACCCTCTCATCAAACAACAGGTCGTCTCGGAAATGGCTGAGGCACAGGGGCCCTATCTGGTGCTAGTGATCCCACTGTTTATTGAGACCGGTGCATACCGCGATCTGGTTGACCGGGTGCTGGTAGTGGATTGCGATGAAAACCAGCAAATCTCCCGGACCATGTCCCGTAGCCAGCTTTCCGCCGAAGAGGTGCGATCCATCATGGCTCAGCAGGCCCCTCGCGCGGAGCGCATCAGACAAGCCGATGACATCCTGCCCAACCGGGGTAGCAGTGAATATCTCGAAGAATACGCCCAGGAACTGCATCGGTATTACTTGACGCTGGCATTACAGCGGCAGGCATGAAGCCACTTCACTGGAAATCAAAATAATTCAAACTTTCATGTAATTATGCCAATACAAATCATTGCCAGATCGCTTATAATTCAGCAAAATTAAACTTTGCCGACTCCAGACCCGACAGTGATCACCTACGACCACCCTCTTAATGAGCGGATTCGCACTCTCCTGCGATTGGAGGATCTGTATGCCAAAGCGTATTACTTTTTCTCCCGGTCGCACCAGATGGATCATCACGCCGCACTGTTGGTTGTGTTCGAAATTCTGGAAGTTTCCTGCCGCGCCGATCTAAAATCCGACCTGCTCCAGGAACTGGAACGGCAGAAGCAAACCCTGGAAGCCCTGCGTAACAATCCCGCCATTTCGGAAGATGCCTTGAATGAGGTGTTGCGCGATATCGACAATGTCGCCGGTCGTCTGCACAGCCTGCCTGGCAAGGTCGGCCAGCACTTGCGCGAGAACGAATGGCTGATGAGCATCAAACAGCGCACCTCCATCCCTGGCGGGGTATGCGAATTCGACCTACCCTCCTATCATTTCTGGCTGAACCAGGATGAAACTCTGCGCCGTCAGAATCTGACGGAATGGCTGGCGCCGATGCTGCCGATTCGGGATGGCTTGAGAATCATCCTGCGCATGCTGCGCGACAGCGGCAAATCCAGCCACCACACCGCACAGCGAGGCGCATTTCAACAGATGTTGAGCGGCAGGGTGGCGCAGATGCTGCGTATCTCGGTCGCACGCAACTTACCCTGCTTCCCTGAAATCAGCGCCAACAAATACGCGATCAACATCCGCTTCACTGCTCTGGGAGGTACACAGAAACCAAGGGGGTGCGACACCGATGTCGAATTTGATTTGACCCTTTGTAACCTTTAGGTCAGGCAATCAATACCTGGCATTACCGCACATGAATACTCCTGCAAAACCCTCACCCTCCGTCCCCTGCCCGATTTGTGGTAACCCCGCGTCCTTTAGCCCGAAAAATCCATTCCGCCCGTTTTGCTCGGAGCGCTGCAAGCTGATAGACCTTGGTGAGTGGGCGAAGGAGGGCTATCGTATCCCGCTGGCCGAGGGAGAAACGGAAAAGAACGAGAATCTCAACTAACGGTCATGTCGAGAAGTGCCCGTAGCCCGTAGGATGGGTGGAGCGTAGCGATACCCATCATTACGGTTTACCCGATGGGTGATGCAGAATATTTCATTAATTCACTGCTCTACCTTGCGAACCTTTGCGGTGAAATGCCGTTTTTAAATTCATTCCTTGTGAAGCAATCACGTCTGCCATGCCCCACGCAACATGGCGATTCCATGTGCACCATGCCGCCACGCTTCGTCCAGGTCTGCGCGGGAGACCCCGCCCAGCGCATAGACCGCTATCGGCAAATTCTTTGCCAGGCGCGCAAAGCCCTCCCAGCCCAGAGCCGGCGCTCCAGGATGGCTCAGGGTCGGCAGCACTGGCGACAGCAACGCAAAATCCAGATCCAGTTCGGCAGCCCTATCCAGTTCGTGTCTGTCATGGCAGGAAGCGCTCACCAACTCCACTTCCGGTCGGGCTGTCAACGCCATCAGCTGTGCCGAATTCAGTTGCACCCCATCCGCCCCGACCTCCCGAGCCAGTACCGTATCACCGTTAATCACCACGCGTGCGCCGTGAGCATGCGCCCGCCGCACCACCTCGGCGGCGAAAGCGCGCAATGTTGCCGCGTCCATAGTCTTCTCTCGCACATGGATCAGCTTGACCCCCTGCTGCAACGCAACCTGAAACCGCTCCAGAAACGGCTCTACGCCAAGCTCCGCAGCATGAGTAATCGCACACACCGGGGGTAACGCAAGCGAGCGCAGAACCGGGCCATTGGCCGGTAATAGCGGTGTCACGGCCACTGCATCGGGATATTGCCAGGAAAGGCGCTGGTTTTCCTTGCCGTGAGGCTCGCCGTGCCAGCTCACCACACGAAAGAAATGCAGCCGCACCGTGGCGTGGGGATAGGCGTAGACGCGGGTCAGCCAGGGATGTGCCACCTCCACCGTTATCCCCAACTCCTCGTGCAACTCACGAACCAGGGCATGGTAGGGCGTCTCGCCCGCTTCGATCTTGCCGCCAGGAAACTCCCACCATCCGGCATAAGGTTTGCCAGCAGGGCGCTCTGCCAATAAAAACTCGCCATCGGGCCGCTGCACGACAGCAGCGGCGACTTCCAGAATGCTCATCAGCTTCGGTACTCGGCATTAATCTTGACGTAATCATAAGAAAAATCGCAGGTCCACACCGTGGCCGCCGCCTGTCCACGGCCAAGCTGTACCCGCACCGTGATTTCTGGCTCCTTCATCACCCGCTGGCCATCCTGCTCCTGATAGCTTGCCGCGCGGCCGCCATGTTCCGCCACCAGCACATCACCCAGATAGAGCTTGAGCCTGTCCACATCCAGATCGGCAATGCCGGCATAGCCGATGGCAGCGAGTATCCGTCCCAGATTGGGATCCGAGGCAAAGAAAGCGGTTTTTACCAGGGGTGAGTGTGCGATGGCATACGCCACTTGGCGGCATTCCGCCTCCGAGGCTCCACCCTCGACGACGATGGTGATGAACTTGGTCGCACCCTCGCCATCCCGGACGATGGCCTGGGCCAGCACTTGCGACACCTCGGTGACCGCATCGCGCAGAGCGGCGTAGCGAGCACTTGCAGCATCGGTGATTTCCGGCACGCCAGCCTCGCCGGTGGCGATCAGGATGAAGGAATCATTGGTGGAAGTATCACCATCCACCGTGATGCAGTTAAAGGAACGGTCGGCGGCATAGCGCACCAGCGCTTCCAGCAGGGGCTGGCTGAGCGCCGCATCGGTGGCGACATAGCCGAGCATGGTCGCCATGTTCGGATGGATCATGCCGGAGCCCTTGGCGATGCCGGTGAGGGTGACCGTCGCATCGCCCAGCCTGATCTGCTTCGACACCGCCTTGGACACGATGTCGGTGGTCATGATCGCCTGCGCGGCGTTGAACCAGTTGCTTTCCATAAGGTCGGCCACTGCCGCCGGCAGACCGGCAACAATCTTGTCTACCGGCAGCGGCTCCAGGATCACGCCGGTGGAGAAAGGCAGCACCTGTTCCTCCGCGCAACCCAGCAGCTTCGCCACTTCGGCGCAGGTCTGCCGGGCACGGTTCAAACCCTCTTCGCCCGTGCCGGCGTTGGCGTTGCCGGTGTTCACCACCAGCGCGCGGATACTTTTTCCCGCAGCCAGATGTTCCTTGCACAACGCCACCGGCGCAGCGCAAAAGCGGTTCTGCGTGAACACCCCCGCCACCCGCGCTTGGTCACCCAGTCGCATCACCAGCAAATCCTTACGATTGGCCTTCTTGATACCGGCTTCGGCGATGCCGAGGGTGATGCCTTTAACGGGCAGCAGTTGATTGGGGTTGGGCGGAGTAAGATTTACGGGCATGGCGCTTCCAGAAAGGTCATTACGATTATGGCATTTTAACAGCCGATGCCCACAGATGAAACAGAAAGGCCGGCATATAGCCGGCCTTTCTGTCCCTGCCAAATCTCAGTAACTAGCTGAGCTTGCCATGACACTGCTTGTACTTCCTGCCCGAACCGCACGGGCAGGGATCGTTGCGTCCGACCTTGTCGCCAGGGCGGACGAAGGGGTGGCGCTCCTCTTCCTTTGCATCCTCGTCATCTCCTTCCAGCGCTTCGTCGAAATCAGCGTGGTGGTATTGGACATTGGAAGGCTGGGGCTGAGCTTCTACCGCTTCCACATCCTCTTCGCTGCGAATCTGCACGGTCAGCACGATCTGGGTGACCTCTCGCTTGATGCGGTCGAGCATGTCGGAGAACAGCTCGAATGCCTCGCGCTTGTATTCCTGCTTCGGGTTTTTCTGGGCGTAACCGCGCAGATGGATACCCTGCCGCAGATGATCCAGCGCCGCCAGATGCTCGCGCCAGTGAGTATCCAGGCTTTGCAGCATCACGGCGCGTTCGAAGTGGTGCATGGTTTCGATGCCGACCGATTCCAGCTTTTGCTGGTACTGGGCGTTGGCTGCATCGATGATGCGTTGGCGCAGGCCGTGTTCGTCCAGGCTGGATTCCTTCTCCAACCACTCCTTGATCGGCAAAGCCAGTTGCCATTCGGCGGTCAGCGATTTCTCCAGCCCCGCCACGTCCCACTGCTCTTCCATGCTCTCCGGCATGATGTACTGGCTGATGTGGTCGTTGACCACGTCCTCGCGCATCGCCTGGATGGTTTCGGAAATATCCTCGGCCTCCAGCAACTCGTTGCGCTGGGTGTAGATCACCTTGCGCTGGTCGTTGGAGACATCGTCATACTCCAGCAACTGTTTGCGAATGTCGAAGTTGCGCGCCTCCACCTTGCGCTGGGCATTCTCGATGGCGCGAGTTACCCAGGGATGCTCGATCGCCTCGCCCTCCGGCATCTTCAGGCGATCCATGATGGCCGCCACGCGATCGGAAGCGAAGATGCGCAGCAACGGGTCTTCCAGTGACAGGTAAAAGCGGCTGGCGCCGGGGTCTCCTTGTCGCCCGGAACGGCCCCGCAACTGGTTATCCACCCGGCGCGACTCGTGGCGCTCGGTGCCGATGATGTGCAGGCCGCCCGCAACCAGTACCTGGTCATGCGCGGGTTGCCATTCACTCTTGATTGCGTCGTGACGCTTGATCTTTTCCTCTTCGCTCAGGCTCTCGTCGAGGCGAATCCGGTTGAGATCGCCTTCGATGCTGCCGCCCAGTACGATGTCGGTGCCTCGGCCCGCCATGTTGGTGGCGATGGTAATCGCGTTCGGCTGGCCCGCCTGCGCCACGATTTCGGCCTCGCGCGCATGCTGCTTGGCGTTCAACACCTCGTGAGGCAGCTTCTCCTCGGCCAGCAGATTGGAAATGTATTCCGAGGTTTCGATCGAGGTCGTGCCGACCAAGACAGGCTGACCCCGGCTCTGGCATTCCTTGATGTCGTTGATCACCGCCTGGTATTTTTCTTTTGCGGTGCGGTAAACCTGATCCATGCGATCTTCGCGGATCATCGGTCGGTGGGGCGGAATCACCACGGTTTCCAGCCCGTAGATCTGCTGGAATTCGTAAGCTTCGGTGTCGGCCGTGCCGGTCATGCCGGAGAGCTTCACATACATGCGGAAATAGTTCTGGAAGGTGATCGACGCCAGGGTCTGGTTTTCCTTCTGGATCGCCACGCCTTCCTTCGCTTCCACCGCCTGATGCAGGCCATCCGACCAGCGTCGCCCAGTCATCATGCGGCCGGTAAATTCGTCGACGATCACCACTTCACCGTTCTGCACCACATAGTGCTGATCGCGGTGGTACAGGGCATGGGCGCGCAGCGCGGCATACAGGTGATGCACCAAGCCGATATTGGCGGCGTCGTACAGGCTGGTGCCGGGCAGCAGCAGTCCCGCCTCGGCCAGCAACTGCTCCGCATGCTCGTGTCCTGCTTCGCTGAGCAGTACCTGATGCGATTTTTCATCGACACTGTAATCGCCCGGGCCGTCTTCTTTTTCCTGCTTGGTGAGCTTGGGCGGCAACTCGTTGATGCGGTAGTACAGATCGACGGTGTCCTCGGCCTGGCCGGAGATAATCAGCGGGGTGCGCGCCTCGTCGATCAGAATCGAATCCACCTCATCGACGATCGCGTAATTCAGGCTGCGCTGCACCCGCTCTGCGGGCTGGTACACCATATTGTCGCGCAGGTAATCGAAGCCGAATTCGTTGTTGGTGCCGTAGGTGATGTCGGCGGCGTAGGCGGCCTGTTTTTCCTCGTGGTCCATCTGCGACAGGTTGACACCGACGGTAAGCCCGAGGAAATTGTGGATGCGGCCCATCCACTCAGCATCGCGCTTGGCCAGATAGTCGTTCACCGTAATGACATGGACGCCCTTGCCGGACAACGCATTGAGATACGCGGGCAGGGTAGACACCAGGGTTTTGCCCTCGCCGGTGCGCATTTCGGCAATCTTGCCATAATGCAGCACCATGCCGCCAACCATCTGCACGTCGAAGTGGCGCATCTCGAGCACCCGCTTGCCCGCTTCGCGCACCACGGCGAAAGCCTCTGGCAGCAGCGCGTCCAGGGATTCCCCATTCTGGTAACGCTGCCTGAATTCATCCGTTTTGGCGCGCAACTCAACATCGGACAGAGGCGCGATTTTCGGCTCCAGCGCGTTGATGGCTAGCACCGCTTGCATGTATTGCTTGATTAGCCGATCGTTGCGGCTACCAAAGATTTTTCTGACCAGACGGGATATCATGAATTTTTAGGAAGTAAAATAAACAAAAAAGCCAGCGCCGAGCTTAGCGATGGCCGTCACTCAAATAGGCACAAGATCAGCTCTGTTGCAGGTAATGTTCCGGATTTTGCGGAGCGCCCCGGAGCCGCACCTCAAAGTGCAGGTGCGGCCCGGTGGAGCGGCCAGTTGTACCTACTTCGCCGATTTTTTGCCCTTTCATCACCACGTCACCCACCTTGGCCAGCACTTTTGAAGCATGTGCGTAACGGCTGATCAGCCCGTTGCCGTGATCGATCTCGATCATATTACCATAGCCGGCATAAGTATCGGCATAAACCACGATGCCGCCCCCTGCCGCGTGGATAGCCGTGCCAGAATCAGCCACGAAATCCACGCCTTCGTGGAAGGCTTTCTGGCCGGTGAAAGGGTCGATGCGATAGCCGAAATTGGAAGAATACCAGCCGACGGAAACCGGGCGAGCCGAAGGCATGGCGACTTTCTTCGCCTGCTGCTGAACCAGCACCGACTCCATCAACCCGAGCTGGTCGGATCGATCATCGAGTTTTTTCATTAAGTCGTCGAGCTGATGGCCAAACTCGCTCAGGGTCATGTCGCGCGCCGGCAGGCTGGACTCCGCGCCGCCCTGGCCCGGCTTTTTGTCAAAATTGAATTCCTGTTTGCCCATGCCCGTCAGCGTCGCCAATCGCTCGCCCAGGGAGTCGAGGCGCAGCACCTGCGCCTGCATCTGGCCTAACTTCACCGCCATGGCGCTGAGATTCTCCCGCAAATAAACCTGGCTCTTAGCCGCCTCGGTGCGCTGCGCGCTTAACACCAGGGATTGCAGGTAGGGATGGGGAATGTCTGCGGCATGAAACAACAGCAGATAGGTGAAGGCCATGGCCAGCAACAGCGGAAAAGCCAAAAGCGCCATGCCCAAGGTCATCACCTGGGTATGGCTCAACGCCACGGTCTTTCCCTTTGCCAACTTACCGGAAACTAGAATAATATTCACAGTTCTCCCTTTAGTTTGTTTTCTATGTCCACCCATCCAGCACATTCATTCCTGAACGCCGCACCCAACCTGCAGGCGCTCCTTCAGCAAGCGCAAAAATTGCGGGTATTGCAGAAGGCCTGGGATGAAGTCGTGCCCAAACCGCTGGCCACGGCATCTAGTGTCGGCGCGGTCCGCCAGCAAACGCTGATCGTCTTCGCGAGCAATGGCGCGGTTGCCGCCAAACTCAGGCAGCTCGCACCCAGCCTGCTGGAAAAAATTCAAAAACGGGGTGCTGAGGTTACTGCAATTCGCGTGGACGTGCAAGTCGAGGTCTTGCCTTTAGACAAAAAACCGAAAGACCTGATGGTGAGCCATAATGCCTTGAACAGCCTGGAAAAACTGGAACAAAGCCTGGACGATTCGCCGCTGAAAAACGCCCTTCATGCCTTGATCCGGCGGCATTCCGCCTTGAAGTAGGGTGGGCACGTTTTTGTGCCCATGCGAGGAACGGATGTATTCTGCGTGGGCACAAAAACGTGCCCACCCTACACAGCCAGGCTGTTCAACCGCAGCAATGCGGCCGGCGCATCTTCCTGGCGCTCGAAACTGACGAATTCCCACGCCTCAGCATCCGTCATCAGGCAGCGCAATAGACGGTTATTCATGGCGTGCCCGGATTTGTAGCCAGTAAATGCACCGATCAGCGGGTGGCCGAGCAGGTAAAGATCGCCGATGGCATCCAGCACCTTGTGCTTGACGAACTCATCCTCGTAGCGCAAGCCGTCACTGTTGAGAATGCGAAACTCGTCCATCACGATCGCGTTGTCGAGGCTGCCCCCCAGCGCCAGTCCCTGCGAGCGCATTGCCTCCACCTCATGCATGAAGCCGAAGGTGCGGGCGCGCGCAATTTCCTTGATGTAGGAAGTATCGGCAAAATCCACCGTAACCGACTGGCCGGAATTGGACAATACCGGGTGATCGAAAGCGATGGTGAGGTTCACCCGGAAACCCGGATGCGGATCGAAGCGCACCCATTTGTCGCCATCCCTGACCTCCACCGGTTTTTTGACGCGGATGAACTTCTTCGCTGCCGATTGCTCCTCGATACCGGCGGATTGCAGCAGAAACACGAAAGGCGAGGCGCTGCCGTCCATGATCGGCACTTCCGGCGCGGACAGGTCGACATAGGCATTGTCGACACCCAAGCCGGCAAACGCAGACATCAGATGCTCGACGGTAGACACTTTGACGCCATCCCGCACCAGCGTCGAGGACAACCGGGTTTCTCCGACACTGTACGGCTCCGCCTTGATGTCCACCGGCTCAGCCAGATCGACGCGCCGAAACACGACACCAGTGTCGACCGCAGCCGGACGCAAGGTGAGGTACACCTTCTCGCCGGTATGCAGCCCCACCCCGGTGGCGCGTATGATATTTTTCAGTGTCCGCTGTCTAATCACGAGAATTTCCCATGAGCATCATGGTGTTGTCAGAGGCCGGCAGTTTAGCACGGCGAGCGTGGCAGGCCAACCCTCGCACCGAAACCGACACCCCTGGCAGCCATTCGACTCAGCCCGTAGGATGGGTTGAGGCGCTTGCGCCGATACCCATCATTTTACGGTGATGATTGATGGGTATCGCTACGCTCCACCCATCCTACCCCTCAACGCAGGTCAGTCAGCCTGTTTGCGCAGGAATGCCGGAATATCGAGCAATTCCACGCCGGACTGCTTCATCGCCTCGACTTGCGCATCGCGCCGACGCCGCATCACTGCGGGCTGTTCCAGTTCGGAGTAATCCACCATCATCGGCTCATTGTCGGTACCCGTCTTCACGATGCTTAACGGCTTGTTTTGTTGACGGTTGACTGGCGAACCCAGGCCGGTAGCCACCACTGTCACGCGTAATTCGTTTCCCAGCGTGCTGTCGAGCACCGTACCGAAAATTACCGTTGCATCCTCGGCAGTGAAGCTGCGGATAGTGTTCATCACTTCGTAGACTTCCTCAAGATTCATGTCGTCGCTGGCGGTGATATTGACCAGCACGCCGCGCGCGCCGGACAGGTTGACATCTTCCAGCAGCGGACTGGCCACTGCCTGTTCCGCCGCCATCCGCGCGCGGTCGGCGCCGGACGCTTGGGCCGAACCCATCATCGCCATGCCCATCTCCGACATCACCGTGCGCACGTCGGCAAAGTCGACGTTGATCAAGCCGGTACATTTGATCAGCTCGGCAATGCCCGCCACCGCGCCATGCAGCACACCATCCGCCGCCTTGAAGGCATCGCGAAAGCCGATCTTGCCGCCCAGCACTTCCATCAGCTTGTCGTTGGGTATCACGATCAGGGAATCAACATGTTGCGTCAGCGCCTCAATGCCTTCCATTGCCACTTTCATGCGCTTGCCTTCAAAACCGAACGGTTTGGTCACCACAGCCACGGTCAGGATACCCAGCTCCTTGGCTACTTCGGCTACCACCGGTGCGGCGCCGGTGCCTGTGCCGCCCCCCATGCCGGCGGTGATGAACAGCATGTCGGCGCCGTCGATCAGCTCGGCGATGCGCTCTCTATCCTCCAGCGCCGCTTCGCGCCCGACTGCGGGGTTGGCGCCCGCGCCCAACCCCTTGGTGATGGTCGAGCCCAGCTGCACGGTGGTACCAGCCTGATTGCGCTTGAGCGCCTGCGCATCGGTGTTGGCGCAGATAAATTCGACGCCGCCCAAGCCACTGGCGATCATGTGATCCACTGCATTGCCGCCGCAGCCGCCCACGCCGATCACCTTGATTACCGCTTCCTGTGTTTGTGTGTCCATGATCTCAAACATGCCTGTCTCCTTAATGTTGTTAACCCCAAAGTTTAAAACCCAAAAAATACCTGCTCAAAAATTCCCTTGAAACCAACTCTTCATCCGATTGAAAATTTGTGTCACCGAGCCGTTCTGCATCGTTGCCAGGTGATGGCGCTGGTGTTGTTCCATGCCCGCAAGCAGCAACCCCACGCCGGTGGCGAAGCGCGGATTGCGCACCACCTCGGCCAACCCGCCCACGTACTGTGGCATCCCCAGCCGCACCGGCATGTGGAACACCTCCTCGCCCAGCTCCGCCATCCCCTCCATGGCGCTGCTGCCGCCGGTGATGACGATGCCGGAAGAGAGCAGTTCCTCGAAACCGCTGCGGCGCAATTCTGCCTGCACCAGGCTGTACAGTTCCTCGACTCGCGGCTCGATCACTTCGGCCAGAGTCTGGCGCGACAGCTGCCGCGCTGGCCGGTCGCCAACACCGAGCACCTCGATCATTTGCTTCGCGTCGGCCAGCTGGCGCAGCGCGCAGCCGTATTTCACCTTCAGATCCTCGGCGTCCGCCGTCGGCGTCCTGAGCGCCATGGCCACATCGTTGGTGATCTGGTCGCCGGCGATCGGGATCACCGAGGTGTGGCGGATCGCGCCGCCGGTGAATACCGCGATGTCGGTGGTGCCGCCACCGATGTCCACCAGGCACACGCCCAAGTCTTTTTCGTCTTCCGACAATACCGCCATGCTGGATGCCAGTGGCTGCAGAATCAGGTCGCGCACTTCCAGCCCGCAGCGACGCACACACTTGATGATGTTCTGGGCCGCGCTGATCGCGCCGGTGACGATATGCACCTTGACCTCGAGCTTTACCCCGCTCATGCCGAGCGGCTCGCGCACGTCTTCCTGCCCGTCGATGATGAATTCCTGTGTCAGGATGTGCAGCACCTGCTGGTCGGTCGGAATGACCACCGCACGCGCCGTTTCGATCACCCGGTCAACGTCGGTCTGGCCCACTTCCTTGTCCTTGATCGCCACCATGCCATGCGAGTTGAGACTCCTGATATGGCTGCCGGCGATGCCGGTGTAGACCTCGCGTATCTTGCAATCGGCCATCAGCTCGGCTTCCTCCAGCGCGCGCTGGATGGCGTTGACAGTAGACTCGATATTCACCACCACGCCCTTCTTCAAGCCGCGCGACGGCGTCTGCCCCATGCCGATGATCTCCAGCCGCCCTTCCGGCAGGACCTCCGCGACGATGGCGACGATTTTCGAGGTGCCGATGTCCAGCCCCACGATCAGATTTTTTTGCTCTTTGGCCTTGCTCATCCCTTGTCTCCCTTCTCCCACCGGTCAGGCGGCAGTTGCCAGAATATTGACATCACGTCGCCACCCGACCTTTTTCTTCGAATTTCCCTGCCCCGGCCTTGCTGCCGGCTGCGCCTTCTTTGCTGCCTTCTCGGCAATCTCCGGGTAGCGAACCGCAAACCCGTTGGGGTAGCGTAAGTCGGCGTAAGCCACCGAATGCGGGAGTTTGGCGACACTCTGGCCGTATACCCCGACGAATTTCTCCAAACGCTCGCGCACCTTGTCCCTGCCCAATTCCACTACCAGTCCATTATTCAGCTGGAGCTGCAACGCACGGCGGTCTGACAGGGTCATACGAGTCAGAGCCAGGTTGAACGGCTTGAGCAACCGGCTGAATTCCTCATAATGCCCAGTCACTTCCCTGGTCGCGCCTTCCGGGCCGTTGAACTCAGGCAGCACCGCATTCGTGGCCGCCCTGAATGGCTCGCCGTGGGTGTTGACCAATGCCGAACTGCCCCAGCGAGCCAGTACCACGTGCTCCTCGATCGCCACTTCCAGCCGGTCCGGCCAGCGCCGCCTCACGTTCACGTTACGCACCCAGGGCAGCTTCTCGAACGCCGTGCGGGTGCGGTTCAGATCGAGGGTAAAAAAGTTTCCCCTCATCTCGCGTGCCACGATGAACTGCACCTGCTCGCGGTTGACGTGCTGCAACTCTCCCTCGACGTCTACCTTGCGCAGTGGAAACACCGGCAGATGCACCGCCAGGAACAGCACGGCGTATACCAGCAGCACTGCCGCCAGTGCGTAAAGCGTGTTTGCCAGCCACAAGGTCATCTGCGTTTTATCCCAAATCAAAACAAGCCCCTTTTACCACTGTCCCTTCCCCCTCCCAGGGGGAAGGTTAGGATGTCCGAGCCCCAAACGAAACTTCCCACCCCCACTCTAGCCTCCCCCTAAAAGGGGGAGGGAATGTGCTACTCCGCCCGCGCCAATCCAAGAACCCTGACCACCAAATCTTCAAAGCTCAGGCCCGCTGCCCGCGCCGCCATCGGCACCAGGCTATGGTCGGTCATTCCGGGCGAGGTGTTGGCTTCCAGCAAGTAAGGCTTACCCGCCGCATCGAGCAGGAAATCCACCCGCCCCCAACCGGCGCCGCCGAGCACCGCGTAGCCCCGCTTTGCCAGGCGCTGAATTTCGCTCTCCTGTTCCGCTGACAGCCCGCACGGACAAAGGTAGCGGGTATCGTCGCGCAGGTATTTCGCCGCGTAATCGTAGAACTCGTTGGCCGGCTCGATCTTGATCACCGGCAGCGCCTCGCCACCGAGAATCGCGGCGGTGTATTCGCCGCCACCGACGAACTGTTCGGCAATCACCAGATCGTCGTAGCGCGCCGCCAGTTCGTAAGCGGCGCGCAGATCTGCGGCTGCCTTCACCTTACTGATGCCGACACTGGAACCTTCGTTAGCCGGCTTGACGAACAACGGCAAGCCGATGCGCGCGGCAACCGCCGCAAAATCGCTGCCGGAATCGAGCAACTCGTAGGCGGGAACCGGCAACCCAGCCGCCTGCCACACCAGCTTGCTGCGCCATTTGTCCATCGCCAGGGCAGAGGCCAGCACGCCGCTGCCGGTGTAGGGAATGTCCAACAGAGCCAGCGCGCCCTGCACCGTGCCGTCCTCGCCCTGGCCGCCGTGCAGGGTGATAAAGACCCGCTGGTAGCCATCCCGCTTTAGCTCGCCCAACTCCCGCTCGGCCGGGTCGAACGCATGGGCATCGACGCCGCTGCGCTTGAGCGCCGCCAGCACCGCATTGCCGCTCTTCAGCGACACCTCGCGCTCGGCGGAGCTCCCGCCCAGCAGCACTGCGACTTTTCCGAAATTGTGTGTTTGCATCATTCGAAAACCTTTTCTTTACCGCAAAATGTAGGTTGGGTTAGCGGCTTCATCGCGTAACCCAACAAACCTAAAACATCAAAACCCATATTTAAGGAAGCTTGGGTTTGTTGGGTTACGGCGCAAAAAACCGCGCCTAACCCAACCTACATGAATTCTGTGGTTCACGTTTTTTCTCCGATTACCCGCACTTCCGTGACCAGTTCCACGCCGTGCTGCTCCTTGACCGTTTGACGCACCTTGGCGATCAGCGCCTCGATGTCCGCCGCCGTGGCTCCGCCGGCGTTGACGATGAAATTGGCGTGCTTGGGCGACACCATCGCTCCGCCGACCGTCGTTCCCTTCAGGCCGCACGCCTCGATCAGGCGCGCCGCGTGATCGCCCGCCGGGTTGCGGAACACCGAGCCGGCATTGGGCTGGCCAATCGGCTGGCTCGTCACCCGCTTCTCCAGCAAGTCCTTGATCTTTTGCCGCGACACTTCGCCGTTGCCGGGCTTGAAGGCGAACCAGGCGGCGACGAACCATTCGCTGGCTATCCCCGCCTTGAGCGCCACGTGGCGGTAGCCGATGTCGAAATCCTGCGGCAGGCGGCGGCGCAACTCGCCGAAACTGTCGATGGTCAGGACTTCGGTCACGTGTTGCCAGGTCTCGGCGCCGTAACAGCCGGCGTTCATCGCCAGCGCGCCACCCACGGTGCCGGGAATGCCGGCGAGAAACTCGGCGCCCTCGAAACCGTTCAGAGCGGCAAAACGCGCCACCTTGGGGCTGGCCACGCCCGCCTCGGCGTAAACACCGGCCAGTGCGCCCGGCTTTCCGTGCCACAGCGCGATTTGGTTGAGCGCACCGTGCAGCAGCACCACCGTGCCACGCACCCCGCCGTCGCGCACCAGCAAATTGCTGCCCAAGCCGATGAAGTGCACCGGCTCGTCGGCCGCCAGCCCCTGCAAAAACCGCGACAAATCGGCGATATCCGCCGGAATGTAAAACCGTTCTGCCGGCCCACCGACGCGCCAGCTGGTGTGCTTGCTCATCGGCTCGTTGCGGCGCAAAACGCCGCGCAGTCCGTAGGATGGGTGGAGCGTAGCGATACCCATCAACCATCACTCCGCACTAGCTTGTTAGGCACCTGGCCGATCGAGCCGGCCCCCATGGTCAGCACCACATCGCCGTCCCGCGCCGCATTCAGAATTTCATGCGGCAGTTCCGCCAGCGTTTCCACGAAAATCGGTTCAACCTTGCCCGCGACACGAATGGCGCGCGCCAATGCTCTGCCGTCTGCGGCCATGATTGGCGCTTCGCCGGCGGGGTAGACTTCGGTCAGCAGCAGTGCATCGACGGTCGACAGCACCTTAACGAAGTCCTCGAACAAATCGCGCGTCCGGGTGTAACGGTGCGGCTGGAAGGCCAACACCAGCCGCCGGCCGGGGAAGGCGCCGCGAGCAGCCGCAAGCGTTGCCGCCATTTCCACAGGATGGTGACCATAATCATCGATCAGGGTGAAGCTACCGCCATCCGGCAGTGCCGCTTCGCCATGGCGCTGGAAACGCCGGCCTACGCCGCGGAACTCGGCCAATCCCTTGACGATGGCCGTATCCGGCGCGCCCACTTCCGCCGCCACCGCAATCGCCGCCAGCGCATTCAGCACGTTGTGGCTGCCGGGCAAGTTGAGCGTTACCGCCAGTTCCGGCAATCCGGCGCGTTGCACCTTGAAATCCATCCGTCCGCCGCTGTGGCTGATGTCCGTCCCCCGAACCTGCGCGCCTTCTTCCAAGCCATAGGTGACCATCGACTTGGTGATGCGCGGCATGATCTCGCGCACGTTGGCGTCATCTGCGCACAACACCGCCATGCCGTAGAAAGGCAGGCGCTGGATGAAGTCGACGAAAGCCTGCTTCAACCTGCCAAAATCGTGCCCGTAGGTTTCCATGTGGTCGGCGTCGATATTGGTCACCACCGCCATCACCGGCATCAGGTAAAGGAAGGAAGCATCGGACTCGTCCGCCTCGGCGACGATGAAATCGCCCTGGCCCAGCCGCGCGTTGGCGCCGGCCGCCTCCAGCTTGCCGCCGATAACGAAAGTCGGGTCCATGCCCGCCTCGCCGAGGATACTGGCGATCAGGCTGGTGGTGGTGGTCTTGCCGTGGGTGCCGGCCACCGCAATGCCCTGCTTGAAGCGCATCAGCTCCGCCAGCATCATGGCGCGCGGCACCACCGGGATGTTGCGCTCCCTCGCCGCAGCCACTTCCGGGTTGCCGGACTGGACTGCGGTGGAGATCACCACCACATCGGCGCGCTCCAGATTGCTGGCGGCGTGGCCTTGGTAGACTTGGGCGCCCAGGCTCTTCAGACGGCGTGTAGCAACGTTGTCGCCCAGATCGGAACCGCTTACCTCGTAACCCAGGTTGAGCAGCACCTCGGCAATACCGCTCATGCCGACGCCGCCGATGCCAACGAAATGAACGTGTTTGACTTTATGTTTCATCCTGCCAACTCCATGCACACCCTTGCCACGTCTGCCGTGGCTTCCGGCTTGGCCAATTTTTTCGCCGCCTGCGCCATCGCCAGCAACTTCTCGCGGGTAAAACCATGCAGCAGTTCCGCCAGTTTTTCCGCGTTCAATTCGGTCTGTGGCAGCAGCACCGCTGCGCCGTTCTCGCTCAGGAAACGGGCGTTGCCGGTCTGGTGGTCGTCCACCGCGTGCGGGTAGGGCACCAGCACGCTGGCCACACCGGCGGCAGTCACTTCGGCCAGGGTCAGAGCTCCCGCCCGGCACACGATCACGTCGCACCAGGCATACATTTGAGCCATGTCGTCGATGAAGGCGCGGGCGTCGGCAGCGACGCCGGCAGCGGCGTAGTTGGCTCGCAGCTTTTCCAGGTTTTTGGCGCCGGACTGGTGGATCACTTCGGGGCAGTCGGTTTCCGCAATCAGTGCCAGCGCCTGCGGCACCGCTTCGTTCAGCGCCGCCGCGCCCAGGCTGCCGCCCACCACCAGCAGGCGCAGCCTGCCTTGGCGGCCAGCCATCCGTTGTTCCGGCGCGGGCAGGGCGGCGATATCAGCGCGCACCGGGTTGCCGCACCGTTCCAGCGCCAGTTTGCGGCAGCCGATTGGCTTGTCGCCGGAGTTGTTGAAAGCTGACGGGAAAGCCACCAGGACACGATCGGCAAGGCAGGCCAACACTCGGTTGGTCAGCCCGGCCACCGAGTTCTGCTCGTGGATCACCAAGGGCCTGGCCAGCAGGGAGGCCATCAGGCCGCCGGGGAAAGCCGTGTAGCCGCCCATGCCGAGCACCACGTCGGGGCGGATACGGAAAATCGCCGCCGCGCTCTGCCACATCGCCAACAACAGCATGAGCGGCAGCGCCGCCCAGCGCAGCACGCCCTTGCCACGCATCCCGGCGAATTTGACCCAGGCCATTTCGTAGCCTTTTCCCGGCACCAGCCGCGATTCCATGCCGGCGCGCGTGCCCAGCCACACCACTTTCCAGCCGCGTTCTTTCAGATAATCCGCCACTGCCAGTGCCGGGAACACATGCCCGCCGGTGCCGCCCGCAATGATGAGCAAAGTTCGTGAGGCGTGAGGCGTGAGGCGTGAGGCATAAGGCGCACAGGTAGCGGCGGGTTCGTTTTCACCCCTCACCCCTAACCCCTCACTCCTCACCTGTGGCTCGCTCATACCGAATACCCCTTCATCACCTGGCGATTCTCCCAGTCCACCCGCAGCAGCACGCCGATGGCGGTGCAATTGGCGACGATTCCGCTGCCGCCATAAGACAGCAGAGGCAAAGTCAGTCCCTTGGTCGGCAACACCCCCATGTTTACGCCCATGTTGATGATCGCCTGCACCGCCAACCAGATGCCGATGCCGTAGGCCGCCAGCGCGGCAAAATGACGGTCGATCCCGGCCGCTTGGCGGCCGATAGAGAAAGCGCGGACAGTCAGCCAGACGAACATCAGGATCACCACGGCCACGCCAGCGAAGCCGAGTTCCTCGGCGATCACAGCAAGCAGGAAGTCGGTGTGCGCTTCCGGCAGATAGAACAGTTTTTCGACACTCGCGCCCAGGCCGACGCCATACCATTCGCCTCGGCCAAAGGCGATCAGCGCGTGAGAAAGCTGGTAACCCTTGCCGTAGGGATCGGCCCAGGGATCCATGAAGCCGACAATGCGCTGCATGCGATAGGGTGAAGTCCAGATCAGCAGCAGGAAGCCCACCAGCAACATGGCGATCAGGCCGGCGAACAGCCGCCAGTTCATGCCGCCGAGGAACAGGATCGCCATGGCGATGCTGGTGATCACGGCGAAGGCGCCGAAATCCGGCTCGCGCAGCAGCAGGCCGCCTACCAGCAGCATCACCATGAACATCGGCATAAAGCCCTTCTTGATGCTGTCCATGTAAGCAGCCTTGCGCACCGTGTAATCGGCAGCGTACAGCACAGCGAACAGCTTCATGAACTCGGACGGCTGCAAATTGATCACCACCAGCGACAGCCAGCGCTGGCTGCCGTTGACCTCGCGACCGACGCCGGGAATCAGCACCAACACCAGCAGCGCCAGGCCGGAAAGGAACAGCCAGGGCGCGGTTTCCTGCAACACCTTGTTCGGCACCTGGAAGGCAAACAGGCCGAACAGGGCGCCGACGCCGAGATAAATCGCTTGGCGCACCAGGTAATAGCTTTCCTGGAAGCCGGTGTGCTTATCCGCTGCAGCGATGGCGATTGAGGAGGAATACACCATTACCAGCCCGAAGCCGAGCAGCAGAATCACCAGCCACAGCAAGGTGCGGTCGTAGTCGGGTCTGGCGTGCTCGACGGCTACCGGCGAATAGGTATTCATGCCAAAAACCTTTTTCCGTCCACAAAAAACACGAAAGACACGAAATAAATCAACAGTGCGTAGGGTGTCAAAAGCTGCGCGCATTGCACCGTATTCGAGCAACATACGGCGCAATGCGCTTCGCTTATTGACGCCCTACGCTTTACGGTGGTTAGCAAATAGGTGTTCATACTTTCGCCTTCCCTAGTTTTTTAACCGAAGCGATGAACACCTGGGCGCGATGTTCGTAGCTGCGGAACATGTCGAAGCTGGCGCAGGCCGGCGACAGCAGCACCGCATCATCCGACCGGGTCTGTTCGAACCCCAGGATCACGGCTTCCTCCATGCTCGCCGCTGCAAATAAGGGCACGCCGCAGTCGGTTAGGGCCGCGCCGATTTTCGGCCCGTCGCGCCCGATCAGCACGACGGCGCGGGCATGGGCCGACACCGCCGGTGCCAGCGGGCTGAAATCCTGACCCTTGCCATCGCCGCCGGCAATCAGCACCACTTTGCACGGCATGCCGTTGAGTGCCGCCACCGTGGCGCCTACATTGGTTCCCTTGGAATCGTCATAGAAGGTGATGCCGTTGATCTCCGCCACCTTCTCCACCCGGTGCGGCAGTCCCTTGAATTCGCGCAGCGCCTCGATCAGGGGCTGGAGCGGCAGGTCGATGGCGCGGCACAGGGCCAGAGCGGCCAGCGCGTTGGCGGCGTTGTGCAAGCCGGCAAGCGGCAGATCGGCTACGGCTAACAGCCTATTTTCGCCCTGCGCCAGCCATGGGCCGTTCTCGCCGCCCAGCAATCCCCAGTCCTCGGGTTTCTGCGGCGCGTCCAGGCCAAACGTCACCGCCTTGCTATCAGGCTTCGCCATCGCCAAGCTGTAACTGTCTTCCCGGTTCAGCACCTGAACGCCGTTGCCGGCAAAAATGCGCGCCTTGGCCGCAGCGTACTCCGCCATACCGTGATAGCGGTCCATGTGATCTTCGGTCACGTTGAGCACGGTCGCTACAGCCGGATTCAGGGTATGCGTGGTTTCCAGCTGGAAGCTGGAGAGTTCGATCACGAACACGTCGGCAGTCTCGCCGCGCCGGCTCAGATCGCTCAATGCATTCAGCACCGGCAGACCGATATTTCCCGCCACTACCGTATGCAGGCCTGCCTTCTTGCACATCGCACCGACCATCTCGGTCACCGTGCTCTTGCCGTTGGCGCCGGTGATGGCGATCACCCGGGTTCTTAGCGTTAAGTCCTGAGTCCTGAGCGCCTGGGCGAATAACTCGATATCCCCGACCACTTCCACACCGTGCGCCAGCGCATCGGCAACGGCCGGTTCGCGCAGGGAAACGCCCGGACTGACCGCGAGCAGGTCGGCATTGCAGAAGACTTCTTCCTTGAGCTTGCCGGTAAATAGCGGCACGCCAGGCAGCTCAGCCTGAAGGCGTGCGGCGTGGGGCGGATGGTCGCGCGAGTCGGCGACAGCCACCACCGCACCTCTCGCGTCCAGCCAGCGCGCCATGGAGAGACCCGTGTCGCCAAGTCCCACCACCAGCACTTTTTTATGTTCGAGGTTAGATTTCATCTCAGCCATGTAGGTTGGGCACCCCGTGCCCAACAAATAAATTTGGGTTTGTCGGGCACGGAGTGCCCGACCTACGCCTATTCATCTCAGCTTCAGGGTGGACAATCCCACCAGCACCAGCATCATCGAAATAATCCAGAAGCGAACCACCACCTGGTTTTCTTTCCAGCCCTTCAGCTCATAATGGTGATGCAGTGGCGCCATGCGGAAGATGCGCTTGCCGGTGAGTTTAAACGACCCCACCTGGAGCACCACCGACAGGGTTTCCACCACGAACACCCCACCCATCACGAACAGGACGATTTCCTGCCGCACGATCACCGCCACCACGCCGATCGCGGCACCCAGCGCCAGCGCACCCACATCGCCCATGAACACTTCGGCGGGGTAGGCGTTGAACCAGAGAAAACCCAGGCCAGCTCCGGCCAGGGCGGTGCAGAACACGGCCAGTTCACCGGCGCCAGGCACGTAGGGAACACCGAGGTAACGCGAAAAAACGAAGTTGCCGGCAATATAGGCAAAAAGTGCCAGCGCGCCCGCCACCATCACCGTCGGCATGATCGCCAGGCCGTCCAGCCCGTCGGTGAGGTTGACCGCGTTGCTGCTGCCGACGATGACGAAATAGGTCAGCACTACGAAGCCCACTCCGCCGAGAGGGATCGTCAACATTTTGAAGAAAGGCACGATCAGTTCGGTATGGGCCGGCAGCGTGGCAGTCATGGCGAGAAACACGGCAACACTGGCGCCGATCAGCGATTGCCAGAAATACTTGGTCTTGGCCGACAGCCCCTTGGGGTTACGATGCACCACCTTGCGCCAGTCATCGGCCCAGCCGATGGCGCCGAATCCTATCGTGGTGGCCAGCACGACCCAGACATAAAGGTTACGCAGATCCGCCCAGAGCAGGGTGGAAATCGCCATCGCCACCAGGATCAGCGCGCCGCCCATGGTCGGCGTCCCGGCCTTGATCAGGTGTGTCTGTGGGCCATCGTCGCGCACCGACTGGCCGATCTTGTAGGCGGTGAGCTTGCGGATCATTGCTGGACCAACGATGAACGAGATCATCAGCGCGGTCAGCATCGCCAGCACCGCGCGCAAGGTGATGTAACCAAACACGTTGAAGGCGCGAATGTCGTGCCCCAGCCATTGGGTCAATGCGAGCAACATGCCATATCCTCCTTCACGAAACTCTTCACGACCCGCTCCATCTGCATGAAACGCGAACCCTTCACCAGCACCGTCACCTCTGGCGCCAGAAGGTTTTCGATTTCGTGCAACAGATCCTCGATATATTCGAAATGCCGTCCGCCCTCGCCGAAAGCTTGTGCCGCAGCGGCGCTCAGATCGCCCAAAGTGAACAGCAGATCGACCCCGGCCGCCTTCGCCGCCGCGCCGATTTCGGCATGCAGCGCGCGCGCGTTTTCGCCCAGTTCGCCCATGTCGCCCAGCACCAGCACTTTTTTGCCCGGCAAGCCGGCAAGCACGGCGATCGCCACCCGCACCGAGGCGGGGTTGGCGTTGTAGGTATCGTCGATCAGGGTGGCGCCATGCAGGCAGGGACTTTTCCGCAGTCGGCCCTTGACGCTGGCAACCTTGGCCAGCCCTGCGGCGATGGTGGCGTTGTCGACACCCAGAGCCTGAGCCACAGCCGCCGCCGCCAGGGCGTTACGCACGTTGTGCTCGCCCGGCACCGGCAATGCGACGGCAAATTTTCCCGTGGGCGTGGCCATCTCGATTTCACTGCCGAAGGACTGCAATTCGAAGCTGGCCGATAGTTCGGCTGGCTGTTCGAGGCCGAAGCGGATGATGCGGTGACCTGCTGCCAGTTCCTGCCACAGCGCCGCATGCGGGTCGTCGGCGTTGATCACGGCGGCGCCGTTAGCGGCCAAGCCCTGAAAAATTTCGCCCTTGGCGCGAGCCACCGCCTCGACAGTACCCAAACCCGCCAGATGAGCGGCCTGGGCATTGAGGATCAGCGCCACATCGGGCTTGGCAATCCCGGACAGATATGCGATCTCGCCCGGATGGTTCATGCCCATCTCGATCACAGCATAGCGATAGGTATCGCGCAATCCGAGCAGCGTCAGCGGCATGCCGATGTCGTTGTTGAGGTTGCCCTTGGTCGCGAGCACTGCTTGATCGCCAGCCTGCTCGCGGAGTATTGCCGCGATCATTTCCTTCACCGTGGTCTTGCCGCTACTGCCGGTGAGCGCCACCACGGGAATCGTGAAGCGGCTGCGCCAGTGAGCGGCCAATTCACCCAGAGCAAGGCGCGCATCCTTGACAACCAGTAGCGGAAAATCGCCCCAAGCCGGGTCGCGCCGTTCCACCAGCGCGGCGACCGCACCCTGTTCCATCACTTGTTTGACGTAATTGTGGCCATCGAAACGCTCACCCTTCAGCGCCACGAATAAATCGCCGACGACCACTGCACGGCTGTCTGTGGTGACGCTGTAAAACGTCACATCCGCACCGCTGGTTTCAGCGTTTATCGCTTTGGCTGCTGCGCTCAGGCTTAACATGTTGCAACCCTCTCAAGGATGCGCGACACCACATCGACATCGGCAAAGGGCAATTTCACACCCTTGATTTCCTGGTAATCCTCGTGACCCTTGCCGGCGATCAGCACCACGTCATCCGGCTGCGCCCCGCGCACTGCGGCATCTATGGCTGCGGCGCGGTCATCAATCACCCGATAGTTGGCGCCCATGCCGACGATAATTTCGTCGATGATGGCGCGGGCATCCTCGCCACGCGGGTTGTCGCTGGTCACGATCACGCTGTCCGCCAGACGCGATGCCACCGCGCCCATCAGCGGGCGCTTGCCTCGGTCGCGCTCGCCGCCGCAGCCGAACACGCAAATCAGTTGGTTATTACCGCCCGTGATTTCGCGCAAAGTACCGAGCACTTTTTCCAGCGCATCCGGGGTATGGGCGTAGTCCACCACCACCAGCGGCTTGCCCTCGCCGCCCAGGCGCTGCATACGGCCCGCAACCGATTCAACCTTGCCCAGCTCGCGCACCGCGTCTTCCAGCGCAATGCCGCTCACCAGCAGTACCGCCAGCGACGCCAGCAGGTTGGAAGCGTTGAAGCGGCCGAGCAACTTGCTGCTCAACGGTGCCGTCCCCCATGGCGTAAACGCCTTGAAGCGGATGCCTTGTGCATCCGCCACCAGATCGCGCGCCAGAACGGCGAAGCGGCAACCCTCATTTCTCCCCTCCAGGCTGTAGCCTACCGTCTGCACGCCGCTGCACCCGAGCGTGGCCGCAAGTTCGACGCCGAACGGGTCATCCATGTTGAGCACTGCGTATTGCAGTTCCGGCCAGGCGAACAGGCCGGCCTTGGCGGCGGCGTAGGACGCCATGTCGCCGTGGTAATCCAGATGGTCGCGCGACAGGTTGGTGAGCACGGCGATGTCGAAATGCACGCCGTTGACCCGGCCCTGCGCCAAGCCGTGAGACGACACTTCCATCGCCACGCACTTCGCGTCGTCGGCCAGGTAGTCGCGCAGCAAACCATGCAGGCTGACTGCATCCGGTGTGGTATTGGCGGAAGGCGCCAGCGCGCCGGGGAAGCCGTTGCCGAGCGTGCCGACCAGGGCGGTTTTTCTGCCCAGCCCGGTCAGGCATTGCGCAATCCAGTGGCAGCACGAAGTCTTGCCGTTGGTGCCGGTGATGCCGATCATCCGCAACTTGCGCGACGGCTCGCCATAAACCTGGCTGGCTATCGCGCCGATTTTGTCGCTCAAGCCATCGACCGGAAGATTCGGTACTTCCCATTCGTCATTCCACTCGAAACCCTCTCGCTCCCACAGCACCGCGTTGGCGCCGGCGGCAACCGCTTGTGCAATGAACTTGCGCCCATCCATCCGCTCGCCGGGGTAGGCGGCAAAGGCATCGCCGGGTTGTAAGCGGCGGCTATCCACGACTAAGCCCCGCACCCCGGCTGAGGCCAGAAAGCTAATGGCTGATAGCTGATGGCTGACAGCTGTCTTCACACCACCTCCTTCACTTCGGGGGCGTTTTCCAGCGGCAGGATATTGCCGGTTGGCGCATCGGGCGGCACGGAGAGCAGGCGTAGCGCGCCCGACATCACCTGGCTGAATACCGGCGCGGCCACTGTGCCGCCGTAATACTGGCCATTGGAAGGCTCATCAATCATCACCGCCACGATCAGGCGCGGATTGGACGCCGGCGCCAGGCCGACGAATGAAGCGATATATCGATCCGACGAATAATGGCCGTTTTCTTCCTTGTGCGCTGTACCGGTCTTGCCCGCCGCGCGATAGCCCATTACCTGGGCGCGCGGCGCTGTGCCACCCGGCAGCACCACCAGCTCCAGCATGCTGCGCACGGCCAGCGAGGTTTTCGCCGCGATCACCTTCGCCCCTGCCAGAGGGACATCCACCTTGAGTAAAGAGACTGGCCTGATTTCGCCATCTCCGGCAAACACCATATAGGCGCGCGCCAGTTGCAGCAGGCTAACGGAAATACCGTGGCCGTAAGCCATGGTAGCCTGCTCGATCGGCCGCCAGGATTTGTAGGGGCGCAGCCTGCCTGACGCCTCGCCGGGGAAGCCGGCATGGGGCGGCTGGCCGAAGCCGAAACGGTCGAAGGCATTCCACAGGGTTTCGGGTTCGAGCGACAGCGCCATTTTGGCAGCACCGATGTTGCTCGACTTCTGGATCACCTGCGTCACCGTCAGCACCCCATTGGGATGGGCGTCATGGATCGTCGCCGAACCGATGGTGAAGGTACCGGGCGCGGTCTGGACGGTCGTTTCCGGCGTGAACTTTCCCGACTCCAGCACGGCTGCGGCAGTGAAAGGTTTCATCGTCGAGCCCGGCTCGAAGGTGTCGGTCACAGCGCGGTTGCGCGTACTGTTACGATTCAGCTTGGCGCGATTGTTGGGGTTATAGGCAGGCAGATTGGCCAGTGCCAGGATTTCGCCGGTTTTCGCGTCGAGCACCACGATCGCGCCGGCTTTGGCCTTGTGCGCGATGACCGCTGCTTTTAGTTCGCGGTAGGCGAGGTACTGTATCTTGCGGTCGATGCTGAGCGCCAGGTTATGCCCGTCCTGCGGGGCGCGAATACTTTCCACGTCCTCGACGATGTGGCCGAGGCGATCCTTGATGACGTGACGGCTTCCCGGCTTGCCCGATAGCCAGTCCTGGTAGGTCAGTTCGAGCCCTTCCTGGCCGTTGTCGTCGACGCCGGTAAAGCCGAGCAGATGGGCCACCACCTCCCCGGCAGGGTAGTAACGACGATATTCGCGCTGCAGGAACACGCCTGGCGCATCGATCTGCATCACCCGCGCCGCAGTTTCCGGCGGCACCTGGCGCTTGAGGTAGACGAAATCGCTCTGGCTGTGAGTGAAACGGCTCTTCACGTCGCTTTCGCTCATTTCCAGGATTCTGCCCAACTGACGGATACGTTCCGGAGTGATTTCGAAATCCTTCGGGCTGACCCACACCGACTCTACCGGCGTGCTGATCGCCAGCGGTTCGCCGTTGCGGTCGGTAATCATGCCGCGATGCGCGGTCAATTCGATCATCCGGCTGTAGCGCGCGTCGCCCTTCTGCCGCAGAAAGTCGGTGTTCAGCCCCTGCAGGTAAAGGGCCCGCACAATCAGGATCAGAAACCATAACAACAGCAGCCAGATCAGAATGCGCGCGCGCCCGGTCGGCAACTTCAGCATCGGCAAGCTGCGTCCGCGTATAGCCCTGTTCAGCACATAGCTCATGGCCGCGACGCCCTATCGGTTGCTGGCTGTACCACCTGAATGCGCGAGGCGTCAGGCACCTGCATCTGCAGATAGGCTGTGGCGATTTTCTCGATACGGGTGTGCATCGCCCAAGTGCTTTGCTCCAGTTGCAGTTGCCCCCACTCCACTTCCATCTTTTTCGCTAGCTCCTGCTCCTGCTCCAGCTCGATGAAAATCTTGCGCGCCTTGTGTTGGGCGGTAATGACCCCCAGCGCACACATCACCAAAACCAGCACCAGCAACAAATTGAGCTTGGTCATGCCGCCGCCTCTGTGCGCTCAGCCACGCGCATCGTCGCGCTACGCGAGCGCGGGTTGGCGGAGACTTCCGCCCCGGAAGGTCGAGTAGCCTTGCCCACCAGACGCAAACGCGGCGCAGGCAGTTCCGCCGCACGCAACGGCAGCCTGGCCGGATAAACAGCCGGTTGCGCGCCATCGCGCATAAAGCGCTTGGCGACCCGATCTTCGAGGGAATGAAAGCTGATGACTACGAGGCGACCGAACGGCGCCAGAACCTCGACGCACTGGGGTAACACTAGCGACAACTCCTCAAGCTCCTGATTGAGGTAAATCCGTATAGCTTGAAAGGTGCGCGTCGCCGGATCTTGATGTGGCTCGCGGCTTTTGAAGGCTTTTGCCACGATCTGGGAAAGTTGGCGAGTGGTAACGATGGGCTCCCCCGATCGAGCCGCAACAATCGCTCTTGCAATCTGTTTAGCATACCGTTCTTCACCATAATTTTTTATTATCTCCCCGAGTTGTTGTTCAGTTACGCCAGCCAGAAATGAAGCAGCGGTAGCCCCATGGCTCGTGTCCATGCGCATATCGAGCGGCCCATCAAAACGAAAACTGAAGCCGCGCGCCGCTTCGTCGATCTGCGGAGAAGAAATCCCCAAATCCAACAGCACACCATCAACCTGCGCCACATCCAGATCTTTCAGCACATCGCGCAAACGGCTGAAACTGCTGTGCACAATCTGGAAGCGCGGGTCGGTTATTTTTCTGGCCTCTTCCACTCCGGCCAAATCCCGGTCCAGTGCGATCAACCGGCCCCGCTCGCCGAGCTTTTCCAGAATCAGCCGGCTGTGGCCGCCGCGACCGAAGGTGCAATCTACATACACCCCGTCCGGCCGGATATTCAGACCGTCGACCGCCTCATCCAGCAGAACTGTCTTGTGGCGAAATTCCTCGCTCACAGCGAGAAGTTTTCCAGCGCGGCCGGAATGGCATTACCAGGCGACAGCGCTTGCTCCATCTGGGCACGCCAGCCCTCCATGCTCCACAGCTCGAAATACCCGCCCTGACCGATCAGCATGGCTTCTTTCTCCAGTCCGGCAAGTTGACGCAGCACGGGAGAAACCAGCAGGCGGCCAGACGCATCCAGCTCCACCTCTTCGGCATGGCCCAACAGCAGGCGCTTCCAGGAAGAAGACACGGGATCGAAACTCGGCAATGCATTGATTTTTTCTTCGATGGGCAGCCAGGCAGGCTGGGGATAGAGCAGCACGCAGCGGTGGGGGTGCGCGGTCATGATCAACCGCCCGGCGGACTGAACCAGCAGCGCGTCACGATGCTTGCTTGGCACTGCCAAGCGTCCTTTCGCATCGAGATTCAAAGCTGTTGCACCGCGAAACATGACGCCCCCTTGAGATTCAGATTGAGGAAGTGGGTTCCCACAATTCGCCACTTCTCACCACTAATTCCCACTATAGGGAAAAAAAAATGGGGGGTCAAGCTAAATTTCGGATTTTTCTCTTTTGTGACAACGAGTTAATTAACAAATCGCAGAAAAAATCAATATGCTTAAAAAGCAAATAGATACGCGAAATACCGGAAGTGATTTATTAGGACTTTTGGTGATGGGTGAGGGGTGATGGGTGAGGGGTGATGGGTGAGGGGTGAGGGGTGAGGTGTGAGGTGTGAGGTGTGAGGTGTGAGGTGTGAGCCACCCTCCCTCATCCCAACCTTCTCCCGGGGGGAGAAGGGGCAATGGTGAAAGGCACTTGTTTTGATTGGGGTGAAGCTGGCCGATAAGCCGGGTTCTGTCGTGGACAGTCATTCCTCTAGGCGCACGGTTACCCGTGAACTCAAGCAACCTACCCGCAGGCTCGACGAGCCGCCTCAACGCCTGCCTATTTGGTCTTGCTCCGGATGGGGTTTACCCTGCCACTCCCGTTGCCGGGTGCGCGGTGAGCTCTTACCTCGCCATTTCAACCTTACCTGATCCGCTTGCGCGGCCATCGGCGGTGTATTTTCTGTGGCACTTTCCATGGCCTCACGGCCTCCGGTCGTTAACCGGCATCCTGCTCTATGGAGCCCGGACTTTCCTCTCCGCGCTTGCGCGCGCAGCGACTGTCTAGCCAGCTTCGCGGCCATTATACCATGCAAAGACCAGCCATTTCCGATCGTTTTGCTTGGCTATTAGCCTGAAAACGGCAGTTGACCGCTTCGCTTCGATTCTTCAAGCCCGGCAGGCTGCTAGGAGCCTGTCGGACTTAAAGGAAATCGGCTGCAAATCCGCTTGGGCGGTCCATATTTCACCGTTTTTTTGGTCAATAGAACGACTATTGACCTGCAAAACCGGCAAATGGGGTAAGCAGGGATGGGCGGCTTTATGCCCAACTCGCAAAATCTGTCCTCGCCCAGTCGAATTTTGCGAGCATCCGCTACGCGGCTTGCCTGCTTGACCCACTTCGCTTCGATTCTTCAAACCCGACAGGCTGCTAGCCGACAAGTTTCCAACCAATGCTACCGCCCGCCCTCAGCGGCACCAGCGACTCGCTGCCGAACGGCAAAGAATCCGGCACATCCCAACTTTCTTTCATCAGAGTAATGCTGTCCGTGTTGCGCGGCAGGCCGTAGAAATCCGCGCCGTAAAAGCTGGCGAAAGCCTCCAGCCTGTCGAGCGCGCCCACCTGCTCGAACGCCTCGGCATAAAGCTCGATGCCCGCATGGGCGGTATACATGCCGGCGCAGCCGCAAGCGGCTTCCTTGGCGCCTTTGGCATGGGGCGCGCTATCGGTGCCGAGAAAGAACTTCGGATCGCCGCCGGTTGCCGCCGCGACCAGAGCACGGCGATGCTCCTCGCGCTTCAGCACCGGCAAGCAATAGTGATGCGGACGGATACCGCCGGCGAATAGGGCATTGCGGTTCATCAGCAGGTGATGGGCGGTCAGCGTGCCTGCGACACGCTTTGATGCCGCCTTGACGAACTCCACGCCGTCACGGGTGGTGACATGCTCCAGCACCACCCGCAGGCTGGGGAAGTGCTGGATCAGCGGCGCCAGTACGCGATCGATGAACACTTTTTCGCGGTCGAACACGTCCACCTCGGGATCGGTGACCTCGCCATGCACCAGCAGCGGCAAATCCTGCTTTTCCATTTCCGCCAGCACCGCACCGCACTTGCCGAGCAGATCGGTCACGCCCGAATCCGAATTGGTGGTGGCCCCGGCCGGGTACAGCTTGACCCCATGCACCCGCCCGCTCGCCTTGGCTACGGCGATTTCTGCAGGCGCAGTGTTGTCGGTTAGGTAGAGCGTCATCAGCGGTTCGAAGCGCGCATTCTGCGGCAAGGCCGCGAGGATGCGCCCGCGATAGGCCAGCGCCAGCTCGGTGGTGGTCGCTGGTGGCCTGAGGTTGGGCATAACAATGGCGCGACCGAAACGGCGCGCCGTGTCGGGCAGCACCGCCCGCATCTGTTTGCCGTCGCGCAGGTGCAAATGCCAGTCGTCAGGACGGATAAGAGTTAATTTTTCCACTTGAATATATCCTAGAAAAGCGATTGAACCGCCGTTTTCAGGATTATACGACGCTTCAGGAAACTCACCCTTCCCGGTTTCAGTTATAATTTTCTTATGCATAGAATCATCGCACTGATTCTGCTTGTGCTCGCGGGGAGCTTTCAAGCGCAGGCCGCATCAGACGGCGCCAGTCTCTATGCACGCAATTGCGCCGCCTGCCACGGCGAAAATGGCGGGGGAGGGCTCGGCGTTCCGCTCTCGCTGCCCTCGTTCCTGGCCACCGCCAGCAACGATTATCTGCACAAGACCATCCGTCTTGGCCGCCCCGGCAGGGTCATGCCCACATCAGCACTGCCCGACGCAGCTATCGACGCCATCGTCCGCCACATTCGAGGCTGGAACAAGGCGCCGGCGCCGCATTTCTCCGCCACACCCGTCAAGGGAAATGCCGCGCATGGCCGTGCGCTCTACATCGTACAGTGCGCAGCCTGCCACGGTGCTGGTGGAGAAGGCGGCAAGGGCACCGGCGTGACCTTCTCTCGCCCACGAGATTTTCCGATCATGGCGCCAGCCCTGAACAACCCCGGTTTTCTCGCTGCCGCCAGCGACCGCATGATCAAGAAAGCACTGATGAATGGGCGCGAAGGCACCCCGATGACTTCCTTCCTAAAAAAAGGGCTCAAGGAAAGGGACATCGACGATATCGTCAGTTTCATACGCGGCTACGAAAAGACGTCCATCCCCAGGCAAGCCGTCGTGCTCGAAACCGAACAAGCCGTGCTGACCGTGGATTCCCCCTACGACCTCAAGGCCACCATCGAGAACGTGAAACAGGCGGCCAGCTCGAACAATTTCATCTTCATCCGAGAGCAGCCGCTCAGCCATGGGTTGGTGCCTGCCGGCCATGAAGATCCACGCCAGCACATCATCTATTTCTGCAACTTCAGCATGCTGACGCGGCGCTGACGACCGACCCCAGAGTCGGCCTGTTCCTGCCCTGCCGCATCACCGTGGTGGAGCAGAACGGCAAAGTCAAAATGATGACAGTCAACCCCAAACGCTTGAGCAAAATCTTCAACAACGCCGAGCTCAATACCCTGTGCGACGAAATGACTAAACGCTACCTGGCGATCATGGATGAAGCGGCGATATGAAAAAAACGGTGCAATTCCTGCTTGCCGCCCTGCTACTCTGCCTGGGTTCCGCCGCCTGCGCCGACCAGCTACTCATGATCCGTTCCGACCTGCCCTTTCCTGAAGCGATGATGGTGCTGCAAAACGCCATTACGACGCGGGGTTATAAGGTTACGCACGTGCAGAACGTGGACATCGGCCTGACGAAAACCGGCTACAAGACCGACAACTACAAAGTGGTGTTCTATGGCAAAGCGGAAGAGGTCGCGCAGCTCACCGCCAGGCACTCCGATCTGATCCCCTATCTGCCGCTTAATATCGCGATCTTCGCCGAACGGGATAACACCATCCTGGTCACCAGCCGCCCCGGCGTACTCGCCGATTTCTTCCCCGACACGGAGTTGAAAAACCTCTTCACGCGCTGGGAAAATGACCTGACGGAAATCTTCAACGAAGTGCAGGATACGCGCTGAGAGGGGAATGTGACAACGGCATCCCGTAGGGGCGGCCTTGGCCGCGATAGGGTGGTTACCGCGGCTCAGGGCAGGCTTCTACAAAATCATCTTGTAAATTTCTCTGGGTCAAATTCCCCGCAGCTTGCGGCGTTTGTTGTCATCCCGAACGAAGTGAGGGATCTCAAGATTCCTCGCCACGCTTGGAATGACAGGGAATACCTGCCCCTTGGTGCGGGGATGTTTATCGACAATTGGAATTAGCCCGGATATTTCATAAAAATGATGGCGCGCCCGTGGGAGCGGTCTCCAGACCGCGATTCCCGGCGCATCCCATCGCGGCCTGGAGGCCGCTCCCACGGGGATTGATCGAATTTATGAAATATCCGGGTTAGGTATTTTTCACTTCTTGCGATAAGTGTTTGTTGATCACAGAGGGTAGATTCTTGGGCATCTGTCCCCTCTTGCCCCAAATGGATGTTGCATGTAACTATGAATGCGCGCATATTGTTGCATGTAACTTAATCAAGGAGCGTTGAAATGGCGACTACAAACGTTAATGCACGAGTCCAGAAGCACCGCGATGCACTGCGTTTGGCGGGACTTCGCCCGGTTCAGATTTGGGTTCCTGATACGCGACGGTCAGATTTCGCGGCGGAATGCTGCCGTCAATCACGCTTGGCCGCTCAGTCTGACATGGCCGACACGGACATGTTGCACTTCATGGATGAAGCGTTGGCGGATGTGGATGGCTGGACGGAATGATGCGGGGCGACTTTGTGACCATCGCCCTGCATGGCGATTTTGGCAAGCCAAGACCGGCGTTGGTTGTTCAAGCTGACCTGTTCGACGAGCACACAACGGTCACTGTCTTGCTGGTTTCCAGCACACTGGTTAATGCGCCGTTGTTTCGCATCACCGTCCAGCCAAGTGGGGGAAACGGTTTGCAGAAGCCGTCGCAGGTCATGGTGGACAAGGCAATAACCGTGAAGCGAGACAGGTTAGGGCAAGCGTTTGGACGCATTGATGTGGATGCAATGGTTAAGGTTGAGCGCTGTTTGGCGGTGTTCCTGGGTATTGCCAAGTGAGAAAGGTGTCAAAGGAAAGGGGGTCAGGCCTTACATTTGACATCCATGTCCTGTCGTTTGGCTGCCTTCTGTTTGGCTTCAAACAGAAGGCATGGATGGCAAGGCCTTGCGGTGAAACGGGCGGAAGGTCGGGGAG
>Ga0210044_10001400_pt1 | contig 36607 bp, 33 predicted proteins | sample CryGey13umfilter_2_FD_183959 | JGI IMG/M metagenome (GOLD analysis project Ga0210044, IMG submission 183959) | Groundwater microbial communities from aquifer in Utah, USA - Crystal Geyser 4/9/14 3 um filter (SPAdes) (version 2) | ecosystem: Environmental > Aquatic > Deep subsurface >...
CCCTTTCCTGAAGGGGTAACGCGTCCCGTGCAATATGGCAACGGTATCAAGGCTCATGCGGTTTACCTGTCGTATTTTCAGCTATTGCCTTATGCACGCATCGAAGATTATTTTCGTGATCAGTTACTAAGTCCGGGTCAGCTTTACTAAGTCCGGGTCAGCTTTGACATTTACACATTTGCTGGATCAAATTCGGGATGTCCAGTCATCGGGGGCAGGCCTATCATTGTGCCAACTTGAATTCACTAAATAATGATACAATGGTAGACCTCTCTTGCCTGAAATAGCGAGGGCAGTCAGTCATTTCACGTCGTTCCGGACACAGATTGCTTTCCCGCTATTTCGGCGCTGACTCGGGTTAGCTTGAGGCGGGAAGCTCCTCCGGAATTACGGTGACGGTTTGCTAAATGAGCATAACTATCAACCTGATCCTCCCTTTTTGATTCTATAGCGGTCGGTAATCGCGGCAATTTCATGGAGGTCTTACAAGATTTTTCCTTCATTAATTCGACTTCATTGATTCGTGAGAAAATCCCTGCTGTTCCATGTGCTTGAGTAGCATGCTGCGTAATCTCAGAAATACAGGGACCTGATCAGGGTAGAGCGGAGCAACTTTTTCCAGTGACTTCAGCATTTCACAGGCTGTCTCTTTATTGCGGTGCAGATCAAGCAGCACATCAAGCAGCGTGACTGCCTCACCCTCATAGCCGAGCGCCGCCTTGCCGAGCGTGGACACCATATTGGCCCGCCGTTGCACTTGTTGCTCTTCACCCGGCTCGGCGAAGTCGTAAGCGAATTTTAAATGATTATCCACCATGTCGGGACGATGTGCCAGCAGCTCAGCCCAACCCATCTGTAACCATGCGTTTGAGAGTTTCATCTCAAGCTCTACAGCCTTTTGCAGGCAATCGATGGCGTGGTCAGCCTCGTCGTGCATCAGATGCGCCTCGCCCATGCGCTGCCAGATTGGGGCTTCGCGGTCGCGCTGTTCCAGCGTCAGCCGCAAATGCTCAGTTGCCAGATCCGCCTGCTGCCGAAAGGCGGCGATATCGGCAATCATCAGGTTGATCCAGGGATGTGCTCCCTTTTCATTAAAACGTTTAAGAAGATCGTCGGAAAGTGTGTCGGCAATGGAGACCTCTCGCCGCCAGCGAGCATCGAGAAAACGGTACAACAGATGATTGTAGCCATCACCGTAATCTTTCAGTTTATGCAGCGCTTGCAGAAAGCCCGGTGGGGGATTCAAACCCCGCAGCAGCAGCAACTCCGCCTGTTGAACGATATCGGTCTGGTCATCGTCCAAAATTGTTGTTGCTTCACTGATTGTTGAATTTGTTGTGGCGGGGTGTTCAGTCGAGCGACGCAGCACCAGCCAGAGGATGACACCTGCGTTGATGAGCAACACAATGATAAGCAGCAGGGTCAGCATCTCCACTTGCCCCTGCATACGACCAATTTCCAGCGAAAGCTCAGGACTATTCATGGCTCAACAATAGCAGTAGAGACCATACGGCGGCAATCGGCAGCCCGACAAAACATTACATAATATGCGAGACTCGAGATGCAATTCACGATCGGTCAGGTTTGTAAGTCTCTGCATCGTTAAAGGTGCCCGGATTATTCAGGAATTCTATTGCGCCCTTGCTTGCCCCTTTGTATACAGTTTATCCGCAGCGAATCCATCATCAGTTGTCCGTATGCGCTGCTATGCACGCCTTCTTCAGAATTCGTTGCGGACAAACGTTCGGCGCACAAAAAGGCAGAGCTGCCGTTTGGACGCACATAGTGCGCCTGAAGGGTAAGGGGCTTGCCCCGGTCATCACAACGATTCATGAATAATCCGGGAGGCTGTCCGAGAATTTTAGACCCTGCAGTGGAAAAGCGGATGTTGGGCACTTTCCCCTTTTATTTGCGTTAAATGCCGCCAACATTCGCCTCACTTAAACGGAAAAAAAGACTCAAGCGCACTTTTTCTCGGCACGGTTTCTATTCTCAGACAGCCTTTTAGCGTTCATTGGATAGGCTGAATGGTTATCGGTGGAGTTGATATGTTTTGGACATTGGGTCGTTCAAGTCATGAAAACGTCATTTTTAAATTTCAGGAAAGTGCAAGCATAAGCGCTGCTGATTTAAGCTTGTGTGCATAAAATGGAATGTTACAAAATCAGCTTGGGGTTGGAGATGGTTAGAACGCCGTATCCAATCAGATCAACGAATCGAAAATAATCAGGGATAAAAAAAGGCGGAACCAGTCCGCCTTTTTAGTATCTTCGATTTATTCGCAGCTTTAGCTGATGTGCTCGTTAATAAATTCGACGAGCTTGGCCTTGTTGACTGCGCCGACTTTGGTTCCCTGTACGTTGCCATTGTTAAACAGCATCAGTGTCGGGATACCACGAACTCCGTATTTACCGGGGGTGTTCGGATTATCGTCGATGTTAATTTTGGCAATCGTGATTTTACCGGCCATTTCATCTGCGACATCATCAAGAATAGGGGCGATCTGTTTGCACGGGCCGCACCATGGTGCCCAAAAATCGACCAGGACCGGACCGGATGCGCCAAGTACGTCCGCTTCGTAACTGTCATCGCTGACGTGAATAATAAATTCTGATGCCATGATTAGGATTCCTCTGTTGATAACTTAATTGTTTTCCATAATTGCGCTCATAGGATAAAGGCGAATTTAAACGGGGTGGGGATGAGCGTCAATAACAAAGAGCCAAAAAGCGAGCTTGGCAAAATGATTTGCCAGAGAATCGATGAACATGGCGGTTGGTTGCCTTTTGATCAGTTCATGCGGCTGGCTTTGTATGCACCGGGTGCCGGATATTATGAATCTGAGCATGTGTTCGGCGAGAAGGGAGACTTTGTTACAGCTGCTGATATGGGGCCATGGCTTGGTCTTGGTTTTGCTGATCTGGTGGCCTGGGCATGGCATGAGCTCGGTTCGCCGGAGCATTGGTGTTTGCTGGAGCAGGGTGGTGGAAGCGGTCGCTTGCTGGCACAACTTGTCCGGCATTTGTCGGCGCTGCCGATACCGATGCCGAAAATTATTTGCATTGAAACCAGTCAGCGCATGCAACTGGCCCAGCAGTCCACGCTTGATCAGGCCGGAATTCAGCTGGATATATTTGCTTCATGGGATGCGTTGCATGAACAAGCAGCATCCGTGCTTAATTCGCCCGATGGCAGCCGGATGCCGGTTGTGATGCTCAGTAATGAATTGCCGGATGCCTTCCCGGTTCGCTGTTTTGTGAAACACGGAGCGGAACTGTTTGAACGCGGCGTAACGTATCACGATGAGGTTTTTGGCTGGGCGGATGCAGCCTCTCCGATTGCGGCTGGTACATTACCCATCGAGCAGGCTCGAATAGATGCATGGCCAGATGGCTATATCAGTGAGTGGAATCCAAACCTGGATGCATGGCAGAAAGATATAGCCGCTTGCATTGAGCGCTGTTTTATCCTGACGGTGGACTATGGCTATACGCAGCAGGAATATTATCGCCAGAATCGGCAGGAAGGTACGCTGATGGGACATTGGCATCATGAAGTGATACATGATGTTTTGAGTCAGATGTGGCATCATGCCGGATCGATGGATATCACAGCACATATCGACTTTACAGCGCTGGCAAAGGCTGGTTTGATGCGGGACATACAAACACTGACGTTTACCACGCAGGGTGCCTGGCTGGCTCAAAGTCCATCTGTACAGCAGCAGGTACAGCAATGTGCACAACATCCGTCGGTTGATAGTATGCGGGACATGGCGTTTGCGAAACAATTGCTGATGCCATTCGGGATGGGGGAGACATTCAAACTTATGGTTCAGAGCAGAGGCTTAGATAAACGGCTTTCACCGCCTTATTTGCAAGCATTCGATCATCTGGTGAAACTGGCATTGTGATAGCTGAACTGTTTCCTTGCCGCGTGAAGGGTATGCTTGCCCAATGGTGATCATCGCATGACTTCACAGCTTCCTAAAACCCATCTCGGACCTTACCGGCTCGATGCACAGTTGGGTTCCGGTGGTATGGGGCTGGTTTTCAGGGCCACTGATGAAAAACTGCATCGCGAAGTTGCGATCAAACTACTGCACCCGCACTTGCTGGCTAATCAGGAACTCAAAAGCCGCTTCCATCGTGAAGCACGGGTACACGCCAGCCTGATGCACCCGAATGTGGTGACACTGCTTGCTTTATATGAACACGATGACGATGTCGCTCTGGTCATGGAAATGGTGCATGGCAGTGATCTGAAAAAACATTTAAAGCAAAATCCCGCATTGCCGATCAAGGAAATTCTGCGCATCGCACGAGCCATTCTGGCTGGTTTAGGCGCCGCGCATACTGCCGGCATGGTGCATCGTGATCTGAAACCGGCGAATGTACTGATATCGGATATGGGTGAAATTAAACTGGTGGACTTCGGTCTGGCCAAGCCTTCCGGTGGTGATGATGATCTGACGCAAAGTGGTACGACGGTGGGCTCATTCCGTTATATGGCTCCCGAGCAGATTCTGCACGGTGATATTGATGCCCGCACCGATTTATATGCCTTCGGAATTCTTTTATTTCAAATGCTGACGGGAAAGCCGCCATTTGATGGAACAGCCGATGGCGGAGGTGAATTCCAGATCATGGAGCAGCAGGTTCGGGCTAAACCCAGACCACCGATTGAGCTTAATGCCAGAATTCCTCTGGAATTGTCGGATTTAATTTTGAAATTGCTGGAGAAAGAACCGAACAATCGTCCTTTGAGTTGCAAAGAAGTATCGCAAAGACTCGATGACATTGAGCAATCGTCACTGATGCATGAAAATGATTCGTCGCTCATTCACGCCAATGCATCGGTTGCAGGTGATAAAACTCACTCCCATATCGATATGCATGGAATTCTGACGGCACCCTGGTATGAGCAGGCTCTCGATAAAGCGACAGATATGTCTCGCAGTGTTGTTTATATGCCGGTCATTCTGGGTGATGCTATCGCCTCTAAATGCCCGCCGGAATTTCGCCTCAGGGACATCTGGTCGCACATGGGGCGTAGCGGAAAGATCGGCTCTTCGTGGGCTGTTGTTTTAGTGCTGATGCTTATCAGCCTGATGATCTTTGCTTTGATGGGCAGCGATGCTCCAGAGAACAGCAGACCAACAACGCCTGCAACACAAGCGCCAGCTGAAGCTGCTGTTAAGCCAGTCACTACAGCGGCCGTGCAGCCGGGTATAGAGCAGAAAACCGAGCAGGCAAAAGATGCCTATGCTAATCCGCCGCATCCCGAAGTGATGGCCAGGCCTGTAGCTGAACCGCTGAAAGCAGCTGAGACAGTTAAGAAAGTTGTTAAGAAAACAAAGAAGGAAGAAAACCTTCAACCGGCAACTTACCGTTTGGAGCATGAAGTGCGTCGCGGTGATTACTCCAGGGCTTCATCAAACGAGACGCATGAGTTTAAAGGTGGCAGTCGTGTGTTTTTTGAAGAGCTGCGTGATTATCGCTGGAAGGAATCCATGCGAAACTTCAAGCTAGGGAAATCGGATCTGACGTTTAAAGCCCCCATTCATCCTCGAATGATTGTGCTGCGCAAAGCCAGTGTTGGTAAGCTTGATTTTACAGATGGTTTTGTCCGACTGTATGTGCAGTTGGAAGACGGCAGCTGGAAAAAAGTGTTTGATCGGCTGAATGATGATGTGGATGTGGCCGTGACCATTCAGGCTTCTGAACTGCCCGAGCTTATCAAAGGTGTTCGAATTATGCTCCGAACACCGGAGCCGATCACCGTTGGCCCGATTGATGTGATGGCATATTGAAAGCGGATGTTTCTCAAGCAAAATCCGATACTGTGAAAACCCATGTCTGAACAGACAGGGCATGTTCGCTGCATTGTTCCCGGTGGTGAGGCTGTTGTATGTTCACAGGGTCAAAGCTGGCTGGTCGCACAGGCATTACCGGATGAAGAGATTGCTTTTTCGCCTGAGAGTAAGCGGCGAGGGGCTCAGCGAGGGTTGTTGCAACGGGTGATCCGGCCAAGCCCTCTGCGCATTGAACCCGCTTGTAAAATAGCACATCTGTGCGGTGGTTGCGCTTTGCAGTCACTTGATTTTAAACATCATGCAAGCCTCAAGTCCGATTGGGTGATGGACGCTTTCCGCCATGTGTACCGTGATCAAACTTTATGGATACCGATTGATGCTGCGCAGCCATTCACATCTGATCTGGCACGCAGACGGGTACGCTGGCACGTTGCCACAAGCCCTGAAATCACGCTGGGCTTTCACCAGCGATCCAGTCATCAGGTACAGGTGCAGCAGCATTGTATGATTGTAAGCCCGGAGCTGGATGTGTTGCGAAACTCTTTGCAAGCCTTTTGGCGAGCAAGTTGGCGGACGCAGGCAGCGGATGGGCTGCCAGAATCGGTATATGCCGTGTTGTGTAGTCATGGCATACATGTGGTCATGGAATCGGATGCTGTAACGATGGATCAGGCCGCTTCATGGATGCTTCCCGAAGAGGGTTCATCGTTGCCGGGGGCACCGATACAATGGTGGCTCCGCAGCCAGCAGATTACGCGCCCGCTGAATCGCCCGGTTCATGCGTTGTATGATTTGCTTCCGGTGAAGGCTGGCCAGTGCAAAGTTCATATCGGCCCGGATGATTTTGTGCAGGGGCAGATGTTCGGTAATCGGCAGATGATTGAGCAGATCCAGGCATGGTCAGCAGATGCTCGCTTTGTCGTCGATCTGTTTTCAGGTATTGGTAATTTATCACTTCCTCTTGCCGTCAATGGTTGTCGCATCCGTGGCGCGGAAGTATCCGAAGCCAGCGTGCGTGCGGCCAATGCCAATGCTAAATATTTGAAGGTCGATGCATCTTATCTCACCGCTGATCTTTTTCAGGCACGGGCGCTTCAGGATCATGTTGGCGACTGGGTTGGGGCTGATGTTCTGATTGTCGATCCTCCCCGCAAGGGGGCAAAGCAGGTATGCGCCTTGATGCAGCGTTTGCTGCCACGGCGGGTTATTCTGGTGCACTGCGACAGCGCTTCAGCAGGGCGCGATGCCGCTGTTATGCAAGCACAGGGTTATCATTTGCATGCTTTGCGGGCACTGGATTTATTTGCTTACTCCGGCCATGTCGAAAGCATGAGCTTATGGTTGCCCGGAGCGACATGATTTCACGCATGGGTGTTTATGGTTCCGGCAGGTGTACTTTGACTGGCTTGCTGCTGTCTCTACTATTGCTTTCATGTCAGCAACACACACCAGCGCAGGATGTTTTGCGTATCGGTATGCCGGAGTTGCCTGCTACGCTGGATCCACGCTATGCCACTGATGCCGCATCGCATAAAGTGCATGAATTTCTGCATCGCGGACTGGTCCATCTGGACGATCATTTCCGCCCGCAACCTGATTTGGCATTGTCTTGGGAGCACCCCGGTCCATTGCTTTGGCGCTTTACCTTAAAGCAGGGCATGAGGTTTCATGATGGGCAGAATGTGCAGGCTGAGGATGTTGTAGCAACATTGAACTCAATTCTGGATGAACATCTGGCCAGCCCCCTGCGAGCCGGATTTGCGGCCATTGAGCGCATGGAAGTGACATCGCCGCAGCAACTTACCATTCATTTGAATAAACCGGACAGCTCATTTTTGACCCGTTTATCGGTCGGGATCTTACCTGCCCTGCTGGCGGTAAAGCCGCAACAGGCTCAAAGTATTATTGGGGCCGGTCCTTTCAGTCTTCTCTCCTGGCAGGATAATGATCTTCGCTTGCGGCGAGCAACACCGCTGACGCAGGCTAATCGTGTAAATACGTTGCACTTCGTCCGGGTTAAAGATGCCGTGACGCGCTGTCTGAAGCTGGTGCGTGGAGAAATTGACTTTATTCAGAATGATCTGCCGCCGCATTTGTTGCCCTATTTGAAGAAACAGCCGAACCTGCAGTTGGCCACGCGAGCTTCTACCACGTTCTCTTATGTCGGCCTGAATATGCAGGATGAGATTCTGGATGATGTTCGGGTGCGACATGCACTGGCGCTGGCACTGGACAGAGAGCGATTAAAAAGGGCCCTGTTATCAGATTTGCCTTTGCTGGCGGAGAGTATATTAACACCGGACCACTGGGCATCCACAGCATTAACTGAAACCTTGTATGCGCCTGAGCAAGCAAAAAAGTTACTGGATGAAGCTGGATTTCCTGTGCGAGCCGATGGTACACGCTTTCATCTTGTCTATCGCACCAGCACCGATCCGACCCGCTTGCAACTGGCGACAGCTTTTGCTGCGATGTGGCAGGAAATCGGTGTCGATGTGTCGATAGAATCGCTGGAATGGGGCGGTTTTTATGCGCGTATCAAGCGCGGTGATTTCCAGCTCTTTTCGTTATCCTGGGTCAGTATTGTCGACCCTGATATTTATCGCTGGATATTGCATTCCGATATGTGGCCACCGAAGGGGGCCAACCGTGGTCGCTATGCCAATCAACAGATGGATACATGGCTGGAAAAGGCGTCAGAAATGGAAGATGTTCAATCCCGAAAAGAGCTGTACGCCTTAATCCAGCAGCAAATGCAATCCGATCAGGTGTATATCCCTCTGTGGTTTGAACCTGTCATCGCAGTATCCGGCCCGCGTCTTCGGGGTTTTCTTCCGACGCCCGATGGCAGCCTGTCCGGGCTGGCTGATGTTCAGCTGCTGGCGCAATAATTTCCCGTATTTCGGTGCTGCTTGTGTGGCGGCAATCACATAAAATATATTTGGAATGCAATATAATGAAAGCGTAGGCTCAGACGGTTCTGAGTTGGCAATGTCGGGATGACGATTCGCCAAATTTATGTAAGGAGGATCGATATGATGAACTCGATTCAAGACAAAAGTATTTTATTGGCCGCATGTTTTACGATAGTGATGTGGGCGATGCCTACAGCTACGTTTGCAGCAGAAAGTGATGGCTATTGCATGTGCGGCTCTGAACTGAGCAGTAGCGAGTCAGAAAGTCTGGATGGAAGTAAAGATTCCGGCAAAGCAGAGATTGATAAGAAAATTGAAATCTGTCATGTCTCTTTGGGAAAATCTGACAATGCACATTCGATTACCATTGGCCAGTCAGCCTGGCCAGCGCATGAAAAACACGGCGATTACGTGGGCGAGTGTGATGAGGATAAGACCAAAACAAGTGCCAGTCGCATTCAGGTTTGTACATGTGCGGATGGAACACAGGGCATTTGGACTTCAACTTCTACCGGCACTCACGAAAAGGGTTTCCGTGAACTGCGCGGCCAATAAGTTGAGTTGAAAAAATTAAAAGTGCCCCCGAGACGGGGCACTTTTTTTAGTCATGACTTATGACTGATCAGTTCTTGTGATAGCAGCGTCAAATAAATCACGTGTGATAATCTTCTTTTGTAACCAGTAAGCCCATTGCTCTGCTTCAATTTTGCTGGCAAAGCAGCCCCATTGATGAGGGTGATGATTGATCCGAACGTGTGCCTGAAAATAACAATCGCATTCATCCTGTTGGTCTTTGACGTATATCATGACGAACTCCTGGCGAAGAATAATTAGATTATAAAATACTAATATTGAAAGGCAAGTTAAATCATTGTTCGGCCTTCGTTCGCCATTTTATTCGTGCTGTTTCAGTCACAATTTTCACCTACAATAGTTTGACCCAAAGGAACACATTCACATGCGGCTCGGAGAATGTTTCTAACGCTTTTTTGCTCTGCTGATCTGTAAATAACTGCAAAGTATTTACATCTGCTGTGGCATGATAGGCGGTATTAATGCTGGCATCATAGGTCGTATCAGTATCGAAGGCATCAGCCGGGGGAAGTTGCAAAGGCATGTTGAAGCTCGATGAGTAAGCGGCAGGTTCTGTAGATAAATGAGCCCAATGCTCAGCGATATTTCCATCGCCGGAGGAGAATATGAAAAGGCTGATGGCGGTAGCGGTGAGTTCGAAAAGATGTGCGCGCATGATAAAACCTCCCGTAGTTATCTTCTCATTGGCAGGCAACGTAACCAGCCGTTGCATCAAGACGTACACGCAATTGATCGTGCACACTTTGACTCAGTTGCACGCCACCATTCACGCTGTTGATGTCGTAGTGATAGTCGCGGACTTCTACCGTTTCACATGTATTGTTCTGCATGGCTGCCGGGTTATACACCGCTTCACGGATGGTATGACGCACGCCGGAGCTGGTAGCCTGATCGCTAAAGCTGTTCAGCACGATATGACCGGTGTTGTTGTGCATGGAGAATGTCCACAGATATTCACTGACAAAGCGGGCTTCCTGACTGGTCACGGGCAGACGATGTACCACTGCCAGCAGTGAGCCGGGATTGTTCTTATCGAAAACGGAACGATCAATCGCGGTGCTCTTGAACACTCTGACGGAGAGGAAGTGCGAATGATTTTCTGTTGGTTCTTTCTTGCTCCAGGTGTTTTCATAGTACCAGTCGGTTTCGTCACCGGAGACGAATTGCATGGTCGGAGCCGTGCTGCTGGCCACTGCGGTTGACATAAGTAATGCCTGATTCGCATCGTTGGTGGAGATCTCATAACTGACCGTTGCGCCTGCCATCACCTGATCGGAACGCACATGCAAATAATCATGGGCATCGCCGGTATTCTGACCGATGGTGTAAAAACCTGCCGGTGTGCGTTGCAGAGGATTATTCATAGCGGCAATCACTGCGCCGGAAGCGGATGGTGTCGAAGGGTTGGCTGCTGTATCTGAACCGGGCGCACCGGCTCCACATGCTGAAAGTGCCAGAAGACTGATTGCGGTAGCTGTTATTTGTAGTGAGTTGGCACGCATGGCAGACCTCCTGTGAAACCATTTACCCGATAGTTAGAAGGTATGCCTGTTATTTGTAATGCTTATGCCCGTTTTGTGTAAAATTGTGTAAAAGCTTTTATTGAAGCTCGAAGGAAACGTGTACGCAGATCGTCAGGCAGAACGGAATGCTGATAAGCACTTGGTAGAACCCAGGCTATCCAGTAGTGTCACGTTGAGATTGACAAAAAGGGGTGGTTGTATCCGTTCAGCAAAAGGCATTCTTCAGCAAACGTTTGGTTATGGCACATTCCGACCCAATCAGCAGGCGATTATCGATGACCTGATTGCCGGTCGCGATGCCTTTGTGCTGATGCCGACGGGTGGTGGTAAATCACTTTGCTATCAGATCCCGGCAATGGTCCGATCCGGTGTGGCTATTGTGGTTTCACCGCTGATTTCGCTGATGAAAGATCAGGTGGATGCGCTGAAAGCGAATGGAGTTGCTGCAGAATTTTACAATTCATCTCTCGGCTCACAGGTATCGCGTGAAGTGTTGGCGAAGTTACATGGCCATGCAATTGATATGTTGTATATCGCTCCTGAACGATTGATGTCTGAAGAATTTCTGGCGCGACTGGCTGATATTGAGATTAATTTATTTGCCATCGATGAAGCGCATTGTGTGTCGCAATGGGGCCATGATTTCAGGCCGGAATATCAGCGTTTGTCAGCGTTACGTAGTCACTTTCCGAATGTACCACTGATTGCCCTGACGGCCACAGCCGATACTCAGACCCGGCAGGATATTATCCAGGTGCTGGGGCTGGAGATGGCACGCCACCATATTGCCAGTTTTGACCGCCCCAATATTCGCTACGCCGTGCTGGAAAAACATCAACCCTTGCAACAACTCATGGCATTTATGCAAAAACACAAGGGTGAATCAGGTATCGTGTATGCGCTCAGTCGCAAACGTGTGGAACAGGTTGCGGAAAAACTGAAGCTACATGGCATCAGGGCAGAGGCTTATCATGCAGGGCTGGCGGCATCTGAGCGGGTGCGGGTGCAAGAAGCTTTTCTCAGAGATGAAGCGGAAGTGGTGGTTGCCACCGTGGCCTTCGGAATGGGTATTGATAAGCCCAATGTCCGTTTTGTCGTGCACTATGATCTGCCAAAAAATATTGAAGGTTATTATCAGGAAACCGGCCGTGCCGGACGTGATGGTTTGCCTTCCGAAGCGCTGTTGCTATCGGGTACGCAGGATATGGTGGCGGCGCGCCGACTTATTGAGCAGAGCGAAAACGAGAAACAGAAGCGTATCGAAATTCATAAACTCAATGCCATGATCAGCTTTTCAGAGGCGACGATGTGTCGGCGTCGCGTCTTGCTCAATTATTTCGATGAGGCGATGAATGCGAATTGTGGCAACTGCGATATCTGCCTGGACCCACCCGAAACCTTTGATGCCAGGGAGGATGCGCAAAAGGCCTTGTCGTGTGTGTACCGGCTGAATCAGGGCTTCGGAATGAAATACGTGATTGATGTGCTGCGGGGCTCAGAAAATCAGCGAATTATGGAGCGGCGGCATGACCAGCTTTCGACGTTCGGTATCGGCAAGGAACGCAGCGAGGAGGAATGGACTGCCATTTTCAGGCAACTGATTCATCGTGGCTTTTTGCTGCAGGATGTGGCCAGTTATTCGGTGTTGAAATTGACAGCTGCGGCAAAACCGCTACTGCGCGGTGAAATAGCACTTGAACTGTCTAAACCGCGAATCAGGGCGAAGCAAAAGAAAACAGACAAGGGTAAACCACGCATGGACTCACCGCACGATGCGGCATTGTTCGAAGCGCTGCGTAAGTTGCGCAAGCGTCTGGCTGATGAGATGGATGTACCACCGTATATTGTCTTTGGAGATGCTACGCTAATTCATATGGCACAACTAAAACCTGAAAATGATATGCAGATGTTGCAGGTCAACGGCGTCGGACAAAATAAACTGCAACGTTTCGGCAAGGCTTTTCTGGCTTGTATCAGAGAGAACACATGAATCATTCACCTGAAGATTCTCAGTGTGAATTGCCAGAAAAGACCTGCGATATTGATCGGCTCGTACGGCATCCGAAACTGATGCAAAGACCGAGTAACGGCGTGATGGTGCCTGCCCTGTTCCGGTGAAAAGTTCGAGCTTGATGGAATCATATTGCACGCGTTTGTGTCCACAGTTTTGAACACCGGCCATCCGGGTGATGGGGGCGGGTGATGTGGGGCTTTCATAATCGCTTGGCGGGCACTAAGCTGCGCGCATTTCAGAAATGCTGAACACAAGCATTGCTTCACAGGGGCGTAGATTTTGATTTCAACATCCGGCATTACCATGCAGTTCGGGGATAAGCCCCTGTTCGAAAATATCTCGGTTAAATTTGGCGATGGCAACCGTTATGGCTTGATTGGAGCCAATGGCTGCGGCAAATCGACGCTAATGAAAATCCTCGGTGGTGATCTGGTGCCAACGGCAGGAACGGTCAGTGTCGGGCAGAAAGAACGGTTGGGGAAACTGCGGCAGGATCATTTTGCTTTCGAAGATTGCACGGTGCTCGATACGGTGATGATGGGCTATGAACGCTTGTGGCAGATCAAGGAAGAACGCGACCGGATTTACTCGCAGAGCGAACTGACGGAAGAAGACGGTATGCGCGCTGGCGAACTGGAATGCGAGTTTGCTGATATGGACGGTTACAGTGCCGAATCCATTGCGGGCGAGTTATTGTTGAGCATGGGGATTCCGCTGGCGGCGCATGATGGCCTGATGAAATCCATTGCGCCCGGCTGGAAGCTGCGCGTGTTGCTGGCGCAAGCGCTGTTCGGTAATCCGGAAGTAATTCTGCTGGATGAGCCGACCAACAACCTTGATATCAATGCGATTCGCTGGCTGGAAGGCGTGATCAACGAGCGCGAAGCCACTATGATCATCATTTCGCATGACCGGCATTTTCTCAACAGTGTATGCACGCACATGGCTGATCTGGATTATGGTGAATTACGTATTTATCCAGGAAATTATGACGAATACATGGTCGCGGCCTCGCAGGTGCAACAGCGTTTGTTATCTGAAAATGCCAAGAAAAAAGCGCAGATTGCCGAGCTGCAAACCTTTGTCAGTCGCTTCTCAGCCAATGCTTCCAAGTCCAGTCAGGCCACTTCACGCGCCAAACAAATCGATAAAATAAAGCTTGAAGAGGTCAAACCATCCAGTCGTGTGAGCCCTTATATGCGTTTTACGCAGGAGAAAAAGCTGTATCGCGTAGCGCTGGAGTTGAAAGGGCTGAGTAAAGCCTTTGATGAAAAGCCACTATTTGAAAATTTCGATCTGATGGTGCCGGTGGGCGAACGGGTGGCGGTGATTGGCCCGAACGGTATTGGTAAAACCACACTGCTACGCTGCCTGGCAGGTGATCTTGAGCCGAGCAGTGGTATGATCAAATGGTCGGAAAATGCCAATGTGGGTTATTATGCACAGGATCATTCGGCTGATTTTGCCGAAGAAATCAGCCTGTTTGACTGGATGGCTCAGTGGAAGAAAAAAGAGTTCGGCGAGCAGGAAGTGCGTGGCAATCTCGGACGTATGCTGTTTTCACAGAATGATATCAAGAAGTCAGTCAAAAAACTTTCCGGTGGTGAGCAGGGGCGCATGCTGTTCGGCAAGTTCATGTTTAAGAATCCGAACATTCTCCTGCTGGATGAGCCAACCAACCATATGGATATGGAATTCATCGAATCATTGAATACAGCGCTGGAGCACTATGATGGTACTCTGATTTTTGTCAGTCATGACCGGGAATTCGTATCGTCACTGGCAACACGTATTATCGAACTGACGCCGGAAGGTATTGTCGATTATCACGGCACGTATGAAGAATATCTCAGATCGCAGGGAGTTGAGTAAATAAAAGCCCTCCGACGTACAATGGACGTCGGATGGCGCAGTTCGAGCAGAGTCTCAGATTTGTATCAGGTGATAACGGTCGGTTCGGTGCGGCCAGTGAGTGCAGCCAGATTGGAGATATTTGCCGCAGCTTCAATAAAATCAGCCAGCGCATCCTGCGCATCCAGTTGCTGCTTGGTTTCATCCGGCTCATAGGATTCGAGATAAATGCGAATCGTCGCGCCTTCGGTGCCGGTGCCGGAAAGTCGATAAATGATACGCGAACCATCTTCAAATAAAATACGAATACCCTGATTCTCACTGATGCTGCCATCGACCGGATCGGTATACGCAAAATCGTCGCAGGTGGCCACGCTGCGGCCGGCCAGTGTGCTGCCGGTGAGTGCAGCGTACTGATCGCGAACTGTAGTCATCACCTGATTGGCGGCCTGAGCGTCCACTGCTTCATAATCATGGCGTGAATAGTAGTTGCGGCCGAATTTCGCCCAGTGCTGTTGCACGATGCTGGCGACCGACTCGCGGCGTACGGCCAGAATATTCAGCCAGAACAAGACTGCCCATAAACCGTCTTTTTCACGCACATGGTTGGAGCCGGTACCGAAGGATTCCTCGCCGCAGAGGGTAACGCGTCCGGCATCCATCAGGTTGCCGAAAAACTTCCAGCCGGTCGGTGTTTCAAAGCAGGATAAACCCATCGCTTTGGCCACCTGATCGGCGGCGCAACTGGTTGGCATGGAGCGGGCAATACCGGCAATGCCATCGCGGTAGCCGGGGGCGGTTTCTGCATTGGCGGCAATAATCGCCAGTGAATCACTCGGCGTGACAAAAAAATGGTTACCCAGAATCATATTACGGTCGCCATCACCATCGGAGGCAGCGCCGAAATCAGGGGCGTTATCGCCATACAGAATATCGACCAGTTCATGTGCATAGGTCAGGTTCGGATCGGGGTGACCGCCACCGAAATCTTCTTTGGGTTCGGCATTGATGACGGTGCCGGCCGGTGCGCCCAGTAGTTCTTCGAAAATCACTCTGGCATAAGGGCCGGTGACGGCATGCATGGCATCGAAACGCATGGAGAAATCACCTGCCAAAAGTTGGCGCAGGGCATCAAAATCAAACAGCGATTGCATCAGTTCAGCGTAATCAGCAACGGCATCGATGACTTCAACTTCCATATCACCGATTTGCTTGCTGCCCAGCACATCCAGATCCAGCGACACCGGGCTACTCGGCATTTTATAGCTTTCAATGGACTTGGAACGCGCAAACATCGCTTCCGTCATATGTTCCGGTGCCGGGCCACCGTTGCCTGCATTGTATTTGATGCCGAAATCTTCATCCGGGCCAGCCGGATTGTGGCTGGCTGAAAGAATCAGGCCACCGAAGGCCTGACGTTTACGAATGACGCACGATGCGGCAGGCGTCGATAAAATGCCGCCCTGACCGACAATTGCTTTTCCAAAGCCATTGGCAGCAGCCATATTCAGAATAATCTGAATGGCCTCGCGGTTGAAAAAGCGACCATCACCACCAACCACCAGCGTTTTACCCTGATAATCGCCGATACTGTCAAATACCGACTGTACGAAATTTTCCAGGTAGCCCGGCTTTTGGAAAATACGGACTTTTTTACGCAGGCCTGAGGTGCCCGGACGTTGATCGTTAAAGGGTTGGGTCGGGATGATTTGAATGCTCATGAAGGATTTCCTTGTGGGTATGGAATGTGAGATAAATCGTACCCAATATCTTAAATGAAATCTTCATGAATGCAATCAGAGTCCCTGCGACTGGTACTCTTCGATCGTAGTACGAATCAGCTTAAATAAGGCGCGGGAAGATTTTGGCGGTTTGTTTTTCAATACCTCGCTATGCGCATTGCGTATCAGCTGGCGCAGTTGCACGGAATCTGCCGCAGGGTATTCGTTTAAGAAATCGGTTACGGCATCGCTTTCAGGGTCAAGCAGTCGATCACGCCAGCGCTCCATCAGATGAAAGTCCTGATTAATGTGGTTCAGTTCCTGTTCAATAGTTTCAATGGTGGATTCAAGTTCTTCAACATTGATTTGACGCAACAGTTTTCCAACGTGTTTGAAATGGCGCTTTCGGGCACTGTTCTGATGAATGTTTCTTGATTCTATCAAGGCATCGTAAAGATCTTGTGGCATATCCAGTTTCTGCAGTTTTGCGTTATCCAGATCAGCCAGCCGCTTGCCTAATTCAAGCAGGGCCAGCGCTTCGCGGCGCAATTGACTTTTGTTGGGGCGAATAACGCGGTCATCGTATTCGTCCTGCATTTCTTCGGGTACGATATGAATGATATGAGACATCAGATTTGCTCGCGTGTTTTGTGGAAGGTGATATCCGGCCATTGCTCAACTGTGTAGTTGAGCTTCCATTGGCTAGGTGCCAGATAGGTAAGAAAGCCATCAGCATCTTCAGCCAATGTGGATTCAAACTGGTGTTTAAAGTTGGAAAGCATTTTTTCATCGTCGCAGGTGACCCAGCGGGCCACCTGAAAGTCCGTGCCGGTGTAGCCAGCATCGACCTTATATTCATTTTTAAGGCGTTCTACTGTCACATCGAATTGCAAGGTGCCGACTGCGCCAAGAATATAATCGCCACCGAGAATGGTTTTGAACACCTGTACCGCCCCTTCCTCGGAAAGTTGCACCAGACCTTTGTGTAATTGCTTGCGTTTCATCGGGTCATTCAGGCGAATACGTTGAAACAGTTCAGGGGCAAAGTTGGGAATACCTGAAAACTTCAGCGGTTCTTTGCTGGTGAAAGTGTCGCCAATGCGGATGGTGCCATGGTTATGAATGCCGATAATGTCGCCGGCATAAGCCTCTTCGACATGCGCCCGATCCTGCGCCATAAAAATGGTGGCATTGGCGAGTTTGATGTTTTTGTCGATGCGGTGGTGGCGAACGGTCATACCTTTCTCGAATTTACCCGAGCAAATACGGAAAAATGCGATGCGGTCACGATGGGCCGGGTCCATATTGGCCTGAATCTTGAAGCAAAAGCCGGAGAAATCTTTCTCGTCGGGTTCTACCATACGCTCTTCTGCCGCGCGCGGGCCGGGATGTGGGGCGAACTCAACAAAAGCATCAAGCAATTCACGCACACCGAAATTATTCACAGCACTGCCGAAAAACACCGGTGTCTGCGAGCCGTTGAGGAAATGCTCCAGATCAAAATCTGCTGTGGCACCTTGCAGTAATTCGATGTCGTCGCGCAAGGTATCTGCCTGTGATCCAAGCAGCGCATCGACTTGCGGATCATCCAGTGATGAAATTTTAATGGCGGAGTCAAGCGATTCCGAACCTGCTTTGAACAGGTGTAATTGTTTGGTGTAAAGGTTGTACACGCCTTTGAACGATTTACCCATACCGATCGGCCACGACAGTGGTGTGCATTCAATTTGCAGCTTGTCTTCAATGTCTGCCATCAGCTCCAGTGGTTCCAGGCCTTCACGGTCAAGTTTGTTGATGAAGGTGATGATGGGGGTGTTGCGCATGCGACACACTTCCATCAGTTTTTCCGTTTGTGTTTCAACGCCTTTGCCGGAATCAATAACCATCATCGCCGAATCCACGGCGGTTAATACGCGATACGTATCTTCCGAGAAATCCTGATGTCCCGGTGTATCCAAAAGATTGATTTCATATTCGGTGGAGGCTCTGCGGTAGTTGAATTTCATCACCGATGAGGCGACGGAAATACCACGATCCTGTTCAATTTTCATCCAGTCGGATGTGGCATGGCGCGTGGCTTTGCGGGCTTTGACTGCACCGGCCATCTGAATTGCACCACCAAAGAGCAGGAGTTTTTCAGTCAGCGTCGTTTTACCCGCATCCGGATGCGAAATAATACCGAATGTTCGCCGTTTATTGATTTCCTGCTGTAGAGTGCTCATGCATACCTCATCTTGATAGTGTGAAAAATCCAGTAGCGAACCGGCTCGGTTAATCTATGCCTTTTCAGGTCGCGAAGCTTAACGTGTCAGGGCTTTGAGTGCTATTGCGCAAGTGATACCAGTTGAAATCATCATCAATCAACCCTATTACATAAGTAGGTTGGTTAGAATCAACCGTAGATTGATTTATGGAGGATAATGACATGACACTGGTTCGCAGAGTGCCGTGGCAGGACTTGGAAGGCTTGCAACAACGTTTGCAGGATGTCTTCGGAGATACACCTTTTGCCGTCAATGCAGCAAACGTGGATCAAGGACAATGGGCACCGCCTGTTGATATTCGGGAAACGGAAGACGCCTTGCAGATGCAGGTCGAGCTGCCCGGAATTAATAAAGAAGAAATTACTTTGGAAGTGAAAGATGGTGTGCTGAGCATTTCAGGTGAACGCCGTTACGAAAAAGATGTGAAAGAAGAACATTCACATCGCACTGAACGCGTTTACGGACGTTTCTCTCGCAGCTTTAGCTTGCCGAGAAATGTCAATGCCGATGCTGTAGAAGCCAGCATGAAAGATGGTGTGCTGCATGTGAAGATGCCAAAACTGGATAGTGCCAAAGCCAAAGCAATTACGATTGCATAATCTAAAGATGCGGTTTGCATCTTAAAAACAGGGCTGTGGAGATTTTATCTTCGCAGCCCTTTTTGGTTGAAATTTAAACAGGACAGCTTTGAGAAATGCTGCACGGAGCATTGCCTGTTGTTCAGAGCGCCATCTTAAAATCCGGGTGCCGGTGCGCTTCGCGGTAAATATGATCCAGTTGCTCTCGACTGCTGGCAGCAAACGTGATGGTGACCGAAACATATTTTCCTGTTCGGCTTGGCCTGCTTTTTACAGCACCTTCGAAGAAATCAGGGCAATATTTGCGCACGATCATCACCATATCCACTTCAAAGGAGTCGCTGTTCATGCCCATCACTTTGAGCGGAAAGGTGCATGGAAATTCGAAAGGACTTTCGTCAGATGCAGCGGTGGAATTAGTCGTGGAAGTTGTCATGGAATCCTCTTACTGATGCAGAGCCTGAAATATACGTTCTGCCAGAACCGATGAAAACCCGGGAACTTTCGCCAGATCTTCGCGGCTGGCTTTTTTAACACCTTCGATACCGCCGAAATGCCGCAGCAGGGCGGCACGCTTTTGTGTGCCGACACCGTCAATGCCATCAAGGCGTGATGTGAACATCGCTTTTTTCTTGCGGTTGCGCATGTATTCACCGGCAAAGCGGTGGGCTTCGTCGCGAATGCGAGCCATCAGCATCAGCGCTGCACTGTCACGCCCCGGTTGCATTGGAGCCAAATCCCAGGCCGGAAACAGCGTTTCATTGCCGACTTTTCGGCCTGCGCCTTTGGCAATGGCAACAATCTTTAAATCAGCTAGCGATGCTTTTGCCGCCTCTTCCATGGCAACTTTCAGCTGGCCTTTGCCACCGTCAATCAGCAACAGATCCGGCGCAGGAATATCGTCACTGTTGATGGCTTTGAAGAAACGCGAAAGCACCTGTTCCATCGCGGCATAATCGTCGCCATCACTGATCGGACGGTGTTCGGATTCGGTGTCGTCAAGTTTATAGCGCCGGTAGAGATTCTTTTCAGGCCCCTGCCAGCCGCCATAGACCATGGCTGCAACCGTTTGCTGACCACCCAGATGCGCATTATCAACAGCGGCAATAAGGCGTGGTGTTGCGGGCAGATCAAGCAGTGTTGCAACCGCCTCAAAGGCAGCCTGTTGTTGCTGTTGTTTGCTGGCTTGCACCTGTTCGCTGCTTTTTTGTGCCGTTTCGAGCCATTGGGCACGCGGGCCACGCTGTGGATGACGCACCTCAAAACGGGCCGAGGCATGCAATAAGCGTAGTAATGATGTGATGTGCTGACATAGGCCATCATCGCGCCATAGCAGGATTTCTGCCGGAGGCATCTCCTCGCGGTAACGCTCCAGCACCAGTGCCTGCAATACTTCCGTGTCATCGGCATCGATAGCCTGCTTAATGCGAATGGTTTGCACGCCGAGATCACGAGCATTTCGGCGTACACCGATTGCAATATGCTGCGATGCCGGAAACCATACGATGGCATCGGCATTGGCCGGTAACTCCGACTGTTCCGCATCGGCAAGAATGGTGCGCAATGCCCTGATCTGGTCCCGAAATAAACGAGCCCTTTCATAAGCCAGCCGCTCAGCCGCCTGCATCATCTCACCTTCCCATTGTCGCAGCAGTTCCTGATCTTTTCCCAGCAGCAGGGCGCGGGCTTCGCTGACTTGTTCGGCATAAGTCTGTTGGCTCACGATATCGCAGCAGGGGGCGCTACAGCGACCGATCTGGTGTTGCATGCAGGGGCGTGAGCGGTGGTTGAATTCCGCATTGTCGCAATCACGAATATGAAACGCCGACTGCATCAGATGCAGGGTTTGATGCACGGCATGGGCATTGGCAAAAGGGCCGTAATATTCGCCGGGCACATCGCGCTTGCCGCGATACATTTGCAGGCGGGGATAGGCTTCATCGGTGAGTAAAATATACGGGTAGGATTTTGAATCCTTGAGCAGCACATTGTAGCGCGGTTTGAGTTGCTTGATCAGGTTATGCTCCTGAATCAGGGCCATACTCTCTGAAGTGGTGATGGTGAATTCGATATCGCAAATCTGACTGACCATGGCTTGTGTGCGTGGTGATTCCGGTTGTCTCTGGAAATAACTGGATACACGTTTGCGCAGATTGCGTGCCTTGCCGACATAAAGTACCTGTCGTTTGCTGTCGAGCATACGATATACGCCCGGTTCACGCGGTAGTTGTGACAGATTGATCGGAGGTTCTTTCCACATGTGCCCATCCTTGTGCTTTGCCGGGCTGATGCAAGTGGCTGAAAGCGTCATAAGGCCATGTTTTTTGTATGGCTAAACAGGCACTTTTTCTGTATAGTGAATACGCCTTGGAATCATACGTATTGAATTTTCTTAGGGAGGTCATCCGATTCTAAGGAAAAGGAGATCGTCATGAAAACTCAGATGAAATGGAACACTGTTACTCGCGCTTGTGGTGGTGTCATGCTTGCTGCTTTATGCCTGTTGATTGCTGGATGTGGTGGAGGCAATGGTACTGCTTCTGTTAATGTTTCCGGGGCTGTTGCAAAAGGAGCTGTCGCGGGTGCTCAGGTCGATATTTATGCTGCTGATGGTGTTACACTGATTGCCAGTGGCATTGTGACAGACGCCAATGGTAATTGGTCAGCAACGATTCCTTCTGGTGCGGCAGCGGTTATTGCAATGGCCAGAGGTGGTTCGTATATCGATGAATATACCAACCTTCCAACGGCAGCGGGATCGATGCAATGCATGTTTGCTCCAACGGCAAATACCAACGTAGCCATCAGTCCGCTTTCCAATGCAATGACGAAAACTGCCAGAGCCATGGTTACAGCTGGAAAAGCTCCTAATATTGGTGCCGGCCTTGCACAAGCCAAGGCTGAATACGTAAATATGCTTGGCTTTGACCCTGTTAGCGTGTTGCCACCATCCCCTTCGCAAATTGTAAAGGCGAATGCTAATCAGCTGAAATATGCAGCTTTACTGGGTGGTGTATCCAAGCTGGTCGATGATTCTTACTCGGCTATCGCTGTCGGTGATCCTTCAGTTACGCCGTTTTCTCTGGTCACGGCTTTAATTGATGATTTTGCCGCTGACGGACAGTTCGATGGAATTGGCGCTGGTGGCGTTGCTATCACGGTAGGGCAGTCTTCCAGCGTGACAGCAGCATTGCCCGGCGGTGGCGGTTCGGCTGCTCTGGGAAATGCCATGAACCAATATCTGGGAAGTGCTCATCGGCCAGCAGAGTTGGCTCCGGCGAACTTTACGCCGCCAGTCATTGCGCCATCAAATATCGTGGTTCTGGTGACACCGCCGGTAACCGGAGGTGCTGTGACAATAGGTGGAACGCTTAGTCTTAGCGGCGATTCGGTATTGCCGACAACTGTGGTGTTCGGTGCGCCTAAAAGTGTTGTTTCCATGCCCGGCTTTATTGAACAGTGGACATGGCAAGCGAATGTCACCGGTGGTACGGTCACGATCGATGTGATGAATCATCTTGGCAGCTCAATTACCCTGAAGTATACGAGCACCAGCGGATGGTCTGATTGGGTGCAACCCAGCTTTACAGGGATTGTAATTGATCCGCTCACAAAAACGATTGTGTTTTCCAATGTGGCATTGCCTGGTGCATTTGCATTTCCTAATCAGGTGCCGGGTCAGGGCGCACCTGTAGGTGTTCCGATTACGACAACAGTCACTGTCAATGGAACGTTGGCGTTTTAGCATTGTCGTAAGCGTTGATGTTCTGAAAATATTGTCCAAAGGATGATAAAAAAGAGGGGCGCAAAAGCGCCCCTCTCTTAATTTCAGTTTCTGGACTGAAAGTAATTACTGCATAAGCAGCAAATTACATCATTCCGCCCATGCCACCCATACCGCCCATGTCACCACCACCGGCAGGTGCATGTTTCTGTGGCACTTCTGCAACCATGGCTTCAGTGGTGATCAGCAGACCAGCAATGGAAGCTGCATGTTGCAGAGCTGTGCGAGTTACTTTGGTTGGGTCAATCACGCCCATCTTCAGCAAGTCACCATAGGTTTCAGTCGCTGCATTGAAGCCGAAAGAAGCATCAGTGCTGTTGGAAATTTCGTTCACAACAACTGAAGCTTCACCGCCACCATTGGTAACGATCTGACGCAATGGCTCTTCAACCGCACGACGGACAATAGCAATACCACGATCCTGATCGGCATTGATGCCGGTCAGACCGTCCAGTGCTACGCGCGCACGAATCAGTGCAACGCCGCCGCCAGCCACGATACCCTCTTCAACCGCTGCACGTGTTGCATGCAATGCATCATCCACACGGTCTTTCTTCTCTTTCATGGCAACTTCAGTCGCAGCGCCGACTTTGATCACAGCAACACCGCCAGCCAGTTTGGCCAGACGCTCTTGCAGTTTTTCTTTGTCGTAGTCAGAGGTGGTTTCTTCTGTCTGACGGCGAATCTGAGCCACGCGTGCTTCGATGTCTGCTTTCACGCCGGCACCATCAACGATGGTTGTGGTGTCTTTGGTGATCTTAACGGTTACAGCTGTACCCAGATCTTCCAATGTGACATTTTCCAGCTTCAGGCCGAGTTCTTCAGAAATTACCTTGCCGCCAGTCAGAATTGCCATATCTTCGAGCATCGCTTTACGACGATCGCCAAAGCCAGGTGCCTTCACAGCTGCCACGTTAACCACGCCGCGAACCTTGTTCACTACCAGAGTCGCCAGAGCTTCGCCTTCGATATCTTCAGCGATGATCAGCAAAGGTCTGCCGGAACGGGCAACGCTTTCCAGAACAGGCAACAGATCGCGCATGCTGGAGATTTTCTTTTCAAACAACAGGATGTATGGGTTCTCAATGTTGGCTTCCATACGCTCTGTATCGGTAACGAAATAAGGTGACAGATAACCGCGGTCAAACTGCATGCCTTCAACCACGTCCAGCTCTGTTTCCAGGCCTTTGGCTTCTTCAACCGTGATCACGCCTTCCTTACCGACTTTGTCCATAGCATCAGCAATGATGTCGCCGATTTCGCTATCGCCGTTGGCGGAAATAGAGCCGACCTGAGCGATTTCTTCTTTGTTGACGACGTCGCGAGACATGGACATCAATTCTTTCACGACAGCCTCAACGCCCTTGTCGATACCGCGTTTCAGATCCATCGGGTTCATGCCGGCAGCAACAGCCTTGATGCCCTCTTTCGCAATAACCTGAGCCAGTACGGTTGCAGTGGTGGTGCCATCGCCTGCGATATCCGCAGTCTTGGAAGCCACTTCTTTAACCATCTGTGCGCCCATGTTCTCAAATTTGTTTTCCAGTTCGATTTCTTTAGCAACTGAAACACCATCTTTAGTGATGGTTGGTGCGCCCCATGATTTATCCAGAACGACGTTACGACCTTTGGGGCCCAGTGTTACCTTGACGGCATCCGCCAGTTTGTTGACGCCGGTCATCATCTGTGTGCGGGCGTCTTCTCCGAAAAGAATGTCTTTAGCAGCCATTGTGATTTCGTCTCCTATTTAATGTTTTGTTGTGTTGCTGTAATCAGGATTCGATAACGCCGAGGATGTCATCCTCACGCATCATCAATACTTCTTCACTATCAAGCTTGATTTCTGTGCCTGCGTATTTAGAGAAGATGACGGTATCGCCAACTTTTACGTCCAGCGCACGGATATCACCGTTATCAAGGATTTTACCATTGCCAACGGCAAGAACTTTTCCCTGAACCGGTTTTTCTTTAGCTGAGTCAGGAATAATGATTCCGCCAGCTGATTTTTCTTCTTCGTCCAGACGGCGGACGATGACACGATCATGTAAAGGACGAACCTTTGTTCCCATGTTAATACTCCTTCTTGCTTGGTATTTGGAGATGTCTATATGCGGCTTGCCCAAACTTCTTTCAACCCCCTGACAACATAAAAAGTTAAATATTTAAAAAATAGGTTTTATCTGTGTCGATCAGCGTGAGGGTGATGGGCTTGCGCAGGGAAGTTTTGATGGAATGATGGGGCATGGAGATACGAATTCCGACTTATGCAGGCAACGCCAGATTTTTATGATGAAGGTGATTGCCGAGAGCTTCGTGGCAGATTGGAGCGCTGCTTGGCCGTTGTTTTTTTATGAAAGAATTGAAGGGGGGAGGCTGGGGAATTTAGACGGAATTGAGCAGCAAAAGGCGGAAAAGGGCTCTGATCCCTTAAGGTTTTAAAGGGTAGGGTCCCCTTTATCGGTTGAGCTGTTGATCGAGGCGCAAGGATCGAGGCCTTGAGTACAGCTGATGGGGAAGACTTGTTGTAGGGTACGGAATTTCGTACCATAAAGCGCATTTGGAGGCAAATATGACATCACTTTCGGTAAGCGAGGCCAGATCGAATCTGTTTCGTCTGATTGATGAAACGGCTGAAAGCCATCAGCCGGTCACGATCACAGGCAAACGCCACAGCGCGGTGCTGGTCTCGGCAGAGGATTGGGAAGCGCTCCAGGAAACCGTCTATCTGCTCTCGGTTCCCGGCATGCGTGAATCGATAAGGGAAGGCATGGAGACGCCGGTCAGCGAATGCGTGAAGGAACTGGATTGGTGAGCTGGGAGCTGGCCTTTACGAAACATGCGCTTAAAGATGTAAAAAAGCTCTTCTCGACAGGATTGAAGCCAAAGGCTCAGGCACTGCTGGAAATTCTCAGGGAAAACTCATTCCAAAATCCGCCGCCGTATGAAAAGCTGGTCGGTGATCTGCAAGGCGCATATTCGCGAAGAATCAATATTCAACACCGGCTGGTCTATGAAGTTCTGGCCGATGCACATACGGTGAAGGTGATCAGGATGTGGAGCCATTACGAGTAGTAGTGCTTCTTTGGGGAAATCGGGGACGGTATATTCTTTTCGGATCGTGCAAAGATGGTTGGGCGTGAAATGATTATACTACATGTCCTCGTTCTTACTCAGGCAGCTATTCCCGCTATTCCCGCTATTCCCGCTATTTCGGCGATGGCTTGGGTCAGCTTGAGGCGGGAAGTTCCTCAGGGCTAGGGTTTAAGGCGTTTAATAATGACGCAATAAATTCGGCTAATTCAGCAGACATAATGGCAAAGTCAGCGTCAAATTGAGCAATGCCATCACCATTGGCATCATAATCTTCGATCAATTCAAAATTATAACGGAGGCGATGCATGGAAAAATCGTCATGCAGCATGAATGAGATTCTATCCTGCCAGTTTAAAGCCAATCGATGAACACGTTTGCCTGTGCTGATATGGGCCTGAATCTCTTGCGATGAAAGATCTACATGTTTGCAGCGAATCACACTTTCCACTTCACCGGAAGAACGCAGCTCGACTTCATCTTCAATCTCTAAGCCACCGGCAATGGGCTCCTGGGTCGTGAGCCACCGGGTCATCATTGCTTCGGGAGACATGGTGGTTTGCGGCAGTACAACATTCAGGGTGCCTAAGGTTTTGCGTAATAAGGCAATAAGTTCTTCGGCTTTTTTTGAGCCAGATGCATTCACAATTAACCATGCGTTTTCAGGGTCGATATACGCGTAGGTATGACTGGTTTTAGCAAAAGCACGAGGTAGTAATTCCTGGATAACAGTATCTTTAATATCCATTTTCTCTTTGCGTCCGACTGGCCGCCCTTGTTCCTGCTCAATTTGGAAGACGTTTTCGACGATTTTCTCACGTACCAGAGATGCGGGTAATATCTTGTCTTCACGACGCAGGCAAATCATGAACTTGCCATTGGTTTGATGAACCAGCGCTTGTCCTTCCAGACCCAGAGGCTCTGACCAGCCCTCACAGGCTAATTCCATAGCGCCACAATTACGTGCTTTTCGTTGCTGCAAAGCTTCATTTAACTGCAAACCTGTTGTGTTAAAAGGTTCTTCAAAACGATAGAAATGAATATTGTTAAAAAACATTATTTATTAGCCTTATACATGGTGGGGTTACATAAACTTCATAGTTTAAACAGAACCGCTCCATGGTGAGTAGTAGTGATCGAAATCTGACGGCGCAATATAATACCCTGAATCAATGCTGTCAGACAAAATTGAACACACTTTCGTTCAGCTGCATGATTCCGACAGACTTTTGGGGCAGGCCCAGTCAACGGCCTTATGAAATCCAACCTCAGTAACACCACATCCAATTTGCTCGGACGCACCATTGCAATGACATGCTGTCAGTTTTTTTACGGCAACTTCAACACTTGAAGGATTTAACGGCTTTTTTAAATACATACAGCCCAGATCCTTTAAGCTGTTACATACACTCTGTTCATTGCTCATGACGACAAATCTTAAATCAGGATGAATGGCCTGAACATCGCATATTAACCGATAACCACGTAAGGCCGGTGTATCAACATCAACAAATGTGCCCCGTGGCAGTTTGAACTCTCTTGAGTGCGCAAAATCGCTATATGACAGAGAATCGGAGAATGTCAGGGTATTGTAACCCTGACCGATCAATAGGTCGCTTATGAATTTTAAAGCATACAAATTACCATCAACAAGATGGATCATACCCTTTTCTGAATAATGCATTTCTACTCCCCCTTATATGTTTCAAACACTACAAAGCTTTAGATAAAAAAGACCATAAAGCAAGCAGGGAATAAATTCTTTCTTATTTGTAAGCGAAATGAGCGAGGCTATGCTGTGAACAGAATAATGGCTGATAAGAAAGACTTTATATCTCACCTGGTGAAAAGCGAATGACTTCCTCTTTGGCTTTGGCGCGGAAGGCGTCCAGGCAGCTGTCTTGCAGACCAAGGAAAATGGGTGGTTCGTTGCGTCGATAGATATTGATTTTCGCATTAAATACGAGGTGTTCCATACCGTGCTTGTCACGTACACGGAAGCGCGAAATGCCAAAAGTTCCATCCGTATAACGAGGTCCCGTCAGATAGCAGAGGATGGATTCGACTTCATCACCAGCCAGTTCAATGCCTTCCAGATGTTCGATGGTCGATTGGGCTTGCTTGATGAAGTTTATTGAATCCAGGTATTGCGTTTGACTGTCGGTATTGCTGCCGGCAGCCACATTGAAATTGCCAATCAGCACCTGCCCCGGCATCGCCTGATCACTCATCCGTGCCAGCACGATGGTGACATCACCGACAATGTAGCTGAAAGCCGTGGGTGATAAACCTTCGGCCTGATGGAATTCGTAATGCGCCCCGATATGAAAGCAAGCACGCAGGTAAGGCACGGTCAGCGCCTTGGCTTTACTGCGGGCAATCGAGTTGTCGGCCAGTGCCAGATGCATGAAATGGTAAAGAGTCAGATTGGCCAAGGTATCTTCTTTACGATTCCAGATGTAAAAACCATCACCGGTTGTGGTGCGGGCAAAATGGATATGCATATCCTTCTGCATCAGTTTTGAAGTGGCAGCGTTAAGTGAGTAGGCCAGTGAATTCAGTTGAGTCATTTGCTCAAAAGGTGATAACAGGGAAAAGCCTACGGCATCGAACAAAGCAACGGCGCGTTCCTCAACCAGAGCGATGCCATATCGTTTGACCAGCGCATCCATGGTAGGAAAATCCAGACCCTTACCGGGAGTGAACGGTAATTCAATTCTAACCGGGCAGGTGTCAAATAAAGCAGCAATTTCATGCAGTCTGCTGGCCGAGACAAGTTTGGTTCCGGTCAGAATAACAGCGACATCGTGTTCGCTGAGCGTCGATGCATTCGGTTTGCCGGAATTGATACCTGAAAGACAGTGGTGAGGCACAACAACCAGATCCATGCTGGTTTCGTAAGGTGTCCAGGCCAGTAGCATATCGCGCCCCAAGCCCCATAACTCGTATAGCTTGTCATCAAGTGCGCTGCTATTGGCACGAACAACGGACTCGGGAATATCGCTGCTGGCTGCGTCATCCCGGAATTGATCCAGCCACGAAAGACGCTTGAATTTCTTGCTGAGCACAGTCACCTCGCAGTTGTTCAGAGCCTCTGATGAAGTTGGCATCTGATACATTACTGTGACAAGCATAACGATGCGTGTCTACAGGGGGAAGTGAATCGGTGTTGAATACGCATAAGTGTTCATCAGAAGCAGTGACTTGCAGGAAGTTATCATGAGTATGCGCCCTGCAAGCCGGGTGATACAACAATATGGATGTGAAAAAGATGAGCGATCATAAATCAAAACAAGAGCAGTCGGCAGCATCTCCGCCGCCACATGTGTGGCATCAGCATATCAATCTGAAACTGGCTGCGTTGGGGCAACCGACCTGTCGTCTGGAGGGCGCGGATCATTCCTATCTGACCATTGCCGACAGTCTGCTCAAACACTATGCCCGGCAACGCCGCTTGCTGTCGGCCTACCGTTGTCCGGCCGACCAGCGGATTCAGAACTTTTTGAACGCCTATCTGGCGGAGAATGGTGTGAATCAGCATATTGAATTACCCGGCACGACATTTATTCTGGATCGACCCGGCATGGCACGTGAAGTTTCACTGCCTCTGAATGGTAACCATTTCCATTCGGATCTGGTTGATTCTTATCGGCTTTTGCAGGGTGTTTTGCATAACCCGAAAAACGATCGGCGCACGACCAAAGGTGTATTTCACATCGTCGCTGGCGGGTTGCCCGTACCGGCTGATAAGCAGGAAGTGCCGGTGTCAGTGTTCGGTGCTTTGCTCAAAGAAGCGCTGGATCCACCACGGGCTTTGTTGGAATTACCAGCGACCAGCGAAGAACAAAACAAGGCCGAGGCATGGGTTTCATTGCTCATGCGTCCCATCGTTCGCCCCGGCGTGGTGGGCGTTGTTGGTGTGGCAGGGCTGCTGGCTGATAAAAGCCTTGAAGTGCGCATGTTTGCGCCGGGCGGTCTGGTCTCCAATCTTGATTTTGTCGAATCTATTTTCGGCAATGCCGGTGACCCGTTTTTGACAGAGAATGATGCGGCACTGGATATCGAACACTGGACTGGCCAGAGCGGCTGTATCATTCTGGCGCCGCATCTGGTGAAGCTGAATAAAAAACAGTTGGGGCTGCCACATGTTGAAGCAGCGACAGCGCGCCAGCGTCGTGATGGCATGTGCTGGCAGAATGAAGATGAGCTATACAACGATGGCAATGCTTTTAAGGTGGTTTGCCGTGATAAACGCGGCGTTATCGTCACCATTATTGCCGATAATTATTTTGGCTACAGCAAGAAAGAGATTAAATCGCAAATCAGTTATTCAGCCAATCTGTTCGGAGGTTGCGAAGAGGAACACGCTGGTGGGGCACTGGCATTTCCGCGTTACAATTTGGGCGAGGTGTATATCCCGCGCGCCAGTGACAAGCTCGATAATCACACCTTTGCAGATCTATGCCAACGTCTGGGCGACAAGATTGAGCTTAACTCGGAAGGTTATGCCGTAGACAAGCAATATCCCGAGATTGTTTATTTGCCCGAGGATGCATGTATCAGTCTGCACGATTTGCAGGTGAGCTGGCAAGGCTCGACGGGGCGTAAACATATGAAGCTGCTTGCCTCACAAATCTTTATTTACCCCAGCGGATTCAGGGTACATATGGCAAGGCACGCCCATTCGCCGAGCTGGCGGCTGATCGGTACGCTTGGGGAAGGTACATTCTGCCACAAGCCAAGCACGGTATCCGGTGGCGGCAAATCTGAAATCTCCAAGTCGATTGCCGGAGCGGTCATTTCCGGGGCAACTTATGTCGACGATTTCGAACAGGACCTCAAACAGGTGCGGGCGATTTTCGAGCGTGATTATTCCAATCGGTTCCGTCATGCTGAATCGCAAGTGGCGGATACGCGGACGCTGCTGAGTAAAGAACGCAGCCTGGGTTCGGTGATCAAGATGCTGACGCCGTCCGTTAATGATTACACCGATGACTATAACCGCTGGCTGAAAACTATTCCGCCACAGATTCTGGCGCTGGTATTTATGATTAAACGCTTTTATCGAACCGCCTGGGGCGATAACTGGCACGAGCATTTCTCGGTTGATACGATCAATGGCAAACCCGGCAATGAATTGAGATTTCATGGGCGCAAGCTGGTTTCCAGCTATCTGCGCGTGGGTTTTGATGACGACGGTAGCTGGCGTTTGTTTAAATTGCGGCAGGATTTTATCGCCTCCGATAAATTACAGATGGAGGATGACATTACCGCCTCCATCGTGATTCCGGTTCATTATGTCAGCGGCCTTAATGGTGAGTTCGATCACCCTTGCATCAAGCTGGTGGATAACTGTGAAATGAAACTGTTTCAGCGGCCCGATGAAGCGATTCATCGCGGCTCAGACATGCAGACTGAAGCTGATTTATCGGATGGTAATAATTTTATCTCCAACTTTGAACCGCTTCGCCGCGACGATGCGCAGGAACTGATGGATGACGTGATGAGTTTTGAACAGTTCAGCACACCGATGCAGTCGCTGATCAGTAACGCTGCTGAGATGGATGAGTCGCTATATTTTGTGTCGTCCGCTCATCCGCGAATTGTTAACGGCAAGCCCAGTCAGAATGTTCGCTATTTGCAGGATCGACCTGATCTGGCCGAGCCACGAGCCAGTTATCTGGCGACCATCAGTACTCACTTGCGGCGCGGGCTGGAGCCGGAGCAAGCGGTCTATTTCCCCGTTAATGCCGTGCTCACCGGGCGTCGCAACAATCCGCCAGAGCCGGGTATCAGATCGCTGGCGGTTTACAATCCGATCCATTATCAGGAGTTGCCTGAGTTGTTTATGGATTTTATTTGCAGTCTGACCGGTAAATCACCTTCAACAACAGGTGCCGGTTCCGAAGGCGCGTTGACCAAGGGGCCGTTTAATTCGCTGACCGCTACGGCGGATCTGAATACGGCGCTGGTATCATTTATCCTGTGCGGTTATGACGGCTTTTCCACCGCTGCCGGATTTATCGGCGCCAGGCGGCGTATTGATCATGATATCAGCATGCTTATTCCGGAAATCTGGTGTCGCCTGCCAGCAAATCGGCAGAAGCCCGCCCATATGATCAGATGGGGCTATCTTGAGAAGCTTGAGGATTTTCAGCACAACGGCAAAACCGTGTTGGCCAGCAGGCTGGGTTATCGGATCACCAAACGCTTTGTGCGCAATCATTTCGGCAAAGTGTTCGACACGCCGGTGGCAGTTTTCGATAAGGCGATGCTGAAGCCGGAAACGCAGGATCTGGAGAGCTTTGTTGATGGTATCCACAATATTTGTGAAGCGCATCAGCGTGTGGCTCTGGATTATTTCACCGACGGTTCGATTGATGATGCCTGCCCGCCGCTCAGGGCTTTGCTGCATATCATGGCGTATGGTCACGATGAGGGCCGGGGTGTGGATGATCCGGCAATCCGGGATATGTTCACGCGTGAATATTTATTGCAGAGCGACTGGTATCAGGAGCGCATCGATATCAAACAGGCGCGGGATACGCAGCTTTGGTTGCAGCACCGGGAAAATCTCCTGAGCCATATGGCGGCGCTGGACGATGATGAATCCGACAGGCGTCTGCATCTGGAAGAGCGTATCAATAAAGCTGATTGTATGATCGAAAGGGTATCCAGTCAGGATTATCAGGCGCGCCTGCAAGGCACACTCGGAGCCGACTGGATACATCGGGGATAGCAGCTCACGTCCAGGAAGGATCATGTCCAGTGCGATGTTGCATTCGCAGGGATGGGGATGGACTGTGAAGAGATGATAGCGTTATGGTGCGCTGGTTTTCAGTTAAGCATTATCGATGGAGGGAATGGGGGGCTAAAACGCTGCGGCCCTGAGTTCACGGGCCGAGTGGAATCAGCATTTAAAAAAGTGCGCCCCTTTACCCTCATCGATAAATTGAGAATATAAATCAGTCGTCAGATAACAGCTTGCGAACATCCTCTTCAACCTGATTTACTGTATCCATCAGAGATGTGGTTGACACTTGCTCAGGCTTTTTATCCGGCATTTGTCGTTTGGCGATACGCTGAATATCCTTTTCCAGCAGATCGATATTTTTAAGAAGAATTTCAGATTGACCCTTCAGGCTCGGCAGCAATTTGCGGCCTTCTTCCAGCTGCTTTCCTTTATGCGATTTGGATGATCCGAAAAGTTTACCCAGCATGGAGCGGTCATCTTCACCATATAGAAGGTTGAATATCTGCATATAGGTTTTATGCAGCAATTCGTGAGGTTCTTCGAGTGCCCGAAACGAGGCCAGCTTGTTCAGTGAACGACCCGGGCCAAAATACCATTGTCCGAACTCACAGTCGGTTTGCATGACAGGTACCTGATTTTTATCCAGCGGCAAACCAGCCAGCAATCCTTCGGCCCGAGCAACCCATCTCAGATGCGCCAGTCGTGCATTATTAAGTTTTTCCATTACATCCGATAATTGCATGATATCCCCTCTTTCAAGTAAAGTAGAAAAGTATTTTTAGTGGCAGGCAAACCCTGCTACATCAAACATTATATTATAACTTGTTCATAAACAAGTGCCGGGTAAGCTTTATCGGCGCTGAAGCAGCAACGGCTACAGGAAACACAGTTCGCAAAAAAACAAAGCGTCATGCGACAAATATAAAAAACAGGCACCAGCAGTGATGAATTGAATTCATTCGAATCCGCCCCTTTGAGCACATGCCGACACTTTGCGTCAAAGCAAATCGACAGCCCTGACAAGCTGCTTACATCTAACCCGGGCTAACTGATCCGGCAATAACAAGTAGCCAGATCACATACCAGAACCTTGCAACTGCTGATCATCACTCTTGGGTGGCGATGATCATTGCATTGCTCCTGGAGGGATTTGAACAGCTGTTTTGTCTGCTCCTTGCTGGTGATCCGAGCGAGAAGCAAGCAGAAGAGATGAAAAAAACTCAGGTTATAAATACTCTCTCAAGGGGTGCGCTTTATGAAAAGATACCGATTAATTTGCCTGTTATTATTCATTGCCATCATGCGTGTCTATCTCCCCGATGCTACCGCTTATGACAATGTTCCCGCCCAAATCTCCATGGAAAATCAAAAGGGATTTTATCCCTACAAGCCTGCATATTTCGGCTACACATTTACCAGCTCAAATAAAGACTATGTGGATGAACTGAAAATTCAGTTCAGTGCGAAATATCAGATCGTGCATGATGTGAATCTGTTCCTTGCTTATACCCAGACATCGTTTTTGAGCATCCGGAAGGCATCGAGTCCATTCAGAGAACATAACTTTTCGCCGGAGCTGTTTTATCAGGATCGTGATACCGGCTATGATTGGTTGCCAGCGATTCAATATGGCATCTTCCGGCATGAGTCCACAGGTGAAGCTGGAAACGGTTCCTATGCATATGACACGAGTTATATTGAGCCCACATTTCTGATCGGAGAGTGTCTGTATGTCATGCCAAGAGTATGGTTTCCCTCGATCCTGCAAGGCTTCAGTAAAAATAAAGCGGCCTCGGAAAATATCGATATTTTCAAGTATTACGGCTACGGCGATTTGACTCTGATCCATAATATTGATTCATTCAGCTCACACCAACTTAAATTGCGCTATGCACCGATAGATCGGAGTACCACGTATCAATACCAGCTGAATATTTCTCCCAACAGTTTCTTCAGTTCAGGTCAGGCAGCGAAAGATTCGGTTGGTAAATTTGCCAATGCTTATTTCTTTATCCAGTGGCGAAATGGATATGGATACGGCCTTAAAACATACAACACAAAGACATCGGGATTTATTGTCGGGATGAATTTGGTGTATTAGGGAAGCTTGGAGTAACTATGCAAGAACAAAGAAGCAAAGGTTAGAGAATTGCCAGCGGCAATTCGCAGCGTTATCTGTCACGCCACTTCGTTCCATGTAAAGACAGTAATTCTCTTGATTTTGGCCATAACTCGGGTCAGGTCGAAGCGTCATGATGTATTTTCAGTGATTTACAGTATGAGAGTTTGTTTCCAGTTATTGCGGCGTGTGCGCAGGTCGGTGAAGACGCTTAAGGCATCGGCGTTGACATGATGGGTGCGAGCATAGGCCTGAATAAACGCCTCTTGTTGCACTCTTAAAAATGGATTGGTAGCCATTTCATCGGCCAGTGTTGAGGGGATGGTGGGTTGTTGCTGGTGGCGGGATTCGAGGTCGCGTGCAATGCGTTGCGTTAGCGCCGGGGCGTCGCTGCCAAATTCCTGCTGGATATGCTGCGCAAAGGAAAGATTCGCCAGCGTGTATTCATGGGCACAATATACCCGCGTGTTGCCATCGTGTGCGACGAGGCTCATCAGGCTTTGCAGCATTTGCGCCGCTGTTCCCTCAAAAATACGGCCGCAACCGGCACCGAATAACACATCGCCACAGAACATTGCAGGCGTGTCAGCCCCGTTCAATACATAGGCGATATGGCCGAGCGTGTGGCCCGGCACATCGAGCACATCAAGGCTGAGTGAGCCAAGCTGTAATTTCCCGGCGCTGACGGGCTGAGTGATGCCGGCAATACGCGCTGCATCGTGCGCCGCACCGAAAATCTGGCAGTTGTAGGTTGCAAGCAGATCAAGGTTGCCATCGGTATGATCCCAGTGGTGGTGAGTATTCAGGATATGCGTAACCGCTTTGCCAAGATGCTTGGCGTAAGCGATGACCGGCGCTGCTTCGGCCGGGTCAACCACGGCCAGCGTCTGATCATCGGCTGCTTCGATCAGGTAAATATAGTTATCCTGCAAGACAGGAAGCTGATGGATGATGGCCTTGCCATGTTGATAGGTCCACATGCTGCAAGGGTAGTCGGTGATCAGCGTGGAAACCAGAGGGTTATCTCTTATTTGTGGCGAGAGCGTTATAACCGACATTCCGCACCCATAACTTTTAATTTCAGGAATAAAACCTGAGATAGCAATTTCCCATTAACCGCAACAGTTTCTCATGCTGATTATTGATATTTAGCACAGCGGTCTTTGTTTGCTTCAAATAGATCACAGGAATGTTTTGAAAGTACTGAAAAACCCAACGGACAGTTGGATTATTGATCATCTTCCCTGTTTGATTTGGAAACGCAGCATCACTGTCTGCAAGGCTTTTGCGTATGCGGTGCTCAAGGGCTGCATAGACCAATAAACAGACTGTCATTACCATGGTTAATGCCATGATTCGTTTGGGTGACTTAAGGAAGACAGATGATGCCAAAAACATAGGGTCTTTCAGGAAACGAAAGCCACGCTCCACCTTCTGCTGGTTTTTATAGTCGGCCAACATCTGATGCCCATCCATGCGCGTTCTGTCGGTTTGATTTGTAGCCAGAATAAAGCAACTCTTTCGTTTTAAACGTTGCTGGTAGTGCTGATAATCCGAAGCAAGCGCGCCACACACGCGATGAGTA
>Ga0210044_10001403_pt1 | contig 36514 bp, 34 predicted proteins | sample CryGey13umfilter_2_FD_183959 | JGI IMG/M metagenome (GOLD analysis project Ga0210044, IMG submission 183959) | Groundwater microbial communities from aquifer in Utah, USA - Crystal Geyser 4/9/14 3 um filter (SPAdes) (version 2) | ecosystem: Environmental > Aquatic > Deep subsurface >...
GCATCGTGCTTCAGAACGCGCTTTTTTTCGGTCGAAAGAAAGCGAGCGCGCTGCACATCCCTTGGGCGACGTTCACCGACCCGGAGGTGGCCCACGTCGGGCTCTACGAGCACGAGGCCAAGGAGCATGGCTTCGATGTGCGCACCTACACCGTGGAGCTGTCCGAGGTCGATCGGGCGCTGCTCGACGGAGACACCGAGGGGTTCGCGCGCGTGCACGTCGACGGTCGATCCGGTCGGCTCCTCGGAGCCACGCTGGTCGCACGCCACGCCGGCGACATGCTCGGGGAGCCCGTGCTCGCCATGACCGAGGGCCTACGGATCGATGCGCTGTCGCGGGCAATCGCCCCGTACCCGACGCAGGGAGAGGTGTGGAAACGGCTCGGCGACGCGCACCAGCGGACGCGCCTGAGCCCCGCCGTGAAGTCTCTTTTCGAGTGGATGTTCCGATGGTGGAGGTGATCGTCTGCGTGCTGGCCAAGCCGCCGGTCCCAGGCGAGGTCAAGACGCGTCTCACCGGCGTGGTAGGCCAGGAGGGGGCCGCCGTCCTCGCGTCGGCGTTCCTTCGTGACACATGGTCCGCCTTCAGCACCGTCGATTGGGCCCGCGCGGTCGTGTCGACCACCGGGCCACTCGGCGACGACTTCGACGACGTCGAGTCCTGGGACCAGGGCGACGGCGACCTCGGCCAACGTCTCGAGCGTACCCTGGTCCGGGGCCTCGGCGAGGCGCCGCTCGTGTTCGCCGTGGGTTCGGACTCTCCCGGCCTCCCGCTCGCGCTCATCGAGCAGGCGCGCGACGCGCTCGCCTCGGCTGACGCGGTTCTCGGTCCCTGCGCGGACGGTGGCTTCTACCTGCTGGGCTTGAAGCGATGCCCGCCGGATCTCCTCGCAGACCTCCCATGGAGCCAGGCCGACACGCTCGAACGGGTACGGGAGCGCCTGAAGGCACGCGGCCTGTCTGTCGCGGTCCTCCCGCCGTGGTTCGACGTGGACCGGCCCGAGGATCTCGCCCGGCTCGAGCATCTCATCCGCGATGGTTGCATCGACGCACCGGCGACGGCGCGCGCCCTTGCGGGACTGAAGCGCACGCCTGGGCCGCCCGTGGGCGAGCCGCGCATCTCAGTCGTGATCCCGACGCTCGACGAGGCGGCGAGGATTGCCGCACGCCTGCGAGAGCTTGCAGCCATGCCCGCGATCGCCGAGGTCGTCGTGGTCGACGGCGGGAGTTGCGACGACACCGTGGCGATCGCTCGCTCGTTCCCGGGCGTCCGTGTGCTCGGGGCGCCGCGGGGCCGGGCCAGCCAGATGAACCGCGGCGCGGCCGTCGCCACCGGCGACGTGCTTATCTTCCTGCACGCCGACGTGGCGCTGCCGGTCGACGCCGAGCGCTGGGTTCGCGTCGCGCTGGCGGACGAGCGGGTCGTCGCCGGGGCATTCCGGACCTGGACCGTGCCCGACACGGCACGGAGTTGGCTGGCGCCGCTCCTGCACCTGGCCGACCTGCGCTCGCGGTACACGTCGTTGCCCTACGGCGACCAGGCGCTGTTCGTTCGTTCCGGAGCATTCCGGGCGGCGGGCGGCTTCCCCGAGATCCCCATCATGGAGGATCTTCAGATCGCCCGGCGCCTGCAGAGGCTGGGGCGCATCCGCACGGTCCCTGCCTCGGTGCGGGTATCGGGGCGTCGCTTTCTGGCGCGACCGATCTACTACACCCTGCTGGTGAACGTCCTGCCTCTTCTCTACCGGCTCGGCGTGCCGCCCACGGTACTGGCGCGCCCGTACTGGAACCCGCGATGACGCATCTTTTCGTCGCCTACGAGCATTCGGCGACGCCCGCGTAACAAACCGACCTGCGCGCATACCAAGGCGCGTCTGAATTCCTGGACGACTAGGTGGAACTCAACGCCAAGGAGAGACGATGCCCGCTCTGACACTTGCCCCCATCGATCCCGAGAACGCCCCCGAGGCCGTCGCGGCCACGCTGGCCGACGTGCGCGCCCGCTACGGCTTTCTGCCCAATCTCTACCGCTACCTCGCGCACTCCCCGGGCGTGCTGAAGGGATACTTGGCACTCAGCGAACTCCTCGCAGCGGGCACCCTGTCTGCCACGGAGCGCAACGTGGTCCTCTTGGCGGTGAGTCGGGAGAACGAGTGCCACTACTGCGTGGCGGTCCACAGCACCGTCGCCGACATGCAGCACGACGACACGGCGGTCACCGACGCCATTCGCAACGGCACGCCGATCGGTGACCCCCGGCTCGACGCGCTCCGCCGGCTCGCGCAGGCGCTCGTAAGGGACCACGGGCACGCGGACGCGGAGGTCGCCGATTTCCTGGCCGCGGGCTTCGAACCGGAGCAGGTACTGGAGGTCGTGCTCGGCATCGCGATGAAGACCTTGAGCAACACCACCAACCACCTCGTGCAGACCCCGCTCGACCCGGTCTTCGCCAAGCGCGCGTGGCGCGCCTGACCCTGTCGCATGGCGCCAGCGCATGATGACGTGATGACGTGCATGAACCGTGACTCGGAAGCGCCGCCTGGCCCACTGGCCCTCCTCTTTTCCGGTGGGGCGAGTCTCGGCGCTGTTCACGTGGGCCAGCTCCGGGCCGTCGCCGAGGCGGAGCTGCCAGACGATCTCGTCGTCGACACGTCCGTGGGCGCGTCGGAGACGATGGCGCGACACTCGCATAGGAGCATGCATGTCTGAGTACATCCCCCCGAAAGTGTGGACCCCGCAGCCCAGCGGCGGACGGTTCGCCGGCATCAATCGGCCGGTCGCCGGCCGCACCCACGAAAAGGAGCTGCCGGTCGGCGAGCACCCGCTGCAGCTCTACTCGCTGGCGACCCCCAACGGGGTGAAGGTGACTGTCATGCTCGAGGAGCTGCTGGCCCTCGGCCACGCGGGCGCTGAGTACGACGCCTGGCTGATTCGCATCGACGAAGGCGAGCAGTTCAGCAGCGGATTCGTCGCCGTGAACCCCAACTCCAAGATCCCCGCGCTGCTGGATCGTGGTGCGGATCCGCCGATCCGGGTGTTCGAATCGGGCTCGATCCTCCTGTACCTGGCCGAGAAGTTCGAGGCTTTTCTGCCGAGTGTTCTGCGCGATCGGACCCAGGCACTGAACTGGCTGTTCTGGCAGACGGGGGCAGCGCCCTTCCTGGGCGGCGGCTTCGGCCACTTCTACGCCTATGCGCCGACGAAGCTGGAGTACCCGATCAACCGCTACGCCATGGAGACCAAGCGCCAGCTCGATGTGCTCAATCGGCACCTGGCCGACCACGAGTACCTGGCCGGTGAGCAGTACACCATCGCCGACATGGCCAACTGGCCCTGGTACGGGGCGTTGGTGGAGGGTCTGCTCTACGACGCCGCGGAGTTCCTCTCAGTGCACGACTACGCTCACGTCCGGCGCTGGTCGGACCAAGTCGGGGCGCGCCCAGCGGTGAAGCGAGGTTGCAGGGTCAACCGCGCCTGGGGCGACCCCGGCGACCAGATGCACGAGCGTCACGACGCTCGCGACTTCGACCCGAAGCGCCTGGACGAGAATCGGTCTCCTGCCCCCATCGCTACGAGTCCGACCTCCCCGAGGAGCGAGGAGAGCGGTACGGCGGCGCCGGTCATGCCAGGGTCCACGGCGGCACCCCATCGAACGCGGGACCAACAGGAGCCGAGCTGAAACCGATGAAGCACACCCTGATCGCCACGATGTTGCTGTGGGCTGGGAGCGGCTGCCGTCAGGAGCCGTCACCCCGGCCGGCACCTCCCCCCGAGTCCGCCCAGGCGCCCCACACGCCAGCTCAACCCCCAATGAATGGAGCACCGCGCATGAATGAGACCCGCACCCCGGAGCCCCAGCAGCTCGGCACCTTGCCGCAGGACATCGGCATCGCGGCCGGCCAGCCCGCTCCGGACGCGATGCTTCACGACGCGGATGGGCAGTCCATCCAGCTCCGCGACCTCGTCGCGAACGGACCGATCCTGCTCGTGTTCTACCGGGGCGGCTGGTGCCCGTACTGCAACTTTCAGATCCACGAGCTGACGGCCGCCTTTGCCGAGTTCGAGCGGCGTGGTGTCACGCCCGTCGCGGTCAGCGTGGACCAAGTCGAGGAGGCTTCCAAGACGACGGCCACGTACACGATCCCATTCCCCGTGCTCTCCGATCCCGATCTGGCCGCGCATCGCGCGTTCCGGGTCGTGCACCACGCGGACGACGCCGAGGTCACACGCCTCAACGGCTTTGGCCTGGACATCGAGCGATCCTCCGGCCGCAACCACCACGACTTCGCGATCCCGTCGATCTTCGTCATCGATCGCGCGGGCGTGGTGCGGTGGGCTCACGCCGACCCGGACTACAAGGTCCGACCGTCAACCCTTCAGCTTCTGGCAGCCATCGACGCGCTGGACCTGGCCCCCGGCGACGGGGAGAATTGACCGTGGCCTGGATTGACACCATCGCACCCGATCGTGCCGAGGGCGAGCTCACCGAGCTGTACAGGGCCATCGGCTCCGCTCGCGGAGGTGTTGCCGACGTTCACCGCGTCCAGTCGCTCAACCCCCGAGCGCTCAAGGCCCACCTCGAGATCTACAAGGCTGTCGTGTTCGCGCGCTCGCCGCTCGGACGTGCCACGAGGGAGCGGATCGCCGTAGTCGTCTCGGCCGCCAACCGCTGCGCGTATTGTGTGGCGCACCACGGCGAGGCGTTGAGGCAGCTCGGGGAGAGCCCGGACGTGATTCACAGCCTTGGCCGAGGCGAGATCCCGGGCAGTCTGCCAGAGGCTGACCAGGCGCTCCTGCGCTGGGCCGCCACCGCCGCGACGGAGCCGAGCCGGTCCGGCGAGGCGGACATCGTCGAGCTGCGCCGCCTCGGCTACGACGACCGCGCCATCCTCGACGCCACGCTGACGGTCGCCTACTTCTCGTTCGTGAACCGGCTGGTCCTGCTCCTCGGCGTGGAGGTGGAGGACGACTACCAGACTACGTGCAAGTCTCAGTGATCGGCACGGTATAGGACTCGGACGGTAGAGCATGTTCGCACTCCTCCGCCCGGTCAAGGGGTGCCCGCTCCCGGTTCATGTCTCCCGAACGGAGAATCGGTCGTGTACGCCGGCACCTTCGGCCTCGGCGCTGGCTTTGTGGGCCACCTCGCGTTCGACACGCCGTTCGGCCCGAGGGCGGTCCTGGTGATGCCGGACACGGCGGTCTCGGCACGCCGGGAGATCGAGGGCGAGAGGCTTGCCGGGGTCCTGCTGCCGCTGGGTGGCGGCTGGGCTGGGTCGCCGTGGTTGGGCAGAGCGTGGACGGGGTGGCCCGGGTGGAGGCCTACGTGCGCGTCGGAATGAGTAGGGTTCCGGCTTGAGGCCGGGTCCACCGCCCCGCCTTGCAGCCCTGCCTCCAAGGCGGGATCTACCGACCGAGCGCCTCATTCTCGGCCGCACGGGAATATTCCACGTCCGTCGAGGTCGTCATTCCGGAATAGTCCAGGTATTTCCGTGGAATATTCCTGATTCAAATGCTGTTCGAGCGATTCTTGGCTGACCGAGGCCAACGGAAGCGCATCCGTGCGGTCATTCCGCCGTGGAATGAGGAATACACGGCGTATTCCCTTGGAATATTCCGCGTGCGGCTACGCGGGTCGGCGCTCGGCTCGAAGCGCATCGGTGAGCGCGTCGTGCAGCGCCTCGCCAAGCGCCGTGGCGCCGTTGCTCTCGGCCTTCGACACCGTGCCCTGGCGAACGCCCAGGCGATCGGCAGCGGCCTGCTGAGTGAGCCCGAGGCGAGACCGCCACGCGGAGAGGTCCGCACCGGTCAGGGACGCCCGAGCGGTTTGAAGGAACCGCTCCTGGTTTTACCGGCGGTTCGCAGCCCGGCCAGCGGCGGTTGTGAAGGGGCGGGAGGCCGGCGAGGGCCGAGCTTCGAACCGCTCCTGGTTACCGCTCCTGGTTCGGCGGTTCGCAGCCCGGCCAGCGGCGGTTGTGAAGGGGCGGGAGGCCGGCGAGGGCCGAGCTTCGAACCGCTCCTGGTTGAACCGCTCCTGGTTGTTCCTTCACCGTAGCGGTGGGCGCGGCGGGCTTTTCGGCCGGCACATCGTCGTGCCTCACCTCGGCGACCACGACGCGGGGGCGCTCCACGACCGCAGCGGGCGCCGGGCGGTCCAGCCGGGGGACCGGACGCGGGGCCGCTGGGACGGGCGGCGCTCTGGCCGGGACAGGTCGGCGCTCGTCTGCTCGGCGGTGGCGGAGCGCCTCTCTCCGGGCTTCCTCCTGCCGCTGGGCGCGCTCCCGGCGCTCGGCCCTGGCCCGCACCTCGCCACGAGCCTCGGCGGCTTCTCGCGCCACCCTCGCCTGCCGAGCGGCCTCGACTCGCGCGGCCTCCTCCTGCTCCTCCCGCCGGGCGCGCTTCAGGGCGCGTCGCTCGGCGGCCCGGCGCTCCTCGCGGGCTTCCCGGCGGGCCTTGAGCGCCAGCGCCTCGTCGCCGACAGCCGCCAGGGCCTCCCGGTGTGCCCAGGCCAGATCGTCGTCGCCGTCTACCTCCAGCCTTGCGGCGATGGCCGCCAGCGCGAGCACGTCCTCCTCGGCGACCTCGTCGTCGTCCTCGCCGGGGTCCTCGTCCTCGTCCTCGTCCTCGTCTTCGTCCTCGTCCTCGTCGTCGCGGTCGCGCATCACGGTCTCCTGTCAGCGCCGCCGCTTCCGGCGCGGCTCGGGTTCGGGTTCGGCTCGCAGATCGACGAGCCAGTCATCGACGATCCGCGCGACGATCCGGTCGAGCGTTGCGGTCTCCACGCTCTCCTGGCCCTCCGGTCGCTCCATCCGGCCGACGACAGGTCGCAGACCGCGACCCTTGGCCTCGCGGACCACGAGGCTCGTCAGCTCCAGGAGGTCGCCGTGGCGCTCGATCAGCGTGTCGGCCATGAACACCTCCTCCAGCTCGAAGATGTTGTCGACGTTCGCGGTGTTCCGGCCCGCCTCGATGCGGGCGAGCACGCTGCGGTCCCAGCTCATGCGGCTCGCGAGCGTGGCCTGGGAGGCGCCCTGCTCCTGGCGCAACGCCGCGATGACGCGCCCGATGATGCTGGAGAGGTCCACGGCGTTCGGGATGCTCATGCTCGGTCCTCGCATGTCTGGTCGAAATCTACCCGATAGGGCTTGCGCGGTGCAAGACCCGTAAGGTATATAATACCCGAGCGGTCGCCGTGCGACAGGGCGTTCCCCCGCTCACCAGGATGCCCATGACTGACGCCGACCCTGCCGGGAAGCACCAGACCGACGCCACCCTCGACCTGCTCCACGCCGACGTGCGTGCGGGCTACGCCTGCATCGCCACCTTCGAAGGGCCGCGTGGCACGACCTGGATGGAGATTCGAGGCCCGAAGGGGATGCGGCCGTGCCGGGACCGCTTCATGGCCGCCGATGTGCCGACGCTGCGCCTGTGGGTGCCCGAGCGGACGGACGCCCCGGTCGCCGTGGCCGCCGCCAACCGCGACTTCGACGAGGGCCTGCGCGCCATCGGGGCCCAGGCCCGGCCCCACCTCCACCCCGACGAGGCCGGCACCCTCGCCGCGATGCTTCGCGTCGTCCGAGCCGCCGCCAGCGGCCTGCGCCCGCGCATCCCCACCGTCGGCTCGGGCCTCGCGGAGCGCGGCGACCCATCGCTGCGAGGATGGGCCTCCTGCCTGCCTCTCGGCGATCTGGAGGTCGCCTTGCGGAAGGCGGCAGCATGATGCCCGGAATTACGTCAAGCTCACCGGGTCACCCCCCTTCGGAGGACCGCCACATGGCCATCATCGGAGCCGCCTACCTGCGATGCAGCGACCCCCGGCAAGACAAATCGATCGACCAGCAGCGGATCGAGATCGAGCGCCGCGCCGCCGCCGAGGGCGTGACCATTCCGCCCGGGAACTGGTTCATCGACGAGGGCTTCAGCGGCCGGTCCACCAAGAAGCGCGCCAGCTACCAGGGGCTCATCCGGCGGGCCGAGGCCCAGCGGGACGCCCTGCACGGGCGCAATCGGCGGACGTCGCGGCCGGTCGAACCCATCGAGCGGCTGTACGTGTGGGCGTTCAGCCGCATCGCCCGGAACATGTTCGATTGCCTCAAGGCGATCGCGACCCTGGACGACGCCGACATCGAGATCGTGTCGCTGACCGAGCACGACACCGGGGATCGGTCGATGCGGAAGCTGATCCGGCCGATCCTCGCCTGGCTCGCCGAGCGCTACTCCGAGGAGCTGTCCCGCAACGTGCAGCGCGGGATGCAGTCGCAGTCGGCCAAGGGCTTCTGGACGCATGGCACCACGGCCTTCGGCTACGCGGCGGCGCCCGTCGAGGGCGGGCGAAAGCTCGTGGTCACCGACGCCACCCGCGCCGACTTCGATCTGGTGAAGCGCCTGTTCCGCGAAGCCGCCCAGGGCAACGACGGCGCGCGGCGCATGGCCGAGCAGTTGACACGGGAGGGCATCGCCCCGCCCTCGGACCCCGCCCACCCCCGCGAGGTCGCGGCGGGCATGTGGCGCTCGCGGCACGTCCACAACATCCTCAAGAACCAGCTCTACTGCGGCCACATGGTCTACAAGGGGGAGGTCCAGTGCCGCGACACCCACGAGGCCGCCGTCGATGACGAGACCTTCGCCCGCGTCCAGGCGAAGCGGGCGCTGCGGGACCGGGGCAAGCGCGGTGGGGATGCGGTGCCCGCAAACCCCATCCGCGTCGGCACCCGGGGCCTGCTCACGCCCTGGCTGCGCTGCGGCTCCTGCGGCGGGCGCATCGTCATCATCGCCGGCGGCAAGAAGGGGGCGCGGACCTACCTGTACTACTGCGGTACGCGCCAGGACAACCCGGCCGCGTGCCCCGGCATCTCGGTGCGGACCGACCGGCTCGACGAGCTGGTCATGGACGCCATCGAGCGGCGGGTGCTGGCCCCCGAGAACGTGCAGGTCCTGCTCGACGACACGCTCGACGCCCTGGCAAACGCCGACGAGGACGAGGCCGCCACCGAGCGGGAGCGGCTGAGCCACCAGGTCGCCGAGCTCGACCGGAAGATCCGCCACGCCGCCTCGGCGGTCATCAACGGGCTCATGGACGAGACCGACGCCAAGGCCATCACCGCGCCGCTGATCGCCCAGCGCGAGACGGCCCGGCTCCAGCTCGCGGCGCTGCCCGCCCGGAAGGACGTGCCCTCGCTCGACGAGGTGGACCCGGACATGTTCCGCGACGCCGTGCTCGAAGCCTGGAAGAACCGGCCCATCGAGGAGCGGCGGGAGGCGCTGGACCAGGTGCTCGACCGGGTGACGCTCGACGAGGGTGGGGTGCAGATCGCCTACAGCCTGGGCGCGGATTGCGGCGGTGTACGGAATGGCCCGCCGAGCCGCACGTAGTAGGCGCCCTGGCGGTCTCCGGGCGGGCGCCGGTACGCCTTCACCGTCGCCCCGGTGTCGCGCCCCCAGGAACCCTCGATCTCGACCTTCGTGCCGCCCCGGCGGCTGAACATCGGGCGAACCTCCTGGCCGTCGAGCAGGAGCGTGATCCCGGGCAGATCGTTCGCAGCGAGCAGCTCGCGGAGCCGGTCGACCAGGTCGACGTACTCCTGGCGGGCGTAGTCCCAGGTGCGGTCGAACTCGTCGGCCACATCGAGGATGGTGATGCGGGTGCCGGCCAGCCACGGCGCCTCGAACACCCGCACGTCCCGGTCGGCTCCCTCGCTCACGGCGAGGTTGTCGCGGGTGTGCAGCTCCCAGGTGAAGCTCCGGCTCGCGCCGAGGATCACCGCCTTGGCGACGCCGAAGCCACCGGCGGCCTCGTCGCTGCTGCCCGCCTCGCCCTTGCCCGTGGACCCGAGCGACAAGAAGACGTCCAGCACGGTTCGGGTGTCCATGCCGATCCCGTTGTCTTCGACCGTGAGGGCTCGGCGATCGGGGTCCCAGGCCACCGCGATGCGGCCCTCGCCGGCGCGGAGCTTGCGAGCGCGCACAGCGGCGGCCACCGCGTCCGAGCTGTTCTGGACCTGCTCCCTCACGGAAAGCACTGGTAGATCGCCGGATTGGTACAAGGACGACGTAAGGAACGACCACAACCTGCCTACGTTCGCGCCCGGGCGGCCGCTCGCCTTGACCGTCTCCTCGCGGACCTCCATCGCCTCCAGGATCTCGTCGCGACCTCCGAGGGCACGACGCAGCGCGGGACCGTCGACGCGGAGGCGGTCCGACTGGCGTGGCTTCTTCGCCGAGGACCTGGCACGGAGCGCCTCGCGGATCTCGGCGGCCTCGTCACGGCCACGGCAGCCGCACGAGTGGGCACCATCCGTCGTCACGGTCCACCTCCCAGCAACCCGCGGACCAGCTCCACCGCCCCAGCCCCGCCACCCATCCCCAGCGCCGACAGCCCGAGCGCGACCTTCCACCACCGCTTGTCCGCCTCGGTCAGGCGCTCGTCCACCGTCTCCAGCGCGGCGAGGACCTGGCGGTGACGCTCCTCGCTCGCCTTCTCGTGCGCCTCGGCGCGCGTCTCCAGCCGGGCCAGGCGCTCGCGAACCTCGGCGAGCTCGCCGGCCCACGCCGGGAGGGTCCCCGCCGCCATCACGCCACCCTCGGCGCCGCGGGCGTCCAGGCGACGTAGCCCCCGGCCGCGGGCGCGTGGAGCATCTGTCCGCGATTCGGGCGCTTCTCGGTCAGGCTCACGTGGACGTGGCCGCCGCGCTCGGGCGCGTACCAGATCACCTGGTCGAAGGGCAGCCCGAGCCGGACGATGGCGGTGGCCAGGGCCTCGGCACCGTAGCCGTCGACCTTGATGTCGGCGGCCTCGCCGAGCATGTGCTGGCTCGTCGGCGAGCCGTTGACGGCGCGGTTGACCTCGGGCGCGCGGAAGCCGCTCGTGATGCGCACCGGGCTGCCGATGCTGGCGCGGAGCGGATCGAGGACGTAGGCGACCAGGATCTGCATCGCCCGCTGCGCTTCGGGCGTCGGCGTGTTGTCGATGCCGAGGCGGGCCGCCGCGCTGCTCACGGTCATCTCGGCCCAGGAGAAGAAGCGTCCGACCTGGCCCTTCACGAGCCCTCCCACGCGCTGTGCGCCCTGCACCGGGTTGCCGCCCCCTGCCGCGGCGAGCGCGACCACCGCGCCGACGCCGACGAGGCCGAACAGGACGAGCGGCGCCTTGCTGGTCCCCGCCATCACTTCGCCGCCACGGCCTCGCCCTCGCGGGCGGCCGACAACAGCGTGCGGGGGATGCGCCGGTCCCACCAGTAGGTGCCGGCCTGGTCGAGCTCGCCGAACTTGAGATCCGACGCCGGCGCCAGCTCCAGGAAGTGCCGCCAGCCGGCCAGCGTCGGCGGGATCACGGTCACCTCGGCCGAGCCGAGCACCGCGCCCCGCGCGACCTTCAGCTCGCCGCGCAAGATCACCGGGACCTGCTGCTGGTCCGCGTACCAGGACGACGCCTGCGCCAGCTTCTGCACCACCCGGTCCCCGAACCGCGCCCAGGCCCGCCCGAGCCAGTCGTCGGCCGCCCAGGTCCAGCCGAGCGAGGTCCAGTTGCCGCCGTAGCGCAGGGCCTGGTCGATCTTGGTCGCGATCGCCCCGTCGGTGCGGGCCTCCTCGTCCTCGGGCCAGGTGGGATCGAGGTGCTCGGGCTGGATGCCGAGCGCGGCGACCTTCTCGATGGACTGCTCGGTCCAGGTGGCGGTGCCAGCCTCGCGGACGCCGACGCTCGTGCCCTTGACCCGCCCGAACTCGGCGAAGTCGATCTTGTCGGGGTTCCAGGCGTTCGGCTGCCCGACGCGCAGGCCCTCGGACATTGGCGCCTCGCCGGCGACGGGGACGAGCAGCTCGCGATCGCGGACGGCGTACATCCACTTCGCCCAGGGCCAGGCGGCCGGATCGACGGTCGCGATGTCCTTCAGCCGCTCCTCGCCCTCGTGGCGAAGGCGCGCGGCCTCGGCGGGGTCCTCGGTGCGCTCGGCCTTGCGGAACCGGGCGTTGGCGCCGCGCAGCATCCGGGCGGCGTCCTCGGCGACCTTCTTGCGGGCCTCGTCCTCGCGCCGGGCCTTCACCTCGGCCAGGCGCCGCGAGGTCTTCTCGGGATCGCGGCTGATGAGGAGCAGGACCTCCTCGGGGCCGAGGTCCATCTGGGCGCCGGGGTTGTTCGTGTCCCGGGCCTGGGACTTCAGCAGCTCGACCATCCACCCGAGCTTCCCCTGGATGAGGTTGAACCGGAGCCCGTCCTGGCTGCGCCGCGCGAAGTAGTAGTTGATCTCGATGTTGGACAGCGTGTTGCCCTGCCGGACGCCGCGCCCGTTGCGCTGCTGGAGGGTCGCCGGCTCCCAGGGCAGGTCGAGGTGGTGGATGGCGCAGGTCCGCGTCTGGAGGTCGATGCCCTCGTAGGCGATGGCGTTGGCGATCACGACGTCGAACTTCGGCGCCTCGCCCTCCTCGGGATCGCCGTTGAACTCCCGGGCGATGCGCTGCCGATCGGCGGCGGCCTGCGCCGTCTGGGCGTTCAGCACCGCGATCCGCTTCTCGGGGATGCCGGCCTTCACGAGCGTCTGCACGACCCAGCGGTGGGCGGCGACGTTGTCGACGAAGACGATGTGCCCGCAGGTCCGGTTGGCGGCGACGCGCTTCGTCATCGCCGCGAACTTCGGGCTCACCGGGTCCACGCCGGACGAGCCGGCGGACTTCCAGTCGTAGCCCTCGTCGAGCTCGGGGTGGACGGCGACCAGCGCCATCCGCGCGAGCAGGCCCAGGATCTTCGCCTTGTCGCTCGCCCGGCTGCTGTCGAGCGCCGCCTCGATCTGGTTCACGTAGCGCTCGTACTTGGCGTCCTGGGCCGCGTTCATGTCGACCTCGACGACGTTGACGCGCGGCTCGGGCAGGCGCAGCCCCACGTCCTCGGCGGTCTTGAACTCGCCGTAGCGGAAGATCACGTCGCGCAGCTCGTGCAGGTTCTGGAACCCGACGACGGCGGAGCGCTCGACGACCTCCATCTTGCTGTCGACGACGGCCTTCAGCTCGATGCGCAGGTAGCGGTCGATGAACTGCTCGGGATCGCGGATCCCCATGCGCGACCAGGCGTCGTGGTCGATGTACTGGACGAGGTTGTAGAACTCGAGCGGGCTGTTCTTCGCGGGCGTCGCCGAGAGCAGGACTACGCCGGCCCCGCCGGTCTTCCGGCGCACGGCGGCGCACCGGAAGTCGAGCTGCCAGGCGCGCTTGCTGCCCTCGCCGGCGTTGCCCATGAAGCGGGGGACCCCGCCCTCGCGCGCCTCGGGCAGGTAGAGGTTTTTGTAGTTCTGCGCCTCGTCGACGATGAGCAGGTCGACGCCGATGTCGTCCCAGGCGATGCCCGGGTCGTAGTCCCAGCCCGGCGGCAGCTCCATCTGCTCGGCGATCCAGGCGGCCACGCCCTCCTTGAGGATGGCGGCCTGGCGCTCGGTGATCTTCTTCGTCTCGGCGGCGTTGCGTTGGCGCAAGCGGACCTCGCGGCGGATCGCCTCGGTGGCGTCGGCGTAGGCGCGGATGGCGCCCTCGTTCATGCGGGTACGGGAGAGGGCGGTGTAGGTCAGCAGCACCACGTCGAACTCGCCGGACTGGAAGCGGGTCCACTTGTCGGCGCGCTCGGCCGGCGTGTCGGTGTCGCTGGTGACCATGCCCTTGCGCTCGCCGCGGGCGATGACCTTGCGCTTGCTGCCGACGACGGCGATCCGGTAGTCGGGCAGCACGCGGCGGATGTCGGCCTCCCACTTCCAGACGATGGAGTTGGGGACGAGCACGACGGGGCGGCGGACCCAGCCCTCCTGGCGGGCGCGGGCGAGCAGCGCGATGCCGGTGTAGGTCTTGCCGACGCCCACGTCGAAGGCGAGCAACCCCCCTCGGTTGGCGAGCACGCGCCGGGCGCCGGCGACCTGGTGGGGGTGCAGACGCACGCCGTCCTTGATCCAGCGGGCCAGCGACAGCGGCTCGGCGTCGTAGGTCGGAGCGACGTAGCCCTTGAAGTGCCGGTTGTAGTCGTGCTCGACGCGCGACTGGCGGTCGGGATCGCTCGCGACCCACGCGCGGAAGGATTGCTCCCACTCCTTGGACTTCGCCAGGCGGACCTCGTCGATGCTCTCGTCCTTGCGCTTCTTGGGCTTGAACGTCGTCTTGTCGTGGTTGATCCAGCCGATGCACCAGCGGGTCTCGCTCGATAGCTCGTTGGCCTCGTCGAGGTCGTCGTAGTCACGGTGGGGGATCTGCACGAGTCCCTCGCGGCGGACCAGCTCGACCGCGCCGTAGTTCTGGTTGAGCGTGTCGCCCATCCACGCGGACACCAGGTCGAGCGGCACCCAGCCCTGGCGCGGCGAGGCGCCCTGGATGTCGTCGAAGACGGCGGGCTCGATGGTGTCGAGCAGCTTGCGGGCCTGCGTGCCGATCCGGTCGAGGGCGACGACGCCGTGCAGCTTCTCGGGCGTGCCGGCGGCGACGAGGGCGGTGGCGCGGTCGTAGCGGGGCCACAGGTTCCCGGCGAGGTAGTCGCGCTCGGGCACGAGCTGGTCCCAGCCCTCGCCGTCGAGGCACCAGCCGGCGTCGAGCAGCTCGACCAGGCGCTCGCCCAGCGGCCGGCCGAAGGACTCGGCGAGCTGCCCCACCGTGAGCGCGCGGCGGGTCCGGTAGAGGAACTCGGCGAGGGCGACCACGTCGTCAGGGCGGCCGGCGTAGCGGGGCGTCCAGGTGGGCTTGGTGGCGAGGCCCGGGATCAGGTCGCCGCTCTTGGTGAACGCGGCCAGGAAGCGCTCGGCGGCGACGTTGCCGCCCTGGGCCAGCTTGCGCAGGTCCCGGCTGGCCCAGGGGCTGCCGTGCTTCTTGACCCAGGCGCGCAGGGCCTCGGTCAGCTCGGGCCAGAGCAGGACGTGCTCGTCGGACGACTCCGCGGCCAGCGCGGCCAGGTAGCGGTCGACGCGCAGGCCGATGGCCACCGCCGAGGCGGCGTGCTCGGACAGGCCGGCGGTGGCGTCCTCGATCCGGCGGCTGACCCCGCTCCGGGCGGGCCGGGCCTTGGTGGTGCCGGGGAACGGGATGACCTCGTGGGCGATCTCGCAGGCGCCGCAGATCGGGCGCTCGACCAGGGCCGGCAGCCGGTCGAAGGTGCCGACGACCTGGTAGCCCCAGCGCGGCTTCTTCGTCTGGTCGTCGTCACCGGCGTCCTTGCCGACCTCGGTGCCGAGGATGTGCGCCGGGAACTGCTGGAAGTAGTCGCCGTCGAGCACGAAGCGGTCGCCGTCGTCGACCTCGGCGAGCTCGCCGCCGCGGGCGCGGAAGAAGAGCAGGTCGGTGACGAGCATCGCGCCGGGGAAGATCGCCGAGGGCAGCCGGTAGGCGGCGGCGAGGTGGTGGCGCTTGAGCACCTTGTCGCGGAGCCACACGTGGGCGGTGCCGCGGCCCGAGACGAAGCCGCTCGGGACGAGGAACACGCCGAGCCCGCCGGGGGCGAGCAGGTCGAGGGAGCGCCGCAGGAAGTAGGCGTAGGCGTTCTTCTCGCGGTAGGCGCGGTCGGGGTCCTCGGTGATCGACACGCCGCGCTGCCCGTAGGGCGGGTTGGCCAGGACCAGGCCGAGGCGACCGGCGTACTCGGGGCCGTGCTCGCGGACCCAGCGCTCGAAGGGGCCGTTGAAGACGGCGAAGTCGGACCGGAGCGCCTGGAGCATCCGCGCGGACAGCTCGGACCACTCGACGACGAGCCAATGCAGGTCCTCGAAGCCGGCGCCGCTCGCGGCCTGGACGAAGCGGCCGATCCCGGCCGAGGGCTCCAGGGCGAGGATGGTGCCGTCGGCCTTCGGCAGCTCGGGGACAAGCGGGCGGATGACCCGGGCGACCTCGCGGGCGACGCGGGTGGGCGTGTAGAACTCGTGGATGAGCCCGCGGTCCTCGGGGACCGGGAAGCCGGTGGGGAACTCGTCGGCGACGGCCTGGATCGAGAGCCCGCCCCAGCCGGAGTAGGCGACGAGGGCGGCGCGGTCCTCGGCGCTCATCTCGTCGGGGCGGTGGCTGGCGGCGATGCGCATGGCGCGGAGGTTCGCGGCGGTGCGCCTGGCGGCAGACCACAGGTCGGGGGCGTCAGGCGCCGCGCCCGGTGCGGGTCTGCGAGCCTGGAGGTGGCGATCGAGGACCGCGACGAGCGTGGGGCGGTGCCGGCGGACGAAGCCGTTGAAGTAGGACGGACTCACGCCGGGCGGCAGGTGTCGCCCGACGAGCGCCGTCATGCGGTCGAAGAGGGCCTCGGCCTGGGCGTGCATCTGCGCTCCGGAGAGAAGGGTCTCTCCGGAGAGGGTCACCGCCGAGGGGGGCCGCGGCGAGCGTTTTTGCTGGCCGCTACTGGCCGCACGGAACGTCCATCCTCTCTTCGCTCTGCGGCACCCCCGTGGGGCGCCGGATGCCGGTTCGGTTGGGTGGTGTCCAGCCAGGCGACGACAACCGATCGAACGTGCGCGGATGTGTCACGCTGTCAAGTGCTGACCCCGCCACACGCGGACCAGGACCGCCCCGGACCAGGACACTACTCCGCAGCAGTGTAGTAGAGAACGTAGATGGTGTCCTTTCGGGGCCCGTCGATCTCCCACTCGAAGACGTGGCGCTCGGAAGGAGTTGCGTCGACAGGTCTGGGCTGACTCCCGCAGGGCCTGACCGTGCCATCTTCGATGTTCACCGAGAGCACAGCCATGGAGCGGATCGGGAACGAGAAATCAAGCCTCGTGCTGAGCCGATGAATGCCCCCCGGGAAGAACAAGGGCTCAGGAAAGAAAAACCCATCCGCGCCCCGGCGCATTGAGCCGCGCCAACAATCCTTGTAGGCAATCTCGAACTTCTCATCCTGTGCGATCGGTCGATCGAACTCGCAGAAGGCGATCTTGAAGCGGTCTCGGTCTACCAAGAACTCCGGCTGCCTTCCGGACTGACTGGTCGGTGAATACTCCGCGCCCAAATCGCTGGCATTGAGGCTCGAACCGCCAACCAGTGCAAATGCGAGGCCCCGAGACGGGGCTTGTCCTGTGTTCCTGCCGGCAATTCGCTGCCGGTTTGCGCAATCGGTGCCCTCGACTGTGAAGGAGTTCTCGTAATGGTGAATTGTCAGTCCTTGGTTCCTGCCAAGCAATATCTCGTCCCTTGGCAACGAATAGGTCTCCCGGAGGAACTCCACCAAGAAGGCGTGGTGGTTAGGAAGTTCGGCCATAAGAACACGGGGGGTGTCCTGGAGGCGCCGAAGGGCGCGGTAACGCTGAACTGCGTAGTACGCGAGAATCCCGACGCCTCCGGCGAACGTCACAGGTGCACCGAAGAACTGGTAGAGTCCAACCAGCGTCCCGACAAATCCGGCGACCTCGACGCTAGTGCGGATTCGCGGGTCGCTCCATCCGGCCGGAAGTGCTTGACGGGTGGAGACCAACCACCCTCTACCCTCGCCTCCTTCAGGTCGGTCTCCCATCCGGGCTACGCGCGCGCTTCAAGGATCGAGCCATCGGATAGAAACTGGCGAACCAGGCTGCAGAACTCCGCTGGATGCTCCAGGAAGGAGAAATGGCCGGCGCTCGGGAGCACCTCGATCCGAGCCTTATCGTGTACCTCGCGGGTAGCGGATGGAAGCTCGATATCTTCGTCTCCATACACGACCAGGGTCGCCTCCGGCAGCCGACGCCCCACCGACGTGAAGTCATAGTCGCTTAGCGCCCCGATAAGTGCTTCGTTTAGCGCGTTGCTGTACCAGCCTACGGGACACGCTAGTGAGCGGGAACGCTGGGCCAGGTAGTAGGGGAACAGAGTCCGCATCATGTCCAGGTCCCTCCCTTCCTCGGCCTGCCGGCCGATCTTGGCCAAGGTCGATTCATCGAGGCGGGACACAAGCCGATCCCCGGACTCATCAAACCTCTCCTTCGTCAGTCCGACAGGACTCACCAGGACAAGCGTCCTTAGGTCCGCGACGCCTTTCTCCGCGAGCGCAGCATATGCGAGATACGCGCCCCAGGAGTGGGTCAGCAGGCCGACATTGGCCGAAGCGCCGAGCCCCTCTATCAGGGCCTCGAGATCGCGCGTCAGGGAGCGGATCGACTGGTCCTCTGGATTGCGGGATCGGTGGTGTTGGTCGTAGAAGACCAACTCACACACCGCAGACAGTGGGCGAAGCGCGTCGACCATGTACCGATGGTCGAGTCCGGGCCCTCCGTGGACGACGACGAGGGTCAGACTACCTTGACCGAGTCGCCAGACGGGTATTGATGCGACGTGGTCGAGGACCGGCGACAGACTGCCATCCATCACGACTCCTTCTCGAAGTACGTGGCGAAGAGGCCATACTGCAGGTAGCTATCCGGGTCTGCCGCCCACGAATCCACTTCGTTCCGAACCTGGTCCGGTAGTGGGCTCCCGTGGTCGATTTCCGCGACAGCCTTCATGAACATGTACATCAGGTACTTGCGATCACGCATGTCGCTATGCACCAGCAGCTGCGAAGTGAAGCCGTGCGCGAAGCCGTGTCGCGCCCATATCGCTGGAAGTTCGTCGGAGAGGTCCCGGTTTCCGCCGCTCTCGCGGACATCCTCCTTGAAGTCCTCGTTGCCGGCCTCCAGCAGGGGCAGAGATGGAGTAACGGCGAACACCGCGTCGTTCGCATCGATGGTCAGCGCGCCAGCGTGCGCGGAGGAACGCTCCGTATACCAGCGAACGAACGAGTCCCGGTCAGCTACGTAGCTGAGGGCATGACGCGCGAGAAGGAAGTCGAAGCGTAGGTCGTCGGGACAATCGGTGTAAGTTCCAGGTACGATGTCGATGTTGCGACCTCGAAGCCGTGCGGCCGCAAGCGCCGCGAGTTCCGCGTCCTTCTCGACACAGATGAAGCGCTTCTCCGGATGGCGTTCGGCCAATCGCTGCGAGTAATAGGCGTTGCCGCACCCGAAGTCCAGGATCGTGGATGCTGCACGCCATTGCCTCGCCATGCGGAAGAAGGAACTCTCCAGGTCGAACGACAAGTCCACCTGGTGGCGCAGCAGCTCATCGTAGATGACGTGGCGAGGACGCACTCGAGGTTCCGACGGCATTCGCGAGTCCTTGGAGGAGGGGCGAAGCCTAACGCCTGCGCGCCGTAGGCTCAAGCCGCCGCTGCCGGCTGATGTGCTGATCGCGGTGAAGGCTTGCAGGCGAAGGCTGCGACTTTGGCAGGGCGACTGGAACCGGTGACCGCTACGCCACGTCCTTCATCGCCGCCGCGATCGCCGCGCTGAACGCGTCGAGCAGCGCCTTGTCCTTCTCCGCGTCCACGGCCGCCTCCGGGGCTGCCACCCCGGCTGGCTTCCGCGCCGCCCGCGCCCGCTTCGGCTTCTCGGGCGCCACCGCCGGCTTCGCAGCCCTCGCCGGCTTCTCCCTCGTCGCCGCCGTGAGGCTCGTCTGCCCCGCCGCGCACGACCGCGCAGCCTTCGCGGCCGACAGCGCCACGCGCTCGCCGATCCGCCGCAGGGTCCGCAGCCCGTCGACCGCCTTCCCCTCGGCGATCGCGGTACGCGCGCCCTCGTAGCCCTCAACCGCCCGCGCGATCGCCTCCGCGGCCTCCCGCTTCTCCTTCCCCTTGCACATCGGCGACTCGGCGAGCCGCGTGGCGTAGCGGATCAGCTTCCGCGCCCGCTCCATGAGCTGCGGCGCCTCCAGCCAGCCCTCGCGCAGCCGGTCGAGCTGGGCCAGGGCGTCCTTCTCGGTGGGGGCGTCCATGCCCTCGCCGCGCACGTCGGCCTTGAGCCCGTCGATGAAGGCGTCCAGCGGCCGATCGGGGCCACCGTCGTAGGCACGCACCTCGTCGGCGTGGTGGTCGAGCCCGTGCTCGGCGAACCAGGCAGCGACCTCCTCGCGGACGCCGGTGTCCGACCAGGCCCAGCGCACGCCGCGCAGCTCGGAGAGCGCGTCGGCCTCGGCGGTGATCTCGTCGGCCAGGCGCTTCGTCGCCGCCGCGGTGGCGGGAGCGTCGGGCAGCGAGGCGATGGGCGCGTCGAGCGCCGCGGGCGGGGGGGCCTTCGCCTTGCGACCGCGCGGCTCCTTCACCTTCATCCGCTCGGTCGGGTCCTTCCCCTCGCGCGCCGGGCGAACCGGGTGCGCCTCCGCGTAGCCGGTGTCGAAGGCCGCCCGCCGCCGGCTGTCCCTGTGGCTGCACGCCTCGCCGAGCAGGCCCATCGCGCGGGCGAGACCGGCCTCGATCCCCCGGAGCAGCGTCGTCGCGGTGCCCGTGTCGGAGCCCGGCTCGCTGAACCACTTCTCGGAGCGCTCGACGGTCCAGGTCCAGCCCTCCGGGCTCGACACCAGGGCCAGGGTCCCGTAGGCGGCGAGCTTGCGGCGCAGCTCCACGCGCGGCTGGCCGCCGTCGCAGATGAGCTGGCCGCTCCACTGGCCGCGCAGGGTGATCGGCCCGACCGTGGGCAGCGCCTTCTGCTCGACCTTCACGAGCTTGACTGCGTCGGCCGGTGCGATCGCCGACTCGGGCAACCCCGGCGCGTCGGAGGCGCCCTCGCCCGAGCGCCACATGTGCGCCCCGTCCTTCTTCGTGACCAGCACGAGCACCCCACGCTGCTCGCGCGGACGCAGCACCAGAGCGAACTCGCCGTCGCAGGCGCGGCCGTAGGCGCGGACGAGCCGAGGCACGTCCTCGGCGGCGTTGACGAGGTTCAGGCGGAAGCGCTTCGGCGTGTGCTCGGCCATGGGCTCACCTCTTCAGGAAGGCGGGGATCGCGATGGCCCCCGCGGTGAGGACGAGGCCGCCGACGAGCAGCCAGCCGATGCCCTTGGCTGCGCCCTCGGGGGTCGGTGGCGCTGGCAGGGTCGAGGGCTGGAGCGTCCGGCCCTGCTCGCTGGCGGTGATGCGGGCGTCGAGCTCGCGCTCGGCGAGCGCGGTCTGGTCCTGGAGGTTGACCGCGTACTCGTAGGCGGCGACGGCCCATGCGGTGCCCACCATGCCGACGGCGACGGCGCCGACCACCACCACGACCGCCGGAGCGATCCCCGTGGCCGGCTGGGCGGGCTGCGCGTCGGAGTAGAAGCCGGCCGCGAGGTCGTTGTAGCGCCGATCCAGCTCCTGGTACTTCAGCCAGGCCGCGCGGTCCGCCTCGGTGACCGGCGGGTTCGGCAGCTTCGCCTGAATCCGGTCGAGCGTCTCCCGCGAGGTCGTGAGCGCCGAGAGGAAGCCCCGGACCTGGTCGACGTAGGCCGACGGGTTCGCCTGCACGGCGGCGGAGTAGGCCCGCGTGGCCTGGTCGGACAGAGCCTTCCAGCCCGCCGACCACGCGGTCTTCACGTCGCTCCACGAGGGCACGGTCCAGGCGGACATCAGGGCCACTCCGCGTCGCAAGCCTCGCAGCCGAGGACCTCCGCGACGTCCTGGTCGTCGGCCCAGCCGACGTTGGGGGCGGGGAGCAGGAAGGTGCGGCCGGACCCCGCTCCCTGGGCGGGCTGGAGACCCGGCGCGGCCACCGGGCCGGTGAGCTGCTTCGGCGCGTCGGCCTGGGCGACGGGCTGCGCCTCGCGGGCGCGGAACACCCGGATCGGCCCCTTGCCCCGGCGGGCCTCGACCTGCTTGCGGAACAGGGCGGCGAGCGGTCCCTTCTTCTCGGGCGACTGCTGGCCCTGCTCGATGGCCTTCTTCGCGGCCTTGACCATCAGCGGCGCGAGCAGCGGCGCGATGCCGAACTCGGTGCGGGTGACGGCCTCGGGCAGCTCGGCCACGAGGTAGAGCCCTGGCTTGAGGTCGATCACGGCGGCCCGGTGGCCGCTCGCGGCCTGGATGCGCAGGTGCTTGCCCATGCGCACGTTCGGCCCCCAGCCGGCGGCGGTCCGTCGCGCCCCGGCGCGCTTGCGCAGGGCCTGGAGCGGCTTGACCCTCTGGAGCGCCTGGAGCGGACGGAAGGCGCCGACGCCCTCCAGCTCCTCCTCCATGGCGGCGTCCATCTCGGACCACTCGGCGTCGAGCACCTCGGGATCCTCGCCGGGCCAGGCGTCGGGCGCGGGCTCAAGCTGCGGCTCCTCCCACTCGTCGCCGCCCTGGTCCCAGGACGACTGCTGCTGCGGCATCGCCCGAGGCGAGGCCGACGGCGCGGCGGCGCCCTTGCGGGCCTTCCGCTTGCCCCGCCGGGGCGCGCCGGTCTCCTGCTGAAGCTTGCGCGTCTTCCGCTGGATCCGGGTGAGCTTCCGCTTCTTGCGAGCGCCCCGACGTGCCTTGCGGCGCGCGCGGCGAGCCTCGCGCTCCTCGGGTCCCTCGAAGCCCTCGAACTGGTCCATCGACTTGGCAGGTTGCAGGCGCATCAGGCAGTCCTCCACGCGCGCTCGGGGGTGGTCTGAGCGCCCGCGCGCGCCGCCCAGCGCTGCTGAACCAGGGGGTCGATCCGGCCGCCGTTCATGCCGAGCCGGGCGCTCGGGTCGTCGCGGTGCCAGCGCCCGCCGACCCGGTAGCGGACGATGCAGTGGTAGAGCCCCGGCGCCTCGGGCGTGCTCCGGGTGGTGAGCATCACCTCGGCGGGCAGGGTCGGCGGCCGGGACCGCTGGGCCTGCTCGAAGCCCTGGTCACCCCGGCGCAGCGCCTGCCAGCCGCGGGCGATCAGCTCGCCGGCGCGGGCCGAGGCCAGGCCGTCGCAGTCCTCGTGGCCCTGGGCGAGCATGTTCAGGTAGTCGCACCAGGTCTCGTCGGTCTCGCGGCGGTAGACGACGCCAGAGTCGTAGAGCAGCGGCAGATCGGGCTGGGCGCGCAGGATGATGGCGTTCTCCTGCGCGAGCCAGTTGAGCAGCCGCACGGCCCCGTGCTCGTCGAAGGCCAGCTTGACGGCGATCTTCATCAGCTCACCTTCACGAGTCGGAACGGGCCGTTGCTGACGAGCACGACCCTCGCGGTGTGGTTGGGCTTGGTGTCGCCGCCGAGCTGGGTGACGGCGCGCACGAAGGGGCCGAGGGCGGTGACGTCCTTGAACTCGTGAACAGCGCCGTCCTGGGCGAGCTGCGTCGCCGAGGCGGCGGTCACCCAGTTGGTCTTGTCGTCGCTCGTCTCCAGGCGGATGTCGGTCGTCGGGCCAGTGGCGCCGCCGGCCTGGGTGCCGTGCAGGAAGACGCGGAAGGACTGGTCCTTGTCGTTGAGCCGGTCGCCGTCGGCGGGGAGGACGACGTAGGTGGACCCGACCTGTCCGGTCGCCGTGGCGGGCGCGACGGTGAGCAGCGTGGCGGTGTTGCGGTAGACGCTCATGGTCGCGATCCTTCAGAGCGAGAGGGTGAAGACGGCCCGCCAGGCCCCGATGGAGCCGGAGGTGACGGTGAAGCGTCGGGCGCCGCCCACGGGGATCCCGGCGGGAGGCTGCTTGTCGCCGGCGACGGTGGCCCGGAGCGTGCCGAGGCCGTCGTAGACGCGGAGCAGGGTGGTCGGCAGGCCGCTCGGGTCGGCGAGCTCGACGCGGACGAAGCGGGCGAAGGGCGGGACGGGCACGTCGAGCTGCACGCCCTGGTCGGGGCTGGAAGCGGTGTGCTCCCACTGGTTCTCGGTGACCGCGTAGGCGTCGGCCACCGTGATCCCGACCCGGTTGGTGGCGTCGGCGAGGTTGCCGGCGCGGACCCGGAGGCTGCGGGCGAGCACGCAGATGCGCGTCGCCCGAGCCACCGTGATCCAGGCCAGCGAGCCCGAGCCGCCGCCGGACGACCAGCCGAGCTCCAGCTCGAAGGGCAGCCCGGTCTTGCTGAACGCCTCGACGATCCGCCAGGTGTCCAGCTCGGCCTCGGCGTCCAGGAGTGGTTGGAGCTTGAGCGCCGTGTCCCAGGCGGGAAGGTCCTTCCCGTCCGAGCGCGTCGTCAGCTCCGTTCCGCATCCTGGTCGCACGGCACCCTCCAGCCCCTACCGGATCAGCAGTTGGTGTTGGTGGGCTTCTGTCCGATGAGGGTGACCGCGAAGTCGCCCGCGCCGGTCAGGCTGCCGTTGACGGTGATGTCGAGGCCGGCCCGCAGCGACTGCCCCTTCAGGAGGCCGCGGAGGAAGCCGGTCGAGGCGAACACCGACACGTCGATGCCATCGCTGTTCGACCAGACCACGCGGTCGCCGAAGAAGATGCTGGTGACCTTCGCGCCCGAGGCCGAGCCGGTGAAGGTGATGTCGGTCGCCTTGAAGTGGTGCTGGAGGCGCACCTTGACGCTCGCGGCGCCGGCGGCGGTGAGGGTGTCGGTACCGCCGACCGCGGTCATGCCCCAGGTCACCTTCTTCTTGCCTCCGCTGCGGCCCTTGCCGAGCTTCCGCCGGACGCGGGACTCGCGCTTGTTGAGCCGGCCGAGCCGGCGGTTCAGGCGGCGGCGCCGGCGCTTGCCGCGCGCGCCGAAGTCGTCGTCGTCGCCCAGCTCGTCGTCGCCCTCGAGGTCGTCGTCGCCGAAGTCGTCGTCGTCTCCGAAGTCGTCGTCATCGCCGAAGTCGTCGTCGTCTCCGTCGAAGTCGTCGTCTCCGAAGTCGTCGTCGTCCCCGTCGAAGTCGTCCTCGCCGAAGTCGACGCCGGCGATGCCTCCGCCGCGGCGCAGGCTGTCGGTGTCGACGACGAGCTCGCCGGTGCGGGGGTGGCGGAACACGCGGGCGTAGCCCAGGGAATCGAGTCGGGAAGCCATGATGTCGGTCCTCTCAGGTGAAGGGGGGTGGGGGGGGTGAGGGCGCTCAGCCCTCGTCGTCGTCCGTCTCGTCGTCGTCCTGGTTGGCGCGCACGAAGCGCCCGCCGCCGCGCCCGCCGCGTCCGCGCGGAGGCCGTCGTCCGCCGCCGCGCCGCGGTCCGCGTCCCCGGCGGCCCATCTCGTCGTCGTCGCCCTCGGCGGCCGGCTGGCCCGCGGGGGTGAGCAGCACCTCGCGCATCGGGCCCTGAAGCGTCGGCGCGGGGATGAGCGACGGGCCGGGCAGCGCCGGATGGCCCTGCATGACGATCGTGGGAGCCGACACCGGCGCCGGGGTCTGCGCCTGCGGGGTCGCGCCCTGGGCGCGCTTCTCGGCGAGGGTGCGGCCGGCGTTGCGGGCGACGTTGGCGAGCCAGGAGCCCATCACGCCGTTGCCGAGCGCGAGTACATGCGCGCCCGCGCCCTTCTGGCCGCTGATGGTCTGGTAGAGGCCGTAGCCCTGGGCCAGCAGCCCGACGGGCGCCCGGAGGTCCACCGCGCCGAGCTTCAGCTTGTCCTCGCCGAAGAAGCCCTCGGCCATGGACGACAGGAACAGGGAGCCCTGGGTCTCGGCGGTGTGGAGCACGAGCGTGCCCGTCTCCATCATCGCGTCCTTGCTGCTCTCGGCCTTCTTCGACAGGTTCGCGATCTTGGTGACGGCGGTCCCGAGTGCGCTCTGCGCCTGCTTCTCGTTGACCTTGCCGCCCTTCATCGCGGTCGAGAGCGCCGTGGTGCCGGTCTTCGTGGTCGCCATGTGCGGTCTTCCTCGGGAGTGGGGGTGGGGAGCCGGGGGCCGCGAGGACCCCCGGCTCCGGGTGTGGCGCCCCTCGCGCCGCGTCCTCGGAGCAGTTGTACGTCCGTAAGTGCCGGTCGTCGCAGCGCTTTCGCTGGCCCTGTTGGCCGCGCGTCAGCTCGCGGAGGTGCGGCCAGGCGAAGCGCACCCGGGGCCAGGACGGGTCAAGCCCCGCGGCCACCGCGGCCAGCGGGCGCGGCCAGGCCGAGGGGGGTGCGCGGCCAGGGTTCCTGGCCGCACCAACACGGGCGCGGCCACCACTTCCGCTTGCTCCCGATCGCCTGGGAAGCCATGTTCAAGGGGCGACAGCGGAAGGAGGACAGTGGCTCGTGACAAGTTCAGCTACCAGGGGCTCGACCCCATCGCAGACCGCATCCGTCGCAGCGCGGACGACATCGGCTACCTGGTCGTCGTCGACCGCACCGACCGCAAGCACGCGGAGACCCTCGGCCGCTTCGACCTGACCGAGGAGTCGGCGCTGCCCTACATCGAGGGCGAGCCCGACGACGAGGACGAGGAATTCGAGGGCTACCTCGCGCGCCCGATGGGCGTGGACGACGACGACGAGCAGGAACCGGAGGCCGAGGCGCCCGATCCGCCCGAGCCCCGAGACGACCGCGGCCCGATGCCGATGTCGCTCGTCGCCGAGGCGGCCATCCGCTGGGTCAAGGACATCGCCGCCCGCAACACCGTCGGCGAGGAGTGGCGCCGCTACCGCGTCAAGGTGTTCAGCCCGAAGGGCATCCGCCAGGTCGACAGCGGGCAGTTCGTCTGCCGCAACCACGACTTCGACCTGGACGTGCCGGCGGCCGACGAGGTCCTGCGCGAACTGCGCATCCCGGAGCCCGACCTCGACCGCGCCGAGAAGTCCGGCATGGCCAAGGGCATCAAGGCGCTGGGCGACTACTACGCCCAGTGGGGCCAGATCGTGCTCGGCTCGATGGGCCAGCTCCAGGGCGTCAACAACGCGATGCTGGCCCGGATGCACCGCCAGCTCCAGGAGTCGCGGGGCCACGTCGACGAGCTGATCGCCGCGATGCTGGAGAGCCGCATCGCCGAGACGAAGCTCGCCGGCGAGCGCCGCTCCGAGGACCACGCCGCCGACGCGCGGACCCAGCTCGCCCAGCACGCGCTCCAGCAGCTCGGCGACGCTGCCAAGGCGTTCCTCGCCGCCAAGGGCGTGAGCCCGGAGATGGCCGACGTGCTCGGCGTGCTCGGGCACAGCCCCGAGCTGCTGGGCGTGCTCAACGATCCCGAGGTCCGCTCGCTCATGAACGAGCCGGCGAACCTCAAGGCCCTCGCCGCCATGCTCAAGCAGGCGGCCGCGCAGGCCCGTGCAGCGCGCGAGGCCACCCACCACACCGACCCCGGCGCCGAACAGGCCGCCGCGGGCTGATCCGTCCACCCGAGTTCGTCCGCGGCGGTGATCCCGTTCGCGGCGAGGAGCGTAGCCATGCCGACCAAGACCCCCACGACCCCGACCTTCCTGACCACCGCCCGCGCCTTCTACGGCCCGGCCTTCGACCACAAGAAGAAGAAGGCGCTCGCCCGCTCAATGTCCGAGTGGGCCGAGATGGACGAGGACGAGCAGTCCTTCACCGCCGCCCACCTGGCCTTCCTGAACCTCCAGGCCCAGGCCGCCACCCAGAAGCTGCTCACCCAGGTCCGTGATCTCCTCGACGAGGTCGCCGAGAGCCTGTCCGTCGCCCTGGAGGCGAGCCTGCCCGAGGAGGAGGATGCGGACGACGGTGAGGAGGAGGACGACGAGGACCTGGGGCCCGAGGACGTGCCCGACGACGACCTGCCGCCGGAGGTCGACGAGGAGCCGCTGGTCGAGCCCACCGAGCAGGCCGACGACGAGGACGCGGGCGACGAGGGAGGTGAGGAGTGATCCCCGCCGTCGCCGCCGAGCCGGCCCGCCCCACGCGGGAGATTCGCGTCAACCTGTGCGTCCCGGTCACGCGCATCGGCTTCGGGCCGTTCTCGATAGACCCACTGGAGCAGATGATCGGCGCGCCGTTGGCCGACATCCTGGACTCGCTGATGACCGGGCCGAAGTACCGGCGCCCGTCGTCGGCGGGGCCGGCCGTCGAGGTCTACCCGCTGGCGCTGCCCGAGGGCGAGGGCGTGTCGATCCCGCTCGCGCAGTTCGGCGAGCTCGGCGTGGCGAACCAGCAGGGCCTGCTCGCGCTCACCGTGCCGTGGGGCATGGCGAGCTGGCTGCGCCAGAAGTTCGGCGATGCCGTGGTGCGCGGGCCGGAGCAGGGGCTGAGCCTCGACGGCACCGCGCGGGTCGCGAACGCCTGGGTGCGGCTGCGCCCCGGGATGCGGGCGAGCTTCCCGCTGGGCGCCCTTGGAGAGGTGGGGGTCGAGGCGGGGTAGATAGTAGCGGGGCAGCGCTACGGGTGCCGTTCTGCACCACGAAGGCTGGATATGGTCCGAGCGGTAGCGGGCGATGGACGTTGTTCATCGTTGTTCTTGACGCACCATGCGGGGCTGGGTATTGTGGCGTGGAACAACGTAGAACAACGACCGAGGTGTCCATGTCCCCTGTCCTCAACGCTGGGAAGAGCCGCAGTCAGGGTCGTCAAGGCTGGTGCGTGCTCTTCCACCATCCCCTTCGGACGGATGACGACGGCAAGCACGTGCGAATGCGGCGGGGCCTATCAACCGCCGACGAGTTCGAGGCCGATCGCCTCGTCGAGGAGATGAACGTCCTCCTCGGCGATGAGAGCTACTGGAGTTTGGCGGCGCGGGAGCGCGCCGCGAGCAAGTTCGATTCGCGCATCGTCTCGATCTTCTACGACGCGATCGAGCCAGAGCTTGTGGACGGGTGGGCTCTTCGTGAGGAGCACCTTCCGCTGCCTCACCGCGACGAGGGCTTCGCCCGGGTTCTGGTCCTGGGTGCCACTGGGGCGGGCAAGACCACCCTCGTTCGGCAGCTGATCGGGTCGCACCCGAAGCGCGACCGCTTTCCGTCCACGTCGACCGCCAAGACGACCGTCGCTGACCTCGAAGTGATCCTCTCGGACGGCCCCTACGACGCCGTCGTTTCCTTCTTCCCCAAGGACAAGGTGAAGCTATACATCGAGGAATGCGTGGTGGCAGCGGTGTCGGCCGCTGCCGAGGGGGCCTCGCCGAACCGGGTCCTCGGCGAGCTGCTGGAGCATCGCGAGCAGCGCTTCCGACTCTCCTATCTCCTGGGAACGATGGAGAGCGCAGACGACGGCGACGACTGGGACGATGAGGACGGGGCCGAACCAGACGACGATGGCGAGGTCGAAGTCGACGCGGTCCAGCGGGCGGAGCTCCAGGCGAAGCTGCGCGCGTACCTGGAGCGGATCGTCGCCATTGCCGGTGACCACCGCGGCGCGCTCGAAGAGGTCTTCTCGGTCAGCCTGGACCGGCTCCGGCCGGGCGACAGGGATGCCTTCCAGGAGTTGCTGGAGGAGCGCCTGGGCGTCGACAAACATGCCCAGGCTCTCGTCGCGGACATCCTCGCTGATACGGAGGGGAAGGTCGGCCTGATGGAAGGAGGCACCTTCGAGCGCCATCACGGCTGGCCCGTCCGCTGGACCACGAGCACGGTCGATCGGCAGAGCTTCATCAGCTTGGTCAACAAGTTCTCCAGCAACCACGCCAAAAACTTTGGTCGCCTGCTCACGCCGCTCGTGCAGGGCATCCGCGTACGCGGACCCTTCAGGCCCGACTGGTTCACGGACGGCATTCCGCCGTTGGTCCTCATGGACGGCGAGGGGCTCGGCCACACGTCGGAGTCTTCGGTCAGCCTGCCGACCTCGGTGACGAGCAAGTACGCACTCGCTGACGCCATCTTGCTCGTTGATAGCGCCACCCAGCCGATGATGGCGGCGCCGGCCGCCGTCCTCCGCAGCGTGGCCGCCACCGGGCACGACTTCAAGCTCGGGATCGTCTTCACCCACTTCGACATGGTGAAGGGCGACAACCTGCGTGGAACGAGCGCGAAGCGGTCACACGTCCTCCGGTCCCTGGAGAACGCGCTTGGTGGGCTGGAGGGCGTCGTTGGCAGTACGACGATCCGAGGCGTTCGCCGCACTCTGGAGAACCAGGTCTTCTTCTCGGCGAACACGCACCAACACGACTTCGGCGCGAAGGCCTCGGTCCAGGGCTTCACTCAAGGCGAACTCGGGAAGCTCGTGTCCTTCCTCCTCCGGGCCGTCGAGCCGGTTCCTGAGCTCGAGGTTCAGCCGATCTACGACACGGCCAACCTCGTGCTCAGCGTCACCAGTGCGGCTCAGAAGTTCCTCCGGAGCTGGGACGGGCGGCTGGGGCTACAGAACCGTCCTGGCGCGCGTACCGAGCACTGGACACGGGTCAAGGCGCTCGCTCGGCGTCTGGCGAAGTGGAATGAGGACCACTACGACGACCTGATGCCCGTCGCCGACCTCACCCGCGAGCTGACCGAAGGGCTGGCAAAGTTCGTGGACAACCCCCGTGGTTGGAGCACGGACGATGCGCCCGACGAGATGAAGCAGGCCGCTGTCGCTGCCGTCAGAAGGGAGGCTTCGTCGCGACTCGCGGACCTGGTGACCCGTCGCCTCTGGCAAAACCCGCTCCGGTACTGGATCGTGGCCTACGATCGGAAGGGGACCGGGTCTGGAGGTCTGCGGAAGAGGGACATCTGGTCGATCATGGGAGCCGCCGCACCAGTGCCCACGGAAGTGCCAACTCCCGACGCCGCCGAGTTCCTCGATGACCTTCGCGACCTCTTCCGGCAGGCGGTGGAGGAGGCGGGCGGACAGGTCCTCCATTAGGCCCCGCGCCTTCGTGCGCGTCGACGCCTACCGGAGGTCTTGACACCCTTACATCTGTCAGGGCATAGATCACGAATGCTCCGTGATCTCCCGCCCCGTCAACGCGCTGTGCTCGACGCCGTTCAAGCCTACTGGGCCGAGAACGGCGTCCCGCCCTCGCTCGCGGACATCGCGGAGGCCCTCGGCCTGAGCCGACAGACCGTCTACGAGCACATGAAGGCTCTGCGTGGGAAGGGTCTCCTCGACCACGTCGAGGGCGCGGGCCGCTCGTGGCGTCCCACCGAGCCGTCCGCGAAGGCGTCGCGCCGGGTGCCCATCGTCGGGCGCGTGGCCGCGGGCCTGCCCATCCTCGCCGAGGAGAACATCGAGGGCTGGATCACCGTCGACGACACCCACCCATCGCACCCCCTGTTCGCCCTGCGGGTCCGCGGCGACAGCATGATCGGCGCCGGCATCCTCGACGGCGACCTGGTCGTGGTCCGCCAGCAGGATGACGCCGCCGACGGCGAGATCGTCGTCGCTCTCCTCGACGACGAGGAGGCCACCGTCAAGAAGCTCCGGCGTGCAGGAGGGCTGGTCCACCTCGTCGCCATGAACCCCGCGTACGACCCCATCGTCGTCGACGGGGCGCGCGTCCGCGTCCAGGGCAGGGTCCTCGGAGTGCGGCGGCGCCTCGACGAAGGCGAGCCGAGGTGAACCCCAATGCCGCACGACTACACCCTCACCAAGTTCCTCCGCCAGACTCCGAAGCCTCTCCTCGCCGAGTACTTCTCGCGCCGCGGCCTCCTGCCTGACGTCGACTTCGCGGCGCTGCGCAAGACCCAGGTGGAGCCGATCATCGAGGCCCTGGAGCAGCTCGCCGAAGACGCGCGCGGCACGGTCGAGTCCGACTTCCAAGCCGTCTTCTCCCTCGCCGACCGGGCCGGGACGCAGATCGTCGTGGACCAGGCGGCGCTACGCGGCCTCGCGATCGCCGACGAGATCGAGGCGATGGAGAACCACTACCACCGCGCGATGTGGCTCCTCCTTCACCACGGGCCGCCCGACTCGGACCTGTTCGAGGACTGCGTCACCATCGCCCGCTTCGACGACATGTCCTTCACAGCGGCACGGCGGCGGAAGGACCTGCCGCTGGACGTGCCCGCCTCCGACGGGGACACGCTCGCGGCGATGGCCGACGCGATCAGCGCCGTCTACCGGCCGCAGGGGCGGGGCTACAGGTGCCAGGTCGAGCACTTCCTGCGCCCCAACCCCACCCGACACTGCTTCTACGGCTACCCAGAGGACTACACCACCTCCGAGCTCCAGTTCGAGGGCCCCACCCTCTCCCGGCGCCTTCGGAAGTCCGTCTTCGAGGTCGCCCTGGTCTTCCGCCCGGACGAGGGCATCCTGGAGATCAGCGCGCCGGGCGCGAAGAAGGACATCCAGGCCCTCCAGGAGGTCTTCTGCCGTTACGCCCTGGGCATGGACCGGCTGCCGCCCCCGACGAACCACCGCTGCTACGAGCTGAACGGGCTCAAGCAACGGTCCTTCGCCTTCCCGACCGACCCGGCAGACGGCATCGCCAAGGTCGAGGTCGCCGCGCTCAGGCTGCACCTGAACGGCCGGCCGCGCCAACGCGTCGCGGTCGAGCACGACCCGGCTACCGGGATCACGTGCCACGACTGGATGGACAACGTGCTGGACCAGCGGCAAGTGCCCCTGAAGATGCTCGACGTGGCGCAGGTTCGCATTCGCGTCGAGTGGGTGCCGGACAACGGCGGCAAGGCTCGGCGGCCGTTCACCTTCACCGTCGGGATGCCCGACTCCTCCTCGCTCCGAGACGAGCCCCACCACCTGCTCCTCAAGCGGTACCTGGCCCCATGGAAGATCGCGCCCTGACGGACCTGCTCGCGCGGCTCCTCGAGCGGGCCGACTTTCACGGAGAGGGGCGGGTCGGCTCTCACGAGCAGCCGGACTGGCCGGCGGGCGCGCACGACCTCTTCGTGCGGATGGGGATCCTCGAACGGGCAAGCAACGAGGAGGGCCTGGTCTGCGATGGCTGCGAGGAGGCGTGCTGGCTCGTCCCGACTCGGACTCGCAACGCCGTCGGCGAGCCGGTGCTCATCAGCCCTTGCATCTTGCGCCGCGACGTCGGGCTGCTCGTCTTCCCGCCCGATCGGCTCGTCGCCTGGCGCCTGGACTACCCGGGGCTGGGGCGTGCGCTCGGCACCGCGCTCGGCATCGACCGCCGCGTGGAGGAGGTCGAACCGGGCTGGGCGTGGGGGATCGGCGAGGGGCAGGTCGCGGGCCGTCGCCGGCTCGTGTACCTCGCCACGGGGCTCGGAAACCCCGGGTCCGAGGGTCGCTGGCCGACCCTGCGCCGACGACTTCCGCCCGACGACGTCGTCGTGCTGGTGCCCTGGCGCCTGCCGGAGCAGACCGCCGGTGACGACGCGGCGGTGGTGTCCCTCGTCGAACTCGTGGCGGTCGAGGGCGGTGCGCTGCGCGTGAGCCAGCACCGGCTCGCCCGCGCGCTCGGCGGATCGAAGCCGCCGGTGTCCCTGGGTGCCGGCGACGAGCGGCTGGCCGACGTGCTCACCTGGCACGCCTCGCCGGGTTCCCGGTGGAACCAGGTCAAGCTGTGGCTCGTCGATGGGGATACCGTCCGGCTCATCGTCCCGGGTCGTCCGCCCCGGAGCTTCACCGCGGCCGAGCTGGGTCTCGCGCACCGCCGGAGCACGACGCGGCAACGGAGCAAGGGCTGGCGCGTCCTGGAGAAGCTGGCCGAGGGGCACGGCACCTGCGCCCTGAGGTCGTCGGGGTGCTCGTCGTTCGCGGCCTTCAAGGTCCAGGCATCCGAGCTCGCCAAGGTGCTGCGGCACGTCGTCGGCATCGACGGCAACCCGTTCTTCCCGCTCAAGGAGAAGGAGGGGCTCCGGGCGCGCTTCCAGGCGGGTCCGCTCCCCGAGGACGAGGTCTACGTGGGGGAGGACCGATGGGCGTAAGCCTTACCCGCCATCCGGAACACGAACCCACTTTTTCTCACGGCCCGAAAGTTAGCCTCCCGCCGCGCTTTGCGCTGCCATGGGGGCCCGTGGCGCCAGGGCGCTCGTAAGTTCTTTCGCAACCGGGTTGGACGTGCCCCGCGGAGGGTCCGTCCCGGAGACCCGGGATGCCCAGGAAGCCCCAGACTCGCCGGCGAGGCCCGAAGGTCCACGTCCCGCCCCACGGCGTCGTCGGCGACTGCCCTGAGGTGAGGGCCGTCCTGCGCGAGGTTCGCCGCTACGGGAAGACCAGCCTCCCCGCGCTGGTCCTTGGCGAGACGGGCACGGGCAAGGAGCTGATCGCCCGCGAGCTTCACCGGGTGAGCCCGCGGGCGGCGCGCGCGTTCGTCGCGGTGAGCTGCCCGAACCTGCCCTCGCAGCTCGTGGAGTCCGAGCTGTTCGGCCACAAGCGTGGTGCCTTCACGGGGGCGATCGACGGTCGCACCGGCGCCTTCGAGATGGCGGACGGCGGCACGCTCTTCCTCGACGAGATCGGGGACATGGCCCTCGACGTCCAGGCCAAGATCCTGCGGGTGCTCCAGGAGGGCGTCATCCGGCGCCTCGGAGAGAGCCGCGAGGTCCGCGTAGACGTGCGGGTCGTCGCCGCGACCTGGCGCGATCTGCCCGCGCTGGTCGCGGATGGCCGGTTCCGTGAGGACCTCTACAATCGGCTCGCCTACTGCGTCGTCACGCTCCCACCGCTCCGCGAGCGCAGTCACGACGTCGTGCGCATCGCGCGGGCGCTGCTGGTGAAGGCCAGGGAGAAGCACGGCCTGCCCCGTCGGGCGCTCTCCCGAGAGGCCGAGGAGGTGCTGCGCGCCGAGCGATGGCCGGGGAACGTGCGGGAGCTGGAGCGGGTGCTGTTCCAGGCGGTGACGATGGGATCCGGGCGCTCGCTCACCGGCGCGGACCTGCTCCGCGTGCTCGGCCGGCCCGCGCCGGAGCCGAGAACGAGCGACCAGACGACGGCGTCCGTCACGATCGAGGACGTGCTTCGCGAGCGTGGCGACGTCGGCGCTGGCGACCTGCGCGCGGCGCTCGGTGTGTCGAAGTCGCAGCTCGGGCGGATGCTGGCGCCCCTGGTCGAGCAGGGTCGGGTGGTGCGCGACGGCCGGGGCGCCGGGACGCGGTACCGACTGGCCGAGCACCACGCCACGGCGAGCGAGGAGGACCCGCGGTGGGCCCAGGCCCTTGCCATCGCTCACCGCGAGGGGAGGGTGACGCGGGCGGCGCTCGCCGAGGCGGCGGTGCTGTCGGAGCGCACGGCGACGCGGGTGCTGGGGGCGATGGTCGTGGCGGGGCTGCTGGTCGAAGATCGGGGGCGAGGGCGCGCGGCGGGGTATGTTGCCGGACGAAGTTAGTGGCGAACAAAGCTATGCTATCTGCATCCCATCGTTCATCCGTTGCAGCACAGTCATGTCCGCCTCGTCCAAGGGGCCGTCCATCAGCTTGAGCTTCAGGAATCCGAAGTTGGTCGGAAGGGGGCTTCCGTTGACAGTAACCCCAGCGGCCGTGTGGACGTAGAAGAGGACGCCAGGCAGCACCTTCGGGTACTGATGGAGAATCCGTTGGAGTTCATCCACCTCGGTCTCGCCGGTGAGCGGGCCAATGACCGTGTCCGCAGCGAGATTGGTGTGCTCCAGCAGGACATCCTTGCTCTTCCATGCCGCGTACTGGGGCTCCTCGCCCTGCGCCCACTCGTGCACGTTGAGGATCGGGAAGAAGTCGTCGTGTGGGAACAGATTCTTCAGGTTCAGCGCGACGATGCCTCGGGACGCCGGGGATGCCTCGATCTGTGAAGCCCCCTTCTCGATATTGTCGAGCATCGTGCGTGGCTTGTTGGAGTGGAGCGTCTTGCAGGCAACGCCGAACGGGCGGGCCTCTCCCACGTCTACCAGTACGTCGGGGTTGCGGCCGGTCGATCGCTCCGGATGGTCAAGCTCGACGCCGAACCCAGCGCGGATCGCTGCGCAGGCCAGGACGAGTTCAAAGAGCTTGTTTGACGCCGCATCGGTACAAGGCGCCCAGGCGTTCTGCGTGGTCGTCGCAGCGTTCAGCAGATGAAGATGGGGCACCAACTGCTCGAACCGCGCCGTGTCCTTCACCGCCAAGATGAGCGCGACGAGCTGGTTGAAGCCAACGGTCTCGCGCATCCAGGCGCGGATATCTGCTGAACCGTCCTGAAGTTCGGGGCGAAGGTGCTTTTCGTGAAGGTCGATGACCCCGAGCGCAAGACGCTCAAGGTCCGAGCCCCGCTTGATCTCGAGACCGGACGCACGCAGAAGATCCTCGAAGGCGTCGAGCCTGAGCTTCGCGTCCGCCATGCTGTAGGTCTCGACGTGCACATCACCCTCGCGTTCGCTCATTCTAACCGCGCGGAGCCGCCAGGCACCGACGCCACGCCGCCATCTGCTCCTCCCGCCCCCACAGCTTCGCCACCTCCCGCAGCCGCCGCTCCGTCACCCCCGCCGGTAGCTCCTCGGCCGGCACGTCCACCGCCTCGATGATCTCCGGCGCGAGCTGGAGCAGCCGCAGGATCTGCGAGATCCGCCGGCCGGTCACGCCCTCGGCGCGCCCCAGGTCCTCCAGCGACCGCGCCTCGCCGGACTCCAGCAGCGCGTGGTACCGCCGCGCCCGCTCGAACAGGTGCTGAAGCCCCCGCTGGGGAGGTCGACCCTTGCTCGGCGTGCCCGACCTCGGCGCTCGGCTCGCCGCTTCGGCCGCGCACAGCCGCCGGTACTCGGCCGACTGCCGCTCCGGGCTCTTGATGCCGGCGAGCTTCCGCAGGATCGCCTCCGCCGGAACCGCTCCGGTTCCTTCGGGGTCCTCCAGGTCGGCGAGCACGTCCGGGGCCAGGTCGAGAAGGCGCAGGAGCTGGCTCACCCGGGCCCGGGTCAGCTCCTCCCGCGCGGCGATCTCGGCGGCGTTGGCGACCACCGCCCGGTCGATCATCGAGCGGAAGGATCTCGCCCGTGCCAGGTGCCCCCGTAGCGCCGCCCGCCGGCAGGCCCAGGGGTCCTCGGACCCGTGTCCCGATTCCGGTGGCGCGTTTCCCGGACCCGTGTCCCGATTCTCGGAGATCGGCTTCCCGACTGCCTCAGAATCGGGACAGGCCCCCCGGCGACGGGGCCGGAGGGCCTCCCAGGAGGGCGGCGGACGCCGCAGGCCGAAGCCCGGGTGGGGAGGCAGGTCCGCCTCCACCACCCAGGTGGAAAGGGCCGCAGGGTTCGTGTTCCCATGCGGCCCAAAATGGCTCCC
>Ga0210044_10001404_pt1 | contig 36488 bp, 32 predicted proteins | sample CryGey13umfilter_2_FD_183959 | JGI IMG/M metagenome (GOLD analysis project Ga0210044, IMG submission 183959) | Groundwater microbial communities from aquifer in Utah, USA - Crystal Geyser 4/9/14 3 um filter (SPAdes) (version 2) | ecosystem: Environmental > Aquatic > Deep subsurface >...
AGGTCGAGTTCACCCTCTCCTCGGCCGACAAGAGCTACTCACCGACGCTGCACGACTACGCCGTGGCCTACACCTGCATCAAGGGCGTGGAGTAGCCGCTCAGACCCAACCCAACTCGCGGTACCACTGTATGCCGTCGCGGATCGCGTCCCGCCCTGGACGGAACGACCAGCCCAGATCCTTGCGTGCCCGATCCGAGGTGTAGAACAGGTTGGCGCAGGCCGCGCGGGCCAGCCCGACCGTCAGCGGCGTCGGCAGACCCACACCGCGGGCGGCGGAGCCCAGACGACCCGCCGCCTCCATCAGCACCCGGGGCAACTGATGCACGCGCCCGCATCGCCCCAGCGCCGCGGCGATGGCGGTGAAGATCTCGACATAGGTCATGGGCTCCCCGCCGAGGATGTAGCGTTGTCCCACCGCGCCGCGCTCCAGGGCCAGCAGGTGGCCCGCGGCGACGTCGTCCACGTGGGCCACGGTGGTGCCGCCGGGGGGGGCGAGGATCAGCGGGCTGCGCGCCACCAGCCGGATGTAGCTGCCGGCGTTGTGGTGCGCGTCCCCGGGGCCAAACAGCGTCCCCGGAAGCACGGCCACGGCCGGCACCTGCCCCTGGTGTGCGGCCTCCAGCACCAGCTGCTCGGCCGCGCGCTTGGAGTCCATGTAGCCCAGGTGGTGCGGCGCCCAGTCGAAGGGCGTCTCCTCGTGCCCCACGCCGGCTCGCGGGACGCCCAGCGTGTTGACCGTGCTGGTGTGGACCAGCCGCCGGACCTTGGCCGCCGCGGCCAGCTGCAGCATCCGACGCGTGCCCTCGACGTTGATCTGCATCTGTCGCCCGTACAGCGCGGGATCGAAGGTCACCAGCGCCGCGGTGTGGAACACGACCTCCACCCCCTCGAGCGCCCAGGCGAGGGCGTCGCGGTCCAGCAGGTCGGCGGGTCGATGCTCGGCCTGAAGCCCCTGTACGGCGAGGGTCGTGTCACCGGGGAGGTAGGTCAGCCGCACGCGCCAACCCTGGCTCAGCAGCAGCCGCGCGATGCCGGCACCCAGCATGCCGGTCCCGCCCGTGACCAGGGCGACTCCACGCATCGCGGGTCAGAAGGCGGCGCCGAAGGTGAAGCCGGGCCAGGGCGCCACGCCGTTCTCGTTGAAGAAGAAGGTCATCATCACCCGGAACAGGAACCCGTCGCGGTACTCGTAGCCCAGGGAGACCTGGCCCAGCACGAGGGTCGAGTCCCCCTGGAAGATCCACCAGTCACTATCCATCCCGAACAGCATCACCGGCCCGGCCTGGGTCACGAACGCGCTGGAGTGCCCGCCGGCGTAGAGCGCGAGGTAGGGCGCCACCACGCCCGCCTGAAAATCCTCGATGCGGTAATAGGAGAGCGTCCCCCCGATGCCGAGCCACTTGTTGAAGTTGACGTCCATCCCGACGCCGTACAGCAGCCCCTTGCCCAGCAGGTCGCCGTAGACCGTGATGTTCTGCGTCTCGCGGTTCGAGGGGCGCCGCGGCACCGGCGGCGCCGGCATCATCCCCGGCGGCTGGATCGGGGAATAGCCGGGCTGGGGGGGATAGCCCGGCTGAGGTGTCTGCGTCGGCGGCGCGGGGTAGGCCTCGGGCGGCGCGGGATAGGCCTCGGGCGGCTCCTGGCCCCAGGCCACCCCACCGTACAGTAACAACGCCGCGACCAGCGCAACTCGTCTCATCCTGTTCCTCCAGCAGCAGACGATATCATGCCACGTTCCACGACATGACACACGCCTACCGGCCCGTCATGCGCTGAGGACTGAGCAGCTGATCCAGCTCCTCTCGCGACATGTAGCCCTTCTCCAGCACCAGCTCGACGATGCCGCGACCCGTGTCCAGCGCCTCGTGCGCCAGCGCCGCCGCCCGCTCGTAGCCGATCACCGGGTTCAGCGCCGTGACCAGCCCCACGCTCCTCTCGACATACTGCCGGCAGATGTCCCGGTTGGCCGTGATCCCGCTCACGCACCGCCGGGTCAGGGCGCGGGCGCCGTTGGTCAGTAGATCGATGTTGCGGTGCAGATTGAACAGGATCACGGGTTCCATCACGTTCAGCTCCAGCTGCCCCGCCTCGGCCGCCATGGAGATCGTGACGTCGTTGCCCATGACCTGGAAGCAGATCTGGTTCACCACCTCGGGGATCACCGGGTTCACCTTCCCCGGCATGATCGAGGAGCCGGGCTGCATCGGCGGCAGGTTGATCTCGTTGAACCCGGCTCGCGGTCCGGAGGAGAGCAGCCGCAGATCGTTGCAGATCTTGGACAGTTTGATCGCGAAGCGTTTGAGCACGCCGCTGAGCTGGACGAAGACCCCCGAGTCCTGGGTCGCCTCCACCAGGTTGGCCGAGGTGATGAACGACAGCTGGCCGAAGCGGTTGAGGTGCAGCCGCACCCGGTCGACGTACTCCGCCGGCGCGTTGAGCCCGGTGCCGATGGCCGTGGCGCCGAGGTTCATCTCGCGCAGCAGCTGCTTGGCCTCGTGGATCCGACGGATGTCCTCGCCCACCATCACGGCGTAGGCCCCGAACTCCTGTCCCAGGGTCATGGGCACCGCGTCCTGCAGCTGCGTGCGCCCGATCTTGATCACGTCGGAGAACTCGACCTCCTTCAGCTCGAAGGCGTTCTTCAGCTGGCCCATGGCCCCCGTCAGGTCGTCCAGCCGGGTGTAGAGCGCGATCTTCACCGCCGTGGGGTAGACGTCATTGGTCGACTGCGACAGGTTGACGTGGTCGTTGGGGTGGCAGTGGGCATAGTCTCCCTTCGCGAACCCCATCTGCTCCAGCGCCAGGTTGGCGATCACCTCGTTGGCGTTCATGTTGGTCGAGGTGCCGGCCCCGCCCTGGAACACATCCACCACGAACTCGTCGTGGTGCTGGTTGTCGAGCAGCACGTCGCAGGCGTGGCTGATGGCCTGCCCCGTGGGCTGCGGCAGAATCCCGAGCTCCATGTTGGCGTGGGCCGCCGCCTTCTTCACCAGCGCCAGGGCCCGGATCAGGTGCGGAAAGGTGGCAATGGTCACGCCCGTGATGGGGAAGTTATCCACGGCGCGGCAGGTCTGGATCCCGTAGTATGCGCCGGCCGGGACATCCTTCGAGCCCAGCGAGTCGTGTTCGGTGCGGAAGCTGTCATCACCCATGGGTCAGAGCTCCTTTGCCCATTCCTTGTCCAGCCGTCGTCGACGGAGATCGACGAAGGTCTCGAAGCTGCCGCGCAGCGCGCCGCACAGCCGCTCCACATGGTCCAGCGCCCCCCGGGCCATCAGCTCGCGCTGCAGCTCGAGGCACAGGTAGCCGACGCAGATGCTCGGCCGGTGGCGCGGCGCCAGTCCACATCCGCGGGGGCCACGAAAGATGCAGCCCGGGGAGGGCCCGCGCGGGATCAGGTGCCACGGCCGTGTGCCCGACAGCCGCAGCGCCGCCAGCTCGTGCTCGCCGAACAGCTCCTCGGTGAACCCACCGCAGCAGAAGCCGCCGTCCCACCGTCCATGGGGTGTGGGGTGGCCCCAGCCGCAGCCGGCGCAGCTCGTGCTCGGGCCGATGGCCCGGACGATGGCCTCCCGAAGCGAGCGCAGCTCACGGGCCAGCTGGATCTCCTCCGGGCCCGCCCGCGATCGGCGCATCAGCGCCCGGCACAGCGGAAGCCACCGGCGCACGATGGTGAGCGTGGTCTCCACCGCGGGAATCATGAGCCGCTCATGACGAAAAATGGAGCGTGGCTCGCTCCCAGCACATGGGGTGTGCGACGCAGAATCGCCGCGACCTGCGGCTGCCGCTGGAACGTGCGCTCCATGAACCGCCGTGCCTGCCGACGGTCCAACCCCTCGTCGGGGACGAAGCCGACATAGAGCGACAGCTCGCCCTGCCCCTGCAACGGTCGGGTGACCAGAGCGTCGGGGGAGGCGCCGCGGGGCATGTTGAGCAGCGCGACGTTGAGGAAGCGCACCACCGAGGCGTGCTGCACCACGAAGCTCAGCGTCTGCTCCGCGTGGTGCTGGTCCTCCCCCGGGATGCCGAACATGACGTACAGATAGCTCGCGATCCCGGCCCGCGCCAGTGTGCGCAGCGCCACCGACGCCTGGGCCAGATCGATGCCCTTGTTCAGCCGCCCGAGCATCTCGGGCGATCCCGACTCCAGCCCCAGCTGCAGCATCACGCACCCCGCCCGACGCAGCCCGGCGCAGAGGTCGGGATCGGTGAGACAGCGATGGAACCGGGTGAAGCCGTACCACGGCACCTGTCCGTCGAGCCGCACCAGACGACGCAGACTGCTGGGCGGCAGCGCGCTGTCGGTGAAGTGCAGCAGGCTCGCCCCGTGCTCGCGGGCCACGTCGGTCGCGACCCGCGCCAGCTCACCGCGATGCAGCACCTCGAACCGCGGGGAGACGGTGGCCTCGGGACAGTAGCGGCATCGGCTCCAGAAGCAGCCCCGGGTGGTGTGCATTGGCACGATACGTCCCGGCGCGAGGTACAGCGCCCAGGGCGCCCCCGTGCAGTCTGGCGCCTGGCCTCGCTCCGGCTCCCGCCGATCCGACCCGCTCCGCCCCAGCGCCTCCAGCACACGGGGCACACCGTCGTCGAACACCAGCTCGTCCACCACCGGCGCCAGGCTGTGCGAATCCAGCTGGTGCCGCCAGCACCCCAGCAGCCCGCCCCCGGCCATGCGCCGCACACCGGGCAGCCGCCGACGCAGCAGACCGAACAGTGCCATCGCCGGCAGCACCTGGTGCAGGTAGTTGATGGCGACCCCCACCACCGACGGGCCCAGCGCCTGGACCCGGCGCACCAGTTCGTCGAAGTAGCCGGCGTAGGGGGATTCCTCGTGGGCGGCGGCCGCGCACCGCAGATCCTCCATCCGCAGCGGGCTCCACCGCGTGTCGTGGTAGTCCGCCAGATCCGGCCGGCCTGGCCCGGGGGTCAGGGCCAGCGTCTGTCGCAGGGCGGTCACCGCGCTGTGATGCCGGTCCCGGTTGTCGTAGCCCGACGAACCTCGCAGCTGATCCAGCGCCCGGTCCCGCCGCTGAAGCGCCCGCCGCTGGGCCACGGATCGCGCCGCGTCCGTGGACACCGAGCGCAGCACGTGATCGAGCGCCTCGACGTTGGCGTCCACCAGCTCCAGCGACACCCCGTGGCGCCGCAGCGCCCCAGCCAGCGTCACCAGCCCCACCGGGGGCTCGGTGGGCAACGTGACCGGCGGATGGATCAGGACCAGATCGATCACGGCTTCAGAGCAGAAACGACACGCTCTTGATGCCTTCGAGCGCGAGGTAGATGCAGTCGAGCTGGGCGCCGCTGGACACCTCGATCTCGAAGGTCAGGGCCAGGTGACGCCCCCCGCTGCTGAAGCGCTCGGTGAAGGCCACCTCCTGGCCCAGGTCCAGGCCGCACAGCGCCGCTCGCACCTCCTGGACCAGCGTGTCGCCGCGGCCGATGACCTTGAACATGTGGCGCGCGGGGAAGTCGATGAGCGCCTCGAACCGCTCGGCTCGGGGCAAGTGGGCCAGTCGCTCCCGTTCGCGTTCGTAGTCGCTGCTGGACAGATCGGCCTCCGCTCGCAGCATAGCACCGGCAGGCGCCCGACGCAGCAGGCTGGAGGTTGCAATCGACGCGGACAATGGCGAGAATTACCGGACACGTGAGGAGACGAGCCATGAAGCCGAGACTCGGTGCGCTGGCGTTGGGGCTGTGTCTTTGGGCCGCCACGGCCCAGGCCCAGGTGAAGAAGCTGGAGATCATCAAGGAGGTCCAGGATGCGTTCGCCACCTGGGAGAAGGTCGCCTGCACCGGCCTCAAGTTCGAGTACGCCGGCGAGCTGACCACGTTCGTCAGCGAGAAGGACGGCGGGATCCTGGTCTACTTCGGGCACGACAGCAGCACCTGGAGCTACGAGACTGCGGCGTACCACATGTCGTCGCACTTCAACCTCACCGACAAGGGCGATCTCAACCGGGCCTCCATGGCGCTCAACGCCCGGGACTTCTGGTGGTCCATCGGCCAGGAGAAGGGCAAGATCGACATCCAGACCGCGATCCTGCACATGATCCCGGACACCCTCGGGTTCTACGTCGGCAGCGACCCGATCACCGGCAGCCTGACGGCCTTCATCGGCTACGACCGGGTGAACCACACCCTGGACCCGCTGCACGAGACAGGGGCGCAGTTCCTGTACCCCAAGACCGGTTGTACCGCGCCGGCCCAGCCGCCGATCTGCGGCATGACCGCCCCGGCGCCCGACGGCGGTGTGGACGCCGCGCCGATGCCCGATGCCACCGTGGCGGACGCCGCCACCGTCGACGCCGGGCCCCCGATCCAGCTCTGCATCCACCACTCCAACCCCAACGATCCGCCCAACGGCAAGCCGCTGCACTGGGAGACCGTGCCGATCACGTACTGGATCTACATCCCCGACGCCGGCAAGATCCCCGGCAGCACCAACATCGGCGGTGACGGGATCAAGGACATGGGCACGTTCGAGGGCATCCCCGTGGCCTGCGTCGATTCCAGCCAGTGCCCCTCGGGCCAGGTGTGCTCCGACGCCGGCATCTGCGTCGGTGGGGGCGGCGGCGATGACGACGGCTGCTGCCGCGTGAGCCACGCCCGCGGCGAGAGCCTCGGGGGGACGCTGCTCCTGCTTTTGGGCCTCGTGGTCCTGCTCCGCCGCAACCGGCGAAGCGCCTGACCCATAAAGGAACGACCATGGCGATCAACGCCTTTGATCTGGTGGAGCGCGTCCGCGGCTACTCGCCGGCCGTGGCCAACGCCCTGCTCGAGCGAACCATCCCGTTGATGATCCCGCTGGCCGGTGGCCTGCGGGTGCGTGTCGAGGAGGTGAGCGACTCGCGCTGCGTGCTGACCATGCCGCTCAGGCGCCGCACGCGCAACCACGTGGGGTCGATGTACTTCGGCGCGCAGATGACGCTGGCCGACCTGGCCGCCGGCGTGCTGCTGTTTCGGCGCTTCCCCCCCGGCCCCTACGGCGGGCTGATCAAGCGCGTGGAGGCCGACTTCCTGGCCAAGGCCAAGAACACCATGCGCTGCACCTGCTGGCTGCCCGACGAGGCCGCCGCCATCATGGAGCAGGTGCGGGACAGACCCGGGGCCAAGGCCGAGGCCTGGCTGCCGCTGGAGCTGGCCGACCCCGAGGGCCAGGTGGTGACCCGCGTCCGCTTTCTCGGCGCCCTCAAGTGCTTCTGACGGCATGGCGCGCGGAACTGCGCCGTTCGAGACGCTGATCCAGGAGCTGCAACGCGACTGCCCCCTTGTATTGGCCCTCGATGCACCCTACATTGGCCGCCGCACACCGTCCTGACGGGGGCACTGGCGTCGAAACGCCGCTTCTCGCCCCACGTCTGGCCCAAACCGAGGTGAGCAGTTGAGCCATCTGATGCTGATCAACGGTCGCCACGCCGAAGAGGTCCGCGTGGCGATCATCGACGAATCCAAGAAGCTCCTGGGCTACCGCGTGGCGGTGGCCGAGAGCCACGTCCAGCGCGGGAATATCTACCGCGGGGTGGTGGCCAACATCGAGCCCAGCCTCGACGCGGCGTTCGTCGAGTTTGGCGTCGGCCGCCACGGGTTCCTCACGCGGCACGACGTGGTGGAGCAGGCCTACCACCATACCGACCGCGGCAAGAACATCGACCAGGTGCTGCAGAAGGGGATGCCGATCCTGGTGCAGGTCACCCGCGACGCGGTGGACAACAAGGGCGCGACCCTGACCTCCAACATCAGCCTCGCCGGGCGCTACCTGGTGCTGATGCCGTTCGAGGACTCCCGCGGCGTATCGCGCAAGGTGGAGGACGAGGATCTGCGGCGCAAGCTGCGCGAGAAGGTCAAGAACCTGGTGGCCGGGGACTTCGGCTTCATCGTCCGCACCAACGCCGCGGACCAGACCAAGACCGACCTGAAGGCCGACCTGGAGCAGCTCAAGCGGCTGTGGAAGCAGGTGCTGGAGGACAACACCGACGGCAAGGGGCCTCGCCTGCTGTACGACGACCAGGACCTGGTGATCCAGGTGATGCGCGACCACCTGGACAGCGACATCGAAGAGGTGGTGGTGGACGACGAGGAGCTACTCGCCCGCACCGAGCGCTACGTCTCGGCCGTGATGCCGCGGACCCACCTCACGCTGACGCCATACCGCGACCGGCTGCCGCTGTTCTCGCGCCACAACCTGGAGCCCCAGATCGCCGCGATCTACCGCCGCTCTCCGTCGCTGCCCGGTGGCGGATCGATCGTCATCGATCACACCGAGGCGCTGACGGCGATCGACGTCAACTCCGGCAAGTCCAAGGGCGGGGACCGCCAGCGGGACACGGCGCTGAGCACCAACCTCGAGGCGGCCGCGGAGGTGGCGCTGCAGCTGCGGCTGCGCGACATCGGCGGGCTGGTGGTGGTGGACTTCATCGACATGCGGTCGCGCAAGCACCAGCAGGCGGTGGAGAAGGCGCTGAAGGACGCGATGAAGCCCGACCGGGCCCGCTCCCACGTGGGGCGCATCAGCGCCAACGGCCTGCTCGAGCTCAACCGCCAGCGCGTGGGCCAGGCGCTCTCGCTGCGGACCCACGTGCCCTGCCCCACCTGCAACGGCCTGGGACGCCTGGTCAACCCGGAATTGATGGCGCTGGGGCTGCTGCGCCGGATCGAGGCCCGGGCCGCCACCGGACGCCTGGAGCGGGCGCAGATCGCGCTACACCCGCAGATCGCGGCCGTGGTGCAGAACCGCCGCCGCAGTCAGCTGGCCGCGCTGGAGCGCGAGTTCGGTATCACCATCGAGATCACGGGCCGGGCGGATCTGGAGCTGTCGGCCGAGCGCATCGAGTGGCAGACGCGGGACAACCCGATCGACCCGCCGCAACCCCAGCGCCAGGAGCCCCGGCGATCGCGCCCCCAGCACGACCGCGCCGAGACTCCGCGAGCCCCGGAGGGCGAGGCGAAGCGTACGAGACAGGACCGCGCGCCGCGCGACGACGCCGAGACGGAGCGGGACGGCGATGCCTCGCCGGAGGCCCGCTCCAAGCGGCGACGGCGCCGGCGGCCCAAGCGCAAAAGCTCGGGCGGATCCAACGGCGCATCGACCGAGGCCGCATCGACCGAGGGCGGGGCCACCGAGGGCGCACCGGCCGGGCCCACCGAGCCCGGATCCACCGCGGCTGGACCGGCCCGACCCACCGAGGCCGGGCCCACCGAGGCGGGACCTTCCGAGCTCGAGCCCACCGAGTCCGGGGCGGCCGCACCCACCGAGGGTGCATCCACCGGGCGCCGGCGAGGATGGCGGGGACGCCGCAAGCCCAACGGAACGTCCGCCGAGGCCGGCAGCGCACCGGCCGCGAAGCCCGCCGAGCCGTCAACAGCCGGCGACGGGAACGAGGCGCAGAAACGCAGGTCCCGGCGTCGGCGACGACGCAAGCCGGCCGCCGACGGCGCCGAGTGACGGATCGTGCGAGTGATGTCCGGTGGCGTGGCTGCGTGACAGAATTGTAGACTGAAGCGGTCAATGAAGGCGCTTTTCATCCACAGGATCCTCGACGGCACGGCCGTCGGCCGGGTTCCGCTGGGCTGCCTGTACGTCGGGGCCAGCCTGAAGCAAGCGGGCCATGCGGTCCAGCTGGTGGACGGCTGCGACCCCCGGCACGTGCGGGACCACATCCGACGCCACCGCCCGGACGTCCTGCTGTACAGCACCTACTCCAGCTCCCACGGCCACTACATCGCGCTCAATCGCCAGCTGAAGCGCGAGTTCCCGCACCTGGTCTCGCTCTTCGGCGGGATCCACCCCACTTTTTTTCCCCAGATGGTGCACGAGGACGGCGTGGACGCCGTGTGCCGCGGGGAGGGGGAGGACGCCATCGTCGACTTCCTGGGGCGCATGGAGCGCGGCGATCCGGTTCACACCACGCCCAACTTCTGGGTCAAGCACGAGGGCCAGGTGGTGGAGAACCCCGTGCGCCCGCTGGTGGGCGACATCGACCGCCTGCCGTTCCCCGACCGCGCCCTGCTGGACGCCTATCCGTCGGTGCGCCGGTTCGGCTCGCGCTCCTTCATCAGCGCCCGCGGCTGCCCCTACAACTGCACCTACTGCTTCAACAAGCCGTACTACACCGAGGTCTACACCGAGCGCGGCAAGCGCGTGCGCAAGCGCAGCGTGGAGAACGTGGTGGAGGAGATCGCTCGCGAGCAGGCCGAGTGCCCGTTCGAGATCGTGCAGTTCGAGGATGACATCTTCGTCTTCTCCGTGGACTGGCTGCGCGAGTTCCGGCAGCTCTACACCCGGCGGGTCGGCCTGCCCTTCATCTGCAACATGCGCGCGGAGCTGCTGTCCGACGATGTCGCCCGCCTGCTGGCCGAGGCCGGGTGCCGCTCGGTCTGGATCGGGCTGGAGGCGGGCAACGAGCAGGTGCTGCGCACGCTGCTGCACCGCAACACCCCCAACAGCCGCACCATCGAGGCGGTGGAGACCATCCACCGCCACGGCATGAACTGCGCACTGGAGCTGATGGTGGGCCTGCCCACCACCACGCTCGAGCACGATCTGGAGTCGCTGGACGTGTGCCTCCGCTGCCGGCCGACCTACGCCAACACCCACATCTTCCAGCCACTGCCCGGCATCGAGCTGACCCGCGTGGCCATCGAGAACCGCGAGTTCGAGGGGGACTTCGAGCGTCTGGGCGACTACTACCGCAGCTCGACGCTGAGGAAGGGCCACGCCCGGGCGTTGAACAACCTGGCGCACCTGCTGCCGCTGACCGTCCGCTTCCCGGCGCTGCGGCCGCTGCTCGAGCCGCTGCTCTTGCGGCTGCCCGCCCGTCCGGTGTACGCCGCGGCGCACAAGCTGTTCAAGACCTACACCATCGCGCGGCGCCTGCTGCCGCTTCGCCCCTCGCGCTACTTCCCGCTGTACGCCTACCGACGCCTGTTCAAGTAGCCATGGACCCGACGCACAGCGACCTGCCCCTGCCCATGACCCGGGCCGAGATGGCGCGCCGGGGCTGGGACCAGCTGGACGTGCTGCTGGTCAGCGGAGACGCCTACGTGGACCACCCCTCCTTCGGCGCCGCACTGCTCGGGCGCTGGCTGCAGGCGCACGGCTACCGCGTGGGCGTCGTGGCCCAGCCGCGGTGGGACGACACGAGCGACCTGACGCGCATGGGGCCGCCCCACCTGCTGGTGGGGATCACCGCCGGGGCGCTGGACTCCATGCTCTCGATCTACACCGCGTTCCGCGCCCGCCGGCGCACCGACGCCTACGCCTCAGGCGGGCGCACCGGCCTGCGCCCGCGGCGCGCAAGCATCGTCTACGCCAACCTGGCGCGGCGCGCGTTCCCCGGGGTGCCCATCGTGCTCGGCGGCATCGAGGCCTCCCTGCGCCGGGCCACGCACTACGACTTCTGGAGCGACGGCCTGCGCCGCTCGATCCTGCTCGACGCCCGGGCCGACCTGCTGCTGCACGGCATGGCCGAGCGCACGCTGCTGGAGCTGGTGCAGCGCCTGGACCGCGGGCAGCCCGACCCCCTGCACGACCTGCCGGGCAGCGTCCGGGTAGGGCACGCCTCGCAGCTGCCACCCGGCGCCGACCCGCTGCCGCTCCCGTCGCACGAGGCGATCCTGCAGGACCCCATGGCGCTGATGCAGGCCACCCTGGCCTTGGAGCGGCAGGCACATCAGGGCACTCGCTGGGCGATCCAGCGCTGCGGCGATCGCGACCTGCTCCTCGGCCCGCCGGCCGCGCCGCTGACCACCGCCGAGCTGGACCGGCTGTACACCCTGCCCTTCACCCGCGAGCCCCACCCGTCGTACACCGAGCCCATCCCCGCGGCGGAGATGATCCGCTTCAGCGTCACCTCCCACCGCGGCTGCGTCGGGGGCTGCTCCTTCTGCAGCCTGTCCCTGCACCAGGGCCGCACCATCGCCTCCCGCAGCGCCGACTCCATCACGCAGGAGGTCGCGCGGATGACGCGGCACCCCGCCTGGCGCGGCAGCGTCACCGACGTGGGCGGACCCAGCGCCAACATGTACGGCGCCCGCTGCACCGGGGACGTCACGACCTGCGAGCGCGTGAGCTGCCTGTTCCCCCGGCCGTGCAAGGAGCTCGCGTCCGGTCAGTCCGAGCTCACCGCGCTGCACCTCGGGCTGGCCCGCCTGCCCGGAGTGCGCCACGTGCGGGTGGCGAGCGGCGTGCGCCACGATCTGGCGCTGATGTGCCCCGAGTTCCTGGAACTGCTGGTGGGCCAGCTCACCGGCGGCCAGCTCAAGCTCGCGCCGGAGCACATCTCGAGCCGGGTGCTGAAGCTGATGCGCAAGAGCAGCCTGCAGCCGTTCGAGGAGTTCCTGGAACGCTTCGGGCAGCTGAGCCAGCAGGCCGGCCGACGGCAGTTCGTGGTGCCCTACCTGATGAGCGCCTTCCCCGGCTGCACTGACGACGACATGCGCGAGCTCACCGCCTGGCTGCGCGCCCGGGGCTGGCACCCGCAGCAGGTGCAGTGCTTCGTGCCCACCCCCGGCACCGTGGCCACGGCGATGTTCTACAGCGAACGCGACGAGCGCGGCCACCCGATCCCCGTGGCCCGCACCGACGCCGAGCGGCTGCGGCAGCACCGGATGCTGGCCAACCGGGGCTGAGGGCAGATCTCGCTCCAGACGGTGTAGTTGATGACCGCCTTGCGGCCGTCCGTATGGCGGGTCTCGTACATCCAGCCCACGTCGGACTTGATGGACTCCAGCAGGCCGCGGGCCGCTGTGTCGAAGGCGTCGATCCCAGGGAGGCCGCTGCCGCACTCCCGGACGAGCTGTGGGCCGAGAGTTGGACTCATGCCTCGCGTTCTGCCGGGGCTCGCCGCCAGCAGTACCGTGCCAACCGGCTCTGCTATCTGGCCGTGCAGTCGGTGCGCCGCGTCCCGGAGACGTTTGGCCTCGACTCCTACACCGCCGCCCCGTGGAGGACCGCCTACGAGGCGGCGCTGCACGAGCACCTCGATCAAGCCGACCCAGATGAAGGCTGGTGCGATCATCGACTATTCGCTGCGCCTTTACGGAGTCTCCGTGAAGTGGAGGACCCGTATCGAGGCGTTCGAGCCCGAGCTGCGCTTCGTCGACACCCAGCTCAAGGGACCGTATCGTTACAAGTAGTTCCCGATTTTCTGGATCGGCTGAGAGCACGGTTGCATGAGCACTCACCCGGGGAGCCAAGCGCCACTCGGCCTCGTAGATAGGGGAGCCCACTTGGGTTTCTGCGGGGCCTGTGGCAGAGTGCACCGATCTGCCCGACGAAAGGATGACCATGCCTAGCGAGACCCTGGACACGGTTCTGTTGTTCTCACTGCCCGCCAGCGGCAAGAGCGAGGTGCGCACCTACATGGCGAGCCTGACGCCCGCGCAATGCGTCAGCGACATGGCCATGGGGGCGACGCTCCAGCTCGACGACTATCCCTATGTTCACTTCATGCACCGGATCGACGACGAGCTGCACCTCAATGGCCACCCCTACCTCTACTATCAAGGCCCCAACAGGCCGTTTCAGGACGCGTGGACCTGGGCCGTGCTCGCCAACCTGTTGAACGAGGACTACGACGACCTGCAGCGTGGCCACCAGCACGACGACGCCAGCGCGGCGCAGTTGCTGTTCAACCGCCTCGACGCCGCGAGAGAGAAGAGCGAGATGCACGCCGTGATGGGCGACATCCCCTACCGCATTCGCCTGAAGGTCGCGCAGGCGCTGGAGGCCGAGTGCCGCGAGGATCTCGACGCCCGCAATCGTCAGGCGGCGCTGGGCACCCAGGGGCGCACGATCATCATCGAGGCCGCCCGGGGCGGACCGAACGGCACGGCGTTCCCCATCACGCCCCCGCACGGGTACGGCAGCGCCTTCCAGCAGCTCGATCCGCGGATCCTGGAGCGGGCCGCAGTGCTCTACATCTGGGTCGACCCCGGCGAGAGCCGGCGGAAGAACATCGAACGCGGCCTGCCCGACGGGCAGGGCAGCATCCTGCATCACAGCGTTCCGCTGGAGGTCATGCTGGGCCACTATGGCACCGACGACATGGCCTGGCTCATCGAGCAGTCGGACCGGCCCGACACGGTCAAGGTGGAGCGGGTGGTGAAGGAGGCGGGCGGCTATGTGAACAAGGTCTACTACCTGCCAGCGGCGCGCTTCGACAACCGCCAGGACAAGACGACCTTCATCCGCAAGGCGCGGCCAGAGTGGCGTCCAGCAGAGATCAAGGCGATCCACGACGAGCTTAGCCGCGCGCTCAAGACCCTGCTCCGGGGCCGAAACAGCCTCTGATCTCGGCCACGCTCGGCAACGGAGATTGCTCAGCAGTACAGCTGCAGGCACTCCTCCCGCAGGATCCCCCCGACCAGCTCCACCAGCGCCGGAGATCGGTCGATGATCACCGCCTGGACCAGGCTGGCGATTGCGGATTCCACGTGTTACATCGGGTCCGAGACGCTCACTAACTCCGACAGGATCAGATGGTCACGATACCCGCTGATCACAGAGCAAGCTCGAAGCCCCGCGACTATCCGCCTCGATTCGGCCTCGCGCGGGTGCTGGGGCTCGTCGCGCTGACCATCGGACCCGGGTGCAGCTCCGACTCGTCCACACCGGATGGAGTTCCGCCCGATGCAGATCATCGGATCGACGCTGCGCCGCGAGACATGGAGGCCGGAGTCAGGGTCGACGAGGGCCTGCCCGCGGACTGTGACGCCAAGGCCAAGGCCTGTGCCTCGCAGTTCGGATCGCTGTTCACCAAGAGCAACGGCCGAGCAGACGGAACGCTGGTCGCCGTGGTGCGGCCCTCGGACACGCAGTGCGCGCTGCCCAACGCGACGCACGTCGTGTTGCAGCTCTCGATCCTGGGCCAGGTACAGCGGCTGGTGGTGGCGGTGGACGGCGTGGCCGTGACCCAGGTGTCCCGGTCGCTGGTGGGCCCGGCGTACGCGGAGGGCTGGCACCCCGACACGCAGCTGGACTACCCCACCGACCTCGGCGTCCACAGCGACGATTTCTCGCTGGGTTCCATGGACCAGGCGGTGAGCTTCATCTGTTCGCCGCTGCACATCGGCGGCAAGGTCTCGGTCTACGCCCACTCCGACGGCAGCAGCCCGAGCAGCGCGCACCAGATCCACCGCAACGACAACTACCCGGACGGCAACGTCCTCGTGGTGGCCCGGCCCCTGGACGTGACGGGCGCCAACACGCCGACTGGACTGCGGGAGATCATCCGCGTCGATCGTGGGCAGATCGTCGAGCGCTGGGGCGAGTGGGACGGTGTTGGCCTCCTGGGCTGCCAGCCCGAGGAGATCATCTTTACCTCGGGCGGGATGCAGGCCAACAACCTGGCGATCCGGGGCGTGCTGGAGCGCGTCTGTGCCGCCCGCACCTCCCGGCGGCACGTCGTGACCTCCACAGTGGAGCACCCCGCGACCGTCCAGCCGTGCGAGCTGCTCCAGCGGCGCCACGGCGTGGAGCTCACGCGCCTGCCGGTGGACCCCTTCTGCCGCATCGACCCGGAGCTGGCGCGGCAGGCCGTGCGAGCCGACACCGCGCTGGTCTCCGTGATGCTGGCCCAGAACGAGACCGGAACGCTGATGCCGATCCGCGACCTCGCCGCCGTGGCCCACGACCGGGGAGCGCTGATCCACAGCGACGCGGCCCGGGCCGTGGGCAAGATCCCGACCCGGGTCGACGAGCTGGGGATCGACCTGTTGTCGATGGCGGGACACAAGCTGTACGCACCCCAGGGCGTCGGCGCCCTGTCCATCCGGCGCACGACCTCGCTGGACCCGGTCCTCGTCGGTGCCGGTCACGAACGCGGCGTTCGACCGGGGACCGAGAACGTGCCGTTCATCGTCGGCCCGGGCGTGGCCTGCAAGCTGGCCGCCGCTGATCTCGCACACGAGGCGGGACGACAACAGGCGCTGCGAGACGCGCTGTGGCAGGCCCTGCACCGAGCCGTCGATGGTCTGGTGCTGAACGGATCCGCTGCTCACCGGCTGCCCAACACCCTCAACGTCTCGTTCCCTGGCGTCCGGGGCAGCGCGGTCCTCGCCGCCGCGCCCGCCGTGGCCGCCTCCACCGGATCCGCCTGCCACGCGGGCAACGAGGTGGCATCGGACGTGCTACGCGCCATGGGCCTGGATGCCACCGCGGCGCTGGGCGCGGTCCGGCTGTCGCTCGGCCGGGGAACGACCCTGGACCTGGTCCAACGTGCCGCCGTCGCGCTGATCGACGGCTATCGCCAGGCCTCGCGGGACACGGGACGACCGGGTTGAGCTGGACCGGGAACGTCATCTTCCTCGTGAGCTACGCGCTGATCTCGGCGCGCCGGCTGTCGTGGCTCGGACTCGACCGCCCGGCGGGCGCGCTGCTCGGTGCCGTATGCTGCGTGGTCTTCGGCGTGCTCACCCCCTCCGAGGCCATGGCGGCGGTCAACGGACCCACCATCCTGCTGCTATTCGGCGTCATGGGCATGGGCGCCTTCCTCGCCCACGACTGCTTCTTCGACGACATCGAACATGCCCTTGTTCGTCGGGCGCGGACGCCCGGGCGGCTGCTGGCTGGCATCGTCTGGGGCGCCGGAATCCTCGCCGCCTTCATCACCAACGACGCGGTGTGCGTGCTGGGGGCGCCGCTGGTGGTCCGGCTGATCCAGCGCCACGAGCTCCCCGCCCTTCCGTTACTCCTGGCCCTGGCCACGGCGGCCAACACGGGCAGCGTCGCGACCCTCGTGGGCAACCCACAGAACATGCTGTGTTCCGTCCTCGGGGGCGTGAGCTATCGCGAGCACCTCTTGCGGGTGGGTCCAGTGGCGGTGATCTGTCTGGCGCTCAACCATGGCCTGCTGTGGCTGGTGTTCCGCAGGCATCTGGCTCCGCGGTTGCTCGCGGCGGTGGGTGAGGCCCCCCCCAGAGGCCCGCTCCGCGTGCGGACCGCCACGACCCTGGCCGTGATCGCGGCCACCGCGGTGGCCTACACCCTGGGCGCCGACCTGGCCTGGGCCGCCACCGCCGGCTTCGTCGCGCTGATGCTGCTGCACCGAAGGGATACCAGCCTGCTGTGGAGCCGCATCGACTGGTCGCTGCTGCTGTTCTTCGCGGGACTGTTCGTGGTCGTCGAGGGGTTCGCGCGTAGCGGCGGGCCCGGCTGGCTCTTCGCTCGCTTCCCCCTGTCCCGCGATGGTGACGGCCTCGGCGGCTGGCTCCGACTCGCGGGCATCTTCCTCGTCGGATCGAACGTCGTCTCCAACGTACCGTTCATTCTGGTGGTCCGCCACCAGATGGCTGCGTTGGCCAGCCCGGCCATGAGCTGGGAGCTGCTCGCCGTGGCATCCACCTTCGCCGGCAACCTGACCCTGCTCGGTTCGGTGGCCAACATCATCGTCGCCGAGAGCGCACGGGACGTGGGGGGCGTGGGCTTCTGGGCCCACCTCAAGGTCGGCCTGCCGCTGGCCATGGGCACCACCTTGATCGGCGCGATCTGGCTCAACGTGCTGATGATGTAGTCCACGATGACGATGGCCCCGGCCCCGACAGCCGTCATACTTGTTCACTGTACCGTTCAAGGAGGCTCGGATGATACGTCACGGACTGCTTCTGCCGCTCGCTGTCCTCAGCGTGGCGGTTCTGATCGAGGGTATGGCGGGCGCCGCGGATCGCACGTCGATGGTTGGAAAGCTCGCGCCCGGCTTCACAATCAAGGATCAGGACGGAAGATCCCACACGCTCCAGCGCCACCGCGGGAAGATAGTCGTGCTGGAGTGGACCAACCCGACGTGCCCGTTTGTCCGTCGCCATTACAGGAACAGGACGATGGTCAAGACCACCACCCGGTTTGGAAAGGAGGTCGTGTGGCTCGCCATCGATTCCAGCTTCTACACCACCCCCGAGGCGTCCCGGGCCTTTCGCACCGCGAGTTCCCTGCCCTACCCCGTGCTGCAGGACCCCCAGGGCGACGTGGGCCGGTCCTACGGCGCCCGCACCACGCCGCACATGTTCGTCATCGATCGCAGTGGGGTGATCCGATATGACGGCGCCATCGACGACGACCCGCATGACGAGAAGAAGACGCCGCACAACCACGTCACCGCGGCGATCGAGGCGCTGCTGGCTGGCAAGGCGCCCGGGACGACAGCGACCGACCCCTACGGCTGCAGCGTCAAGTACCGCAAGTGACCGCGAGCCCGATTCGGCCTCAGTCCAGCTTCGCTCCACACCGCTTGCAGTGCGCCACGTCCCCGTCGTGATGGGACTGCCCGCATTCGGTGAATCCATTGCGCTCGCCCTCGATGACGTACATCAGGGAGCCGCCGATCACGGCCAGCGTCAGCACCGCGAACAGGAAGATGATGATCTTGCGACGACTGGCCCACAGCGCCCGCGTCAGCAGATCCGCCTCCCCGACGTAGGTCACACGCTTCAGCACCCGGAATATGTGCAGAATGCGCAGCACGCGGATCACCAGCAGGTACTTGCTGCCGGCGATGATCAGGCTGAGGTACGTGGGCAGGATCGAGAGCAGATCCACCTCGTGCAGCGCGCCGCGCCAGCCGGGGGCGGCGGGTTCTGCTCCACCTCCTGGCTCATCTGGATGCCCCATTGTGCCGCATCGGCGCCAGTGTACCGTACCTCGCGCCTGATCCTGAACCATGTTCGTTGACCAACAGGGGAAACAGGCTATAGTGGAGCTTACTTGCACGGAGCAGCGGTGGCTCGACGCTACGGCGACCATCCCGACGGGGTGGAGATGATCGACATTCCCGAGGACGACATCGAGTACTCGGGGCAACGAGGGCGATTGGCGGGTCCACAGTACGTGGCCTCGGGCCATCACCAGCTCGGCGCTGCTGCTCCGTTCCAGGTACGCCCGGCCGGAGAGGTCCGACCTGCGCAGTCGCTGTGCATCGCACGCCGTCCGGACTCCGTCGCCGCACAGCAGTACCGCCTATTGAAATACAAGCTCAAGGAGGGCATCGATCCCAGGGTGATCGGGATCGCCAGCCCGCGTCCCAAGGAGGGCAAGACCACCGTGGCGGCGAACTTCGGCCTGGCCCTGGCGGAGGGACGCCGCGTGCGGATCATGCTGTTGGATCTCAACCTGCGGCACCCGGCGCTGACCGAGATGTTCGGCCTGACCACCACCGGAGGGATCGCCGAACAGCTCCGCCGCAAACGCCGGGATCCGGACGGCTACTGGGACGTGCTCGAGCTGGGCAGTCGGTTGCACCTCATGGCGGGCGGCGCAGCCAACGACAATCCGGCGCCGCTGCTCAACTCCGACGAGATTCCGCGCCTGATCTACGATCTGGCCGAGAACTACGACTATGTGGTGGTGGATCTGCCATCCATCAGCGAGGGCGCGGACGTCAAGATCGTGCAGGAGCAGCTGGACGGGCTGGTTCTGGTCTGCCGCGCCGGACGAACAGTGAAGGCGGCGGTGGCGACGGCGATCAAGCAGCTCGGGAGATCCAAGCTGCAGGGGGTCTTGATGCTTGACGTGAAGTCCCGCTACATGCCGAAATAGCCGCGGGCACACGACAACAACAAGGGGCGTCGATGGAGATTCAAGAGCCAATCCGGCAATACATACTCGAGAACTTCATGTACTCCGACAACGCTGCGGAGCTGTCGGACGGGCTCTCGCTCATCGACAGCGGGATCATGGACTCCACCGGCGTACTGGAGCTGGTGGGATTCATCGAGGAGACGTTCGAGATCAAGATCGAGGACACGGAGCTGGTGCCGGAGAACTTCGACTCGGTGCAGCGAATCACGGACTTCATCCAGCGCAAGCTGGGGTGAACCTCAGGGGCGCCGGCCGGCCAGGACCAGCCCGAGGATCAACAGCAGCGACAACAGGCCTGGCGGCGCCGCACCGCCCTCCAGGCTGCATTCGCACCCCTTGCCCACCGCGGCATCCCCCGCATCCACCGTGGCGTCCACTGCATCAGCCGCGGGGAATAGATCGAAGACCGCATCCGACGGGACCGACCCCGGGCAGACCCTGGGATAGCCTCCCAGCGGGTCGAAGCCGCCGTCGGTGCCACAGTCGTAGTACTGCCCCATGGGGAACCAGCCGCAGGTCGGGTTGAGCGCGCAGCTCACGCTGCGCAGCGCGCCGTCTTCACAGTACTTCAGCGTATCGCCGTCGCAGCAACCCTCGATGCCGATGGTCCCGCAGGCGCCGGCGGTGTCGGCACCCCCATCCCAGGGCCCGGCGTCCGGCAACAGACCGCTGCAATCGATGGACGTCGCACCCGACGGATCCGGGGCCCCGCTGGTGTTGCAGTCGTAGAATCCGGAGTTGCTCCAGCCGCACTTCGGCTTGCCGCTGCAGTCCAGCTGGTTCAGGGTGCCATCCTCACACCACCACAGGATCTGCGCCGCGCAGCATCCCGTGGACGTCACCAGGCCGCAGCCCTGGGCCGCTCCGTCGGGGACTCCGCTGGCGTCAGCGGCGTCGGCGTCGGCCACTCCATCCGGCGCCAGATCAGCCACGACGTCGCCTCCCACGGCGCGCCGGATCCGCCCCACCCGGGGCGCGGTGTCGGCGCAGCCGATCACCATCACGAGCAGCACCACGACCCAGCCCCGACCCCGCCGTAGCAGCACCAGCGGCGTCAGCAGCAGCGCAAGCCCCCACGCGGGCGCCTGCGCCGGACCCACCTCGCAGCCTCCACAGCCGCCGCCGCCGCCGGGCTGGACGAAGCTCCGGTCGAGGCCCGACACGTCCAGACCCGAGGCGTCCAGACCGGCCATGCCGTCAGCCAGACCGGCGTCCGCCTCCTGCTTCAGGTCTCGTGGTGAGCCGTCATTCGAGACCCATGCATCCAGCGCCGCCGCGTCGAGATCGCCATACAGATCCATCTCCACCGCGAGATCCATCTCCACCGCGACATCCACCGCCATGTCCAGGGCGGCGTCGAGCTGGATGCTCGCATCCTGCAACACCGCCGCACAGCTCATGGGATGGGTGCCCGAGGGGTCCGCGGAACCCGTGGTGGCGCAGTCGTAGTACTGTCCGGTGCTGTTCCATCCGCACGACGGTTGACCGGCACAATCCAGGGTCATGACCTGGGACCCGACACAGAAGTGGAGCTTGGATCCAGCGCAACAGCCGCTGTAGGTCAGCGGCCCGCATCCGTCGACGGATCCGTCGGTCGGGCCGGGCGCCGTGTCGGCCACCGGTACGCCGAGGTCGGCCTTGCACATCCGCGGGTATTTCCCCGTGGGGTCCGCATCGGTCGTGGCCCCGCAGAGGTACATCCCGTAGACCATGCTCCAGCCGCACTGCTGCCCCCCCGAACAGGCGACGGTCTTCAGCCCCCCCGCAGCGCAGTAGACCACGCTCTGTTGCGAGCAGCAGCCGACGTAGGTCACGCTGCCGCAGGCCGGTCCCGCATCCACCACGCCGAGGGGCGCGCTTCGAGAGACTCGAGCCCCACTTCGGGTAAAGGGAGCGGCGTCGACACAGCCGGCCCACCACAACACCAGAGCTATCAGGGCCAGTCGTCTTGTCATGTCTCGAGCAATGGGCTAATTACCAGGAAATTAAACCTCATGGGGCTGTCGGGGTCAAACTGGCACCGAGTATGGGCCGTGGGAGTCCAGTGGGGCGGACGGGAGGAAAATCCATGAATCACATTGGGCGCCGCCACGTCAGCAACCAGCGGAGGTCAATCATCATGAAGTGCACCCTGTTCCTCGTGGCGGCCGCTGTCCTCGTCACGACACCCGGCGTGTGGGCCGAATCCTCCAAGGTCTGGAGCCTGAAGCCGGACAAGGGCTTCATCGACGATCCCCTGACGTTTGACGACTCCGGCGGCCGTTTCGCCTACGTTCACACCGACGCCGCCCACTTCATGAACATCGTGGTCCTGGACACCGGCAGCCTCAAACCGCAGGTGGAGATCAAGGTCGAGGACGCGACCCTGGTGCCCAAGAGCCTCGTCTTCTCGCCTGACGGGTCCCGTCTGGTGCTGATCTGGATGGATGGCTACAAGGGCACCCACGGCGCATCGCTGTTCGAGCTTCCGTCGGGAAAGATGCTCAAGAAGCTGGGGCCAACGACCCACGCCAGGGTCATCAGCCACGGTGGACAGCAGGTGCTGACCCTCACCAACACCGCCACCACGGCGGGCGCCACCAGCGTCACGGTCACATCCTACCGCACACGGGATTTCAAGCGTCAGGCCACTGGCAAGCTGACGGTGGGCGCCGACCTGAGCATCAAGCAGCCACCGCTGCGTCTACTCTACTGGGAACCGGGTCACGCCGCGCTGGTGGGGATCCAGAAGGGTCAGTACGATCGCAAGCGCGACATCCGGCTGCCGGAACGCGGCGCACGCTACGACGTGCTGAAACGGAAGATCGTCTGGGCCGAGGAGCCCAAGGATGTGGTGGCCTGGACCAAGGCCACCACCATGCGGCCCAACCACGGGGGGCAATACCAGTTTCTGGAGGTCAGCGACGACCTCAAGACCCTGCACCACGTCAGCCTGAACAACGATCTGGACGCGGTGACCACCCCGGTGAAGTGGGGGCTATACGAACCCAAGTCGCTGGAGCAGGCGGAGTCGTGGGACGGCAAGACGCTGTACTTCTCCATGACCATCGACCCGGTGAATCCCGCGGCCGTACGACGGAAGAAGGCCGATCCGGAGCGCATGGATCTGTACCGTCTGGACCCCGGCCCCCGGGCCACCCCCATGGGGCAGGTGCTCACCGACAAGCGCCGCTTCGGCTGGGAAGCGAGCCCGCGTCACTTCGCCTACCTGGTGAAGCTCAAGGGGTTCGGTCGGGGTGGAAAGGAGATCCGGCTCTACACCGTGAAGTAGGCCGCGACGGCGTCGCAGTCACCAGTTGATTCCCAGCAGCCGCAGCAGCCCGCTGGACTGCGCGAAGACCAGCAGCACCGCGGCGGGGCCGACGTAGCGCAGCAGCGGCAGCCACACGCCATACACCGCGCCCCACGTCGTTCCCTGCCTGAACTCCTGCTTGCGGACCGCCTCGTCCAGCACGAATCCGGTGAAGATCGCGATGGCGAGCCCCCCCAGCGGCAGCATCCAGTTCACCGTCAGGTGGTCGACCCAGTCGAAAAAGCTCTTCCCCGTGAGGGCCTTCATGCTCCCGCCGAAGACGCTCCCCCCGGACAGCGCCGACGGGATCCCGAACAGGAAGATCGCCGCCCCCGACACCAGACACACCGTGCGACGAGGCCAGCCGTACAGATCGATGAAGCTGCTGGTCACCACCTCCTGCAGCGAGATGGTGGAGGTCAGCGCGGCGAACGCGATGAGCACGAAGAACACGATGCCCAGCCCATAGCCCCCCGTCATCTGCGAGAAGGCGATGGGGATCGAGCGGAAGATCAGCCCCGGCCCGGCCTCGGCCTCCATCCCGAAGGAGAAGGTGACCGGAAACACCACCAGGCTGGCCATGGTGGCGATCAACGTGTCGAGCACCGCGACCCATGCCGACGATCTCGGGATGCCGGTGTCCCGCGAGAGGTAGCTCCCGTAGGTCAACATGGCGCCCATTCCGAGGCTGAGCGAGTAGAACGACTGTCCCAGCGCGGACAGCACGCTGGAGGGCTTGAAGTCATCGGTGTGCGGCGCGAAGACGAACCGCGTGGCATCGCCAAACCCCCTGAGGAACACGCAGTACACCACCAGCGCCGCCAGCATCAGAAACAGGGTGGGCATCAGGACCCGAGACCAGCGTTCGATGCCGGCCTGCACGCCGCCGATGACCACCGCCACGGTGAGCCCCATGAACAGCGCGTGATACCCCACGTTGGCCACCGGATCAGACATCAGCGCGTCGAACAGCCCGCGGATGCTCTCCACCGAGCTGGCCGCGAACACGTCCCGCACGGCGAGCACGAGGTAGTGGATCGTCCAGCCCGCCACCACGCTGTAGTACGACAGGATGAGAAACCCGGTGAGCACCCCCATCCAGCCCAGCAGGATCCATGGGCTCCGCCGCCGGGTCAACGTGCGGAACGCCACGACGGGCGAGCTCTGGGTCATCCGTCCCAGCAGCACCTCGGCCATCATGATCGGGAGCCCCACCAGCAGGACGCACAGCAGATAGACCACGAAGAACAGACCACCGCCGCTCTTGCCGGTGGCATACGGGAAGCGCCAGATGTTACCCAGCCCGATGGCGCTGCCGGCCGCGGCGAGAATGAACCCCAGCCGCGATGCCCAGGTTCCACGGTTGGTTGCCATGGCACACACGATACCTGACGATCGTGAGCTTCTGCAAAGCAGTTGTGCGTGTTCTGGGCGGCTTGACACCCTTGCCAGGTGAAGGTTAGTCAGGGGCAGTGGACATCGTCAAACACGTCCTCGATGCCTTGAACGAGGTGATCTGGAACTGGCCGGCCCAGCTCCCGCTGCTGGTGACGATGCTGCTGGGTACCGGCGTGTTCCTCACCCTGAGGCTGGGGTTCATCAACCTGCGCGGCTTCGGCCACGCGGTGCGGGTGGTGGCCGGGGTGTACGACGACCCGGCGGACCCCGGCGACATCACCCACTTCCAGGCGCTGACCACCGCCCTGTCCGCCACGGTGGGGATCGGAAACATCGCCGGGGTGGCCACGGCGATCCACTATGGTGGACCCGGCGCCCTGTTCTGGATGTGGCTCACCGCGGTGTTCGGCATGAGCACGAAGTTCACCGAGTGCACGCTCGCGCTGCACTATCGGCGGGACAACCCGGATGGCTCGGTCTCGGGCGGACCGATGTACTACATCGAGAAGGGACTCGGCCCGCGGTGGAAACCGCTGGCGGTGTTCTTCGCCGCCTGCGCCGTGATCTCGTCGTTCGGTTCCGGCAACGCGGTGCAGGCGTTCACCATGGCGGATCAGTTTCGCTCCGACCTCGGCGTCCCCACCTGGATCAGTGGCGCCGTGGCGTCGATCATCGTCGCGCTGGTGATCCTGGGCGGCATCAAGCGTATCGGTTCGTTCGCCTCCAGGGTGATGCCAGCCATGGCGGTGATCTACTTCATCGGCGCCATCATCGTGCTGGTGATGCAGTATGCTGAGATCCCGCGGGCCTTCGCCACCATCGTCCAGGAGGCGTTCAGCGCGACAGCGGCCGTCGCCGGTTTCAGCGGGGCGAGCTTCATCTTCGCCCTGAGGTGGGGCGTCAAGCGCGGCCTGTTCTCCAACGAAGCCGGTCAGGGCAGCGCGCCCATCGCCCACGCGGCGGCCCGCACCGACGAGCCGGTGCGGGAGGGCGCCGTCGCGCTGCTGGAGCCGTTTGTCGACACGCTGCTGATCTGCACCCTCACGGGGTTGATGATCGTCACCACTGGAGTATGGAAGGAGAAGAAGAAGTCCGAGTTTCCAGTCACGGCCCAGAGCGCGATCACGGTCGTCCCCAACGGCTGCCGGCTGCTGGCCGACACGGAGCTCGACGCCTCGCGCTGCACGCTGGACCCCTCTCGCCGCTTCGAGGTGCGTGACGGCGTGCCCCAGGGGGTGCAGCTGATGGTGAACCACGGGCTGGTGGATGGCGCCCGCCTGCTGCGCCAGGGCAAGCCGCTGCATGGCACCCTGGCGCTGAGCCGCAAGGGACAGCCCACCGTGCTGGATGCGAAGGGGGTTAGGATACGAGGGGCCAAGCTCTCGGGCTACGTGCTGCAGAATGGTTCGCCGCTCACGGCGTGGGCCCTGCAAACCGGGCTGCGTCCGATCTTCCCCCACGGCCACTTCATCGTCACGCTCTGCGTGTTTCTCTTTGCGCTCTCCACCGCCATCGGGTGGTCGTACTATGGAGACCGTAGCGCCCAGTACCTGTTCAACCACTTCGGGCACGAGGTGGGTCAGCACGCCGTACGGATCTACAAGCTGGTCTTCGTCGCCATGCACTTTCTGGGCGCCATCTTCTCCCTGGAGGTGGTGTGGGGCTTCGGCGACGCCGCACTGGGGCTGATGTCGTTTCCCAATCTCGTCGCCATCTTGATGCTATCCGGGACCGTGGCCCGCCTGAGCAAGAGCTACTTCGGCCGCGACCACCACCCCTTCCGCCGCGACTGACGTGCCTGGCGCCCGACTCGATATCCAGGTATCCTTCCGTCTCGCTGCGGGGGCGTCCGGGTGGATCACCACTAATCGTGCAAGGTATTCCATGTCATCCCTTCGTTCAGTCATTCGTCCGCGCCTGCTGGCGCTGACCATCTGCTTGTCGTGCTTCGCGGCGTGCACCGAGCGGGGTTCCGTGGCCCAGCTGCCCGAGACCACCGCCGGCGGTCCCCGACCCGTGCGCACGGCGCCGATCTCCGTGGTCATGGACCGCGACAACATCCGCGCCACCGGCACCGCGGCGGCGTTGTCCACGACCAAGGTCATGCCCCTCGTGCCTGGCGTGATCAAGCAGCTCCCGATCAAAGAGGGCGACGTGATCAAGGCCGGTCAGGTGCTGGCCGTGGTCGATCAGCGCCAGTATCGTCTCGCGCTGCGCCAGGCCCAGGCCGCCATCGAAGCCACCGCGGTGGCGAGTGACGCCACCACCCGCGAGAAGCTGCGGTTCGAGCGGCTGCTCAAGGAGGACGCCACCGCGAAGGCGCGCTATGACCAGGTGCTGGACCGGTACCGCGGAGCCCAGGCCCAGATGAAGCAGGCGCTGGTGGCCCTGGACATGGCCAAGAAGGCCATGACCGACACGGTGCTCCGCGCTCCCTATACCGGAATCGTGACGAACAAGGTGGCGTCCGTGGGCGACTACGCCACCACCATGCCCCCCACGGTGATCGTCGTGCTGCAGCAAATCGACACGCTGGAGATCAAGATCTCGCTCCCCGAGCCCGACCTGAACCGCGTGGAGCAGGGCGCCACGGCGCTGGTCCGCTTCCCCAGTCTGCAACGACAGGTGGAGGCCAAGGTCTCCCGGGTGATCCGCACCGTGAATCCCATGACCCGCTCGTTCGAGGTCATCGTGGACATCAACAACAAGGACAACAGCATCCAGCCCGGGATCTACGCCCGGGTCCAGATCGCCACCAGCAAGCCGCGCCAACGGATGCTGGTCCCGGAACAGGCCGTTGTCGACGAGGGCAGTGACGTGTTCTCGATCTACGTGGTTCAGGGCGACACGGCCCGACGCCACGAGGTGAGGGCGGCGGCGGCCACCGAGGGCCAGTCGGAGATCATCTCCGGCCTTTCCGGCACCGAGACCGTGATCATCGACCCCACCGGCCTCACCGACGGTGACGGGATCCGGATCGAACGCGGGACCGCCAAGGCCACCACCGCGACCCCGACCACGGCCCCCACCGCGACCCCAACCACCGCGGAGCGCGCGCGATGAAGCTGGCCGACGTATCGATCCGGCGTCCGGTCTTCGCCACGATGATGATCGCCGCCCTCGTCGTGTTTGGGCTCATCGGGTTCAGCCGCCTCGGCGTGGATCTGTTCCCCAATGTCGAGTTCCCGCTGGTCACGGTCACGACGATCTACCCCGGCGCCGACCCCGAGGCGGTGGAGGCCAAGGTCATCACCAAGCTGGAGGACGCCGTGGCCGGCATCTCCGGCATCAAGGCGCTGCGGTCCATCAGCCTGGAGAACGTGGGGCAGATGATCGTCCAGTTCCAGCTGGAGAAGAACGTCGAGGAGGCGGCGCAGGAGGTGCGCGACAAGATCGCCGGCATCCTGCGCGAGCTGCCCAAGGAGGTCGAGCCGCCGGTGGTGGCCAAGCTGGACATGGGCGCGGCGCCGATCCTCTCGGTGGTGCTGTCGGGCCGGCTCTCGATCCGCGATCTGACCCGCATCGCCGACGACGAGATCAAGCCTCGACTGCAGCAGATCCTGGGCGTCGGCGGGATCGACATCGTGGGGGGTCAGGACCGCGAGATCCAGGTCTGGGTCAAGGCCGACCTGTTGAACAAGTACCGGCTGGCGGTCCAGGACATCTTCGCCGCCCTCGCCGCTCAGAACCTCGAGGTCCCGGGGGGCCGATTTCGCGACGGTCAGAACGAGTTGGTGGTCAAGACCAAGGGTGAGGTCCACAGCGCCCAGGCCATCGCCAATCTGATCATCCCCATCCCCACCACCGGGGCCCCGATCCGGATCAAGGACGTCGCGCGCGTGGTGGACTCCACCGAGGAGGCCAGCTCCTACTCCTCGCTCAACGGGGTCGCCGCAGTGAGCCTCGTGGTGCGAAAGAAGTCGGGGACCAACGCCACCGAGGTGGCGCGCGCGGCCAAGGCCGAAATCGAGAAGCTCCGGGTCGACCTGGCCAAGCGCAACATCTCGACGCGGATCGTGGCCGATCTGTCCACCTTCATCGAACGATCGGTGGATGATGTGGAGTTCGATCTGGTTTTTGGCGCATTCCTCGCCGTGATCATCATCCTGCTCTTCCTGCGCAACTGGCGCACCACGGTGATCAGCGCCATCGCCATCCCCACCTCCGTCGTCGCCACGCTGGCGTTCGTGCACTGGATGAACTTCACGTTGAACTGGATGACCCTGCTGGCCCTGTCGCTCAGCATCGGCATCCTGATCGACGACGCCATCGTGGTGATCGAGAACATCTACCGCCACGTGGAGGAGGGCGCCGACCGGGTCCAGGCAGCCCACGCAGCCACGGCCGAGATCGGGCTGGCCGTGATGGCCACGACGTTCTCCATCGTCGCGGTCTTCGTCCCCGTGGCGTTCATGAAGGGCATGATCGGTCGGTTCTTCTACGAGTTCGGCGTGACGGTCTCGGTGGCCGTGCTGATCTCGCTGTTCGTCTCCTTCACGCTCACCCCCATGCTGGCGTCACGCTTCATCAAGGTCTCCACCCGGCCCAACGCCGTCTTCCGCCTGATCGAGCGCCTGCTCAAGGGGCTGGACGAGGCCTATCGCCGTACCCTCGCCACCGCGCTGCGCCACCGCGCGATGATGCTGCTCCTGGCCTTCGGCATCCTCGGGGCCAGCGTATACCTCGGGCGATTCCTCAAGCAGGAGTTCGTGCCGATGTTCGATCGCTCCGAGTTCAACGTGATGATCGAGCTGCCCTCCGGCAAGTCCTTGATGACCACGCGCCGCTACGCCGAACAGGTGGCCCGCGAGATCCGGGGCATCCCCGGGGTGCGAGAGACCTACGTCCGGGTGGGCGGCGGCGTGGAACAGAAGGTCAACGAGGCCACGGTCTACGTCGGCATCGTCAACCGCCACCAGCGCGCCTTCAGCCAGAAGCAGCTGATGGAGTTCGTGCGGCGGCGCATGGCGCGCCACAGCGGGGCGTTCATCTCCGTGGAAGATGTGCCGATGATCTCCGGCGCCGGGATGAAGAACCTGCCGATCCAGTACAACATCCGCGGTCAGAGCCTGGACCAGCTGGCCGAGGTATCGCGCAAGATGCTGCAGGAGCTGCGCAAGGTGAAGGGGCTGGTGGACATGGACTCCACCCACCGGGAGGGCAAGCCGGAGCTCGACATCCAGATCGACCGCAACCGGGCCGCGTCACTGGGCGTGCCCATCGCCACCATCGCCACCACGGTGCGAGCGCTGATGGGAGGCGACAAGGCGACCCAGCTGCGACAGGGAGGCAGTCTGTACGATGTTCGGATCCGCCTGCAGGCCAGCGACCGTGTACGGCCGGACGACCTGAAGCAGATGCAGGTCCGCTCCTCCCTCGGGCAGCTGGTCGAGCTGTCCAACCTGGTCACGATCTCCCGCGGAAGCGGACCGACTCAGATCAACCGTCAGAAGCGGCAGCGACAGATCACGATCAACGGCAACCTGAACGATCTGCCCATGGGCGACGCGCTGAGGGAGATCCGGGCCATCGCGGCCAAGGTCATCCCGCCGGGCTACTCCACCGACTTCACCGGCATGGGGGAGATCATGGAGGAGTCGTTCCGCGAGATGATCTTCTCCCTCGTGCTCGCGATCATCATGGTCTACATGATCCTCGCGTCGCAGTTCAATTCGTTCATCCATCCGCTGACGATCATGTTCTCGCTCCCGCTGAGTCTGATCGGCGCGATCGGTGCGCTGCTGGTCTTCGGCAGCGCGCTCTCGATCTTCGGCATGATCGGGATCATCATGCTCATGGGGCTGGTGACGAAGAACGCCATCTTGCTGGTGGACTTCACCAACACGCTGCGCGAACGGGGACTGGGACGGGACGAGGCGCTGCTGCAGGCCGGCCCCGTCCGCCTGCGGCCGATCCTGATGACCACCGCGGCGATGGTCTTCGGCATGCTCCCCGTGGCGCTGGGGATGGGCGAGGGCTCCGAGGTGCGGGCTCCCATGGCGATCTGCGTCATCGGCGGCCTGCTCACCTCCACCCTGCTGACCCTGCTCATCGTACCCGTGGTGTACAGCCTGATGGACAGCCTGCAGCGACGGCTGTCACGCTCGGCGCCACGCTCCGAGAAGCTGGAGACGGATGCCGCATGACGCGTCGGGCTTGCGCGCTGCTGCTGGCTTCGCTCGGCGTGACGGGCTGTCCGGGTGCGCGGTCTTCGTCGACCGCCGGTGATGGCGCCGTGGCGGCGCCGCGAGCCTCCGAGCCGGCAGCGTCGATGCGACTCGCGCACCGCTGGATCGTCACGTCTCGGCTCGATCCGGCGAACATCGGGACCTTCACCCGGCTGACACCCGCCCGGCGCGCGACCCTCGACGATCTCGTCTCCCGCTCCACGGTCCCGCTGGAGGTCTACGCCTCACAAGGCCAGCTGCTGCTCCGGCTGTCGGCGCGCCACCCGGCGGGCCCGATGGACCTGCTGCTGCAGGAGGACCAGGACCAGATCCGCGGCCATCTCCCGCGGAGCAAGCTGCGCTTCGACGCGCCGCTGGATCACCTCCCCGACCTGCTCGACGGACGCTCCGGCTCGACACGCGCCGACTTCGGCGCCGAGCTGTCGGCGGCCGCTCCTCCCCGGCCCACCGCCGCGTCGGCGATCAAGACCGCGGAGCTGGATGCCACGCTCACCTTCCGCTATCTCCCACGGCCCGGTCATCCGCTGAGCTGGCCGATCCAGCAGCAGGTCCAGATCCTCTTCGCGGACTCCCCTCGCCCGTTCTTCTCCGTGTTCCAGCAGCCCCTGCTCCACGTGGTGCTGCCCCTGCTCCAGGCCCGGCGTGGCGTCCTGCTGCTGGAGAGCCTGGCCTGGAACGTGACCGCGGCGCCTGTGGCCTGGAGCACCACGACCAGCAACGAGGGTCAACCCGGCGGACAGCCCCCGACGTTTCGGGCGTCGGTGGAGGATCAGGGTTGGGTCTGGATCCCGTCATCCCTCATGGCCGCGTCGCGCAGTGGATACCACGAAGGTCGCCCGAGCCCCGGCTCGAGCCAGCTGGTTCCTGCCACGCAGCTGGCGGCCCTGCGCCCGACTCAAAGCGCGGGGCCGCTCACCGTGGAGAATCACGGTGGCTCCTCGGCCATGGTGTACGCCGACGGAATCCTCATGGGCCGGGTGGCCGACCGGCAAAAGCTCGCGATCAAGGGCCTGCCCGCCGGTTTCTACCAGCTGTATGCCGTCTCGCCCTCGGGTGTTCGCTGCTGGGGCCCCCACCCGCTGTACGTCCCCGGCCCCTGGACCTTGCGCTAGCGGCTAGCGTGACACGGATTGTGATGGGTTGGGCTCCAGCAACGCCTCTGCCGGGCTAGCTCGGCTGCTTCTCCAGGAACGCGCCGAGGTTGCGAAACTTCTGGTAGCGCTGTTCGATCAGCTCCTGTGCCGAAAGACCCACGAGCTGGGCCAGGTGACGCCGTACCGCCTCCCCCATGCGCGACGCAGCCTCGGCCGGGCTGCGATGGGCGCCACCACCCACCTCCGGGACCACCTCGTCCGCCACCTTCAGATCGAGGATATCCGTGGCTCGAATCCGCATCACCCCGGCCGCCTGTGACGCCCGGGCTCCGTCCTTCCACAGGATCGAGGCGCAGCCCTCGGGCGAGATCACCGAGTAGATCGAGTGCTCCATCATCAGCAGGCGGTTGCAGACCCCCACGGCCAACGCTCCGCCGGATCCCCCCTCGCCGATGACCACGGAGATGATGGGCACCGGCAGGCCAGCCATCAGCTCCAGGTTCCGCGCGATGGCCTCGGCCTGACCGCGCTCCTCCGCCCCGATCCCGGGATAGGCCCCCGGAGTGTCGATGAACGTGATGAGCGGCAACTTGAATCGACCCGCCATCTCCATCAGACGCTTGGCCTTGCGGTAGCCCTCGGGGCCCGGCATGCCGAAGTTGCGAAACAGGTTCTCCTTGGTGTTGCGACCCTTCTGGTGCCCGATGATCATCACCGGCCGGTGGTCGAAGTAGGCCAGTCCTCCCACGATGGCAGGATCGTCCCGGAACAACCGATCGCCGTGCAGCTCGACGAAATCGGTGGTCAGCGCCTCGATGTAATCCAGGGTATAGGGCCGCATCGGGTGACGGCTCAGCTGGACCACCTGCCATGGCGACAGATCGGCGAACACCTCTTGCCGCAACCGCTGCGCCTTTGATTCCAGGCGCTCGATCTCGTCGGAGAAATCGATGCTCCCGGTGTGCAGTTGCTTGAGCTCCTCGATCTTGCGCTCCAGGTCCACGATGGGGCGTTCGAATTCAAGGATCAGTTCCAAGCGGTTCTCCTTGCTCCACACATCCCAGGTGCCGTGCCACCCATTTTGTCTGTACGTCCTCCCCCCGTTCGAACCAGGTCGCCGAGGGGACGGCACGAAACCAGCTCAGCTGACGCTTGGCGAAGCGCCAGGTGTCTCGCCTTGTTTGGCGCAGGGCCTGCTCCAAGTCAAGCTCTCCCTGCAGGTGCGCCCGCAGCTGGCGATAGCCCAGGGCACCCATGGGAGGCGCATGCTCGAGGCCCATGGCCATCAACTGCCGCACCTCCTGGAGCCAGCCCCGACTCATCATCAGGTCCACTCGCAGGTCGATGCGCTCGCGGAGCACGGTTCGTTCGGGGCACAACCCCAGGACCACCGAGGCGTGCCGCTGGCCCCGGAATCGGTGCTCCGCCTGCAGCTCGGAGATCGAGCGGCCCGTCTGCTCGAAGACCTCCAGCGCACGACAGATGCGAACAAAATCCTGGGCGCCAATCCGATTCGCAGCCTCCGGGTCGACGCGGCGGAGCAGGTCTCGCAGCACAGCGAGCCCCTCCCGATCCCGGATTGTCCGGAGTCGCCCACGGATATCGGGGTCTGGCGGCGGTGCATCGAACAGGCCGTGCAGCAGCGCCTTGACATATAGCCCGGTACCCCCGGCGACCACGGCCCGGCGGCCTCTCGCGTGGATCTGCGCGATGGCCCGGTCGGCCAGCTCCACGAACCGCGCCGCCGAGAACTGCTCGTCGGGCTGCGCCACGTCGATCAGGTGATGGGGGACACCCAGCCGCTCCTCCACCGTGGGCTTCGCGGTCCCCACGTCGAACCGCCGATAGACCTGCATCGAGTCCGCGCTCACCACCTCACCGTCCAGCTCGCGAGCCAGCCGGATGGCGAGGTCCGTCTTGCCCGCGGCGGTGGGTCCCAGCACGACCAGCAGCGCAGGGGAATCGCCCCCGATCATGGTTCGTCCGTCCGCCCCTCTCCGAACAGACGGGCGAGCGATGCGCGATCCATTCGGGCCACGACCGGACGGCCCGACGACATCTCCGCCAGGTCCAGCTGATCCAGCGCTCCCAGCAGCTGCGCGAGCTCCCGGGGCTCCATCTGGCGCTCCACGGTGACCTGTCGCGCCAGGGCGGCCAGCAACTCCTTGGGCTCCAACGTCAGGCCCAGCCGCGCGAGCAGATCGTGGACCAGGGCCGCCGGGTCGACTCCCGCGAGCCACAGCGGCACCGCGCGTATGGTCCACCCCTGTCCGCCGAGCGGCTCGACCTCGAACCCCAGCCGAACGACCAGCTCCCGTTGCTCATCCATCAGCCTCGCCGCCTCGTCGCCGAGTCGGATCTGGGCCGGAATCAACAACAGCTGCCGCGGGATCTCCCCCTGCTCCAGGGCGACCGTGAGCCGGTGACACACGACCCGCTGCCGCGCCGCCCCCAGATCGAGCAGCACCAGCTCGTCCTCCCCCTCGCACACCAGGTGCTGGTCCAGCACCTGACCCACGACGCGGAGCGCCGAGAAGAACCCCACGCCGTCGACCCCTTCTCCCTCGGGCACATCCCAGGAGCGGGTCGCCAGACTGGACCAGAAGCGGCGACTGGCTTCCCCCAGCCTGCTGCGATGCTGGTCGTATCCCCGGGTCGCGTCATGGCCCAGAAGCCGATAGGTCGCGGCCTGTGTCCGTACCTCGCCTGCGCGCGGGTGCTGGGAGCCATTCTGATATGCGGAGTGGAGCACATCCGTGGGTGCTCGCTGCTCCGGATGCCCAGCCAGCGTCTCGCGGACGCATGTGCGTATCGCATTCCCCACCCGGCCCGGATCGGCGAAACGAACCTCCACCTTCTGCGGGTGCACGTTCACGTCCACCAGCTGCGGCGGGAGATCGAGATGGACCACCGCCACCGGGAACCGACCTGGATCGAGCAGCGTCTCGTGCCCCGCCACCAGCGCCTGCAGCAGCACCCGATCCCGGACCGCCCGCCGGTTGACCACGAGGTACACCGAGCGGCTGGATCGAGTGCTCTCCCCGGGTGGACAGAGGCAAACCTGGACCGTGACGCCGTCGGCCTGCAGCTCCCCTTCGAACAAATGTGCACCGCGCCGCCCGAGCACGGTCCGCGCCCGATCCAGCCGACCCGCGGCCGGCGGAAAGTCCAGGGTGGGTCGACCGTCCATCGCCAGCGTCAAATGAACATGCGGATTGGCCAGCGCCAGCTGCGTCAGGACGTCGGCCACGTGAGCCGACTCGGTGGCCGTGCTCTTGAGGAACTTGCGCCTGGCTGGCGTGTTGAAGAACAGCTCCGCCACCTCCAGCGTGGTCCCCTCGCGGCACCCCGCCGGTTCGGGCGCGCTGGCGTGGCCACCCTCCACCCGCACGACGATCCCCGCATCGGCCGCGACGGGGCGCGTGATCAGCGTCAGGCGACTGACCGATGCGATACTGGGCAAGGCCTCTCCCCGGAAGCCCATGGACTGGATCCACTGCAGATCTTCGGTGCGGCGGAGCTTGCTCGTGGCATGTCGTTGAAGGGCGAGCCGGGCCTCCGTCGGCGTCATGCCGTGCCCGTCGTCGGCCACTCGCACCAGCTGCTGCCCTCCCTGGTCGACCTCCACGTCGATGCGCCGGGCCTGAGCGTCCAGGGAGTTCTCAACCAGCTCCTTCACCACAGATGCCGGCCGCTCCACCACCTCGCCAGCAGCGATCTGGTTCACCACCTCGGGGTCCAGAATTGCGATGCGTGGTTCCATGGTTGCCCGTCTCAGATACCACATCAACGCCCCGGATGCAGTGCCCCCTTTGACTTGGCCTGGCCGATCTTCTAGATTCGACAGATCATGAGTGGCGAACAGCAGACAGGCGCGGATGCCAGGCCGCCCGGCCCGCTGGTGACGCGGTCGAGCTACGATCCCGAGCACCGCGTGGTGGCGGTGACGGGAGCCCAGAGCTTCCTCGGCACCGAGGTCATCCGTCGGATGGAGCAGGACCGTCGCTACGCCAAGGTCCTGGCCATCGACATCCGGCGACCGAACATCCCGCTGACCAAGACACAGTTCCACAAGGTGGATCTGACGCTCCCCAGCATCGACGGCGAGCTGGCCCACATCTTCAAGCGCGAACAGGCTGACACCGTCGTTCACCTGGCCTTCCTCTCGAAGCCAACGCACAACACCACCTGGGCGCACGAGCTCGAGGCCATCGGCACGATGCACGTGCTCAACGCGTGCGCCGCCTGCCGCATCCACAAGTTCGTGATGCGAAGCCTCACCTCGCTCTACGGACCATCCCCACAGAACCCGAACTACCTCCACGAGGAGCACCGCCTCGAAGGCGTCGCCGGGAGTCGGTTCTTCACCGACAAGATCGACGCTGAGCGCCTCGCTCGTCGTTTCCGCAGCGAGAACCCATGCACCACGGTCACCATCCTGCGGATGGCGAACATCCTGGGCCACCGGATCCACAACTACGTCTCCAACTACATGCAGATGCCCGTGGTGCCGGTGATGGCGGGCTACGATCCGCTGGTGCAGCTGCTGCACGAGGACGACGCCGTCGACGTGCTCAAGCTCGCCATCGACGCCGACTTCAACTCCGAGTACAACGTCGCGGGGGACGGGCTTCTCCCGCTGAGCACCGTCCTTGCGATGCTCGGGCGGGTCGCGCTCCCGCTGCCCCACACGCTGGCCTACCCTCTGGCCAAGGTGCTGTGGATGACCCAGGTGTTCGATGCGCCTCCGATGTACCTCGATTTCATGCGGTACCTGTGCGTGGCCGACACGGCTCGGATCCGACGCGAGATCGGGTTGGGCCCTCAGCATGATATCCGTCAGATCATTGCAGATTTCATCGCGCCGACCTACCATCACGCCACACAGGGCGAAGTGGCGGGGAGGTCTTGATGACCAAGTCAGTTCTGGGGGACGACCCA
>Ga0210044_10001405_pt1 | contig 36476 bp, 35 predicted proteins | sample CryGey13umfilter_2_FD_183959 | JGI IMG/M metagenome (GOLD analysis project Ga0210044, IMG submission 183959) | Groundwater microbial communities from aquifer in Utah, USA - Crystal Geyser 4/9/14 3 um filter (SPAdes) (version 2) | ecosystem: Environmental > Aquatic > Deep subsurface >...
GTGCGCAACTTGCCTTCAATGTAAAGCTTTGAGCCTTTTCGCGTGTACTCGCCGGCCACCTCTGCCAACTTCCCGTACAACACAACACGGTGCCACTCTGTTTTTTCTATCGGCTGCCCTGTCTGCTTGTCTTTGTACTGCTCACTGGTGGCAATGCTTAGATTTGCCACGGCTGTACCATTAGGCATATACCTAACTTCCGGGTCCTGACCTAAGTTGCCGACAATGATTACCTTGTTAATTCCGCGTGCCATATTTCACCTCACGATAGGGCGTGAACTATAGACCTGAAAATATAATCTTTGGCCTGTTGTTCTTTTGGAAGCTGATCGAATGGAACCATGCACGGATGGGTTTTTGCTTCAGGATCTTTAACATCACCATAAATCCAACCATCAGCCTCTTTCTCGGCCATCCAGCTGTTGTGCGAGGCTTCAGGCCCTGCGCCTTTATTGACGATATGAAAAGCCACCCCGTTTATAGCGCTTTTCACTTGCCAGTCTGGCGCATCTTCCCATGATGGCTGCGAGTCATCACCCATTGCCTGGCAGTACGCTCTGTTTGCCTCATGGCATGTTTTGGCAATAAGTATTAGCTTTTGTTCTTCAACTCGCTTTGCTCTTTGCCGATCGGTTAAGTTACTTGAGAATTTACCCATTAAATTTCTCCAAAGTTTGCCAGGCTTCATCTTCAGCGCTGATAACACCATGCTGGCGGTCAACGCATTCACCCCTGGCTTGTTCAATTACCTGGTCAAACGCTTTTATCAACTCTTTCACGTACCGCAAGGCATCGCCATATTCTTTCACAGCTGCAAGGCACACGGCCTCTGTCTGCTCTTTCACGTACCGCAAGGCATCGCCATATTCTTTCACAGCTGCAAGGCACACGGCCTCTGTCTGCTCTTTCACGTACCGCAAGGCATCGCTATTTTCTTTCACAGCTGCAAGGCACACGGCCTCTGTCTGCTCTTTCACGTACCGCAAGGCATCGCCATATTCTTTCACAGCTGCAAGGCACACGGCCTCTGTCTGCTCTTTCACGTACCGCAAGGCATCGCTATTTTCTTTCACAGCTGCAAGGCACACGGCCTCTGTCTGCTCTTTCACGTACCGCAAGGCATCGCTATTTTCTTTCACAGCTGCAATAGCCTCAGCTTCAGTTTTAAATTTAAAGCCCAATGCCCACTATTTTGTTTTTCCGCTAACACTAACTATCAATTCAATATTCATTTTTGCTTTTCCTGTTGGATTCTGTCGTAAATTTCCTCGCGGTGAACTTCAACATCACGCGGGGCGTTAACTCCCAATTTTACCTGGGAACCATTGACACCAAGCGGTACAACCTCGATAACCTCTCGCCCGGTGTCGATGATCAATTTTTCACTAATACGGCGCGTTAGTGTCAGCATTGGCTTCTTCCTTATTTTCCAAGTCTTTCATAGCCCAATACACTTCCATGCACGCTTTAGCATCTGCCAGTGCTGTGTGAGCGTTTTCAAGCTTCTTGCCAGTGAAATATTCATAAGCTTCTTCAAGCTTAGGGTTTTTGTAGCCGTACTTACCCTTTGGCAAAAGCTGCATGATAGGCTTCGCCATAATCATGGTGCATTCATGGCTGTCTTTGTCTGCCCAATCATCCATTAAGGCTTCAGGATGGCCGTAACGCTTCAGGCCAATACGGACAATGCGCTGATCAAACGTCTTATTGTGGGCCACACGCTTTGCGCCACCCCACATTTGAGTAAAAAGCACAAGCGCATCTTCTTCGTTAACACCAACCTGCTTGGCAATTTCTTCAGTGATACCGTGAATCTCTGATACCTCAGCCGGTATTGACCAAGCGCCAGGGGCAATAATCACATCAAGAGTGCTGATAACCTTACGGGTTTCTTCATCAGCCAGGATTGCACCCAGCTGAACCATGTGAGGCTGGTGCTCGCTATCGCTTGGCACTTTCCAGTCTGGCAAGCCGGTTGTTTCTGTGTCGTAAAAGATAATTGGTTTCATGGTTTCTCCTAATGGCGGCGCAATGGCCGCCTTTGATTTATTTAACTGTCACTACAAAGCCGGTGAACTCATCACCAACAATATCAACCGCGTACTGATCCATAAGCAGACTTAGAATTGCACTGCTGTTAGAGCTATCACAAACAACCTTGATAGTTACTTCGCGGTCCTGCTCTGGTTCTTCTTGTGGTGCAACCTCCTTGGCTTTCGCCTCCTGCTTATGGTGAATAGCTTCAATATCAACGCCTGGGAACTTCTCTTTGCGCTCAGCCTCTGCCTTCGCCGCCTGCTCAGCTGCTGCTTCTTGCTCAGCCGCTTGTTTTGCTGCCGCTTCTTCAGCTTGCTTTGCTTCTGCCTGCTCAACCATTTCAGCCTGCGCCGCCATTGTTTCAAGCTGAGTGATCACCTGCTTATGAGCATCAAGCGCTTCCTGGTGGCGCTCACCAAATTCTACTGCTGGTGGCTCGTAATTTCTCAAGCTGGCAATTTTGGTGAGTATTTCACTCGCTTTCTTGCCCATTAAATCCATAGGGATCATGCGTAGCTTGTTGATACGTTCGCCAATCTGCTGCTGAAGCTCCATTGCTTTGCGCGCTTCTTCTGCTTGTTTGCGCTCCTGCTCTGAACGCTCAAACGCCAGGCGCTCGGTGTACATTTCATTCAAGTGTTCAAGTGTTTCATTTTTGGCTTCAGCTGCTTCCTTGCTTAACTCAAAGAAGTCCTCAGCGGTATCAATGCTGTCAACTTCCTCAATCATTTCAGCAATGGTGGCGCTTTGTTGGTTGCGAGCGCGAACTACCCAAGACCGGATACCTTCAATCTTGGTGCGTAAGCGCGCAAGGCGTTCTTCCTTCATGCGCTTTTCGCGGTCATCAAACTCTTTCTTGGCGTCCTTCATTGGTGTTTCGAGCTCAACTAACGCTTTAGTAATGCGCTTTGCTTCAGCATCAATAATGCGCCCGGCGTCAAGGTATGGCTGCTTAATGCGCTTGCGCTCAGCATCAAGTGAAGTGCGCAAACTAACAAGCTCTTTCAAGCCATCCGTCACAAAGTTGTAGCCTTCCTCGGTATCAAGGCTTGGCACAACACCATAGCGCTCACGCAACTCTGCAAGCGCCGCTTCAGTTTTGTTGAAAACTTCTACTTCAACTTTTCCGGTTTCAATGTTAACTTCGTTTAGTGAAGTCATAGGGTTTCTCCTTTTGGATCACTGTCAATTTAGGCCCGGATTATTCCGGGCTTCTTTTTCCGCCACATTCAGGGCACTTACTATCTGGCTTGCCCTTTCCGACAACACCACAATCAGCACACACCAGGTCAACGTCTGGCGCAATCTCATCCATTCGTGCCTGGAAGGCATCAACAAACGGTTTCTTTGCTTTTTCCTGGTCGATACCAAGCACCTGACATTGCCTTGCGATTTTCTTCAGGTGGCCCTGGTGAACTGTTCGCAATGTTGCCTTGTTAGGTATCTGAGCGTAAGCTTTAAGCTCACCTTCGGCCCACTCGCCAAACTCCTGGCGATGTTTGATAAGCTCTGCGTCTGCATCATCAGCTTTCTTCACTGACTCTTTAACGCGTGCCGCTTCCACATATCCCTGATCATCAAACAGACCAAGGTAAACATCAGCACTAAAGCCAAGCATTGAAAGGCATTTTTTAATTGCATCGGTCAGGCTTTTCTTTGGTGCATCAAAGTCAGTCATTGATCCATAGTGAGTACCAAGCACATAAGGCGTATGCCCAAAGTGACTAACCTCACGGCGCTCACCTTCTTCATCCAGGTACCAAAGCGTTAGCTTAATGGTGTGCATGATTGAGTTACCAAGCACATTGCCGTTGTGGATGATAGGGCCGCCCTGGTCAAAGCGTTCTTCTGTGATCTCATAGCCCCAACCTTTACCTACTGGACCAAAAACCTCAGTGGCTCGCTTAACCATGTAAGTGCCGTTAATGCTGGTGACAATGCGCCCATTTAGCTCAGAAGGCTTTGTATAACCTGGCGCCGTTTCGTCAACTTGCGCCCAGATAGATAGGTTTTTATCACTCATTGTCATCACCTGGTTTGTACTCGAGCGCTTTCAATGACTGAATGCGGTCATCAATCGTTTTAAGTTTGGCATGAGTGTCGGCCTTGATCTTGTCTGCTGTCTTTTCCAACATTTCAATCTCAGCAAGAACGCGGTCAGTTTGAGGAACCGCGACGATCACTTCATCGGTACCAAGAGGAATATAACCATACTCGCTCATGTCGGAAGTAAACGCTTGAGGCTCATCGGTATGCGGTGAAACTTGAATGTATATTTTCACCTTGATTGTTTCGGGTAGGGTATTAGCGGTCATTGCCACTCTCCTTATCGCAGTTTGTTTCAGGGTTGAAGTTAGGCCAGTAGCCTTGTTCGACCATCTGGCAGTAATGCGCCTCCTGATCAAGTTGGTCCTGGTAATCCATTGATCCAACTATCCCAAAAAGCCCAATCATTGCAGCCACTAAAGCGGCGTACTTAATTTTATTCTTCATAACGGCTTACTCTCCGTATCAGCGTTGAGTTGAAAATTACACCAATATAATACAATTGTCAACATTAATGTTTGATTTTTTTAACTTCTCGTTGTAGTATTCACTCGAATCATCAAACCACCAATGAGGAAACGAACATGAACATTGGCCGCTCAGTAAAGGTAGCGCTGGCACAACGCGGTAAGACCGTGACCTGGCTATCTGAGCAACTTGGCATTAGCCGCACACGCACCAGCACAATTGCTAACTCTGAACGGATAAGCCTATCCAATATTGAAAAGCTGGCTGCAATCTTTGAGCTCACTGCATCTGAATTTATTGCATTGGGGGAACAGGACTACAACAAGGAATAACCATGGCACGCATACGAACAGTGAAGCCTGACTTGTTCAGGCATGAGGACCTACACGACTTAGAACTAGAAACCGGCCTACCGGTTCGCTTGGCCTTCATTGGCTTGTTCTGTGTTTGTGATAAAGCTGGGCGCTTTCGCTGGCGACCAAAGCAATTGAAGCTTGATATTTTGCCCTATGATGATCTTGACTTTGAACGCGTGATTGACGCGTTAGCCTCGCGTGACTTTCTTGTGAAGTACGAAGTTGAAGGTGAGTTTTACGGGTGCATTCCTACTTTCACGCGCCACCAGCACATAAACAACCGGGAAAGCGAGTCAATGCTGCCTGATATGTCGGATGGTACCCTCATCAATGAAGGTACCACGCCTGAAAGCCCCGTAATCACTGAGCCTGAGAAAACAAACAGCACCATTCCTGTCACGCGTGAACAACGCGTAGAGCACGCCGCAGAAGGGGAAAGGGAAAAGGAAAGGGAAAAGGAAAGGGAAAAGGAAAGGGAAGGGGAAAGGAATAATATGTCGCGCCAAATACGCGACCAGGTGAAAGAAGTTTTCGACCATTGGATAACAACCATGGGGAAAACATCACAAGCCAAGCTTACCGATAAACGCAAGAAGTGCGTTGAGGCAAGACTCAAGGAAGGCTACACGGTAGACCAGATCAAACAGGCAATCGAAGGTTGTGCAAAGTCACCTCACCACATGGGGCAAAACGACTCTGGCACTGTCTACGATGATCTTACTTTGATTTGCCGCTCTGGTGACAAGGTTGAACAGTTTGCCAACAACGTAGCCAAGTTCACCCCGACTTACCTCAACGGGCCAGGAACTGAAACCCTTGAACAATTTGAAAGCCGCGTAAGAAACCAGGCCGATAGAGCCAGCGCGATGATTGACGACTTACCAGACTAAGGACCAAACCATGACAGTGATTTGTGATTATTGCGGCCAGGCTGCAAACCTTGTGACAGGCGAAGTGATTTACCCTCACCGGCGCGACTTGTACCACCTGAAGTTTTGGCACTGTGACAACGGGCACCCATCTGCATACGTTGGATGCCATAAGCCTGGAAACGGACAAGGTGACGGTGATAAACCACTTGGCCGGTTGGCTGACAAAGTTTTGCGAAAGGCCAAGGGAAACGCTCACCAGTCTTTTGACTGGCTATGGCAAGACGGGATCATGAAGCGCAATGACGCCTATGCCTGGCTTGCTGAGCAATTAGGAATTAACCAAGAGGATTGCCATATCGGACTTATGGACGTTGCTACCTGCAACCGTGTGGTGGATCTGTGTATGAACAAACTTGAGGAACACCGCAATGCAAAAGTCTGACTTCCCTCACTTCACCGCCGTATGGTCTGCGACTTGCGAGCTATACGGTAAACAACCAAGTGACGCCGCGCTAGGCATGGCCTTTCGTGCGCTTTACCGCTACGACCTGGCAGATATTAAGCGCGCCCTGGATGCGCATATCAACGATCCTGGTGACGGGCGATTCATGCCAAAGCCTGCCGACCTGGTTAGACACATTGACGGTGATCCAGAAAGCCGGTCATTGCAAGCCTGGTCAAAGGTTGAAAGCACTATTGAGCGCGTTGGCTCATACGGCACAGTGGTATTCGATGAGCCTGCAATCATGGCCTGCATTGAAGATATGGGCGGCTGGATAGAGCTCTGCAAGATCACCAATGATGAGCTCCCATTCAAGCGCAATGAATTTACCAAGCGCTACAAGGGATATTTAAACCGACCACCTGAGCGGTACCCTTCAAAGCTGATAGGCGTTACTGAGGCGTCAAACTCACACACAGGACACATGGACGCAATACCTGAGCCTGTTCTTATCGGTGATACGCGCCAAGCTTTACTGGTCCACCAATCAGGATCAAACCAGAAGAAAGGCCCTGTATCAATTAGCCAGGCAATGGCAATGATGCAACTGGAGCATAAAGATGAAGATTAAACCTTTCTCAGAAGTACCAAGGCAAGAATGGCCAAGGGAAAATAAAAACCTGTTTAAAGTGTTTTTATCAAGTCAGTTTCTTGTTCAGGAATACCGTGAAGATGGCGTCATCAGGTTAAGCATTTGTCAAACCAAGCGAAAAGGCTCCAAGTGGGCTGACGGAATAACCTGGGACCAACTTCAGGAGATTAAAAACGCAGTTGGGTACCACGATAAATGCGCCGTTGAAGTTTTCCCTGAGCGATCAAAAGTGGTGAACGTAGCAAATATGCGTCACTTGTTTGTCCTTCCTGTACGCCCTGATTTTGCATGGTGATTTATGGCAACTGAAATAACACTGGTAAAGTGCCAGGACGGTTCATTGCGCCCGGTAACACAAACCGATCAAGACCTTGTTAAATCTTGGAAGCTTGGCCAGGGCGTGCGCGTCAAGGCTGTCATGTTAAAACCGCGGTCAATCCAACACCACCGGCTGTATTGGGGCGGCCTGCTTGAACTGGCTTTTGAGTATTGGGAACCGCAAGGCGGCCTAATAAGCGCCAGCGAAAAAGGAACATTGCTGAAGTTCTCAGACTGGCTTGATCGTCAAGGCGGCAATTCTGGCGCCATTCGCCGCGCCTGCAAGGCGTTCTTGAATGATCTAAGGCAAAGACGCGCCCAACACATAGAAGCGCCTGAGAAGTCAAAACAGACACTCCATGAATGGGTAAAGATTGAGGCCGGCTATTTCCGGTATGAAGTAACACCTACCGGTCTACGCAAAGTGCCACTATCAATCAACTTCAACGCTATGAACCAGGATGAGTTCACCAGGTTCTACAAAGCCGCCTTCAGTGTGGTCTGGAAGTTTATTTTATCCAGGACCTTTGAGAATGAAGCACAGGCTGAGCAGGCCGTTAATCAACTACTGGCAATGGGGTAACTATGAAGATCGTTTCAAAGAAGCTGCGCGATAGCGCCAGGGATGAAGAATGCACGCTTCAGATAGTCGGCGTGTGCAACTTTAACTGGCAAACCACAATACTTGCTCACCTGCCTGACGAATCAAACGGAATGAGTACCAAGCCTGACGATATTAGCGCGTGCTATGCGTGTCACGCTTGCCATGACGCAATAGATAGGCGTAACAATGACGCGTCAATGACGGGTGAAGAACGTGAATGGTATATGCGCCGGGCAATGGTTCGCACCTGGCGCCGGCTAATTGAGAAAGGGATAGTCACAATCAAAGGAATAAAGTAAGGCCCCGAAGGGCCTTTCTTTTAGGCGTAATCAACAACTAAATAATTATTAGCTTCACGCCCTATCTGGTCTATCGTTTCAAGCTCAGCAAACAACATTGAACCTGACACATTCATCTGTGCCGAAGTGACTGAAACATAAAGAACACCGCTTGTTACTGTCAATCCGACCACAAACACAGGCGCACCAGGATCATTTCCCCTTACGGTTGAAAGCTGAGTTGGCGGCATGTGAGTTGCCCATGTATCAGAGTTACCATTAAATAAGCCTGAGAAAGCCAGTTCCTCATAAGTCATTTTTGAACCACCACCAGCTGCCTGATTGATAATTCCATAAAGCTTCAGCTTACCAAGAACAAGCGCGATAGTATTCCCAGTTTCACCTCCTGTAGATATTTTAAAAAGGTTAACGCCAGCACTTATATCGCCGGTAATTTTCCCATAGGTGAGTGACTTTCCTTTTTTTCCTTTACCTAAAATATCAATTCCACCAAAACCAAGTATCGTCATAGAGGAACCTGATATTGGTCCGCTACTTCTTACGCCGCCTTTGCCGCCAGTTACAGTCTCTCCATTTAGCTCTCTTGCATTGGCTTTTTCAGCATAAATATCTGTTGTCTTTATGCTCTTGGCCTTCATCCCGTCAATTTTAAGAGGGTTAAAATCAATTACAGCTAGCTCTTCACCTTGATCGCTATCATTGGGCGCCGCTCCTGGTGCTGGGCCAAGAAGGCCGTTTATAAATGCAACAATGTATGAGCCGTAATTTTGCGGATAAAAAATAAATCGATCTGACCAAAGTACAGTTTTCACAGGATTATCAAGATCAGAAATATCCCACGCTACGGTTTTTTTGTTGTCAGGATCACCAATTGAATCAGTGCCATTGAAGCCAACAAGGTAATCACCTCGCCTCGTAAATGATGATAAGTTGAAAGAAAGCTCTTTAATAAGGACTGGCGTACTTGTTGAAACATCAACGACACAAACCCTTGAAGTGGAGGCGAATCCGCCAACATAAAGCCGGTTATCCTCGATAACTCCATATCTAGCAAAGCGAATTTCTTGAATTGCTGTTTTTGTTAGAAGTTGAGGCTGAGTTGGCACGCTAAGATCAAAGCAAAGTAAACTGTACTCTGTTGTTGCGCTCGTATACCCAATACACCAAACATGATTTCCATTAGGTATCATCTGAACCATAGAAAGCCCATTTGCACTCTCATCAAAGCTTTTTAGCAATACAGGCGACTTAGGGTTTCTAATGTCATAAAAATCAATGGTACCGTTCCAGCCTGGACAGCAAAGAATGCCGCTTATTACATGAAGCATTTGCAAACTTGATGCAGTAGCTCTATTGAAACTTCCAACTTGAAATGGGTTTTCAGGGTCTGCAACATTCCATATATAAACAACTGTTGACCATGATCCAAGATAAACAAAATTACCGTATTTAGCTAAACCACGAACACCAGTGCCAGCGACACCAACGCTATTAGTGCTAACCCTTTTCACATTTGAAGGATCTGATATATCAAAAATATCAAAGCTAGGTATATCGTTATTTGCTGCATCATAAGAGCCTTTTGAAATCGAATAGGCATAATGTCCATCAATCTCAAACCATGTTGCATTTACCTGGTTTACATAATCGGAACCAAGCAGGTTAAATTGCTGCTCAGTTGTGTTTCTTTTCGCTATGCTTGATACAGGAACTTTCTGCTCAAGCTCTGATATATCAGAAAGAACAAATGCCTTGTTGGCACCGCCAGCCAATCCGGTTGACTTATTGAATGTTCCATCAAGAACACCTGTAGCGCCGTTACCGTTCCAAACTGTTGTACCGGTTGAATCAACATATATAAAGTGAGTGTAAAGAGAAGAGTCTACACCGCTCTTTATGTAAGTTACTTTTGATTCATCGCCATTGGCATACTGTGCTGCAACAAGCTTTTTAATGTAGTCAGGCAACGTCTGCTCTGAAACAAGCGAAACCCACGCACTAACAAGCTGAGTTGTGAGCGAGTCATCCGCTGATATAGTTACGAATGTCTCACCTGAAAGGTATTGTGCGTTAGTCACTTCGCCATAAATAAAGGAAGAGTCTTTAAGTTTTAGCTTTCTACCAGCTGTATAAATATCTGTAGCATTGCCAGAAACCTTAAATTGATTAGCACTTACTTGCGTTGCACTTTTTTGGTTAACCCATTCCTTGCCAAGCTGACTTGGGTCGCTGACTGGATCGGTAGTATTAACTTCAACATCATCAGCATCTTTAACAACTATCTTGTAACTACCATCAAGGTATATGTCTGCGTACCCTGCTGCGTTTAGTGTTACCGGGTTAGGGTTTTCTGTTTCCTGACCTTCAGTTGTGTATGTTGCCTTTGGCGTGTTTGTTCCAGCCTGATAAGTATAAACCTTGCCAAACGCTAATGGCTTTCCATCGGCGCTATTCCAGGCTCTGAATTTGGTACCAACAATTGATACTGCCATGGTTATTCTCCTGTTAAATAATAAACATTATAACGCGCTCCCCCTATTGGGAAAGCGCGCTTTCAACTTGTTCCAGGGCCTTGTTAGCCTGCTCGTAGAACTGCGCAAGCGCGTTGTTCTTCTGCTGGTACCAGTTTTCTATTCTCCTTTCCTTCTCATCCCTGGTCAGGTCCGGGTTGTATTTGATTGCTGCAAGCACCGTTTCCTGGTCCTTGAATGCGCCATCAATCTGTCTAAAGGCGTTATCCATGCTGATAAGCAACTGGTTAACCTTGTCGGCTGAAAAGTCCTTCATTGGCTGCTGATCTCGTATTGCTTGTGCGGTTAACAGGTCAAATGCAGACTTGGCGCCGGCTGCCTTTTTCTTGAGCTCAAAATAACCTTCAGTCCACTTGGTACGGTAAGGAACTCGCTGCCCTTGGAATTGATAGGTTAGGTAGTCAATCGGCTCCTTAACGAATGGACGCGGCCCCCACTCTTTTTCATTCCAAAGCAATGCCTCGCTACCATCTGAGATATACGCCTCAACATAGCGCAAATACCCCTTCATGTAGTGTTCTGCAACAAGTGGCGACACGCCAAGCGCTTCACCTAGATTGCGGTACAGTTGTGGCGTGCGGTCAGTAAACTGATACTCGTTTGGAACGTGCATCAAACGCTCAGGAACAATCGGCGCACCAGTGAACTTCTTATTCCTGGCAACCTCAATCATCGGTTGGAAAATACCAGGGTAATCACCAACGCCAAGCGTATTAGCAAAAGTCCAAGCCAGCGTCTGCGCCGCCTCTTTACCATCACGCTCTTTAATGTAATCCAGGCTTACCTCTGGAATTGTGGCGAACAAATGCCCTATGTCGTAAGGACGCGGTATTTTAAGCGGCTTCTCAGCACCAGGAAGGAATATCCACCAGAAGCGCGCTTTCTGGTCTGGCGTTAATGCCTGATAGCGCTCGTCATCTTCATTCAGCAACCACAAGATCACCGTCATAAGCGTGAGCACGCCACCAGCCACCAAAAATCTAATCTTGGCATCGTCAAGCTTGGCAAGGTTGCTGCCCTTCATTTCACCGCGCAATTCAAATATCTCACGCGCTGTCTTATCCAGGCCCTGAATACCAGCATTCATAAATGGAACAGTGCGAAGGAACTTAGCCCATAACTCATTGCGCCCCATCTTGCTGAAGTCGGTTGCTACCTCTCGCGCTTCCCATGCAGCCTCAAGCGCATTTTTCCCAGCTTGGCGGCCACGGCGATAATCACCAAGGCGACTGCCGTACTCAAATGCACTGGCAAAGCGATCATACCCGGCCAGGAACTTGGCTGCGGTATCCCATGCGTTACGACTTGGAAGGTCAAGCTGTCGGCGCTTCCTGGTTTCCTCTGTTCTTGCCTCGATACGGGTACCATAGCCACCACCATGCAAGCGGAACTCTCGGTAAAGCTTGGTGTGGAATATGGCGTGCCCCATACCAATCAAGGTATCCCATACCGGGATAAACTTATTCTTACTAATCACAAAGGCGCTCAATGTATCTCGTATAGCATTAGGCCCAAGAAACTGAAGCATTGACGTTACAGTACGCGTTTGCAGGTTCTTCACGCGGAACATGGCATTAAGCAATGCGCCAGACTTAAAGCCTCTCATGCCTGTTAGCATATCCACCAACAACGGATTGCGAACCTCAAACCAGGTGCGCTTACCATCAATAATGGCGCTATCAACATAAGTTTCTGCTGTTGTAGGCTTGTGCCCAAAGGTCCAGAAGTTAAGTAGATCAGGGTTAGACTCAAGCGCCTGAGCAATATCATCAACGTCAGTAATCTGCGCATCAGGATCGCCGGCCATTATCATTCCGTCTTTACTTACGGTAAGACCAACATCAGCCATAGCTTCAGCAATCTTTGACGCCATCTGAGTTTGCTCAACCTTCACCAACTTGCTATCTGGCGCAAGCTTAACAGCAAACAACGCACCATCCTGGCTGGTCATAATGTCGCGGTAAAGCGTTTGCTTTGCCCTGGCAATCAATGACGCCCGGATATTTGAGTAAAGCCCCTCAACAATGTTTTCAGCAATGTCACGCACATTCTGAGTGCCACCACTAAGGCGCTTTCCTATTGACGTTGTGCCAGCCTGATCACCATCCTCAAGGCGCTCTATTACCCGGTGGAATGGAACATAGTTTCTGTTGGCATCAGAAAAGGCTTGTTTTTGTTTTCCGTCAATCAGGCCCATCTGCTCATAGAAGTCCAACATACGCTTATTGAACTCCTGATATTCCTTGAACACCTCGCGGAACTCAGGGTAAGTAACACCAAGTTTTAGACCGGCTTCAATTTCTTGCTTTGTGAATAGCCTTTCACGGCCCTGCTTCATAAGCTCGTTTGCCCGGCGAGCCTTGAAGTAATCCATAAGCAAGTCAAAGCGCTTCCAGCCATGTTTTGATACCGGCCAGAACACCTGGTTAAGACCTTTTCCGTTAAATTCAAATGTTCCATCTTCAGTAAGTGAAGGCGTGCCATCTTTCAATATCGCTTCATGCAAAGACTCAGCGCCATTGATAAGCTGGAATTGCTTGAATGGGCTCAACGCTGCATCACGCACTTCACCATGAAGCGTGCGTTCAACAACCTTTGCAGCATGAACTTTATCAATAACCTCTTGGCGATAACGCTCAAGCGGGTATGACTGCATGTATTGAATGATCTGCTGTGACTGGCTTAACTCTTTGCCTGACTTGGCACGCAACTGAGCACGCGCACCTTGCAGATACCACCGGTGCATTTCATCCTGAAGCCTGGTCATTTTTTTACTAAGCGTTGGATCTTCAGCAAGCACTTGCTCAAAACGCTGAGTAAACAACGGCGCCGCCGCTTTTGCTTCAGCGTAATTGGTAAGCCATAAGCGCACAAACTCAGCAAAGCCTTCCTTGTATTTCAAGTTCTTCTGGCTGGTGTAACTCAGGCCGGCAACCTCATCACTGTATTTAGTGTCCTTGTATGCCCTAGTAAAGCGCTTGTTGTAGCGGTAGTGCATATCCAGGTAGTGAGCCATTTCATGGGCCATAACCTCAACATCATCATAATTCGCCACACGCACTTCGCTGTTGTTCTTGCGATAGAAGCCAAGCTTTGACTTGCCCTTTACTTTGCCTTGGTAAAGCCTTGGCCCGATAACATCCTCCACCATCACACGCACACCCTCACGGCGCGTTGGATTATCTTCTGGCTTCAACTTCACAGAACGATCCCCAATAGCGAACTCATCGCCTTCAGGCCGCTTTGGTACTCCGGCCTGGCGATATGTTGGACGCCAGTTAGGCATAGGCACATCAGCGCCAGCGTTGTACATCATGGCGCTGGTGCCATCCTGCTCTATTTCTTCCTGGTCCTTGTTCTTTGGCTTGAGCTCTGCAATAACCAAGGCATGACGCGCCTTAACCTTTGCAAGCTCATCCGCTTGCGACCAATTAGCAATCTGACCTTCAAGATCTGGAATGTCACGCTCAGCCTGCTTGATAAGATCAGCCTCATTCTTGGCGTCAGCGCTGATACGCTTAACCGTGTTAGTAATGCGCATGGCCAAGCCGGTAGGATCAGCTTCAGCAATATCTGGAATATCAACCTGGTATTCCTGCTCACCCTCTATGGTGATCACGAACTCTGCACCGCTGATATTATCCAGGCGCAACTTAAATCCAGCGTATTCACCAATAGGCTTAGTCTCTTGCCCGGCGTCAGCCATCTTGTTGGCCGCCGCAAGCAATGCCTGGCCAGCCTCTTTGTGCTTATCGTACTTGCCGCTATTGATTGTGATAGAGAAGTCTTTTGGCGCCTTCTCTGCCTTTTTAGCATCACGCGTAAACTTCAGCATTCTATCCTTGCCGGTTTCAATGCGTAGCTTCAGGCGGCGCACCTGATCGCGAATGCGGAATTGCTCGCGGTCATGCTCATCTTCAAGCTGCTCAAGCTTTCTGATCTTCTGGCGCAAGTCCATTTCTTCCAGGATAAGCGGGTTTCCACTTGAGGCCGCTTTCATTTCAGCTGCATTACTTGCCTCGCCGCCAACGTCCTCAATCTCACGCGTCTTGGTATTGCCCTTGCGCACCTGCTCAATGAATCGCGCCTTGGTTTCAATGGTCTGCCACATACGGCTATCAAGCGTCTGCTTGGTTGCGTAGCGGTTAATCTCAACCTCAAAGCCATCAGGATCACGCTCATAAAGCTTGTTGCCCTGGCGAATGATACGACCTTCACGCTGTTCAAGGTCAGAAGGCCGCCATGGTGCATCCATGTGGTGTAGCGCAACAAGGCGCTCCTGGACGTTCATGCCGGCGCCCATCTTGGCAGTAGATCCAAACAACACACGAATGCGGCCACTACGCACCTTGCCAAACAGTTCTTCTTTCTGAAGTTCCGTATTAGCATCGTGAATAAATGCTATCTCCTGCTCAGGAATACCCTTATTGATAAGCTTCTGGCGCAAGTCATCGTAAACACTGAAATCACCATCAAGCGCCGACAATTCATCAGGACTCATCTTGTCGAGTTCATCCTGGGCGCGCTCATCACCGTTATCTGCCTTTTCAATCAGATCACGGATTCTTGCCGCCTCTTTTGCCTTGGCGCCTTTAGGCGTGCTCAAGTCGATGAATACCAACTGAGCGCCTTTATCTGCACTCCATTGGTCATAGATGCGCTTAATGTTGTCTGCTGCCTGATTTACTTTGCTACCTTCATAGTCTCCGTACATGGCCGGGTCTATCATGCGCATATCAAGCGCCGCCTTACGGGCGTCACTCATTATCTTCAGCATGTTATCCGCGCCCTTTTCAGGCTTCTTAGGCAAGTGCTCAGCACGCCAAACAAGACTTCCTTCAGGGTATGACTCGCGGCCATTCTCATCGGTGATAGGCTCGCCAATATAAGCGGCCTGGTCATCACTTCGAGTAACAACAACATTCTGAGGCTTGCCGCCTTTAACCTTTGGTACCGGTAGGCGCTTGCCCTGGGCTGCCAGTTGGCGGTTAATGTCATCACGGTTGATAACATCACCAAACGATAGATAGCGCTGCATAAGCTCAGGGATGTTCACAAACTTACTGAAGCGACTGTTTAGCTTGTAGGCACCTGAAGGCGACAACTCCCAATCAGTAACAACCTCACCATACATGCGCGCCCATGCGTCAAAGTGCGCAATACCCTGGTCCTGTAATGTCTGGTAATCCAGGTAGCGCTGCATGGTGTACATTTCGGCCATGGTATTGCTGATCGGCGTGCCGGTGGCAAATACCACGTTATTCCCGCCAGTTTTTTCCAGGACAAACTGAGTTTTCATAAACAGGTCTGCCGCCTTCTGGCTGCCTTGCGGATTACCAAGGCCGGCAACGCGGGTCATGCTGGTGGCAAAGCCAAGGTTTTTAAACTCATGCGCTTCATCAAGGAATAGCGCATCAACACCAAGCTCACCAAAGGTTAAGTTGTCATCCTTGTTTTCAGCATCAAATAGCTTCTTCAGCTTCTCCTGAAGGCGCTCTTTCTGCTTCTCAATCTGCTTAATGCTGCGTGACTTCTGTCCGTCCTGGGCCCGGATATTCTGAATAGCCTCGTCAATATCACGGATCTGCTGGTTGATAAAGCGCTCTTGGAACTCCTTATCCATTTCAACCTTACCAAACGATGAGTGCGCAACAATAACAGCATCCCAATCACCAGTAGCAATGCGAGCAAATAAGCGCTTACGGTTGCCTTTCTCAAAGTCCTTCTTGGTGGCCGCCAGCACATTTGCGCCAGGGTAAAGCTTGGTAAAGTCCTCTGCCCATTGCCCGACCAAGTGATTAGGAACAACAAACATTGGCTTCTTAGCTCGTCCCATGCGGCGCATTTCCATAGCGCCAGCAATCATGGTGAACGTCTTACCGGCACCAACAACATGGTCAAGCAAAGTAGTGCCTGACTGAACGATACGCCAAACAGCGTTGGCCTGGTGTGGGCGCAACTTGATAATGTCGTCACTGACCTTTCCAGGAAAAGTAAGATGCGAACCATCAAACTCACGCAAGCGATCGGTGTTGAATGTATCGTTGTATGTCCTGGTTAACCGACTACGGCGCGCATCGTCTTGCCATACCCAACGGCGAAACTCTGCCTTTAGGCGCTCAACCTTTTCATTGGCTGCATTGGTGGCTGCCTCATTCACGCGTGTTGTGCTTTCGTCAATACGGTCACGCACAACAATCTGTTTTTGGTTTGCCGCTGCCGCAACAATATCAGTAACCTGAACTCGGTCAGTACCCCAACGTGAACGCGCCGCCTCAGTTGGAACGCCATCAATAGACCATTTTGCATTGGTCGGAATGTACACGGCTTTACCGCTTTCATTGCCAAGCACATGATCAACAAACGACTTCATATCTTCACGCGGCAACCAGTGAGCGCCAGGCTTAACATCAATATCAACGGCCTCAATATCTTCAGGCTGAACTGCCTCAAGAGCCTGGACGTTGCGCTTATACTTCCCATCAGCTTTGGCAAGCTGTTTTGCCTGCGCAAGCTTCTGCTTAACATTGCCACTCAGGTACTGGTCACGCGTTTCAAACCTGCCTGGCTCAACCTCAAACACAAGATCGCCAAGCTCATTGGCGATATAGCCTGGCGTTTTATTGTAAAGCTTCGCCATGTAATCCATATCAATGACGCCATACTCAGACAAGCTTGCTGCCATGGCATCCTTGGCCGTTGTCGCTTTGGTGGGCGCCTTATATGGTGACTGAGTGCGCTTGTAGAATATCGCCGCCTTTTGGGCGCTTGGTTTGCGTGATTGCTCACCGGTTTTCTTCGCCATTGCTGGCGTAATTCCTTTATCGAATGATTCTTCCAGGGCTGCAATCTGCGGCCAGGTAGGATCATCACGGAATAACCGCTTATTGGCATCTGAGTTTATTGGCCCATGAGACTTAACAAACGCGTCATATTCACGATTAAGACGCGTGCGCAACGCGTCAAGTGCTGCATCTTTCACGCCTTCAGTAAGCTGCGCCTTTCTCAAATCGGTGAATACATCACGGACCTTTATCATCCCCTCAACGCGCTGGCGCGCTTTATCGCTTGCAAACTCAACTGGCTCAGCCTGGACGCTACCAAGCTCATTATCCTGGCGCACCATAACCTGGCCGCCATCCATGAACATACTTCCAACCTTGACGTTATCAACACTGGTAGATAGCTTAACTTCCTCTTTTACTGGCCCGGCCTTTGACTCTGCCATGATACCTTTTGGTAACTTAGCCAAAGCCTCACGCAACAACGCGCCGGTGTCCTGACCTTCACGCGCTACAAGCGCCGGGTCATTTGGGCCATACATAGAACCATACGCGCCCCACTCACCAAGCATCATGTCGGGATTTTTTACAAAGTATTCATTCAGTGGCGTTTCAATGCCTTTGGCATCTTTCACGGTTTCAGTGCGCTTCCATGAAGGTCCTTTTCTTGGCGTTCCTTCTTCGCGCTTCTGAAGGAATACAATGTCAGTTGTTACTTCTGTGCCGGCATTCTTCAGGAAGGCGTTGTTAGGCAAGCGAACAGCGCCAAGGAAGTCTGCACGATTAGCCATGTACTCACGCGCCGCCTGGTTGCTTTGACCATCCATAAGGCGATTAGATACGACCATTGCCAGCACGCCGCCAGGCTTCAGCCCATCAAGACTCTTGGCAAAGAAGTAATTGTGAATGCTGAACTTGGATAAATCCTTGCGCTTACCGTCATAAAGCTTTTGGCTACCAAAAGGCGGATTACCCATTGCCAGGTCGAAATAACCGTCTGGCATAGTGAAGTCCTGGAACCCCATTGGTGTTTTAATGTTTGCACCAGGGTAAAGGTGCGAGGCAATGCTTCCGGTAATACGATCAAGCTCTATGCCGGTGATATGACTCTTACCGCGCACACCTGCCGGCATCATCCCCAAGAAATTACCGGTACCAACTGAAGGCTCAAGAACGCGACCACCAGCAAAGCCCATATCCTTTACCGCCTTCCAGATTGAAGTAACAATCTCCTGGCTCGTGTAGTGAGCATCCTGTGTGCTTCTGCGCGCTGCGTCATACTCTGCATCGGTAAGCAACTCTTTAAGCTGTGCCGCCTCTTTCTCCCATCCTTTTGATACCTTGCCAGCATCACCATAAAACGCTTGAGGAATACCACCCCAACCAACGTAACGCGCAAGCGCCTGCTGTTCTTCTGGCGTAGCCTGGCGACCTTCAGACTCAAGCGATTTCAGGATCTTGATAGCTTCCAGATTATTCTTGAACTTGGTTTTCTGGCCGCCTTCACCAATACCCATATCAGGCGTAATGGTGAACATTTTAGCCGGGCGCTGCTCTGCACTTGTGGCCTTTTGAGTTGTATCACCTTCAGGTGTCGGCGCTTCTTCTGCTGCTTTTTCTTCAGCCTGAATTAGCTCTGAATCCCCTCTTGATATTGGTCGGCTTGCATCACTCGGCTTTTCATCTGCAACGCTTCCTGGTACATCGGTGCCGCGCTGCTCGCCTTGTCCGGTTCGCTCTGCTCCGCTGGTGGAAACAGGTGATTCTCCCTGACCATCTGAAACGCCTCGTCCGGTTGATAGCCCTGGTTCTCCATCTCGCTCACTTCCGTCAGTGTCTGCTCTGCTGCCTGCTTCAACGCCAGGTCTAGCGCTCCCTGCTTCTTCAGTGCTTGGTACTTGCTCGGCTGGAACTCCTGCCAGTGTTTCTTGGCCTGGCTGATCCAATTCTGTAGGTTCATTGGTTTGCTCCTGTGCTTGCTCTGGTTGCCAGGCTGCTTGTAAATCGGTGAGTAGCTTTTGCTTTTGCGACTCTGGTAAATCAGATCGTTCAATGGCTCGCTGAACGGCCACACCCTTTGATTGTCTGTTCTCTGCGCCTGGCTCGCTGGCAACATTGTTAATACGCCCTTCAATATCTCTGCGCACTTGTCGCTGCCCTGGCGTCAAAGTGGCATAGTCAATTAAACCGGTTAACGCTTCCGCGTCATTCCACACTTGGCGAGCCGCATCACCATCAAGCTTGCCAGCCTGGCGTAACTTGTTGGCGTAATCTCGCGCCTTCATTAAATCGTTTCGCCATTCCGCTTTAGGTGTCAGTGCATCGTCAACTCGCTCTGCGGTATCTGCCACAGGAATATCCTCTGCGCTACGCTTTCCAGGCTCTGAGGCAATATCACTAGGCCGTTGCTGCTGTGCTGGTTCAGGTACTCGTCCAGGCTCCTGGCTTCGCTGCTGCTGATCACCTTGTCGTTCAACGCCTGCTGTATCCACTCTTGCATTTTCTTCACCACGCTTCTGGTTGTACTCCTGAATGCGGTTATCTCGAATGAAAACGCCCCCATCTTTTTTGAAAGCATAGGGGTCAATTTCTTTGGCCTGGTCCAATGTCATTTCACGATCAATGACGCCGGTTAGTTCCTTTCCGCGCTTGGTTGTGTGCTGAACTCTCTCAGCGCCTTCACCATAGACTGGCGCCGCATCAGCTGGTTGTGCTTCATCTTGCGCTTGTTCTTCAATTGGCGCTTCTTGCTTGGGCTCATCCTTAACTTGCTCCTTGGTCTGTTCTTCAACAACCACTTCCTGAGTAGGAACTTCAAGCGGTACATCAACATTCTCAGGCATTACTGCCTGCTTTGGCGCGTAATCAACTACTGGCGCCTGCTTAACTCCGCGCTGTTCAAGCTTCTCTGCAACAAGTTCTGCCATGCTTTTTCGCTGCACTGGCTGCTGCTGTTGCTGAGCATTTGCAGGATCAAAGGCTTGTGCTGCCGCCTGCTCTGCTGGTGCAAACTGAGTTGCTTCAACCTGCTGATTAAGAGCAATGCCAAGCTGGCGCTCTGGTGCGTTCAGTGCCTGGTCAATTTTCTCTTGCGTTTTAACAACTGGGTGAGCAACGCCGCTCATCATTGGGCCAGCAAGGCCGCCGATAATACCGGCATCAATAAGCCTCTGGCGCGCTTCTGCCCAAGTCATATCCGGGTTAATCATCTGCTGATCAAGCCCTGTTTGGATTGCCTCGGTTAATACTTCCTGCGCTGACTCTGCCAAGGCTCCTTTGAGAACTCGCTTAAAGAAGTTCTGCCCTGGCTTCATAATGACTTTAAGAGGAATGTACTCAGGGATAGCTTCAGCTGCTGCGTTGGCTACCGCGTAGAACTGCGCTTCATCTGGTGAAAGCCCTTGTTCTCGTCCTTCAGCATAAGACTGACCGCCAACCTGGCCGGCCATAAGGCGCATACCAACACTTGGATTGCGCGTAAGGATACTACCTAACAATGCAGGGCCCATTTCTGCCACACTGCCAATTGCAGCACTACCGTAGTAAGCCGCGCTACCTGGCTCGGCATTTACTGGCTCCATGGTTTTCTGAGTTTCTTCTCGCCAATACTTAGCAAATCCTGCAATCTCATCAGGATTGATAATGCCCATATCAGCAACTTGCTTTAGCTGCTGCTCGTTAAGTGAGCCTGTGACATTGCGCTTTATGTAGTCGAGTGCTTCAGGGATAGGTGTTTTAGGATCAACAAGACCTTCATTGCCGGCCCACGCCAGCAACTTGTAATCACCTGGAGTAATACCAAGGCGATTAGATACGATAGCGATATGGCGCTCACGTTCTTGCCCCATATCCTCGCCAAGCATTTGAATAAGGCCGGCTGCCGATTGCTGGAACCGTTCAGGAACATTGCGAACTGCCTTACCTGTTGCTGTTGCAAAGCTGTCATATTCCGGTGGCGCCTTCTGCATAGCACCGGTGAAACCATCAACCTCTGGCTGATCTTCTGAAGTGAAAAAAGACTTAGCCCGGTCAATTAAACCAGGCTGCTCAGGTTCTGGCTTTGGTCCATAAAGCTCATTGTGCCAGGCTGCCAACTCCTTGGCGCCTTGGTTGTCTCCTGCAAGGTGTGCTTTCTCAAGTGCTGTTAGCAACTGGTCCTTTGTAGGTTGTTGGTTCTCTGCCATCCCCGCCTCACTGTGAATACATTTCAAGTAATTTGTTGCGATCTATATTACCACTTTGCCCCAAATCTTGAACCTGAATACCAAGCTTTCTCGCTGCCTGTGTTACAGCTTGCGAGCGAGTAACGCCGCCTTGGCTATAAATCTTAGCCGCTTCAGTTGCGATAGATTGAACCTTGCCGCGTGTGGCCGGGTCCAGGTTTTGCAAATTACCTTGCTGATCAAACAGGCCGCCAAGCAACTCACCAGCCTGGCGGTACATAAGCGATTCATCGGCTGATTTTAGACCACCTTCACCACTGGCACGCGTTAAAGCATTCTGGCGGCTTGTCTGGCGGTCAAGCTCTTGACTGCTGGTGGTTCGCTCAACAACTTGACCATCCTTGTATAAGCGGTCCTCAGTGCCAAACGTCATGCGCTCAGGGTTCTTCAACAACTCATCTACTTGGCGAGCTCTTGCAAGCTGCATTTGCAGGAAGTTTGGATCGTACTGCTCAGGCATTTTTGCTGCGAGCTCTGGTGATACACTTTGGCGCGCAAGCTGATAAGCCTGCTCAGGGTTTTCAGACTGAAGAACATAGGCCGACATTTTGCCAACTGCATCAATATTTTCTTGCGTTTGCTGGCGCTGACGCTCATCCATCTTGCTCAATGAGTCAAGCATCTTCTTGGCTTCTTCAGGATCAAATGCGTTTAACTCCTGCATAGCCTGTTGATCGCCGGCTGAAGCCTTTGAGCGCAATTCAGAAAGAGCATTACCACGCTGCCGCGCCGCATCACGGTCCTCCTTTTTCCAATCCATCATTAACGCGTTATTCTCGCGTGACTGACGCGCACCTTTCACGGCCTCAACGGTTCGGTAAACCTGGCCTAAGTCGATTCCAAAAGCGTTAGCCATGGTTAGCCCCCCTGCATCATGTTGTACATTAGGTAGTTTTGCATACCTTGGTTTGCTGCCTGGGCGTAACCTTGATAAGCGCTTGCCCTGGCGTTGCCCTGATTTATTGCGTTCTGAGCTAACGCATTGCCTGTGGCTAACGTGCTCTGCGTTACATTGCTTGCCATATTCTGTCTTGCATTTGCATCAGCCTGGTTAGCCACCTGACCGACATTAGATAACGAAGCAAGCTGATTAAAGTTCATGGCCTTAGCACCTGCATTCCTTGCGTATGCGTTGGCATACTCGTTACTTGCAAAGTTCTGACCATACCTCGTTACCGCTCTATCCTGAGCGCCAGACATAAGCCTACCTCTCGCCGCTGCACTTGCATCAAGCGCATTAACGCCCTCTTTCATCCTGAATTGGTATCCAGGATCAGCTTCAAACTTGAAATTGCTTGGATCGAATCGACCTGAAGCAATGCCTGCCTGAAGCTCACCTAATGCTTGCGTGCCAATCTCACGCCATGGAGCATTATCTTCACGCTGCTGGTCAAACACCTCGCGCTGAAACTCGATAGTTTCGCGGTTAGCCTGGACCTGGGCATCACTGGCTTTTTGTGAAGCTTTTGACTGTGCCTTGCTTGACTGGTTTGCTGAGTATGCGCCAACAACGGCGCTACCAATTACTGCTGCTGCAACAACTGACATGGCTCATTCTCCTGTTCTTGTGGCAATGCAGCGCGCTCTCCAGGTGACAACGCTCTGAACTGCGCCATGCTGAATACCGTTAAAATATCTTCAATGCCTTCCGGGCTGGTGGCATCTGTCTTATGCACAGTGATCCAGTGCGTATCTTCGTGAGCATATCCCGCACGCTTGCGCCCTGGTACGCCCTCCATGATATTCACGCCGGTTAAGCGCTTTACGCCATCTGGCGTTGCCACTGTAATATCACCACTTAGCATAATATCCACATAGCCGAACTTATGAACTCGCCCTGTTAATAGCGTTCCCTTGGGAATGGTAATCTCACGCGCATACATGCCATTAACAAATCGGTGCTCAACTGGCATTTCAACCTGATCATGCTCAAGCATGACTTCTTCCATGGCTTCAATCTTTTCGTTTACCTGCTCTGCTAAAAGCTGGTGTACCTGCGAAGGTGTTAACTCATCCATCAGAACACCTCTACACCTGAGCCCATGACAACAATATCAGTGCTTGCAGCTGTTCCTGTTTTGCAGTGAATGGCATCGCCAGCCTTCATCACCTGTCCTTCAAGCTGGTAAGCTGGCCACGCCTCATTTGCATCAATAAGTTTGGCGCTTACAACCTTGTTTGCGTTAGTTGCAGAATCTCCTGCTGGAACAATGTGAACGTCTATTGCCTCAGCATCTGCGCCATGGTTTGTGAACGTAAGCTTGCTAATGATTGTTTTCTTGCTTGCCGGGCTGGCATAGTAAGAAGTCAAGGTGTCGCTGATAGCTTGAGGCTCAATAATTTGTACTGGTACGGCTTGCATATTAATCTCCTAAATTCCTGAATAACTTTTTGTGCCAACAAAGGCCATTGATGAAACCATGGCCTTTACCGACTCAATCTCTTTTTTTAGTTCAGCTATTTCACTGCTGTGCGATCTGTTCATAGAGTTAACCATAACGCCAACCGATAATATTGCCTCAAGCAACTGTTGAGTGTTATCTGATTTAGATTGCATAGCAATAACCATTGCATTGCCAATCACGTCATTTAGTTGTTGATGACCTAAGCTGCCGCCAATGTTAAAAACTTGCTCTCCTGGACCGTCTTGTTGAACAGGCTTGACTGAAGGCTGCGACTTTAATCCAGTCATAAGCTTTACTATAAAATCACTTGCATCATCATTGCCGCCAGACCGCTCCCACAATCTATGAAGAAAGTCGGAAAGGGCCCTTGTTGGATAGCCCGTTCTTGGGTCAACAACTTGCACCGCCAATGGTGGCGGATCTACTTTAATTCCTGCCACCTTTAACCTCCGCAAAAGCTGAAATCATTACAATTGGAACAGGATCAGACACAACAACTCTAAGCTGCCTTTGCCTGAACATACCCAATCGGTTCCATTTGACTCTAGTGAGATAATTACCAATCTTCCCAATATCTGCAAAGTATTCATTGCTCCATGTTTTACCACCATCATCAGACCAAGAAAGCATTGCTTGCGGGTTACTCCCATAACCATCAACAATTCCAACGCCAGACTCCATATCTATTTCAAAACTGCTCATTGAAACCCTGTTTCTTCCTGCATGAACTTGTGGAGTAACAAGCTCCCTTCTTATTGGATCCCCATGATCGCTATAAGAGCTCATATCTAGCATATAGATAATGTTGTTTTGAAAATCACCAACTAAGTGTCTGTCGTAGCACCTTGCGTAACAGTTTGAATGATGCCTACCCCACTCGATATGCGATCTTTCATGCCACATTCCGGTAGATACGTCATAACACCATGTTAAATTTTGAGAAGGAAACGTGATCACATAAAATAAATGACCTTCCTCAGTGTAAGTGTAGGAAAATGAATCAGATATTTTTCCATTTTCAATACTAAACTCAACGGCGTGCGTGCTTATTCTTTGCGGTATATATCCATTAGCACGATATACAACACCATCCTCACCAAGCCAGAACACACTATTATCAATCTTTGTTGCGCTATGAGGCGCCGCAATTCCTTTCTCTACAAAAGCCCCCTGCATTCTTTCAAATGGAAAATCTGGATCGCCGCTGTTGTACCAAACCTCTACACTGTGCTCACCAAACAACCATAACTCTCTGTGATCTGATAGAACAGCAAGCGTATCATCTGGCGCCCCCTCAGCGCTTGCATAATCAAGCGGGTCAAAATTAACAGACAAAAGCTCACTTAAAAAAAACTGACCTGTATTTGCACGATTGAAAATGAAATACCCATCCTGGTATGCAACTGTGTTTGCTGGATACCAGCCATCACCAGAAAGCTCAGCAAGCCCACCTTCTGTACTGTATGAATAACCTTTGTTGCCATCAACAAATACCAATATCGTACCATTATCAGAAGCGCTAACCCTGCCAGAAAGGAACACATCACCTATCTCTGACACCCCACCGAACTTATCAACCTTGTATAGCTTTGTTGGCGTCATGGCATAAAGCCTGTTATCCATAACATGAAGGCATAACACAGGACCGGTAGGAAGCTCTGTGAATTTCGCGGTACCTGGCGTTCCGTATATTGCAACCGGCGACTTGCTATCTGGAGGCATAGACTCAGCATAAAGATTCACAAGCCTTGAGCCATTAACCGCCTGGCTCCTGCCTTTATTTGTTCCGATCGCTAGTTGAACTGGTATTTTCATAATGGACCATGGTTAATGTCATACCCATTCTTGCGTATCAATCCTAAGTCAACCTCAACCGTCCCCATGCGGGTTTTGCTGTTTGTCCGCTTCAGCACCATGATTGCTTGCCGAAAGCCTGCTGCAACTGCTGGCGTAACATCAACGCCATACTCTGTAGCAAGCTCGATAGCCAAGCCAAGGCGGATGGCCTTGTCGTATCCTGGTGGAAACTGAACAGACTCGGTGAGTGCTGGTAACTCGGTGATAGGCTTTGTTGTGACCAACTTCAGTGTATCTCCAGCTGTAGGAATACAACTGAACTCAAGGCGGCCAAGTGGGTATTCTGGTTCGTAGTAAACGTAGTCGGGTGTATTTACAACGGTATCCTTCAGGCTGATATTGGCCCAAAGGTTCAAGCTGGCAATACTTACCGGTGTTTCAAGATTACCGGCATCACGAATACGCACATTCTCAATGGTAGTGGGGCGAACAGTATCAAAGTCTCCACCAGGACCAATGGTATAGGTTCGCTTGCTGCTCAGTGTGAATGACTCATGCGTCAATGCAGGAACAAGCAAGCCCTCATTACTCCAACTATCAAGCATCTGCTTTGCATATTGAAGTGCATCCTGTGCTTCAGAAGGCTTTGCCTGTTCCCCACTGGCAAGCACGCCGATAGTGCGCAAGGCACCATCAATCAGTTGCTTGGTCGTTGCCATTTAGCTTCTCCTGGATCTTGGCAATCAATGTTTCTTCCTTCCAGGCTTTCATAAGCTTCAGGCCAAGACCTTTACCAAGTTCAACGTGCTCATCTTTGGTAAGGCTCTCAGGGTTCTCCTGGAATGCACTTAACAGGCCCTGCTGTTCAGCTGTAAGTTCTACATCACCATCATTGCCTGATTCTTCAGCTTGCTTGAACTCTGCCGGCGAGTCGCGCCAACCTTCTTGCTCAAGATCGTCAATGTCTGCTTCATCTTCCAGGGTAAATAGTTTTGCACCCTTATCGGGATGATAAAGCCACATACGCTTTGGTTTATTCTCTGGCATTGCATTTCTCCGTCAATGGTAAAAGGGCGGCACTAGGCCGCCCGGTTAACTATCTTAGCCTGCTGCTGACCACATACGGTGAGCAAGTTCAGGATAGATAAGGTGAGTACCCCATACCGCATCAATACGGGTGATCTCGGTTTGCTGGTTAATGTCGTATGCACCAGTCATGCACAGTGACAAACCAGAATCAGGATCACGCACGCGTGACTTGACGGTAGCTGACTGAGGCAACTCAAGGTCAACCATTGCCAGGGCACAAGCGTCACGATGGAACAGGAAGTTCTGACGGTAGCTTGTGTCCGCGGTGCCCAACACGGTGATAGCTGCACCATCTGCCGGCGCTGCTGACACGTTCTGGAATGCAGAAAGGCTCACAGTGTTACCTTCAGCATCCACAGTGGTCAGTGTGCCATCGTTGATAGCATGGCTTACCGGGATAGTTGCATTACCTAAACCGTCACTGTCCACATCCGCAGTCACAACAAAGTGCTGCAAGCGGCCTGTTGACTGGTAGCTTTGCGGGTTGATCTCATAGACGCCAGCAAAGGTAATAACATCACCTTCTTTCAGCAATCCAGTTACACCAGTGTCCCAACCATCAGTAACAATGCTTGATCCGGTTTGGCCTGCACCATTAGTCAACGGCGTACCACCATGCGCACCAACAACGTGAACAGGAATGTTCGCAGACTCGAACAGGTCAAAACCTGCAAGTGGACCCATGTAACCCTTCTGCAACGCACCTTTCACCATTGCTTCATTGTACTTGTTGCTGATTGCGTCACTGATCTCAGCGCCATCAAGCATGTTCAAGATACAACGGCGCATACCATCATCAGGTACAGCCACGTTACCCATGTAGGCTTTCGCCAGGTGGAATGACTTAGTGCCGATCGCAGTGCCTGGCGTTCCTGAACTGAAAAACGCTTTCTTCATTTCAAGCAGGATAGAGCGGTCAATCACGTTGGCCAGCTGGATAATACCAGACTTCAGGTAACGCTCTGAGAACTGCTCAATGCTCAGCGTGCGGTCACGCATGGTTACTTCCAGACCAAAGTGCTCTTGGCGGTTAATCTGGAATGGGATTGTCTGATCGACCATTGGCTGCTTCTGCAACACACGACCTGACGCGGTTTTAGTACGGAAAGGCTTTTTCAGGCTGATAGTGTCACCAACCTTTGCAAAACGCTTTTCCAGGTCACGGTAAACAAGCGGTGCTGTTACCAAGTTGTTTTTGAGAAGGCGTAACGCCTCTTTGATGATAATGTCATCCGTTAAGATGCGATTACCCTTTTCACCTTGTACGCTCATGGCTTAATACTCCAAAGTTTCTGTTACCAAAAGCCTCGGCCACCACGTTGTTCCTTTTCGTTCTGAGTGCGCTCGTATTCAGCAAAGTCCATATCTTGTGGTGCTTTACTGGTTGAGTCGCTTCCCTTAACAGGATCAATCGGGTCCGGGGCGCTAGTTGTCTTTTTACCGGGCTGTTGCGGTTTGGCTGCAAGCTTAGCTTCGATTTTGCCAATCTCCTTTGCCTGGGCAATAGGTGATAGTTTCGCAATGCGTGCTGCCTCTTGCTTGTTCTTACCAAGGTGGTAGGCAATTGCTCCTGGATCATCAGAATCCGCCATGGCAACAACCATATCGCGGGTGATCTGCAAATCCTCTTGGCCGATTACTTCATCAAAGTCCTTGAGTGTTTTGCGCGTTTCGCTAAATGCGTCCTGCACATCCTCAAGTGCTTCAGTGAACTCTGCATCCTGGTCGCCTTTGTCTTTGCTGCTGTCATCATCTGCGGCCTTGTCGCCCTTCTTACCTTTGGCGCCAATCTTCTGATCAGCTTTCCAGTCGGCCAAGGAATCAAGGTACTCGTCATAGCTATCAAAGTCTGACGGATCAGGTTCGCCTTCATCGTCCTGGGTTTCAGGCTTAGCCTTGCCACCCTTCTTGCCTTCAGCTTCTTGCAGTTTACGCTCTGCTTCTTGAGCTCGGCGCTCTGCTTCAGCTGCACGCTTAGTCAAGCGGTCAATGCGCTTCTGAAAACGGCCACGGCCTCGGCGGTGGTTCGCTTCCTCGCCGGCATCGTCATCGGCGTCTTGTTCATCGGCATCATCCTTGCCACTGTCCTTGTCATCGTCCTGGCCTTCCTGCTTGCCTTCATCCTGCTCTTGGGCGGTGGCCGATTCATCACCCTCTGGTTTTTGAACCTGAGTTTGCTCATCTGCCTTTGCAGGCTCTGGTGCTTGCTCAGTTTCGGCGGCCTCGGTAGTAACAACTTCAAAGTTGTCGGTATCAGTGGCTTTGTTTTCGTCTGCCATGCGCGCTCTCTCCTGTCGCGGATTGTTTAACCCCATGAAGCCATGGGTAGCTTATAACTACTTGACATTATAACGTGAAAATACTAATGAGCAATCACGTTAAGCTTAACCTTGGCTTTGAGCCATTAGCTCTGCCATTGCCTCAGCAACCAGGTTACGCACAGTTTCTTCAAGTGAGCCTGGCCCGGCCATCATTGCGGCCTGCTCTATCTCTGCCAGCTTCGCCTGCGCTTCAGCTGTCTTAGCTTGTGCCATTGCCATATCGGCTTGTGCTTTGGCGGTGTCTGCTTTGGCTTTCTCCATCTCGGCTTGAGCCTGAGCCATGTTAGCTTGCTGCTCTGGTGACGGTTGAGGCGGTTCAATACCTGCTTCCTCCATTTCATCCTGATCAAGAATGCCTGGCGGCAATGTTTTCTGTAGCCGGCGTGCAATATCCTGGGCGCCTGGCCAATCCATGTTCTTGGCAATAAGATCAAGGACCACTCCACCAGCTGCCGGCACAGCCTGTACAAACTGCATTAAGCTGTCTGCCGCTTCCATTCTCTGCGTCTGGTAGCTTGGGCCTGCCTTAACAGTCACATCAAACTTACCTGCTGCAATATCGTTAACCAGGACTGGCTTTTGAGTTTCCTCGTCCATAATCATCTGGTTTATCTGCACCCAATCACCCTCACCATCATGGAAACGTAAACGCAACACGCGCTCACTGTCATATACACGCGGGATAAGCTCAATCAGTATCTGGCCTACACGGCGAATAGCACGACTCAAGTTGTCGATATAAGCAAACGTACCGCGATCACCTTGGCGCTGTCGTGCAAGAATAGCCTTGCCGCTTTGCTCATTACCCTGAGCACCGACACTCGCATCATACAGGCCAATGGTCGCTTTCATTTCATCAGTGGCGCTCAATGCAAGCTGAAGCTCTGCCGCTGGCATACTGGCCGGCATATCACGCTGAGGACGGTCAACACCTGGTAACGCGTTGTAGCGTAGAACGCTCATGTTCTTGCGGTTAGCCTGGTTCCATTCTTCCTCATAACCTTCAATGGACTCTGCTGGCGCTACCCATGGCGCTTTTGGTGCAAGAGCAACACGCTCTGTTGCTGCTGTCATCCAGTAGTTGTGCATACGCTGCGCATCCTTACCAAAGCGGATAAGGCCACGGTAGTAAGTCTTATCGCCTAGCACCATTTCCTTACCAAGTACCGGTGCCACTGGAATGGTTGAGCCAGGCCAATCAACTGGACCTTCCAATACATCATATGCTGTGACCTTCATCCATTTAACCTTGTACGTTTTGACGCGTCTTTCACGCGTGACTGTCGTGCCAAGTTCGCGCAACTCATCAAGCACATCCTTTACTTCATCTTCCCAAACGGTGCGGCCATCACTCAGCAATAACAGCTTACGGGTGACTGGTTCACGGTAGAAGTATTCAGATACACGCACACCTTCTTCATTGGTCCACCAGCTGTACTCGCCACGCTCTGCATCACTGAGATCACCAACGGCCTTACCAGGGTACCGCTTCTTAAACTCGGCCTTGCTCATACGCTCACTGATAAAGCACCAGTTTGCATCACTGTAGTCTGGCTCTGTTGCGTCCGGGTCCATCAGCACAGCAAAGCGGTTATGAATGCTCTTAATGCACAAATCCAGGTCAAAGGCATCGTCAGTGCTGTACTTGGTCAACACTCGCAACCAGCCAAAGCCACCTTCAACTGCGTGCTGGAATGCGTTGTCATAGTGCGCTTCTGCGTTACTCGTATACTCAATGTTGCGGATCAGGCTTTCATATACTTCTGCCAGGCTGTAATCAGAAGTGCCGGCCACATTAGGAACCTTGCTTGTGTCCTTGGTGGCGTTAGCCTCAACCGGGTGAACCTGGATAGCCGGGCGGTTCTGTCGCTGATCACCCAATACCTGGTCAACATATTGCGGCAACTTGTTGAGCGTTAAGCATGGGCGGCCTTCATCCTCACGTTCCTTGCGCACAGACTCAGGCCATTGCTGGCCGGCCAGGAAGGTAATATCTTCCTGTGCTGCATCAAAGTTATGCTTCCAACAAGTAACGGCGTGTGCCGCTCTCTCTCGTATTTCCTGAAGCATTGCCTCTTGGCTGTCGTCATCCCTGGTCTTAATTGGTTCGTTACCTGGTAGCATGGCTTTCTCCTGTTACGCGCCCATCCAGCCACCGGTACCCATCGGCATTGGCTTGGCTGGCTTCTTCGGTTCTTTGTCTTTCCAATGCAAGCCCATCTGCTGAATTGCATCGGTGTAGTTTGTTGCCCACTTGGGCCCTGTCTGATCTTTGAAGGTTTCGTTGTCGTGATCCCACTCGCGGCGCAATGCCTTGAGGCCATCCCAACCTTTCTCACACCTGGCGTTATCAATCCAGATACGCGGGAACAGCATCTTCAAAGCGTTGATACTGTCACGCTTACTCTTACAACGCTCAACCAGCGTGAACTTGATACCCATGGTCTTGGCTACCTCAATGCGGATACGCTTGGTCATCAAGTCGCGCACTGCCAGATCATGTGGCCCTAAATGCTCGGCGTATCTAATGCCGTACTTGTCGGAAAAGTCATGTAGCCAGTTGATATAGTGCTCCATGCCTTCGTTGTTATTGCCATAGCAGGCTATCATGCGTAGCTCTTTGCGGTGCGGCTGCATAAGCCACAAAACCATATCGTCATTGATACCAAGATCCCAAAACGTGTAAACCGGCAATGACTTCTCAACCGGAATGGCACAATAGCGGCCTTCTTCAATAAGTAGCTCAACCTCTTTCTTGTACACAACGCCTTCAGCCAGTGCTTCATCAGGGTTTTGCTGGTACTGCGAACTGAACATATACGCGTCTGCTTTCTCCATGGCGAGTAATACCTCTGTTGGTTCTTTGTCTGGCCAGTAGCTGGTGCGCTTTCCGGTGAACTTGGTGTCATGGATACACGCCTCGCGCATATCTGCCGGCAACGAATCCAGGTATTCCCTATCAATGAGCGCCGGGACCTTATACACAAGGTAATCATCAGGCGCCTTGTCACTTAACAGGAAGTCGGTACTGTCGCCTTTACCGATACGCTGCTGAACCATAATGATAGGCACACCATCATGTGCCAAACGTGAGCGCACGACTCGGTTCAGCTGCTTGTTGCCCTTATCCATCACCTTTGCACTGTTCTGGTCTTTAGGTGGCATCGGGTCATCAAGGATAAGCGCCCCGGTAAAACCTTCTTGCATGAAGCCTGCCCGGCGCCCTGTTACCTGGCCGTTGATACTGGTACCAAACATGCGGTGCATATTGTCGTTCTGGTCATGGTACTTCCAGTCACTCTTACCTTTGGTGTCCTTGCTCTGCTTCATCGGCCACAATGATTGAAATTCCTCGCTGTCGATGATCTCTTTTACCCTGGCGCTGTTTTCAGTTACCAGGTCATCGGAATAGCTAAGCGGTAGCCACCTGGTTGAGCGACCTTCCTTGATACACTGGATGATGCACCACACAGGCCAGTGTATTGACCATATCTCTGTCTTGGTTGAGCCTGGCGCTACATTCACAATACCGCGCTTAATTTTCCCCTGGTAAACCTGCTCGGCAAGTTGGCACTGGTAAGTGTGGTGCCAGTTCTTCCTGAAGTATTGGCCTTGCAGTAGCTGGAACCAGATACGCATAAAAGCCTCAAAAGAGGCTTCACTCATCACCTTAACAGCTATCTTCTCAGCGTCCGTCATATCCTCCCACTTCAGTAAGCGGATAGGCTGGCCGTTCGGTAGGTGCTCAAGATCACTCATAGGCGTTCAAGTACCTTGTTGATAGCTTCAGCAATGTCAGGCGACTTAACATCAGCCTGGATCTGCAATGGCTTACCATCCTTGCCGGTCACTTCATGCTTGCTTGGCGCGTTCCACCCTTCCAGGTCTGCAATCTGCTTAATGGCGCTATGCGGATCATGAAGCTCAAGCTTTGGCCCAAACTTGGTGGCGGTCACTGACTTGATTGCTGCTGCTGCTTCTGGCGTGAGCTCATCACTATTCTTGATTCGCCATACCGTTTGCTTTACCGGATTGCCATCTTCATCTTCACCAACAACTTGGTCAGCAAACTCTGCAATATCAGTCATTGTGACGCGTGCTGCACGCGTGAGCCTTTCGAGCGCCTCCTGTCGTGTCATTACTGCATCACTGGCGGCTGCATTCATCAGTGACTCATAAAACACTTTTACCTTAGGATTACCAAGGATCTCACTCACACTTGCATCAGCTGTCTCTGGTTTCTTGGCTTTTCCACCAGCTGCGTAATAAGCCTCACGCTGGCTCATCTTCCCTGTAGCCAGGTTGATAACAGTCTTACGCTGAAGCGGTGTCAGCTTACTGCCAAGTTCAAGCTGCTCTTCTGTCAGCGTTATACTCATACCTTCTCCTTATGCCGGCAAGTTAAGCTCTGCCCACATCAAGTACCATTCAACATTTGCAGGGTTTACTGTGCCTTGGTTAATAACGTGAACCATGTACACAGTGTTTGGCTCAAGAATGCGAACAAAGCCTTCTTGGTTGAATTGGCCTATTACCGCCTGGCCTTGACCGCTTGCCCCTGGCATATATACAGAAGGGATGCCTTGACCATCTGCTGTAGTAGTTGGCGCTTCATAAACCTTCACGGTGGTATTGATAGGGCTGTTGCCGTTTCTCTTGCCAACTGTAAGCGGTGTGCCGTTAGCTGATACCGTTGGCGCTTTGAATGCCTGGTATTCAAGCTCATCACCATTACTTGTAACAGTCCTTGAGTAAACAACAACGCGCTTATTGCCTGTAACAAACAACCACTTTGCCTCTCCACCAGCATTGGCAACTGATTGCTTACTTGACACCTCAAAGACAATACCGTTTTCGATTCTCTCTTGAACGTCATCAATACTGGTGTTGTCGATGTTGGAGTTATTCATGGCCTAATCCTTCTTGTTCGGATATTCCTCATCGTCTTTTGCTGTGCTAAATGGCGCTTGGCCGTTTTCTGGCTTCCAGTAAATACGATGTTGAAACCACTTTTCCATAATGAATATTGCCCGGCCTCCCATGTGGCCGCTAATCCCGGTTAATGCTGCTGTCATGTAGAAGCTCATACCCATCTCTGCGCACAAGTACGCGGTAATGAGTCCAGCAAAGCCGCTTATGGCCCACTCGCCAACAAGCTCAACCAGTGAAAATGGCGTCTTGGTTTTTCTGACTCGGTTAATGTAAGACACGGTGCCACCCCATATCGCTAGGAATATGAACCACAGGTACCCAAGGCCAGCATCAACCAGCATCTTGATAATGTTTGAACCGCCTTGACCGTCAGGCATACGCTACCGCCCCCATATTCCAGTTAGTTTTGACCTGGGCCGCCACCTTTCTGATCTCATTTACCAGGTTGATAGCCTGGTCAACGGTTTCAATCACAGTGATAGCCCCCTTAAACCCTCCATGGAACTTCACTTGCGCCGGTGTCAGCTTGCGCTTGCTCGGAACTTTGTCCCCGTCCTTTACTTCTACCAATACGGTAATGCCACCATAGCCAACAACCAGATCGGTCATGCCATCATGGGCGCTGCTTGTGATCTCCACACTAACACCCATACCCCTCATAACTTCAACTAGCTCCTGCTGGTTCGCGTCAGTCTTTGCTGCTCTGCGTGCCATTTATTGTTCCCTTGCCTTACCCTTCAGCTTTTCGTATGTGCGCAAGCCTCCCATACCAAGCATGGCGAGGATGAGCTCGAAAAGGTTATCTGTTGGGATTGTTGGCACCGTTGCTACAGCGCCGGTGGTGGATATGATGAATGTTGCTACCGGGTACCCGACAAACTGCCAGAATACGCCTATACCGCAAGTCCATCCAATGAATGGGCGCCATCCTGCTACGAATAAAGACTTGTGCGCCGCTTCCTGCTTATTGATTTCTGCCTGGGCCTTATTGAGCTCAACCATTGCATTGAGCTCTGCCAGTTCGCCATTCTGTTGCAACTCAATAAGCTTGAGTTTTGCTTTTTCGGCTGCTTCCTTATCCGGTATCAGCTTATCAATGATACTTGTCACTGGACCTATCAATAAATCAAGCATTGATAACCTCCATGTGCGGATAGTCCCAACCATGGAAAGAGCGGCCTTTGTTTCCAAACGTGCCGCCCCATCGTAGTGAAATTGTGATCTTGCCTTGCGCTTTTAATCGCTCAGCTGTCGAAAGGATTGTTGCGGCCACCATTGCCAGGTGAACCTTATCATAACTTGCCGAACCATTAAGGTAGGCGTAGAAGTCCAGCGCATTGCCAGACTGGTGATTGCTCAGCTTGTTGTAACCATCGGCCTTGCTCTTGTTATCCAGGAATAGCGAGTGCTGCTCTTCCGCACTCCTTAAACCGCCATACTCAGGGATACCAAAGTCGATAGGTGATACAGCTAAAGCTTCGTGAAACACCAAAACAAGCTCAGGATGAACGCCGGCCATCCTGCTCTTGCTTCTTTCACTAAATTTGAACGCCATAGAACACCCCGTTTTTATTGTCAATACAGGGTTGATTATAAACCAATGTCAATATAAGTCAGCCTCTTTATAATCGGTTTCGCTGGCGGTCCATTTTCATCATCAATGAATTAAGGCGCTTTGCTGCCGCTTCCGCCTCGCTTCTTAATGTCACAACAATCTTACCAGGCAATAACCACCCGTCTTTTGGCAATGCCTTTACCGTTGCCATACCAATTTGAATGTCCTTGCTGGCTATGTCTTGCCAGTCTGGTTTTGTCTGTCCTTTCATTGTTGGAATATCCACTGTCAATCTCCAAGGTTAACGCGTGCCTCACGCGTGAAGCACGCAACAATAACGCGACTATCTTTAATGACCGGCCACGTAACGGTCTTGATCAAAAGGGATGTCGTCATCGAAGTCCATTGGCGGCTCATTGTACTGAGGCGGTGCGCTCTGCCTTTGGCTTGTTCCCTGTTTGGCCTTGGCATAACCTCCGCCTTGCTGCCCCTGGTACTGTCCGGTATTACCGGATTGTTGCCCTTGTGGTTTACCATCAAGCATCTGAAACTCACCACCAGGCCCAACAATAATCTCAGTGGTGTACTGATCTTGGCCTTGCTGGTTCTGCCACTTGCGCGTGCGCAACTTGCCTTCAATGTAAAGCTTTGAGCCTTTTCGCGTGTACTCGCCGGCCACCTCTGCCAACTTCCCGTACAACACAACACGGTGCCACTCTGTTTTTTCTATCGGCTGCCCTGTCTGCT